>Ga0224510_10000036_pt1 | contig 107377 bp, 95 predicted proteins | sample SF_May12_sed_USG_FD_170161 | JGI IMG/M metagenome (GOLD analysis project Ga0224510, IMG submission 170161) | Sediment microbial communities from San Francisco Bay, California, United States - SF_May12_sed_USGS_4_1 | ecosystem: Environmental > Aquatic > Marine > Sediment | place: USA... | reverse complement strand
GGCCGCAGACAAGAAGGTCGTGGTGGTGGTCAATAAGATCGACAGGGCGCCCTCCCTGGATATTGGCCGGTATGGCGATTTTTTTGTTGGCATCCCGGTCGTCGCCATTTCCGCCGCAACCGGCGAGGGCATCCGCACCTTGGAGGATGCGGTGTACGAAGCTGCCACCGGTGGGCATGGTCTTCAGGAAACCTGCGTTGCCGCGCCGAATGTGCGGCATGCCGCTGCCTTACAGCGTACTCTTGTCGCGGTGCGGCAGGTTGCGGAGGGGCTGGGCGCGGGTTTGTCGCCTGACCTCCTGGCTATTGATCTCCAGGCTGCTCTGGCGTATCTTGGTGACATCATCGGGGAAACAACCACGGACGATGTGTTGGATATGATTTTTGCGGAGTTTTGTCTCGGAAAATAGCTGTTAACGCGGAACAGCAGTGCATCGGCGAAGGAAAAGTCATGACCTCAGGCAAAAAACACAAAGAGATCGATCTTGACGAACAGATTGAATTTCTGAAAAAGGTAAGTTTTTTTCATGGGTTCGATGATCATGAACTCAAGCAGTTCCTCCAAGTGAGCAAATGGCTCCGTGTTCCTCCCAACACAGCGATTATCAAGGAAAATACAACCGAACGGGCCTTTTATATTCTGGTCAAGGGCGAAGTCCGGGTCGAAAAACAATTATCGGGTAAAGCAAAACCAATCCTGCTTACCACCCTTACCACCGGGGATTGTTTTGGGGAAATGGCCTTGGTCACCGAGATAAAAAGGACCGCCGATGTGGTGGCGAGTACGGAATCCTTTATCTTGCGGGTTGAACCCGAGATTGTCAGTACTTCAAATGTGTTTTTGCAGCTGAAATTTTATAAGCGCTTTTGCGAACGATTGGTCACCAGGCTGGATCTGGCCAATAAAAGAGTTGCCGGGCGTGATGGCGAAGAGGCAAATCCTTCCATTCTGCAAAAAGTGTTTTCCGGAGACAGCCCTCCGAAAGGCGAAGAAAAGCCGTCCAGGCACCAGGTCAAACCGGAATCTACAATAGGACGGTCGGAAAAGGAGGAAAAGGCCCGGGCGAGCATCCCCCTTCCTCCAATGCCCGACAAGGATAACCGCCAGACCCCGGCCAAGCTGTACCCCCGAGTCCATCCGGAGGCGGTTTTGCCGGTGAACCCCGCAGTGGCCGCCGAGTTGACCGCCATGATGAAAGGCGGCGCGGGCATCGATAATACCCGGCGCCTGGCCGACTTGATCTCTCTTGATCCCGTGCTGAGTTGCCGGGTGATCCAGACAGCCAATTCGCCGTTTTACCGAAGGGCCAACACGGTGGGAACCGTCGCTCTTGCCATGGTTATTGTCGGAGTCAAGCAGGTTCAGGAGGTGCTTGTTGATACGATCAGGGCGGCCAAGTCAACGCAGGCTTTCAGCGGTTATACCTCGGTGGCCAAAGATTTCTGGCAACATGCGGTGGTAGTCGGCAGAATTGCCGAGATGTTGCGGGATGTAATTCGAATCAGCACCTCGGCGGATCTCTATTTGTGTGGCCTTTTCCATGATCTGGGCATGCTGGCGCTGGATGGAATGTCGCCAAATTTTTATCCGCAGTTTGTTCAGCCTTCGGAAGAGTTGCAGGATATTGCCAAGGCGGAAAAGGAGTATATCGGGGTGGATCATGGGCACGCCGGTGTCTGGCTGGCCGAAGGCATCGGCCTGCCGCAACCTTATCTGGATGTGATGCGCTTCCATCATCAGCCGGAAAAGGCTACGACCAACCCGATACCTGTGGCCTTGGTGAATCTGGCCAATATGTTCGCCGCAATGAAGGGCGCCAGTCTGGGCAAACCCCAGGTGACAATGCAGGATGTCTTGCGCTCTTTTTCTTGGGCGCTGATCGAAGAACACCACCGCCCCTTTCAGGAGGTCAATGTCCAGCAGTTTGTTAATTCGTTTTCTGCGGAACTCGACAAGACCTGGGCCGTCATCACCGGTGATATCCTGCTGTAGCCGTCGCCGCTATCGTTGCAGTGACCAACTATCGTCATCTGGATGACCAAAACAGCACAAGGAGCCGTAACGAACCGCTCAGAACAACAGGGGCTTTTCGTAACGTCTCTTAAGTTTTCAATCGATAGGGGTGAACTGATCCTTGCGGGCTCCGCAGATGGGGCAGGCCCAGTTTTCCGGCAGATCCTCGAAAGAGGTGCCGGGGGCGATGCCTGAGTCCGGGTCTCCGTCCGCCGGATCATAGATGTAACCACAGACCGAACATTCATAGCGTTTCATGGAGGCGCTCCTGTTTATATTTTGGCACGCATGGAAACTGCCTGGCGAAATCTTTCAGGCAAGAGGCGGCATTATTTATTTATAGGTGTTCGCTTTGGCCGACGTCAACGCTTTTTAGAAGCGGTTACGAAAAGCCTCTGCCGTCCTGAGCGGTTCGTTGCGGCTCCTTATCCCGTTTGGCCATGCAAACGAGCAGCTCTTATTGTCTTGCAACGCCTTGTCGACATAAGGCGTTACTCTTCGTTATGAAGCATGTTGTCTGGGGAAGCGGAAAGAGAGGGACAGATGATTGAGAAGGAAGAGGTTGTTGCCAGGAATGATATCGCCGCGAGGGTCAAGGAGCTTGGCCAGGCCATTACTCGTGATTATGCCGGGCGCCGGTTGGTTCTGATCGGGATTTTAAATGGGTCTTTTATCTTTCTGGCCGACTTGGTTCGGGAAATCGAACTTCCCATTGAGATAGATTTTATCCGGGTGTCGAGTTACGGCTCCTCCACCTGCTCCTCCGGCACCATCCAATGTACCAAAGATACCGAGCTTGAGCTGGCAGGGAAGGATATTCTGCTGGTGGAGGATATTGTCGATACCGGCAGAACCATTGCCTGTCTTAAGGATCTTTTGTCTTCCAGAAAGGCGGAGTCCGTAAAGATCTGCGCCCTGATCGACAAGAAGGAAAGGCGTGAGGTCGAGGTGGTGGTTGATTATGCCGGGTTCGTGGTGGCGGAAGGCTTTCTGGTTGGTTATGGCCTTGATCATGCGGAGCACCACCGTCAATACCCGGCAATCTATAAGATTGTCAGTGGCGTGTGAATCCCGTGGCAACCCTCCAGGAGAAGGACAAACGGTTCCTCTGGCATCCCTATACTCAGATGCAGGATTATGCCCAGCGCGATCTGCTTCTTATTGACAGGGCCGAGGGCATTTCCCTTTTTGACCATCAGGGGAAGCGCTATTTTGATACTATTTCTTCCTGGTGGTGCATTGTTCATGGGCACAGCCATCCAACCATAACCGAGAAAATTCGCTCTCAGCTGACGCGCCTCGATCAGGTCCTGCTGGCCGGGACCAGCCATGAGCCGGCGATTCTCTTGGCGGAACAGCTGGTGGCTCTGGCGCCGCCCAATCTTTCCCGGGTGTTTTATTCCGATAACGGTTCCACGGCCTGTGAGATCGCGATCAAGATGTCGCTCCAGTACTGGCGGCAGATCGGGCAGCCGAACCGCTGCCGGCTGGTGGGGATAGAGCGCGGCTATCATGGCGACACCATCGGCACCATGAGCCTGGGTGGGGTGCCGGAATTTCATGGCCCTTTTGCGCCGCTGCTTTTTTCCTCCCATCGGCTGCCATCTCCTTACTGTTATCGCTGCCCGGTCGGCCAGGAACAAGAGAGTTGTTCCTGCCAGTGCCTGCAACCGCTGGCGGAACTTCTGGCCGATCAGGGCGGGCAGATTGCCGCCCTGATCATTGAGCCGCTTATCCAGGCCGCCGGAGGTATGATCGTCTATCCTCCGAAGTATCTGCAAAAGCTGGCTGCCTTGACCAGGGAATATGGGGTGCATTTGATTTTTGACGAAGTGGCCACCGGGTTTGGCCGGACCGGGACCATGTTTGCCCTGGAACAGGCCGGGGCTGCCCCTGATTTTCTCTGTTTGTCAAAAGGGCTGACTGCTGGTATGTTACCAATGGCGGCGACGCTGACCAGCGAGGAGATTTTTCAGGGTTTTTATGGAGAGTATGGGGCGGGGAAAACTTTTTTCCACGGCCATACCTTCAGCGGCAATCCCCTGGCAGCTGCCGCGGCCCTTGGCTCCTTGCAGGTCTTTGCCGAAGAGCAGACCATGGCCGGGCTGCCGGCCAAGATCAGTCATCTCAAGGCGCGGATGCTCCGTTTTGGTGATCTGCCCTGGGTAGGGGATCTACGGCAGATCGGGATGATCACCGCCATGGAACTGGTGAAGGATAGAGAGACCAAGGTTCCCTATGATTTTTGCGAACGGGTCGGCTGGCCGATTTATCTGGCCGGGCTTAAGCAGGGGCTTTTGCTGCGACCCATTGGTAATGTAATCTATCTCTGGTTGCCGCTTTCCGTCACCCTGACCGAAATAGACGAGATCACGGAAAGGGCCTGGCAGGTACTTTCCGACCCGCGAAATATTTCGGGGTGGTAGGCTTGGTTTGTGTGAAAGAGTTGTGTTTGTGCGCTTGTAGCTCAGCTGGATAGAGCATCGGCCTTCGAAGCCGGGTGTCGGGGGTTCGAATCCCTCCGGGCGCACCATTAAAACCTAAAAAACCCGACAAGTTATAGTGCTTGTCGGGTTTTTTTTTGATTTGAAAATTTTCAGGGCTGAACCCTCAAGCTGTCCTCTTCTGCTGTTTCCGTGTATGCAATCCCCGCTGTAATTGCTGTAATTCAGGACGATCATTGCTGAAACACACGCTCGGCAAGGGTGTGGATGAAATCCCTCAGCTCCGGGTAGGTTGTGGTGGCGTCGATCTGTTTGCGGATGGCAGGGCCATTGGTTGTCCCACGAAAGTATTTCCAGGCATGGTTTCTGATTTTGGAGAGGCTTGGTTCCGGGACAAGGTGGGTCTCGGCGAGTTCCAGGTGGCGCAGGAGGGTTTTGATTCTATAGGCCATTGAGGGTTGCTGGTTCACACCCCCGGAAAAGATCCAGGGTGCGCCCAAGGCGGCCCGGCCGATCATCACCCCGGCGCAGCCGATTTTCCTGAGCAGGGCCAGCCCCTCTTCATGGGAGGTGATGTCGCCGTTTGCAAAAACAGGGATGGCAACACTTTTCATGGTTTGCACTATTACCGCGTGGTCGATGGGGCCGGTGAATCCGTCGGTCCAGGTGCGCCCGTGGATGGCAATGGCCTGTGCGCCGGCACCTTCCGCTATTTTGGAAATCTCCGGAGCGGTAATGGTGTGCTGGTTCCAGCCCGTGCGGATTTTGACGGTTACCGGTTTTGTGGAGGTGTTGCAAACGGAGGTGATAATTTTTTCCGCGAGGCGCGGGTTTTTCATCAATGCGGCTCCGGCGCCTGTCTGAACGATCTTTTCCATGGGACAGCCCATGTTGATATCGATACCGGCAATGGGCTGTTCGCTGAGGATGGCTGCGGCTTCTCCCATCATGAAGGGATCGTTGCCGTAAAGCTGCATGATCACCGGCTGTTCCGCCGCATTGGTGAGAAGTAAATCCAGGCACTCTTGCTCTTGCGAGACCAAGCCATGGCAGTCGATCATCTCGGAATAGCAAAGGGCAGCCCCGTGTTCTCTACAGAGCAGGCGAAAGGGCAGGTCGGTGCATCCGGCCATGGGCGCAAGAACAAATGGGTTTTTTATGTGGGTTGTCCCAAAGGGAAAGATCATTACCGGCTCATAGTGTTTGGTGGTATCGTATGAATGAAACAACGGGGATGTCGGGCAGTGGTGTACATCGCCTGCCTCCGTCCGCGAGAGATTCGAATCCGGGTGACGGGTTGGGGCGGAAAAGGAAGATGGGTGAGCCGTCGTTTAAAAAAATAGCGGTGCCGATTATGCTGCGGTTAACGGCGCTTAAACCGAACCCCCTTGCCGGGTTCGGGAGGGTTGGCTGCGGAGTCTTATTGGTGGGCAAGGCGCCGACTGTCGCAGGGCGCGCATTATATCGGGCTTTGGCGCGGAGTGCAAACAGCAATAAAATCTGTACGAAAAAAGTGTTTGCTCGGGCAGAGCGTGAATTGGCAGGGCTATTCAGTCTGCACAAAAAAAAGAAGATCGACTTTGCGGGAAAGTCGATCTTCTTTTAAGGAGAAAGGAGATAGGAGTTGTTTTACTGTCTTGGTATTATAGCAACAAGTGTGCCAATGCGTGAATTTTTTTGTTTTTTTGTTTATCTGCTGGATTGATGGGCGATTCGAGGGGATGGGCGTGGGAGTGAAAAAGTGGTGGGTGTACAAATTTTTGAACGGGGAGAGCGGCGTTGGAGAAGGCGTTGTGGGTTTTATGATGTTGTTTCAAGCTGTTGTGCTGGTAAAAGTTTTTTTGTACCAGCGAGAAAAAGATGTTTTTTGGCAAACAGCTTGCAAATGCCCGGATGGTCGTCTGCCTGGAGAGATCTTGAAGGAGAGGGGTACAAAAAATTATACTTCGCCCAGGGAAAATATCAGTGCCGGTTAACACAGCCTTTCCCCTTGGTTTCCTGCTTGTGAACCGGTGGCGAATCCTTCGCTATATTGGGACGTTTCAGAAAAATGACTTGGTATTGTGAAGCTGCTTTTTTTTGTCGGCATCGTTGCGGTCACCATTTTTTGTAAGCATCGGAAAATCCTTGTAAAAAATATGTGGTAAAAAAAACGAGAGTATACTTTATACTATGTAGATCGGTTGGTATTGGGGTTAATGATGTAGCTATGAGGAGTCGCCATGAAAGAGTGGTTCAGTAGCTTGAGTCTGCGGATAAAACTTTTTCTTCTCGTTGGTTTTGTTGCGTTCTCCATGGTTTCCAGCATCGGTATTGCCCAGTTCATCATCCAGCGGGTGCAGATCGGGGGCGAGATGTACACCGGCATTGAACTCAAGATGGACTACATCGACAAGATCGCCAGGATCCGCCTCAATCTCAACCTCCTCAACAGCATCCTCAAGGGCCAGATCATGGAATATGATCCGGACAACTTGAGCGGCCTGAAAACCACCAGCAATAAGTTTGACGAGGCCATTGCCGAAATGCGGGAAAGAGTGACCAATCCCGGCGGCGGAAAACTGTATTGCGGTTCCTGCCATGCGGTGGAGCGGGCCTCGGCGGTGGTCACTTCCTATGACGACTTGTCCGCCTCCTGGCCGAAGATGGCCGAGGTCATCAATAAAAAGATTTTGCCGGCCCTGGAAAATGGGGACAAGGCAGCTGCCCTGGAGGCCTTTGACGGAGAATTTTTCGAGAAATACTACAGCCTGATGGGCAGCACCAAGGCTGCGGTTGACGAGTTGCGCGGGGGGCAGGAGCTGACCAAGGAAAAGGCCATGGCCGAGGTGAAGAGGTTCGGTCTGTTCTTCATCATTGGCGGGGGTATCTCGCTTGTGGCTGTCGGTCTTTTTGCCTTTCTTTTCGTGCAGATGCTGGTCCGGTCCATTAACACCATTGTCGGCGAGCTGGACGAAAGCGCCGACAGTATCTCCGATGAGGCCCATGCCACGTCCAGCACCTCGCAGATGGTGGCGGAAATGGCTTCGGAGATGGCGGCATCGCTGGAGGAGACCAGCGCGTCCCTGGAAGAGATCACCGCCATGGTCCAGCAGAATGACACCAATTCCGCTGAGGCCAATTCCTCAATGAAGCAGAATGAGGTACTCGGCTCCAGGGCAAACGCCAATGTGGCGGCCATGCAGATTTCCATGCAGAACATCAAAAAAGACAGTGATGCGATCGCCTCGATCATTCGTGAGATCGAAGCGATCGCCTTTCAGACCAATCTTCTCGCTTTGAATGCGGCGGTGGAAGCGGCCAGGGCAGGGGAGCAGGGCCAGGGCTTCGCCGTGGTTGCCGATGAGGTGCGCAATCTTGCCCAGCGTACCGCCAAATCGGCAAGAAACTCCAGTGATCTGATTGAGCGGGCCATCGGTAATGTCAATGAGGGTTTGAAAAAGGTGAATGAGGTTGTGTCCGAGTCCACGGAGGTGGTTGCCGGCTCGCGGAAGGTCGCAATTTTGGTGGAAGAGATTTCCACCGCTTCCCATGAACAGACCCAGGGGATTCTTCAGATCAACAAGGCGGTGACCGAGATGGACACCGGCACGCAGCAGATGGCGGCCAATGCCGAGGAGCTGGCTGCGGCCTCCGAGGCTGTTACCTCCCAGACCATGATGCTCCGTGACAATATCGGACATCTGGTTCGGCTGGTTGAGGGTGGGAAGGATTAAAACAGTTAAGGGGGCGGGCGGTTGTCTTGTCTGAAAAGTCCTGGGACTGTAAAGTGTAGGCAAGAGGCCGCACCCGAGTATCGGGTGCGGCCTTTTCTTCTAGGGCAGGGCGTATAGCCGATCCTGTTTGCAATAGGGTTCTGCCCCATGTTCGGGAGAGCAAAATGGATTATTTTTTGGCGGGAGATCTGGGCGGGACCAAAACCATTTTGGCTCTTTATGCCGCAACAGAGCAGGGTTATACCCTGATCAGGGAGCAACGCTTTTTCTCCGGCGATTATGACGAGTTCTCTGGAATAATTGCCGAATTTCTCCGCGGCTCCGATAATCATCCCCAAGTCGCCGTGTTTGGCGTGGCTGGACCGGTTGCCGACGGGAAGGTCCGGATGACCAATCTGGGTTGGTTTATTGACCAGGAGGTTCTGCGGGAACGGTTTCAGCTTGCCGAGGTTCGGTTGTTGAATGATTTGGTGGCGGTGGCCCAGTCTGTGTCAAGTTTGGCCTCGGAAGACTTGTTGGTGGTCAATGCCGGAACGGTGGTTCCCCAAGGGAGCATGGCGGTGCTCGCCCCAGGGACAGGGCTTGGCGAGGCCTATCTCTGCTGGGATGGAGCAGGCTACAGCGCCTACCCCTCGGAGGGGGGGCATGCCGATTTTGCCCCAACCTCGGAGATGGAGCAGGCGCTGCTTTCCTTTTTGCTGGCGGAACAGGACCATGTGAGCTACGAGATGGTCTGCTCCGGCACGGGAATCCCGAATATTTATCGCTACCTGACCCAGGGGGCCGGGATGAAGGTTCCTCCGGATTTGCAGGCGGCGCTGGACGCAGTCACGGATATTACTCCGGTTCTCATGGGCCAGGCCCTGGGAAAAACCGGTGAGGTCGCACGGTTGACCTTGGAGATCTTTTTCTCGATTCTGGCGGCAGAGGCCGGCAACATGGCGATCAAGTTTCTTGCCACAGGAGGGCTTTATCTCGGCGGCGGCATGCTGCCCCGCCTTCTTCCCGCTTTCGACTCGAAGAGATTCATGGCACGTTTCGCGGGCAAAGGGCGCATGGCGGGGATCCTTGCAACCATTCCGGTCAGGATTATCATGACGGACAGGGCGGGGCTCAATGGGGCGGCCATTATCGCCTTTCAGACAATGCAAAAACACCACGGATACAGGTAGGCGTATGTCTTTACGGGATTTGGCGCGGGAGCTCTATCGGGCGCAGCAACAGGTCGAACGGCTGGAAAAGCTTCTGCTTTCCGTGACGCCGGAGGAGGAGCCGGCGATTCAGCGCGAGTTGGAGGATGCGCGGGATGAACGTCGGCAACTCCAGAAAATGATCGATGGCCGCAAGGATTCTTCCCCTCTGCCGAGAAGGTTCTGAATATTCAGGGCCGCTGTATGGCGGGAGGCCTGAAAGCAGAAAAAAGGCGCGGCAAAGAAAACAAGAGGAACGATATGTGTATTGATGTGCGAAAAACCTGTGAATGCGGGGCTCAAAACGTTCAGTTTCATCTTCGTGATAATCTTTTGCGGTCAGAGGTTATCCAGCGGCTATTCTGCCCGAAGTGTCCGGGAGATACTCCGTTTGATGAACGAAGCATGCTCAACGACAATGGCTGGGTGGTTGAGTATGACATAATCCTTGCCACCATGCTGCTCACGGCAAAATTGCAGGTGGAGCCCGATTCAGTGCGTCCTGAATTTATCTTTGATCAGGGCTATGCCTGTTGGCTGGAGATGTATCCCGGCGAGCGGGAGGATATTCGGGAAGAAAAAGAAAAGATCATGGCCCTGCTGCGCGAGGACCAGCGGCAGTATCTTCAGGCAATCCAGAGCTGGAATATCGAGCGTATTTCGCGACTTAAGGCTGCCGGCTGGCGCAAGGCCCAGCACGCCTGAACTCGGCAAGACGGCCCTTGCTCATTGGGGCAGCCACTTTTTGAGCAGTCCTTGGAGCACGCCATCTTCTTTCCAGGCGGCAAGGGCGGAGTTCACCGTCTTGAGCAGGTCCGGCTCATCGCTCCGGATAGCCCAGGCGAGTTCTTCGCTGGTCAATGGGGTCGGAAGCAGGACCAGTCCGTTTGTCTTGTTTGAGGCGGCATAGGCGCCGAGTACCGGGCCATCGTGGATAAAGAGGGCGATACGCTTGTCACGGAGGGCTTTTATCGCAGCATCCGGGGACGAGAAAAAAAACGGTTCCGCCGCAAGGCAATAGCGTTGGACATAGATATCCCCGGTGGTTCCTTTTTCCACGCCGATGGCTTTGCCGGTGGTAAGAATCGCCTGGGCGGATGGAAACTCTTCCGCCCATTTTTGGGTGGTCAGCGCCATCTGGCTGATGGTGAGGTATGGTTCGCTGAAGGCCACCCGGAGCTTGCGCATCTCGGTAATGGACATTGCGGACATGATGATGTCAACCTCCTTGCGTTCCAGGGCGGGAATCTGCTCTTCCCATTCCAGCTCAACAAACTGGAGCCTGCTGTGGAGACGCCTGGCAAGCAGTGCGGCGCAATCGGCTTCAAAGCCTGAAATCAGGCCGGTTTCATCCTCTTTATGGATGAGGCCGGGATAATTCGGTGTAACCCCGACCCGCAACACTCCGCTTTCCCAAGAGGCAAGCGGGCCCCTTTCATTCAGGCTGCAGGCTGCGAGGCTGAAGAGGAAGCAGCCGTACAGTAAGGCTAGGGTTTTTGTTGCAATTGTTTTGGTAGACATGGTGTGCTCCCTGGCTATTTCTGCAAATCCTTTATGCCGACGCCGTTAACACCGCTCTTTGTTTACAACGGCTCAGCTTCCAGACAGGCAACCGTTTGTTCGGCAATCTCCAGCTCTTCGTTGGTGGGGATAACCAGGATTCTCGCCCGGCTGTCCTTGCTTTCCATGGCGGAGCATCCCTCCGGCCGCCCAAGGTTTTTCCCATTATCCATTTTTAGACCCAAATGGGCAAGCCCTTCGCAGCATGCCGCCCGGATAAAATCAGCGTTTTCCCCGATGCCGCCGGTAAAGATCAGCCCGTCCAGCCCTCCCAGCACCGCATAATAGGCGCCGATATATTTCTTGATCCGGTAACAGTACATGGTGATGGCAAGCTGCGCTTCCGGATTGCCTGCACTGGCCATCTCCCCCACCGTACGCATGTCGTTGACCCCGCAGATTCCCTTGAGTCCGCTCTCTTTGTTGAGGATCGATTCGATGGCCCCGGAGGTAAGTCCGGTTTCCCGTTCTAGATAGAAAATGATCGCCGGATCGAGATCTCCGCAACGGGTACCCATGATCAACCCTTCAAGGGGGGTGAGGCCCATGGAGGTGTCTATGCATCTTCCCTGCCGGATGGCGGCGGCACTGGCGCCGTTGCCCAGATGCAGGCTGATCAGGTTGAGGGATTCGAGGGGTTTTTGCAGAAATTCCGCAGCCTTTTTCACCACATAGCGGTGCGAGGTGCCGTGGAAGCCGTAGCGGCGGACCTGATGCGCTTCGTACAGTTTTTTGGGAATGGCGTAATGGTAGGCATGGCGCGGAATGGATTGATGGAAGGCGGTGTCGAATACGGCAACCTGGGGCACGGACGGAGCACTTTCCATTGCCACCTCCATGCCGAGGAGGTTGGCTGGATTGTGCAGCGGTGCCAGGGGGATCAAGGCCCGGATCGTCGAAAGAACCTCGGGGGTAACGCGGGTTGGTTCCTTGAATTTTTCGCCGCCGTGCACGACCCGGTGGCCGATGCCTTTGAGTTCTCCGGTGTCGGCCAGCGCCCCGGTTTCCTTCAGGACCGAAGCGATCAAGGCAAAGCCCTGCCGGTGATCGTTAATCGGCAGAGTCCGGAGTGTTTTTGTCATCTCGCCCTGGGGTGAACGGACACAGTGGCTGAGATGGCTGCCCGGTTCGTCGATCTGTTCGATGCTTCCCGCAGCCAACACGGATTCGTCCCGCATCTCGAACAACTGATACTTGATGGACGAACTGCCGGAGTTGAGCACCAGAACCTTCATGGTATTATTCCTTGGTAACTGTTCAGCTAAAACTAAAAATAAATTTAAACATTCTTGTCGTAACTGAGAAGCAATGGTGCAGATGCGCGGAAAAGGTCGGCGAAGTGTGCTGTTGCACACGAGCGGACCGATGACAAAGCAGATGCACCATTGCTCCTCAGTTACGGGCGGCCTGGGCCTGGATGGCGGTGATGGCCACGGTATTGACGATGTCGGGCACGGTGCAGCCCCGGCTCAGGTCGTTAACCGGTTTGTTCAACCCCTGGAGAACCGGGCCGATGGCCACGGCGTTGGCCGAGCGTTGCACGGCCTTGTACAGGTTGTTGCCGGTGTTCAGATCGGGAAAGATGAACACCGTGGCCTTGCCCGCCACCAGGCTGTCCGGCAGTTTGGTTTTTGCGACCCCGGCGTCAACCGCCGCATCGTACTGGATCGGCCCCTCTATCTTGAGGTCGGGCCGAAGTTCCTTGGCGATCCGGGTCGCTTCGCGCACCTTATCCACGTCGGCGCCCTTGCCCGAGGAGCCGGTGGCATAAGAGCACATGGCGACCAGGGGTTCAATGCCGTAGATCTTTGCGGTTTCCGCCGAACTTATGGCGATCTCCGCAAGCTCCTGGGCGTTGGGGTCGGGATTGACCGCGCAGTCGCCATAGATCAGGACCCGGTCCGCAAGACACATCAGGAAGACGCTGGAAACAATGGAAACCCCCGGCTGGGTGCGGATGATCTGCAGGGCCGGGCGAATGGTGTCCCCGGTGGTATGCACCGCCCCGGAAACCATGCCGTCGGCCAGTCCCTTGTGGATCATCATGGTGCCGAAATAGTTGACATCGGTCATCGTGTCCATGGCGGTTTTTTCGGTGATCCCCTTGTGCCGGCGGAGCGCGAAGTAGGTCTGGGCAAAGTCCTCGCGCAGGGTGGAGGTGGCTGGATCGATAATCCCGATGTTTGTAAGATCAAGGCCGAGTTTGCTGGCCGTGCACCGGATTTCCGCCGGGTCGCCCAGCAGGGTGATCTCCGCGACTCCGCGCCGGATAAGCATTTCACTGGCCCTCAGGACCCGCTCTTCCGCGCCTTCGGGCAAGATGATGTGCTGCCGGTGCTTCTGGGCCATCTCCACCAGATTGTATTCGAACATCATCGGGGTGACCCGCGTGGATTTCACAAGGGAGATCCGGCTTTCCAGCTCGGCCAGGTCGATATGCGCCTCGAAAAGCCCTAGGGCGGTGGCGATCTTGCGGTTGTTTTCCGGGATGAGCATTGGGGGCACACCGCTGGCGTTCATGGTCGTGGTAAAGGTGTCGGTTTGTACGCTGACAATGGGCACTGTCACCCGGTAACTCAAGCCCTGGACGAGCAAGGAAATCTGCGCGTCCGGCACAAAGCCGCCGGAAAGCAGGAGCCCGGCGATGCTCGGGTAGGTGCTGGAGAAGTTGGCGGCCAGGCAGCCAAGGATGATATCCGAGCGGTCGCCGGGCGCGATGATCAGATCGCCTTCCTCAAGATGGTCGAGAAAGTGCGGCAGGTTCATGGCCGCCACCTTGAAATCGGTCACCTCCCGGTTCATCTCTTCCGGGTCTCCCATGATGATCCTGGCGTCCAGAGCTCTGGCGATCTCTCCCACGGTGGGTTTGCCCAGAAACGGCTCTTCGGGCAGGACATAGATCGGCCCGGTCTCCTGGCCGAATTCCCGGACTTTTTCCCGCACCGTCTCCATGAGATCGGGTTCCACCCGGTTGAGCACGCTTGCCAGGATGGTGCAGCCCTTTTTGAGGAAGGATTCCTGGGCCACATGCAAGGCATCGAGGATATCCTCCGGGGATTTGGCGTGGCAGTTCAAGAGCAGCAGGATGGGGCAGCCCAGGTTGTTGACCACCTCGGCGTTGAACTCGAACTCAAAGGGCAGGGAAAGCCCGCTGAAATCGGTGCCTTCGCAGAGAACGAAATCGCACTTGCTTTCCAGTTGCCTGTATTTGTCGAGAATGGTTTTGATGATCTGATCGGTGCGCCCTTCGGCGGAAAGATGCTGGGCCTCCTCGTGGGACAGGGCGAACAGTTCGTCGTACTCGAACTCAAGGCGGTAGCGGGTTTTGATCAACTGCAGATTGTTGTCTGCCACGGTACGCGAGGGAATGATGGGGCGGAAATAGCCGACCCGCCGCAAACGGCGGGACAAAAGCTCCATGATGCCGAGCGCGACCAGCGATTTGCCGCTCTGGGGTCCGATTGCCACGATATATACGCTCTGCGCCATGGATGGGATGCCTCGTGGTGGTATCTTAGACTGAAGACCGAAGCCTGAAGACGGACGACTGAATTATATCAACCATCATTTGTCCTGAAAACCTTCAGCCATCAAAATCACGCCTTTGGTTCCAGGAGAACCAGGACTTCGAGATTGGCCGAGCCGGGAAACATGTCCAGGGGGGCAATGCGCCGGACGTGATAGCCGTTGGTCTGCCACTCCCGCAGGGAGGCGGGGATCTGGTCCACGCCGCAGAAGATATGGAGGATTTTTTTCGCCTTTCGGCGAGCCAGCGAGGCGATTACTCCCGGCAAAGTCCCCTGACGGGGCGGGTCAAGGAGAATCACCTCGTCGGGCATGGGTGGCGGCAGCGTTTTTTCCAGATAGCCGACGGTGATCCGGTGGGCGAGAAAGCGGGTCTGGCCGCCCCGATGTTTGTTCAATCGGCTGTTGGCCTCTGCGGCCCGAATGGAAGGGCCTTCGCCGTCAACGGCCAGCACCTGCCGGTAAGCGGGGGCGAGAAAATGGCTGAACAGGCCGTAGCCGCAGTACAGGTCGAGGAGCGACTGGTCCGGGGCCGGGGCGAGCAACTCCTTGGCCCGCTCCAGCATGGTTTCCACCATGGATTCGTTGATCTGGGAAAACGAGGTCGGATGAAACTGGTAGCGGCAGTCGCCGTAGGTTGCCCCCAATTGGTCCGGGCCGAAGAGCTTCTTGAAATGCAGGGTCTCCGCCGGGCGTTTGGCTTCCAGATAGTAGTCGGACTTGCTTGGGTCAAGATAGACAAAGGCCGCGGAAACAGGTACGGGAAGCTTTTGGAGATGACCGCCCAGCAGTTTCATTTTTCGGATCAGCGGTCCGTTCATCAGGTCCACATTGAAGATCACCGCCTGTTCCGTGTAGCCGCCACGGATGATGAGATAGTTCAGATGGCCGGCGATGAGCCGGAAGGCCGGCTCGCTCAGCTTCTGTTGGAGAAAGCGGTAGATGATCTCATGTTCCTTGGGTTCCAGCGGCGAGGCGGTAAAATACTGGCGGTTCTTGGGCAGGGCGCCCTTGTCCCCCAGCAGCAGATACAGGGTGGAACCGTGGAGGAAACCCTTGCGTTTTGAGGTGGTGCGATAGCCCCGGGCCCTGGGGGAGCGGATTACTTGTTCCGGGTGGCCGGGCAGCCGGTGTTGTTTCCAGAAGGCAAGCAACCCCTGGTCCTTGACCTGAAGCTCCACGGAATAATCGAGATGGGCCAGGGGAGAGCTGTGCAGGATTGACTGGGTTTCCGGAAAAACCGTTGCTGGAATGAGCGGTTTGAGAAAACTGGCAAAGGAGCGGTCGTTTGGGGTGGCTGGCGCCCAGAACGTTTCATCCTCGTCCTCTTCGCCCGTGCCGATGGAAGCACGGCCATGGGGAGAAGCAGCGCCGGGGCGGTGGTCTTTTTTGCCAAAGGGTTTTTCCGGCGAGGCATTGCTTCTGCGGCTGGATGGGCGCCCGGTTGTGGTTTTGGGCGTTCGGAATGCCTCTTCCTCGGATCTTTCCGAGCGCGGTTTTCCGGCGCCGGCGGAAGCACGGCCACGGGGGGGAGCAGCGCCGGGGCGGTGGTCCTTTTTACCAAATGTTTTTTCCGGCGAGGCATTGTTTCTGCGGCTGGACGGGCGCCCGGTTGCGGATTCGGGTGTTCGGAATACCTCTTCCTCGGATCTTTCCGGGCGTTGTTTCCTGGCGCTGGAGGAAGCGCGGCCACGGGGGGAAGGCTTACCAGGGTGGTGATCCCTTTTGTCGAAGGATTTTTCCGGCGGTGATTTTCTCTTGCCGCTGGGCGGGCCACCTGGGGTGGAGGCCTTGGCAGGACGGACGGGCCCGGTTGGTTTTCTGGTCGGCGTTTTTTTCTTAAGAGACAAGGGATCACCAAGAGGAAAGAAGGAAAAAATAAAAAAAAGTATGTAACTGTCCAGCTTGATGCCGGAATTGGATAAAAACCACGAAATGTAATTGTTCAGCAGATGTGGTGCTGCTGGATAGTCACAAAAGTATACACTCCAGCCGGAGATGCATAAAGCAAATTCGTCCCGGAGGCATGGGCGCCAAGGGAGTTGCGGGTGCGTTTCCTTGTGTCCGGTTGTGCTGACGAGGAGCGAGGGCAGGGCTGCTTGCGCCGGCCTGGCTGTGTGGAACTTGCTGACAAACTGTGTTTTTTGCGGTATATACCCTGTTCCGTGGGCCGGGTTCCGGCCCGGAAAGCACAGAGGAAAAGGAGCACATGAGCAGTATATTGGAGAAAGAAATCAAGCGGCGCCGGACATTCGGCATCATCAGCCATCCCGATGCGGGTAAAACCACCCTCACCGAAAAGCTCCTGCTCTTTGGCGGGGCCATTCAGATGGCCGGGGCGGTAAAATCGCGCAAGACCGATAACCATGCGGTCAGCGACTGGATGTCCATCGAAAAGGAGCGCGGCATCTCGGTGACCACCTCGGTGATGCAGTTCGATTACCGCGACTTCGAGGTCAATCTGCTGGATACCCCAGGGCATAAGGATTTTTCCGAGGACACCTATCGGGTGCTCACCGCGGTGGACAGCGCGCTCATGGTCATTGACAGCGCCAAGGGGGTCGAGGCCCAGACCGAGAAGCTCATGGAGGTCTGCCGGATGCGCAACACCCCGGTGATTACCTTCATTAACAAGCTGGATCGCGAGGGTCGCGAGCCCCTGGATATCTTGAGCGAGATAGAGGAGAAGCTGCAGATCGAGTGCACCCCGCTCACCTGGCCCATCGGCATGGGCAAGAGCTTCAAGGGGGTCTACAACATCATGCGCCAGGAACTGAACCTTTTTACCCCCAGCAAGGACAGGCGGCCCCAGGACTCCATCGTGGTCAAGGGTCTGGATGATCCTCTTTTGGACCAGATGCTGGGCAGCCAAGCAGACCGGCTGCGCGAGGATATCGAACTCCTGGCCGGCGCGGCCAGTCCCTTTGACCATAAAGAGTATCTCAAAGCCAGTCAGAGCCCGGTGTTCTTCGGCAGCGCCGTCAACAACTTCGGGGTGCGCGAGTTGCTGGACGCCTTTGTCGAGCTGGCTCCCTCGCCCGGCCCCCGCGCCACCACGACCCGCATGGTTTCCCCGGACGAGGAGGCCTTTTCCGGATTCACCTTTAAGATCCAGGCCAACATGAACCCGGCGCACCGCGACCGGATCGCTTTTTTCCGCATCTGCTCCGGCAAGTTCACCCGGGGGATGAAAGTCATGCACCACCGGCTCGGCAAGGAGGTCTCCCTGGCCAACGCCACCATCTTCATGGCCCAGGATCGGACCAACGTGGAGGAGGCCTGGCCCGGCGATATCATCGGCATCCACAACCACGGGACCATCAAGATCGGTGATACCTTCTCCGACAAGGAACCCCTCAAGTTCACCGGCATTCCCAATTTTGCGCCCGAGCATTTCAGGCGGGTGCTGATCAAGAACCCGCTCAAGATCAAGCAGCTGAACAAGGGCTTGGTGCAGCTGGCCGAGGAAGGCGCGGTGCAGCTCTTCCGACCGACCATGGGCAGCGACTACATTCTGGGTGCGGTGGGCGTGCTCCAGTTTGAGGTGACCATGTCCCGGCTGAAAGCGGAATACGGGGTGGAGGCGGTCTACGAGCCGGTGACCTACGCCACCGCCCGCTGGATCGACTGCGATGACCGTAAGAAACTCGATGAGTTCAAGAGCAAGAATCAGGCCCATCTGGCTCTGGACGCCGAAGGGCATCTGGCCTATCTGGCTGAAAGCGAGTGGCGGCTGGGCAGGGTTCAGGAGTTGTTTCCGGAGATTATCTTTCGCAAGACCCGCGAGCACAGCTGAGTCCAGGGCGCAAGAAAGCCCCGATGAGGCTTCGCCGCTGAGCAGAGGGGGATTCAGTGGGAAGGAAAGCGGCCATCGGGGCGTACTTGTATTGTCGGTGAAAGCACCAGGAAAAAGCAAGCGGAAAAAACTTTTTTTGTCGCGGGCAGGATCGGTGTCGGTCGGCTATGACAAAGATTGTTGAAGTCGCGGATAGGCGCGGAGTTGGTCAAGTACTTCCGTTGCTCTTTTCCCGTTGTCCGAGACCATCAATATTGGTATCGTTAAAAATTACAGTCGGTTTATTTTCTAAGAGGGCGTCTGGGCCGCAGGGAGTTTGGGTAGGATGAAAGATTCTGACGTTGAGATTGTTCAGGAGCCGGGTGCGGTCAGCCGGATCTTTGAACTGATGTTGGAGCGGCGCAAACCCTTGGGCATTGTCCAGCACGGGCATAGCTGTGACGCCTGGGTTGTCAAGGCCTCAACCTCGCGTCTGATCCTGGCCAAGCGGGATAAGGGTTCGAAATTCATCGCCGGCGAGGTGGAGTTTCAGTTTCGCTGCGTGCTGGGGCGGAATATCGTCGGCAAGAGCCGGATTCTTCGGCTCAATGATGAGTATCTGGAGCTCGCTCTCCCTACGCAGGTTTCGATCATCCAGCGCCGGAATGCGTACCGGGTCGTGCCCACCGCCGACAGTGTCGCCATCTTTCAAACCGCCGCGAAATGGATTCTTGCCGGTCGGATAGAAGATATCAGCACAACCGGAATCCTTGTCCGGTTGCCGCAGGCAACCCCGGTTACGGTCCCCAGCGAGATCCGGGCCCTCTGCCTCCAGCTCAACCATGCGCTGCCCGCAAGCGAATTTACCCTTCCCGGGGCAATGGAGAGCTTTCTGGTCAAGATCGAGACCGCAACCATTGCCCGAAGGGCAGACAAAGGGACAACGAAGTTCGCTACCTACGGCATCCATTTCACGCCGACCGCTAACGTGGAGCGGCAATTGTCCCAGGTTATTTTTTGCTTTGAACGGGCGGCGCGTCAGAAAGGACTCACCGCCTAAGCTGGTCGGGTCCGGAAGCGGTTCGCTCAGACTCTTCCGCTCAGGCGGGGAGATGCCCGGACTTGCGCAGGTAGTATTCGTAATCCCCCCCGTAGGACCGCATTTCCCCGTGGTCCACCTCCATGACCCGGTTCACCAGCGAGCGGAGAAAATGCCGGTCATGGCTGACCAGCACCACGGTGCCGGTGAATTTTTGCAGCGCTCCCAGGAGGACTTCCCGCGACTGGATGTCCAAGTGGTTGGTGGGTTCGTCCAGGATCAGGAAGTTCAACGGTCGGGCCAGCATGGTGGCCAGCACCACCCGGCTTTTTTCGCCGCCGGACAGCAGCTTGATCTGTTTGTCCACGGTGTCACCCTGAAAGAGAAAGGCGGCGCAAAGGTTGCGCACCGTGCCGATGTTGGCCTGGGGCAGGGCATCCTGCACGGTATCGAAAACGGTTCTTTCCGGGGCCAGGACATCCATGGCATGCTGGCTGAAATAGCCGAGGCTGACATTGGCCCCAATGGTGACGCTGCCGCTGCTGGGCTCGGTCTGGCCGGCCAAGACTTTAAGCAAGGTTGACTTGCCCGCGCCGTTGACCCCGACCACCGCGACCTTTTCCCCCCGCCGAATTACCCCGGAAATGCCGCTGAATACCGACCGCTCTCCGCCCTCATCCAAGGGCCAGGCCTTGGCCAAACCTTCTATGGACACCACGTCATCGCCGCTGCGGGGCGGTTCGCTGAATTCGAAATTAATCACCCGCTGTTCCGCAGGCAGTTCGATGCGCTCAATCTTTTCCAGCTTCTTGACCCGGGATTGAACCTGGGAGGCGTGGGAGGCGCGGGCCGCGAAGCGGGCGATGAAATCCTCCTCCTTGGCCAGCATCTCCTGCTGGCGGCGGAAGCTGGCGGCCAGCTGTTCCCGCCGGATCTCCCGCTCGCGCAGGTAGAAGTCGTAATTGCCGCTGTAGGTGGTGATGGTTCCGTTGGCCACCTCGATGATTCGGGAGACAAGGCGGTTCATGAAATCGCGGTCATGGCAAGTCATGAGCACGGAGCCTTTGAAATCCTTGGCCAGCCATTCCTCCAGCCAGACGATGGACTCCACATCCAGATGGTTGGTGGGCTCATCCAGCAGCAGGACATCGGGGTTCAGGGTCAGGATTCGGGCCAGGGCGATGCGCATCTTCCAACCGCCGCTGAACGATTCCACCGGCCGGTTGAAATCATCCGGGCCGATGCCGAGCCCGGTCAGGACTGCCTGGGCCCGTGATTCGAGATCGTAGCCGCCGCGATGCTCGAACTCTTCCATGGCGTCGCCGTATTTTTCCAGCAAGGCGGTCATGGCATCGTCCTCCATGGGCTGGGCCATGGCAGCCTCCATCTCCTGGAGCTGTTCGCCCAACCGCACCACCTCGCCCACCGCGGACATGGTCTCTTCCAATGCCGAGCGACCGGACATCTCCCCCACCTCCTGGGAAAAATAGCCGATCACTGTTTTCTTGGCGCAGGAGATCTCGCCCTTGTCCGCCTCCTCTTCGCCGGTGATCAGCCTGAAGATGGTGGATTTTCCCGCGCCGTTGGGGCCGACCAACCCGGTGCGTACGCCCGGGAGTATCTGCAGGCTGGCGTTGGCAAAAAGGATCTGCGAGCCATGCTGTTTGGTGATGTTGGTAAGGTGTATCATGATGCACTCGCAAAAAGGGGAAAAGGACGGATGTCCGATGGTATCTCCACGAAAAAACGGCATTTATAGCATGACGGGCAAGGCGGTGCAACTCTATTCTGCCGCAATCGAGTCTCTCGCAAACCTCCGAAAACACCCTTCGACAAGCTCAGGGCGAACGGTAATCACGCTGAAATCATTTGGTTTTTTCAGTTCCTGGTGAGCCCGTCGAACCAGAGATTTTTGCATGAGCCTCAAACTTCACAGGATAGACCCTTGCATTGTCAAGGGCTGGCAGGTCTGCTATGATGCCGCAAGGAGCAGGGCGCGTGCGCCCCAGAGCAATCAGTGATGACGGGAAAGTCCATGCAGCGAAGCACAATCCGGATGGCGGGCGAATTTTTTCTTTGTGTCCTGTTGTGTTCCGGCTGCGCCCGGCACGAACCCTCGGCAAACCTCCCCTCGGGCCGGGCAGCAACGCAGGAAACCAGAGCGTTAGCCCCGGCCAAAACCCAGAACGAAAGTTCTGTTGCTCCGGTCAAGGAGTCGCTTCCCGACCAAGCCGCGCCACCGGAGAATTTCATTACAGCCATTGCCAAGCAGCAGGGACGCTCCACCGGAGAATGCTTTCAGCTTAGACCAGGAGGGATTTCTCGTAAGGGAGTAAAGGTCGGCCGCTGCGAACCCCAAAGCCTCCCCTTTGCCCGCTGCCGGAGCGGCATCGACAGCTGCCGCATTGGCTATGAAAACGGCCCCCTCACCTGGTTTGCCTGTGAAAAACAGCGCGGCAACACCTCGCTTACGCCCCGATCCGGAAGCATCCTCATCCTTGGCGCCAATACCCGGCGCAAAATGCCCACCGGTCATGTCGCCTATGTGGAGGAGGTTGTCGACCAAAGCGGGACAATCTACCGGCTGACCTTTACCCACACCAACTATGACCGTCGCTGCAGCCTGGAATCAAACATCAGGGCAACCTACGACAGCGCGGCCCGGATCCTGGATATTCATGACGGGGCATGGGGGGCTTGGGGAAAAGGGCTTCCGGTGGCCGGGTTTATCCTTGAGTGACGTCCGGCAGGGCAGGCCCGGTCGCAGTATGTCCTTATTTTGATGAAAAAATATAACCCCGATGTGATATATTCTGTCATGACCGTGTTTACGCAAAGAAGGTTTGGCTGTGTCTGGCGCAAGGCCATGTGGCTGGGGTTTCTTTTTTTTCTGCTGGCCGGATGCGAAGGCGGGCAGCAGGAAAAGGCGGAGCAGGAGCGGTTGGTCCGGCTGGACAAACTCCAGCAACTCCCTGCCGGGCAGGCCGAGCCTGATTCGCAGTCGCTGCGGATCGGAGTGGGGGCCATCCTTTCTCCCCAGGGAACAGCGCTTTCCTATCAGCCGCTCATCGATTATTTGGGCCGCAAGATGGGCAAACCGGCAATCCTGGTACAGCGCAAAACCTATCAGGAGTTGAACGACCTGCTGGCCAGAAACGTGGTGGACCTGGGATTCATCTGCACCGGGGCCTATGTCGAAGGCATCCGGAAAGAGGCAATGTCGCTGCTTGTTGTCCCGCTGATCAATGGCAAGAGCACCTACCGGGCCTTTGTCATCGTGCCTGGCGCTTCCCCGTCCCAGGAATTTGCAGACCTGCGCGGCAAGGTGTTCGCCTTCACCGATCCGCTCTCCAACACCGGTTATCTCTACCCCATTTCGCTGTTGCAGGGGATGGGGCGGCAGCCGGAAACCTTTTTTGGCAGGACGATTTTCACTTACAGCCATGACCGCTCCATTGCCGCGGTGATGGAGGGTCTTGCCGACGGCGCTTCGGTGGACAGCCTGGTTTATGACTTCGCCGGGAAGCGCAATCCGGAAATTTTCAGGCGGACGAGAGTGATCTGGGAATCGCCGGATTTCGGCATCCCCCCGGTGGTGGTGCCGCGCACCATCTCCCCGGAAAAGAAAACCTTGCTGAAAGAGCTGCTCCTCGGCCTGCATCAGGATGCGGAGGGCGAAAGAGTTCTGGCCGAGCTCGGGGTGGAACGTTTCGCGGAGCCAGCGCCAGGATTGTATGGATTTTAGGAAAGAGCCCGTGCCCGTTACCCTGACCTCCGTGACCGCATTTTTCCGGCAAATTGCCCGCAAGAGCAAGTCCGTCCTGCTCAGTGTGCCGCTGAAGCTGAAGATTTTGGGGCTGGCCCTGGCCCTGATCCTTCTCTTTGGCGCAGTTACCATTTATAAGGTGCAGGCGGCGCTCAGCGAGAACTTTGACGCTTTTCTCCGGGAAGAAAGCCGCTTCGTTGCAACGGAGCTCTCCTATCAGTCCCATGACTATCTGCTGATCAACGATCTCTACGGCCTGACCCAGACGCTCAGGAATACGGTGCAGAATCGTCCCGATCTGCGCTATGTCTTTGTCCGCAATAGTGCAGGGCAGGTGGTTGCCCACACCTTTGAGGGCGGGTTCCCCGCAGATCTACTGGAAAAAGGCCCCGGCCTTTCCCCGCAGGGATCAGGGCCGAAACTGCTCCGCACCAACGAGGGCCGCATCTGGGAGGCGACGGCGGGCATCAGCAATGGCAACGAGGGCGCGGTGGTGGTCGGGGTGAAGGGCGACAGCCTGCACCGCCAGATCGGGGCGATCACCGGCTCCCTTGCCCGGACCACCCTGCTGGTTGCGGTCTTCGGGGTGCTCTTATCCCTGGGGCTGACCTGGATTATCACCCGGCCGGTGACCAAGCTGCTCGAAGCCACCCAGGGCGTGCGGCGCGGGGATTATTCCGTGCGCCTGGCCCCGTCGGAAAGCCAGGACGAACTGGGAAAACTCATGGAGGGCTTCAACGCCATGGTGTGTTCCCTTGCCAGCGCCGATAGGGCCCGGCTGGAAAAGGAGCAGCTCCAGCGGGACTTCCTGCATCGAGTCATGGCCGGGCAGGAGGGGGAAAGAAAACGTATCGCCCGGGAGCTCCACGACCAGACCGGCCAAGCCTTGGCCTCGGTCATGGTCGATCTCAAGATGCTGGAAAACGCGAAAGACGAGGGCGAGACCCATCAGAGTATCAGCCGGTTGCGCAAGGCCATAACCGAGGAGATGGAGGCGATCCATAATCTGGCTGTGGCGCTACGGCCCAGCGTGCTGGACGATCTTGGTCTGGTTCCGGCGGTGGAGATGTTGGTGCGGGGTTTTATCAACCGGCACTCCATCCCGGTGGAGCTGACCATTATCGGTTTTGCCGAGAAAAGGCCGGATGCCTGCACGGAAACCTGCATTTACCGGATTGTGCAGGAGGCCCTTTCTAATGTGGCGCGGCATGCCAAGGCCACGGCGGTGAGCGTGCTTTTGGAATGGCGCGGGGAGAAAATCCGGGGCGTGATCGAGGATAACGGGATCGGTTTCGCGCCGGAGCTGGTTGACGCCAAGGCCAAGCTCGGGGTGCTGGGGATGCGGGAACGGGTCCAGTTGCTGCAGGGGACTTTCCGTATTGAAAGCAGTCCGGGCGAGGGCGCCATGCTGGTTTTTGAAATGCCTGACAAGGCGGGAGTGTGCCATGAACACTGAACGGATTCGGATTCTGGTGGTCGATGATCATCCGGTGCTTCTCTCCGGCCTCAGTCTGCTGCTCAATGCCGAACCGGACATGGAGGTGGCGGGAACCGCCGATTCGGGGCCCAAGGCCTTGGCGCTTGCCAAGGAGCTGCAACCGGACATCGTGCTCCTCGATATCTCCCTGCCGGGAATCAGCGGGCTTCTGCTTTTGCCCGAGATATTGCGGCAGGTGCCCAAGACCCGCGTCCTCATGCTGACCATGCATGAGGATTATCAATATGTCAAAGAAGCCGTGGCCAAGGGGGCCAAGGGCTTTATGCTCAAGAAATGCCTGGATGTCGATCTGTTCTATGCCATCCGCGCTGTGATGCGGGGGCAGATGTACATCCATCCCGCCATGATGCCCGATATCCTGGCCGGGCAAGACAAGGGCTCAGCCACCCCCGAGGAGCTGCTCTGGCTTTTGCTGAGCAACCGGGAGCAGCAGGTCATGCTCGCCGTGGCCATGGGGTTCACCAGCAGGGAGATCGCCGAGCAGCATTTCTTGAGTGAAAAAACCGTGGCTACCTATCGTTCCAGAGCCATGGCCAAGCTTGGCCTGGAAACCAGGGCCGAGCTGGTTGAGTTTGTTTCCCGCCAAAAACGTCCCGAGAAATAGCCCGTTTTTCTGACAGAGGGTTGTCGGGAAAATCCCTACAAAGAAATCAAGAAATCCCCGCTTGTTTTCCTTTCCCTCTTCCTCTATCCTGATCTGTATTTGGAGGTGTTCCCGGTCCGCGGGTAAAGGCCGTATTCATCAATAACACGAGAGGTGCGCATGGGAGTTGTCGAAGCGGTCTGCATCAGCGAAAAAAAAGGCATGGTGAAAAAAGAGGTGAACGAGATCCTCTTGGAGGAGAACTGGGGGATCACCGGGGATGCCCATGCCGGGATCTGGCACCGTCAGGTTTCCTTGCTGGCCGGGGAGAGCATTGATGCGGTGAAGAAAAAGATGCCGAATTTGAAGCACGGGGTGTTTGCCGAGAACATCGTCTGCCGGGGGGTGGATTTGACTGCGCTTGCCGTCGGCGACCGTCTGGTGATCGACGGCCGGGTGGTGCTCGAAGTCACCCAGATCGGCAAGAAATGCCACAACGACGGGTGTGCCATTAAGAGGGCCACCGGGGACTGCATCATGCCCAAGGAAGGGATATTTACCAAGGTTATTCACGGCGGAGTTGTCACGGCTGGTCTTGTTATTGAAAAAGAATGCAACACGGGAAGCATGGCTTAGCACACAACGGAGGGAAACGCATGAAGATAAAAAGAAGGGATTTTCTTAAACTGAGCGCGGCAACCGGTTTGGCGGCCGCCGCCTTCAAGGGGTCCACCCTGAACGCTCTGGCCGAAACGCCGCAGGGAGCCATCGGGGAGAAACCCGGCGTGTGGATGCCCTCCACTTGTCAGGGCTGCACGGCCTGGTGTCCGGTGGAGTTCTTTATTCAGGACGGCCGCGCCGTGAAGGTGCGCGGCAATCAGCTCAGCAAGGCGAACAACGGCTACTGCTGCCCCAGGGGCCACTTGATGCTCCAGCAGACATACGATCCGGATCGGGTTCTTACTCCGATGAAGCGGACCAACCCGGTCAAGGGACGCGGCATCGACCCCAAATTCGTGCCCATCACCTGGGATGAGGCCCTGGATACCCTTGCCGATAAGATGATGGAACTGCGCAAGGCCGGCGAGCCGGAAAAGCTCCTCTATATGCGCGGCCGTTACTCCCCGACCTCCACCGACCTGTGCTACGGCACCATGCCCAAGATCTTCGGCAGCCCCAATGCCATCTCGCACAGCGCCATCTGCGCCGAGGCGGAGAAGATGGGCCCCGGGTACACCCAGGGTTTCTTCGGCTACCGCGATTACGACATGGCCAAGACCAAGTGTCTGGTGGTTTGGGGTTGTGATCCGCTTTCCTCCAACCGGCAGGTGCCCAATGTCATCAACAAGTTCGGTGATATCTTCGATCGCGGCGCGGTCATCGCTGTCGATCCGCGCCTCTCCGCCTCGGCCGCCAAGGCCAATGAGTGGCTGCCGATCAAGCCCGGCGAAGACGGCGCTCTGGCTGCAGCCATTGCCCATGTGCTCCTCACTGAAGGCATGTGGAGCAAGGATTTTGTCGGCGATTTCAAGGACGGCAAAAATCTATTCAAAACAGGTGCCACTGTGGACGAAGCTGCCTTTGCCGAGAAGGAGACCCACGGTATAGTCAAATGGTGGAATCTGGAACTGAAAGACAAGACACCGGCCTGGGCCGCCAAAATCACCCTGATCCCGGAAAAAAAGATAGTCAGCGTTGCCCGCACCATGGGCAAGGCCGGCTCTGCCTGCGCTGTCTACATGGGCCCCGGCGTAGCCATGATGCCACGCGGCACCTATGCCTCCATGGCGGTTTATGCCTTGAACGGCATCCTCGGTTCGATTGAGACCGAAGGTGGCGTCATGCAGAGCTCAAGCGTGCCGACGGACAAATTCCCCTCCATCGACAAGTACCTGGACGAATTGGCACAGAAATCCGGAAAAACTAAAAAAATCGACGGCCGTGGAGCCAAGGACATGCCGGCCATCATGGGCGGTATCGACAAAAAGGAGAAAGACGGCAAGGTGACCGAGAGCGCCAAGGCGAACGTGGTCACCAACAACGTGGCCAACGGCATGTTGAAGGATCCGGGGGCGATCAAGGTGTGCATCAGCACCTGGACCAACTTTGCTTTCTCCTGCACCGGCGCCCAACGCTGGGAAAAGGCGCTTTCCGCGCTTCCCTTCTTCGCCCACCTGGTCACCAACGCTTCGGAGATGAGCCAGTTTGCCGACCTCGTGCTGCCGGCCACCTTCGCGCCGACCGAAAAGCTGTCGATCATCACCAACATGGCGAATCTCCATGGCCACATGTCCATCCAACAGCCGGTCATCAAACCCCTTGGGCAGGTCAAGGCCGAGGAGACCGAGGTGATGTGGATGCTGGCCGAGAAACTCAAGGCCCGGGGCTTTGCGAATCTCTTCGACTACTACGCCTCTCTCGAAGATCCGGAAACCAAGAAAAAACCCGCCAACGCCGCCGAGTTCGCGGAGATCGCCGCCAAGATCTCCAGTCACAAGGTTTGGGACGGCAAGGAAAAAATGAAGGGAGACCAGCTCTCCGGCTGGGATGATTTCAAGAAGAAGGGTCTCTACAACAGCGAAACCTATGCCTACAAGAAGAACTGGGGCAAGTTCAAGACCGAGACCAAGAAGTTCGAATTTTACAGCGAGACCCTGAAAAAGACCCTGGGTCTGTTCGCGGAAAAGAACAAGATCACGGTGGACGAGGTTCTCAAGGCCAGCGGCTACGAAGCCCAGGGCGAACTGGTCTTCGTGCCGCATTATGAATCGCCGAAACGGCACGGCAGCCAAGAGGAATACCCCTTTACCTTCATCGACTACAAGTCCAGGCTCAACCGCGAGGGCCGGAGCCAAAACACCGTCTGGTACCAAGAGTTCAAGAAGGTGGATGTGGGTGACGAGAGCTGGGAAGATGTCGTGAAAATCAACCCCGCGGACGGTAAAAAGCTCGGTATCAAGTCCGGCGACATGGTCAAGCTCACCTCGACCAACGCCAGCATCATTGTCAAAGCGAAACTCTGGGAAGGGGTGCGGCCCGGCACCATCGCAAAATGCTATGGCCAGGGGCACTGGGCTTATGGCCGCGTTGCCGCGAAGGACTATGCCAAGGCGATCCCGCGAGGCGGAAACAACAATGAGCTCATGCCCGATGATTACGACCGGCTCAGCGGCGCCACGGCAAGAAACGGCGGCTTCACCGGCGTAAAAATTCAAAAGGCCTAAGGGATTCACAGGAGGAAATGACAAATGACGCAATATGCGATGGTAATAGATCTTCAGAAATGTGTTGGGTGCGGGGCCTGCGCCCTGGCCTGCAAAACGGAGAACAACACCGCCGGCAGAAATTTCGGGCAGGCCCATAACTGGGCCGATTTCCAGTACGAGACCAGCGGCAAGTTCCCCAATACCAAATACACGGCCAGACCGGTGCTCTGCAATCACTGCTCCAATGCGCCCTGTGTCAAGGCCTGCCCGGTGACCCCCAAGGCGATGTTTAAGACCAAGGACGGCATCACCATGCACAACGACGAGCGCTGCATCGGTTGCCGCGCCTGTCAGCAGGCATGTCCCTATTCCAAGATGGAGATCAAGGGCGAAGAGACCAGCGTCATCAGCTACAACGAGGACGGCAAGCCCTATGAGCCCTTTTATGCCGACAGGAGTGAGATGATCCCAGGCTGCACCATGTCGCCGGCGGAAATGGCGGCCAAGATCGACAATCCGCCCCATCGGACCAAGTACGACCATCCGGATTATCAGGATGCGCGGCGCAGCAACATCACCGAGAAGTGCATATTCTGCGAACACCGGGTGAAAAAGGGCGAGCTGCCCAACTGCGTGGTTGCCTGTCCGGCTAAGGCCAGAACCTTCGGCGATATCCAGGACACAAACAGCGAGGTCGCCCAGTTGGTCAAGAAGTACAAAGGCACGGTGCTCAAGCCCGAAAAAGGCACCAAGCCCAATGTCTATTACATCCGGAGCTTCAGCGCAGCCAAGTAGTCTGGGTACAGAAGAGCCGGAAGTCCGGGGGGGGCGGGTGCTCAGGCATTCCGCCCCTCTTCTTTCGTGCGGTTTTTCGAGGGATACTCTTTTCAAGGAAACAATATGACCACCGACCTTATGCAAGCCGCTCAGCGCCAAAGCGATGCTTACCGCCTGCTTGCCGCCTGTTTCTATCAGCCGGACCGGGAGATGTTTGTCGAGGAGAATCTTTGTGCCAATCTGGCAGGGTTGATGCAGGAGATTTCGCTGCCGGCGGTGGGGGAAGCCTGCCGGCGGATGGCGCAGTCCCTTGCGAAAAACAGCCAGGAAGAGTTGCTGGTTGAGTATTCCGGTCTGTTCCTGGGGCCCTTCGGCGCCCCGGCCCATCCCTATGGTTCGGTGTATCTGGAGCAGGGAAGGAAGTTGATGGGCGATTCGACCATGGAAGTGTTGCAGCTCTATGCGGAATCTGGTGTAAAGCATGAAGGTGACGAGCCGCCTGATCATATTGCCATCGAGCTTGAGTTCATGAGTTTTCTCGAAGGCAAGATCGCCCAGGCTATCAGCGAATCGAACCAGGCTGGTCGTGCCGATTTTTCCGCGATCCGGGTCCGGTTTTTTAACAGGTTGCTCGCCTCGTGGGCGCCCATCCTTGGTAGTATCCTCAAGGAGCAGGCTACGCTTGCTTTTTACCGCGACCTTGGTGAATGTCTGGTCGGTTTCATCAGCGCGGAACAGCAACGCCTCCAAAAACCTGCTCTGCAGACCCCATGACCCTCGCCGACCGCCTGGCTGAGCGTTTTTGTAGCAGCGAACCGCCACCTCTTGAATTCATCTCCCGTCGCTGTTTGCGCAACCGGCTGCAAGGCAATGGTTGTGCCCGTTGCATCGACGAGTGCCCGGTTCAGGCCATCAGCGGCCAGGAACCGGGAGGGGTGCGTCTGAATCCGAAGCGCTGTGTGGGGTGCCTGGCCTGTACCGCGGTCTGTCCGACCGAGGCGCTGGTGGGCAAGGATTATCGCCTTGCCGCAGCCCCAGCCAAAGCCACCGGGCAGGCAACTTTGGTTTTTTGTTGCGAAAAGTCTATCCGCAGCGGAGAGGAGATCGTTTTGCCCTGCCTTGGCGCACTTTCCGAGGAACATCTGGTTGCCTTCGCCGCCCGATCGGGGGAAGATGTTTGCCTGATCCTTGTCCAGTGCCCCGATTGCCGGGCTTCGTTTGTCCCGGCGATTCTGGCGCGCCGCCTCAAGGTCCTTACAAGCAAATTGGGGCGCGAGGGCGTCATCTCCCGCATCCGGATGATGACGCGGGAGGAAGAGGGCGAGCAGGAGACATCAGCGAGCAGACGGTCCTTTTTTCGCGCCTTCTGGGATATGTCCCTTCATGCCGCCACCGAGACCATCACCACCCTGCAGTCGGAGCCGAACCCCAAGGAAAAGCATGCCCACAAACATCCGCCCTCTCGTTTGATCTTACTCCGTCAAGCCCTGGCGGAGTCCGACGATGAAGCAGTCCGGCTGGCCCTGCTGCCGCTTTTTTTTACGCTTACGGTGAACACGGAATGCAATTTCTGTGGTGCCTGCGTTGGCATATGCCCCACCGGAGCGCTCAAGAACACCAGGGAGGATGAGGTGAAACAACTCATCTTCATCTGGGCCAAATGCAGCGGCTGCGGACTCTGCCTGGGATTCTGCCGGAAAAAGGCGCTCACCCTTGCTGCAGGGCGCCGCCCGGAATATCTGGAAACGAAAAAAGAGGTGTTACTACAGATGAATTTGGAGTAGATTTGCAGCGCAGGATGCGCTTGGTCATTCACTGGTACGCCGTGCCGGATTTCCTTTGTTTGTCCTCTCGGCCTGGCGGCCCTTGACGATGAGCGCCAACTGCATAATTCCCACCCTGGGCATGGTTTTTTCTTCTGGGTGTCATAACCCGGTTATTGGAGAAAATATCACTGCTGTCTCATGAAATTGTAAAGGAATTCAAATAAATAACGGCTAGGGAGTCTCTTCGGAGTATGATGGGTTTGCGAAAAACATTAATCATACCAATGAGATCCGAACCGTGTCACACAATAATACAATCCTCGGGCAAATTGTTATATCTCTTTCGAGACATGAATTCGACTCTCTTGCCAAAGACTATCATCAGGGCCAAAAAATCCGGTCCTTTACCCGCTGGACTCAGTTCATGGTTATGTTCATCGGCAAGTTTTTCGGTCGCAAAAGTCTAAGGGGCATTGTCATGAACGTGGCTGCTCAATCGAGCAAGTTGTATCATCTGGCCATCAAGCCCTGTTCCCGGGCTATCCTGGCCAGGGTGAACGAAAAGCAGCCCGCCGCTCTCTTTGGGGGAGTGTTTTTCAAGCTCCTTGAGCGTTGCCGCCAGTTTGCTCCGGCCCATCGGTTCAAATTCAAGAGCAAGCTCTATTTGCTTGACGCCATCACCATCGATCTTTGCCTCTCTCTTTTCCCATGGGCCACCTTTGTCTCGTTCAGCGAGGGCAAAACTCATGAGAGCAACTGGGCCAATGCCCTGAAACTTCCGCGTGGCTCTTTCGTTGTCTTCGATCGCGGCTTCAGCGAAGACCGGGAGATTTTTCTTGGTAAGATTCCCGACTCGCTCCGAATGGTCTGCTACCGTGTCCCCGAGACTGGCAAAGAGCTGCGCTTTATCACCAACGCCGATCACCTGAGCGCGAAAACCATTGCCGATCTGTGCAAGGAGCGCTGGCAGATCGAGATCTTTTTCAAATGGATCAGGCAGAACCTCAAGGTGAAGACCTTCCTGGGCACCTCGAAGAACGCGGTACTCACCCAGATATGGATAGCGCTCTGTGTCTATCTCCTCCTGGCTTTACTCAAGCCGCCAGAGCAACAACTTGTTGAATGTAGGCAGTTTTCTCTTTTTTAAAAACTATGAGACAGCAGTGAGGAAATATGTTTTTCTTTGAGAAAATCATATCTGTTACATCCATCACCCTTAAGCGGTTCATTTTTACCGCGACTCTTATCGTTTCGATTGCAACATTTCTTATCGTTGTAACGACCCTGACATGGATTTTTCTCAAGCAGACCGAAGATCTTTTGGTCAGCAACTCTTCTTCAATAGCCAAGCAGGTTTTCCTTTTAATTACCGAGGCCATGCAAAATGGCAAAAACCTGGAGGAGATGACGGAGATAATCAAAGAACATCAACAGCTTCTTCCAGAGAGGTACACGATAGTAATCCAACCGGGCAAGGCAATTAAAGCCGAAAACGACAGCAAAGGTGCGGATGAGCCGATACAAAAGGCTTTTTCCCGCAGTCTTACTCGGACAATTAATGACTTGGAATATGTTTTCCCGCTTAAGGCTGAGGCTAAATGCCTTGGCTGTCATCCTGCCGCGAAAGTTGGCGAGGTAATGGGTGTGCTGTCCATAAAAGAGGAGATGATCGGGTTTCGCCGTTCTTTCCTGCATAAATTTTTTACTATTTTCTTTATCTTTATTCCGATTCCTTTTCTGATGTCTTTTTTCGTGTCCAGATTCGTAAACGCACACCTTGGTGAAGCCATAGGAAGACTTGACCGGAAGATTCGTTCCGTAAACAGCATGGCTGATCTTACAAAACTGGAAGCTGAGTTGGAGGGCGAAGCGTACAGGTTTCGCGAGCTTGAGGATATTTTTCGTGAGTTCGCCAAATTTATAAGCAAGATCAGAAAAGTGGCCATAGGCAAGGAGATGCTGGAGTTTGAAATAAGGGTTCTTGAACGCTTTATTATAACATCCGAAACCATCTGTGACTGGAAAGACCGGATAAGCCACCTGCTGATTGAAGTGAATACGGTCATGCCGGCTTACATGATTTTCTGTGTTTTTCAGATTGGAGATGAGGCATACGATATTGATATTTTCTGGTCGAGCCCTCCATCCAAGCAGACCGTGCAGATTATGGAAGATATGATCCGTCAACGCATCCGCCATGAAAAAATGGGCATTTCCGAAGTCACTGAAATCAAGATAATTCATAACGTCGTCAACCCCGAATTTTCAATGCTGGATCTCGATCATTCAGAACTAGAATTTCAGACCAAGTCACTTTTTCTGGAAACACCGCAGGTCGGCGGAGTAGTCGGCATCGGAGTTCAATCCCAGGCTGTCGTCGATCCGATACGTTCTCTGGTTATCAACGGCATATTGACCACCATGCTGAATGTTGTCGGTTCCATAAAGGCAATATACAAGTACACCAAGGATCTCGAATATTATGCGACTCGTGATCCCTTGACCGATCTCTATAACCAGCGACTTTTCTGGGAACTCCTCGGATATGAAGTAGGACGCGCGGAGCGGCACCAGGAAAGTTTTGGTTTGCTTATGATCGATCTGGATAATTTCAAGCATGTAAATGATGTATTCGGTCATTTCATGGGGGACAAATTTCTTTCCAAGGTAGCGCTGACCATTCACGAATGTCTGAGAAAAGGAGATATTCTTGCCCGATACGGGGGAGATGAATTTACGGTGGTCCTCTTGGAGGCTGACGCGGAACAGGCATACATGATTGCCGATCGGATCAGGGAAGCTCTTGCCCAGATGGAGATTGTCGTCGCGGAGGGGACAAAGGTCCGCGGTTCCGCATCCATCGGCATGGCCATGTTTCCAATGCACGCACAAAGTTCGAAGGATCTCTTCCTTTTTGCCGACAACATGATGTACAAGGCAAAATTAATGGGGAAAAACTGCATTATTCTTCCGACCAATGAAGATGTTTCGGAGGTGTTCGAAAAGAGCAGCGAGATGTCACGACAGCTGATGCAGATAATGGAGGAAAAGCGGGTAATCCCGTATTTCCAGCCAATAGTCACCGCAGGCAGCCGGGAGATCATCTGCCATGAAGTGCTCTGCAGAATTGAAATCGAGGGCAAAATAATCGCCGCCGCGGAATTTATAGAAATTGCGGAGAAACTTTCCATTATCAGTAAGCTGGATAATATCCTGATGGAAAAGGTTTTCGCCAAGATGAAAGAAGCCTGCTACAACGGGCTTATTTTTATCAATCTTTCACCGAAGTCCCTGATCGTGAAAAATTTTGTTCCCATGGTGATCGGCCTGGCCCGTAAGTATGACATTCAGCATGATCATGTGGTTTTCGAGATAACCGAGCGTGAAACAGTAAAGAATATGACGCTGCTGGAAAGCTTTGTGGTTGATCTTAAAATGGAAGGTTTTAAATTCGCCATTGACGACTTCGGTTCAGGATTTTCGTCGTTCCAATATATTCGCAGACTGCCGATTGATTTTGTCAAGATAGAGGGGATGTTTGTGAGAAACATGCTGAATGACCGAAGGGATATGGCCTTTGTCAAAACTCTTGCTATCCTGGCCTCCGAATTCAAGATACAGACCATCGCCGAGTATATCGAAAGTGAAGACCTGCTCAGCGCGGTGCATGCCTTGGGAATCGATTATGCACAGGGGTTTCATGTCGGCCTGCCAATGCCGGAGTTAGGACCCTGCCAAGCAATACCGGTTTTGACGCCAAGATGAAGCTGGTGAAGGTATAGCCGGCGCTTTTCTGAAAGGGTAACGCAAAAACGGGCTGCCGAAAGATCGGCAGCCCGTTTTTGTGTGGAGAGGAGAGCAATTGTCCAGATTTTACAGAAAAGGCCTGAGCAGAAAATAGACCCCGAGCCCGGCGATCAGGATCTCGGCGCCCCACGCCCCCTTCACCTTTAATTTTTCCATGAGTCCGCTTGGGACGGAGCACTTGGCCAAGCCCAGTATGTCAACCGCCACCCAGATGAGGATCAACCCCACGGCCATGGTCCAGTACGGGGTCTCACATCGCTCAGCATTCTGCCGAGCAGGGCGCAGATCATCCCCACCGGGAGGATGGTAAGAAAAAGGCCGACACTGAACCGCACCGCACGAAGCGGATAAAGGTTTTCATGTGTTTTCCGTATGTTATGAGGTTTCTTGGGCGAACGGTGCCGTGGCCTTGACAAAATCCCGGGCCTTGTCGCCCCGCAAGAGCTCCGCTAGCCCGAGCAGCCCGTCGTTGAGGTATTTGGCGTGGGTACCCCTTGAGCCGGGCCATGCTGGAGCGGTCATAGTGGGGGCAGGCGGTGACGATGAGCTTGCTTTTGTAGTTCGTTCAGCCGGGATGGAAATTCGTTGAGCGGGATGTTCTTTGCGAATTCCATGTGCCAAGCAGCGAATTCTTCGGGAAAGCGGAGATCGATGAGCTGGACCTCGCCTTTTTTCAAGAGATCCACCAGTTTTTTGCTCTCGATCTTCATATCCTTGCGTTCCTGGTAGGTGAAGCCTGTGAGTGAGATAGTCGTCAAGCTTCTCCGCATGGGAGGGCGTCGGCAGCATGAGGGCCAGTGCCAAAAAATACGGTGAACAGGGGGATGTTATGCATGGGGGCTCTTCGGTATCGTAAGCAAATCATGGGGAATGTGCCGGGAATTACTCCGGAGTTCCTTGATGTTTTTTCAGCCATTGCAGAATTTCATGGCGTTCCGGCACCCGGCCCGCGCATTTCACATCTCCGCCGATAACCAAGGCGGGCGTGGACAACCCCCCCAAATTCCGCAATCTTATCCAGGTTTGCAATTTTTTCAATCTGCGCCGGGAGGCTATATTCTTCAATCACCTGCCGGACAATGTCCGCAGCCTGGCCCCAGGATTTTTATATCAATGTCCATTTTCATGATTTTCCTCCGTTAATTTTGTTTTTTGAATTTTGGCTGGTGATGGGCTCAGGGTTTGCAGGAAACATGGCAGACCCCGGCCAGGGTTTCTTTGGTAAAGGGGAAATATTTTTTCTTGAACCACTGTGCTACGTTGACCAACCCGATCAGCACCGGCACCTCGACCAGTGGCCCGATTACCGCGGCAAAGGCAACGCCGGAGTTGATCCCGAACACGGCGATGGCCACGGCAATGGCCAGCTCGAAGTTGTTGGAGGCGGCGGTGAAGGAGAGGGTGGCCGACTGCTCGTAGGTGGCCCCCACCTTCAGGGACATGAAAAAGGAAACCAGGAACATGACCAGGAAATAGACGGTGAGCGGGATGGCGATGCGGACCACGTCAAAGGGCAATTGTACGATGTATTCGCCCTTGAGGGAAAACATCACCATGATGGTGAAGAGCAGGAAGACCAGGGTAAAGGGGCTGATCCTGGGGATCAGCTTTTCTTGGTACCAGGCTTCGCCCTTGAGCTTTACCCCGATAAAGCGGGTCAGCATCCCGGCGATAAAGGGGATGCCGAGATAGATGAAGACCGATTCGGCGATCTGTGCCATGGAGATATCCACCACCGCGCCGGTCAGCCCCAGCAAGCCCGGCAGCACCGAGATGAAAAACCAGGCGTAGATTGAGAAGAAGAGCACCTGGAATATGGAGTTGAAGGCCACCAGCCCGGCGCAGTATTCGGTGTCGCCGCCGGCCAGATCGTTCCAGACAATGACCATGGCGATGCAGCGGGCCAGGCCGATGAGGATGAGCCCCACCATGTATTCGTGGTGGCCGGAAAGAAAGGTGACGGCCAGGAGAAACATGAGGAGCGGGCCGATGATCCAGTTCTGCACCAGGGAAAGGGCCAGTACCTTGAAATTGCGGAAAACCTCATGCAGCTTTTCGTAACGGACCTTGGCCAGGGGCGGGTACATCATGAGGATCAGGCCGATGGCGATGGGGATGTTGGTGGCGCCGACCTGAAAGGAGTTGATGATCTCGGTGACCGGCGGATAGAGATAACCGGCCATCACCCCGATGAACATGGCGAGGAATATCCAGAGGGTGAGGTACTGGTCGAGGAAGCTTAGTTTTTTTTCGTTGGCCGGCATGGAGATTCTCCTCTGTCAATTACCGAGACCTGTCGCTGGGTTGGCAGGGTCTCTTTTCGCTGTATGGGGGCTGGCCCGATAATGAAATCAGGCGCATTTTTTCTTGGTGCGCCGAAAATCTTCCAGGGTGTTGTAATCCTGCTGGGTGTCTGGTAGCTCTGGCAACCTCTTGCTGAGCAGCTCGACCAGTTCCCTGGCCAACGGGGTCTCCATCTCGGCCAGCCGGTAATACATCCAGACTCCGCCACGCCTGCCTTTTACCCAGCCCGTGTTGCGGAGATAGGCAAGGTGCCGGGAGATTGTGGATTGCGGCAATTGGAGCACGGCCATCAGGTCGCACACGCAGAGTTCGCCGTCCAAGAGAAGGGCCAGAATCCGTAAGCGTGGCTCCTCGGATAAGGCTTTGAAAAATTGAGCCGTTGTTCGCATGAATCTTCGATTCGCCTCCTGGCATGGTGTTTCTTGTGAAAAATCGCACTTTGATAATACATATATACGGATAGGCGGATGAAGGCAAGTGTGGTGTCGCCGCAGGCCTGAAATGTGGCGTCTCATTTCCCGCATATACTTTTCACTGTTTCTGGAATACACTGCTTAAGTGAGGATTTTCAGTGTGAAACCCTAAGACAATGACACCAGGGCACAAGCATGGTTACTTTCTTTCAGGAATTGAATCCGGTTCTCCAGGCCTTGGTGGCCACCCTTTTTACCTGGGGCGTGACCGCAGCGGGCGCGGCCCTGGTTTTTATGAGCAAAACCGTGAACCAGAAGCTCCTGGATTCCATGCTCGGTTTTGCCGCGGGCGTGATGATTGCCGCTAGTTTCTGGTCGCTGCTCGCCCCCGGCATCGAGATGGCCGGGCAGATGGGCTTCAGCCCCTGGTTGACCGCAGCCTTGGGTTTCATGGCCGGCGGATTGTTCATGCGGCTCATCGATTTTTACCTGCCCCATCTCCATCCCGGCCTCGATATCAGCAAAAGCGAGGGCGTCAAAACCTCCTGGCAACGCAGTACTCTGCTGGTGCTGGCCATTACCCTGCATAATATTCCCGAAGGCTTGGCGGTGGGCGTTGCCTTCGGCGCGGTGGCCGCCAATATCCCCTCGGCCACCCTCGGCGGCGCCATTGCTCTGGCCATCGGTATCGGCTTGCAGAATTTCCCCGAGGGTACGGCGGTGGCCATGCCCTTGCGCCGGGAAGGACTGAGCCGGACGAAAAGTTTCATGTTGGGCCAGTCCTCAGGCCTGGTGGAGCCCATTGCCGGGGTGGTGGGCGCCTATTTCGTCCTCGGCATGCAGTCCGTACTGCCTTATGCTCTCTGTTTTGCCGCCGGGGCCATGATTTTTGTCGTGGTGGAAGAGCTTATTCCTGAGTCCCAGCAGAATCCCAAGCATATCGATGTGGTCACCATGGCGACCATGGTGGGTTTCACGGTGATGATGGTTCTTGATGTGGCGCTCGGGTAAGGGCAATGAATAATGCAAAGTGAAGAGTGAAAAATGAAAAGGCAACACGGACGACACGATTTGTGGTACAGGGCACAGGCTCTTTCTTCATTTTGCATTATGCACTTTTCACTTTTCATTGAGCGCCTATGAACCGCACTGTCGCGCCCCACGCGCACTCCGCCTTTCACCGTCTGACCCCGGACATCGTTCTCTCCCTGGTGGAAAAGGCCCTGGATATTCGCTGCACCAATCTCTGTCGGCCCCTGGCCAGCTATATCAACCGGGTCTACGAACTGGAAGGCGAGGACGGCACCGGGTTGGTGGTGAAGTTCTACCGGCCCGGGCGCTGGGCCTATGCCGCACTTCAGGATGAGCATGAGTTTCTGCTTGAGCTCTCCGGTCGGGAGATTCCGGTCATTGCCCCTCTCGCCTTGCAGGAGAACAGCAGTCTGGGCGAGCATGAGGGGATGTATTTTGCCGTGTTTCCCAAATGCGGCGGTCGCAGTTCGGATGAGTACACCGATGAGCAGTGGCTGGAAATCGGTCGACTGCTTGGCCGCACCCATGCCGTGGGAGCGGGTCGGATTCCGGAGGGGCGGATTATTATGACCCCGGAGAAGTCAACCCGGCAACAGGCGGAGTATCTCCTGAAGGGCAAGTTCTTGCCTGCGGATCTTGCCCCGCAATTCGAAGAGCTGGCGAAGGCTCTGATCGCCGAAATCAGCCCGCTGTTTGAAAACACCGAGATGATCCGGATCCATGGCGACTGCCATTTCTCCAATCTCATCTACCGGCCCGGCGAATCCTTTTATCTCATTGATTTCGATGACATGGCCCTGGGGCCGCCGGTGCAGGATTTCTGGATGCTGTTGCCCGGCTATCGGGAAGAGACTTTTGCCGAGATCGATCTTTTTCTCGAAGGCTACGAGACCTTCCGGGATTTTGACCGGCGAAGCCTGCGGCTGATCGAGCCGCTCCGGGCCATGCGCTATATCCACTATACGGCCTGGTGTGCATATCAGGTGGCGGAAGAGGGATTGAGCCGGGTGGTGCCCGATTTCGGCACCCGTGAATACTGGCAGCGAGAGCTTCGCGATCTGGATGAGCAGTTGCAGCGGATCAAAACAGCGATTGAACCCCAGGGAAACTGGTTCTGAGGCGGGTTGCTCCGCAATGGGTGGTGTTTTCCCGAAAGTGCGTCAAGTCTCCTGCCTCGAACCGGACCGGGTGCCGGGGTAAGAATCATGGCTCGCCCTGAGCGATGATTGCCTGATCAAGCGCAACCTGCCGCCATCCTCGTTGCGGCAGTCGGTTCATTAATTCTTTTATCCCGATAGAACCAATCATGAAAACGGATCTTTTCTCGATAGACCTGATCAAGGAGCTGCAAAAACCTGAATATGGGGCGGTCCGGGAGGAGTTTACCGAAATGACCTTCCTCCGCAACGTCTTGATCTTTCAGGCCGATGACCGTGCCGATCTGGTGTTTATCGTCAAAAAGGGGAGGGTGCGGGTCTATCTCGCCTTTGAGGACAAGGAGTTTTCCCTGGCCATCTTGAAAAAAGGGGATATCTACAGTACCCACACCCGGGCCTTTGTCGCCACCCTCGAAGATACCGTGCTTCTGGCGATGCCCACCGCCAAATTCCACCGCTTCATGCTCTCGCACCCGGTTTTTTCCCGGACCGTGATGGGTATTTTCGGCGAACTCCTCCAGCAATCCTTTTCCATTATAGCCAGTTTGGTTTTTAAGGACGTCACTCAGCGACTGGTGGATTTTTTGCTCCATGAGGCGAGAAATCATGGCCGTGCGGAGAAAGGCGGCATCTGTCTGGCGGTCGATTTGACCATGGAACAGCTTGCCGCCGTGGTCGGCTCTTCCAGGCAGACCGTATCGACCATCGTCAACGAGATGGTCAAGTCCGGGGTGATTGCCAAGCGGGGAAGGGGAGAGTTCTTCCTGCCGAAACTGGAACTCTTGCAAGATTTTCCCCACGCCTAGCCGTAGACCCTGCGCCTTGTCCGGCATGCTGATAACCCTGTCGGAGGCTGCTGCCCATGAGTGTCGCTATGAGGAAAAACTGCTGGAGGGGTGAATGATTCGGTCTGCAATTCCCGACTGACATCAGGTGGATCACTGCTCGACTCAGTTGAGGCAAGATAGGTTGTTGGATGGTATGACTTTTTGTATGGTTTGAAAAGGCAATTTCCAGCACTAACTATTGGGGGGATGGTTATGTCTTCTTTTTTGCGAAGAGTACTTCCTGCGGCAGTGGTTTTTTCTTTCCTTTTGATTTTCGCCGACATTGGTGCCGCAACCGAGGCTGTAGATTCTGCAGCGGAAATTGTCAGTGTACAGGGGCAAGGCGAATTTCGGCAGGACGAGGGAAAAGACTGGCTGGATGCTAAGGCGAAACAGAAACTCTTCAGCGGAGACCATGTTCGGACAGGCATTTATAGCCGCATGGGAATATTGTTCCGTGATAAAACTCAGATTCGCCTAAATCAGAAAACCCTTCTTCGTATCAAGTCTGTTTTGCCGCAACCAGGCACAGGCGGTGATACCGTTCTTCAGTTAAATCGTGGGCGGGCATGGACAAAGACCAAGACACTTCCAGCCGGACTCATTATGGAGACCCCTTCCGCGACGGCAGCGATTCGTGGCACGGACTGGGATATTGAAGTCGATGATAATGGGACCTCAACGCTGACGGTACTGAGCGGTGAAGTTGAATTTTATAATAATCTGGGTCGGGTCACGCTGGGGAAAAACGAGCAGGCGCGTGCGGAAGTTGGCAAGGCTCCGGTAAAACTTATCATCGTGCAACCACGTGACCGTATCCAATGGGTTACCGCCTATGCCGTGGAGCCGTTACGGCATATTTATCTTTACAAGAGTGAGTTGGCTTTTCTGAAACAGGCTCTGGCAACTATCAGGGGTGATTCGGCAGATGAACTGGCAAGGAAAGGCAGTATTCTTGCGGACATGGGGCAATGGGAGCTTGCGGAAGAAAATTTTCAGGCCGCATTGGCTGTGGATGCAGGGAACGCGCTCGCTCTTGTCGGGCAAGGTTATGTTGCTTTGCACAAAGGTGAAACAGTTGAAGCCGAGAAATATTTTGTCCGTGTATCGGCGAGCCCAAAAGTAAACGAGTTGGTTGCGCTGGGCAGAATCACTATCGATCTTCAGCTGGACCAGTTGTCGAAAGCTGTTTCCCAACTGCAGAACATGCTCTCAGCCGGCGGCTTAGCGCAGCCTGCCGCATACTTGATCCTATCCGATCTCATGATTTATACAGGTGATTTAGAACAGGCGTCCAACCATGCTCGGCAAGCCTTGCAAAGTTTTCCCGACAATGCCCTCGCGTACAGTCAATTGGCGAGAATTTTTTTGTTTTCCGACAAGACCACAGAGGCTCAACGCTCTATCGAACTGGCACTTGCCGGGGATGAGAATTCCTACGAAGCCAACGTCGCGCAAGGTGATCTCGCTCGGATACAAGGGGATGCGAATGGTGCACTGAACGCCTATCAGTGTGCTGTAAATCTGAACCCGGGAGATGATAGGGCCTGGCATGGTTTAGGGGTCGTAAATACTGAACGTGAAGATGTGGCCGCTGCACGAAGAAATCTTGCAACCGCACTGTCGATCAAGCCAACCGGCTCTGGTTATCAGGGTGAGAGGGGAACACTGGAAGCTTTTGCGAATAATTTTGTTGAGGCTGAAACTGCCTTTGCCCAGGCTCTTACTGATATCCCTGGGGATTATGTGGCTCTAACCGGTCTGGGGATTATGCAACTCAAGCGCGGCAATACCGAGGCGGCCCTCGATTCGTTTCTCCGGGCGGGTTTAATGGAGCCTCGCTATGCACGTGTACGTATGTATACCGGTGTTGCCTATTATCAGTTAGGTAATGTGGCGCAGGCATTGGAAGAACTTTACGCTGCAAGCGAACTTGATCGTAAGGATCCGATGCCATACCTGCTTGCCAGTATTATTTATACGGATCTATTAAGGCCGGGAGATGCTATTGAGGCGGCGCGTAAGGCTTTTGAGCTTATGCCTAATCTGAAATCATTGAACCAGCTGGCAAACACCCAGCGTGGGACCACCAATCTGGGTCAGGCATTTGCCTTTATGGGCATGGAAGACTGGTCACAAATGTATGCCCAGGATTCTTACGACCCCTTCTGGGCAGGGAGTCATCTCTTCCTTGCTGATCGCTACAATGGTTTGTTTGTGAAAAATTCAGAGTTGTTTCAGGGTTTCATGGCCGATCCAACGGCCTTTGGCGCCGGCAATCGTTACCAGACCCTTATTCAGAGGCCAGGCAACTATGTCAGCGCATCATTACGTGCGACAACCGTCAAAGGTGGTGATGACGAGATTGATGGTACCAGCCCGTTTGTTGAAGTAAATGGTTTTGATAATAAGGTCGTCCCGTTTGCATACTATTTGGCATATGAAAACATGGACTTGTCGTTTGATTCCGGTCCGTATGATACTGACACCTATTCTCTCGCTCTCGGGATGAATCCTGCGCATAACCTTGGGGTATTTCTCTATGCAGATCATAGCAAGCTTGATACCGGAATCGACAAGGCATTTCCTGGAATTACCTTTGATACCGATGAGAGGTTGATTTCAGGACGGACGGACTTGGGCATACATTATAAATTCTCTCCCGCGTCGCAGATTTGGTTTAAAAGCGGTTTTTTCCGATCTGATGACCATGTTGACGGGTTTCTTTCCGGCGAAGCGCTCGATATGCAGGTTGATGTCAAGCTTCCCGAGTATGCATTCCGTCATACCTTCAGGCTAAGGGACAAGCATGAAATTTCATGGGGGTATGAGTATGCTCAACGTGAGACGCAACTGCTCTATGACAAGTTTGATTATTTCAGCTCATTATACTTCGATACACCGATATTTAATATTTTTGACCAGGACTACTCGGAGAAATCGTCTGATTTATATGTGTCGGATCGGTTCACAATATTGCCGGAGTTGCAAGTGCAACTGGATCTTTTTTATCAGCATAATAAACGCAAGGCCCATGAAGATTTTTTGCTGAATTTTCCGTTGATACCATTCAAGGGCCTGGTTGGCACTGAGGATGATGACTTTTCCGATTCTCAACTCAACCCGCGTCTCGGCCTTGTTTACAAGTTTGGGAACAAGAAGCTGATAAGGCTTGCTTACCAGGATTGGTTGCGGCCGGCTTCCTTCAGTTCTCTTGGCCCCATAGCAACTGCGGGGATTCCCCTTGATGACAGATTGGTATCGAGAGGCGGTGAGTTCACGCGTTACCGTGGCCAGTTTGAGTGGGAAGTAACACCGGAAACCTTCACCAGTGTTTTCCTGGATTACAAAAAAATTAATAACAATCTGTTTTCTGTAACAACGCCTTATACTATCAATGACCTTGAAGGGCTGGGAAAGCTAAGAAAACGCGACCTTGGAGCGTTGACCAAGGATGATCTGCTTGAATTTGTGAATACCCCTGCATATGAAGGAGGCAACATAAAATCGGCAGGTGTGTCTGTGAATCATTTGCTGAACAAGCACTGTGGTGTTTTTGGAAAATATATCCATGCCTTGTCTGAGAATTCCGGAACTGCTTTTAATGGAAATGATGTTCCGTATCTGCCAAATAATGCCGGTGCGGTGGGTGTGACCTGGACAAGTCCAAGTGGCTGGTATTTTGTCAGTCGAATGGTATACCGCAGTGAACGCTACAGCGACGAAGGCAATACCGTAAAACTGGCAGCCAGTTGGGATGGTGCTGCTGATATCTACTGGCAATCCAAAGAGAAACATTGGTTGTTGAGATTCTCTGTGGATGATGCGTTTGATGAAAATCAAGGAACACAGTATACCGCAGAAGTTAACTTCAGATTCTAGGGGGCCGGTTTGATTGTCAACCGTTCAATCGTTCGGGCTGGTGCTCTGCTTATCCTGACCTGGCTTGGTCTTGCCCTGTTTTTTTATACTTCGGCAGGCCGCCGGCTCGAACTGTATGAATTCGATCTTCTCACGGTTATTTCTACTCCGCGCAACCTGGATGTCCCTGTTGTTATTATCGGTATTGATGAAACTTCGTTTGCCGAGCTTCAGTATCAATGGCCCTGGCCGAGGCAATTACACGCACGACTGGTAGACGAACTACGTAAGGCCGGCGCAGCGGTTATTGCTTTTGACGTGGTATTTGCAGAGCATTCTGCACCTGAGGGAGACGAGCAGTTTGCTGAGGCCATTAAACGAGCAGGGAATGTCGTTTTGGCGGGTGACATTGTTTTGCAAGAAAGGGATCAGTTTTCCCAGATAATGAAGGTGGATCCGCTCAACCAGTTTCTTGTGGCGGGAGCACTCACCGGTGTTGCGGCAGTTACACTGGATGCGGATTTGGTCGTCAGGCAAATCCCTCGTGCAGGCGATGCGTTCTGGCGTCAAATAGTACGACTTTATCAAGATAAGATCGGTGTATCTCCTTATTCCTCCCAGAGATTAGGGCCTGATTCCAGGGTCCGGTATTTGGGTGCTGACCATGCTTTTCGCTATGTCTCCTATTATCAGGCATTGAATGCACGAGAAATGTTGCCGGAAGGATTTTTTAAAAATCAAATCGTGCTGATCGGGTTTGACACAAAGGCATCGCCGGAACCAGGGGTAACTCAGACCGATGCTTTTTCCACACCATTTCTGCCGATTACCGGCTATCTGACGCCAGGGGTTGAAGTTCATGCAACCTTTATTGCCAATGCGTTGTTGAATCGAAACATCAGGGAACTATCCAGAATCGAGTCACTTTTAGAAACGGCATTGGTCTTGTTGTTGACATTAATCTGTCTTCTTAAGTGGCGTCCTCTGCAAAGTCTTTTTGTTGTTATGGGCATTTCCGCAATGACAGCAATTTTTGATGTCTGGCTATTCGGCATGCATGATCTGTGGATTCCATCTGTTTCGGCAATGATTGCTCCGATGATTTGTTATGTGCAGAGAGGGGGTGTTGCCTTTTTGTCGGAACAAAAACAGCGAATACAAATGCGGAGAGCATTTCAGCAGTACGTTGCGCCTGAAATTGTAGCGGAAATAATACGGCACCCGGAAAAATTGACGCTTGGTGGTGAGCGCAGATATCTCACCATTATGTTTACGGACCTTCAAGGTTTTAGCAGTATTTCAGAGTGCTTGGAGCCGGAGCAGGTGTCGAATCTCCTGATTCGACACTTTTCTGAAATGACAAAAATTATTCATGATTACGGCGGCACTGTAGACAAGTTTATCGGTGATGCCATTATGGCATTTTGGGGTGCTCCTCTGGCGGATACGGAACAGGCTCTTCATGCGTGTCAGGCAGCTATGGCTATGCAAGTTGCCGCAGCCGTGATGCGGCAAGAATTGGTCGGCCGGGAATTCCCGGGAATTTATATGCGTATTGGCATTCATACCGGGGATGCAATTGTAGGAAATATGGGTTCTAAGGATCGTTTTGACTATACCGCTGTCGGCGATAATGTGAATGTCGCATCACGTTTGGAAGGCATAAACAAACTTTACGGTACTCAAATCCTGATTAGTGAGTCTACGGCAAAAGATGTATCCGCTTGTCTTCCGATTATGCATGTTGACAAGGTGCGGGTGAAGGGGAAAACAATGCCGATTGATATCTATACACTGCCCGCAGATCCTGATTTGCCCCAGAAGGTTGAAGCCGCGATTCAGTCTTATCGCAGCAAGCAATGGGATGTTGCAGAAAGACAATGGCAGACATTGATTGACATTCCTGCTGTTAATGCGATTGCGGAGATATACCTGGCGCGTATCGGCGAGCTTCGACGACAGGAATTGCCGACTGACTGGGATGGTGCTGTCTCTCTTGAGAAGATGTAATTTGAGTGTTTTATTGCTCGTGGATTCGACAGGTACGTTTAAGTTTGGGTAAGATGATACGTTTTAGCGGATCATCTTACCCAAACTATTTCAGCGGGTGTTCGGTTTGCAGGGTCAGCCTCAGCCCTTCATGGCGCAATGCCGTCGGAAGGGAGGAGTGTTACCCCTTCTTGATGTAAAAAATAAAAACACCAGCGTCTTCCTTGTTGCCCAAAAACTCATGGCCGGAGCGCGTACACCAGTTGGGCAGGTCGTTTTTGGAACCGGGATCGGTGCCCAGCACCTCCAGAATCTGGCCTGAAGCGATCGAATCCATGGCCTTTTTGGTCTTCAGCAGCGGCATTGGGCAGCTCATGCCTTTTACATCAAGAATCTGGTCCGGTTTAACGCTTGAGAGATCCATGCATTCTTCCTCCTCTGATGATTGTATAAAAACTCCCCTGTCGGTAACAAGTAGAAACCATGAGGGGGTGAGCCTTCCAGCTTGTTCTTGCGAGATTTTCATGAGGTGTTCATTCATGCCTCAGGGATAAACCCAACTACTCACCAGAAAATTGAGCAATTATTGTGCCATGGCAATCACGGCAGGCTTTGTTCTTGTAAAACCGCACCGCTGGGGCGTTGCTGGGCAACAACACGTTCTCCTGTCATTTCGCTTTGAGTTCGATTCCTTAATAAATGACCGAGTCCGCCAGAATCTGTTGACCAGATTAAGAAAAAAGTTGTGTGACAAGCAAGGGGATATGCGTTTACTGCAAGGTGCGCACTTGAAAAATTTTCTCCATGGGTGATAGGATATTTCATGCGTCCTGGCCGGTGGACCTATGACGTCTTAAAAAATGGAAAATGTCGGGAAGCTGACAGACTCTTTTCCAGGGGCAACGTATGATCAAGGTGCGCAGATCATGGACGTTCCGGGAAAACGGTGACTATAGAGGAGAACCCAACATGGCAAGAGAAAAGCGAACGATCGAGGAGAAATCCATCTGGCTTGATGCCAGGCAAATGCTCGCTAAGGCCGAGCGCGATGGGGTGGAGACCGCCTGGGACCGCTTGGAGCAGCAGACCCCGCATTGTAAATTCTGCGAGCTAGGCACTACCTGCCGCAACTGTGTGATGGGCCCGTGCCGGATCAGCGACAAGATGAAGCGCGGCGTCTGCGGCGCCGATGGTGATGTGATTGTGGCCAGGAATTTCGGTCGTTTCATCGCCGGTGGTTCCGCCGGTCACTCCGATCATGGCCGCGACTTGATCGAGGTTTTGGAGGCGATTGTCGAGGGCGCCACACAGGATTACCGGATCAGGGACGAGGCAAAGTTGATCCGCATCGCAGCCGAACTCGGCATCAAGACGGAGAGCCGTGTGGTTCTCGATATCGCCCGCGATCTTTTGGATGTCCTCTACGCTGATTTCGGTAGCCGCAAGAAAGAAGTCTCCTTCATGTGCCGGGTGCCTGCCAAGCGTCGCGAGATATGGAAGAAGCTCGGCATGACCCCCCGCGGCGTTGACCGGGAGATCGCCGAGATGATGCACCGAACCCACATGGGTTGCGACAACGACGCCCCCAACACCCTGATCCATGCGGCGCGTACCGCCTTGGCCGACGGTTGGGCCGGGTCGATGATAGGCACCGAGCTCTCCGACGTGATCTTCGGCACCCCCACCCCCAGGAAGGCGAAGGTGAATCTGGCGGTAATCAAGAAAGAGCAAGTGAACATTCTGGTCCATGGTCATAACCCGGTGGTGAGCGAGATGATCGTCGCCGCCGCCCAGGATCCGGCCCTGCTGGCCAAGGCCAAGGCGATGGGCGCCGGTGGCATCAATGTCGCCGGCCTGTGTTGCACCGGCAACGAGATCCTGGCCCGTCAGGGCATCCCCATGGCCGGCAACCATCTGATGACCGAACTGGCGGTGGTTACCGGCGCGGTGGAGGCCATCGTCGTTGATTACCAGTGCATCATGCCCAGCCTGATCCCGGCGGCAGCCTGCTACCACACCAAGTTTATTACCACGGCCAACAAGGCCAAGTTCACCGGGGCCATTCATTTTAACGTCCGTCCCGAGACCGCCTTGGCCCAAGCCAAGGAGATCGTCGCTATCGCCGTGGACGGATTTGCCAAGCGCGATCCCAACCGGGTGGAGATTCCGGGGGAGCCGGTGGAGATCATGACCGGCTTCAGCAACGAGGCGATCCTCTCCGCCTTGGGCGGCAGCCTCACCCCGCTTCTCGATGCGGTAAAGGCCGGCAAGGTGCGGGGCTTTGTCGCTATTGTCGGCTGCAACAATCCAAAATTACAGCAGGATTCTTGTAATGTCGGTCTCGCCAAGGCCCTGATCGAAAAGGACATCCTGGTTCTGGTCACCGGCTGCGTGACCACCGCCGCCGGCAAGGCCGGGTTGCTGATGCCCGAGGCGATTTCCATGGCCGGGCCGGGGTTGCAGGAGGTTTGCGGGTCTCTGGGCATCCCGCCGGTCCTCCACATGGGCAGCTGTGTGGACAATTCGCGGATTATTCAGCTGTGTGCGTTGATCGCCAACGAACTCGGAGTCGATATCTCCGACCTGCCGGTGTGCGCCTCCTCGCCTGAGTGGTATTCGGAAAAAGCGGCGGCCATCGGCCTCTATGCGGTGGCTTGCGGCATCTATACCCATCTGGGTCTGCCGCCCAACATCCTCGGTTCCAAGGTGGTAACCGACCTGGCCTTAAACGGCCTGGAAGGTTTGGTGGGCGCCAGTTTCGTGGTTGAAGCCGATCCGCGCAAAGCGGCGGAGTTGCTCGATCAGCGGATCATTGCCAAGCGGAAGGCACTGGGGCTGACCTGAGCCATCCTTGTTCCCGTGACGAGACAGACGAAGGCCCGGATCGGTTGAAATCGTTCCGGGCCTTTTTGCTTTCTCGCTCTGCTCTCTCAGGCATCTGTCGCCTTATTTTTTGCGTCGCGGTTTATTTTTTGATACAGGCGTTGCCTTGATTTCAGCCAGTGTTTGCTGGAAATTCTCAAGAAGCGGACCTCCAAGCTCCAAGGCTCGTTGTGCCGCGGCCAGGGCCTCTTTTTGCTTGCCCTGCTCGTTCAGGACCTGGGCCAGGTTGTTGAAGGGGATACCGTTTTTCGGCTGAAGCAGGGTAGCCTGATGAAAGGCTTTGCTTGCGGCGGCAAGGTCGTGCAGGTTGTAGCGGCTGTTGCCAAGGCCCATCCAGGCGCCAAAACTCCCCGGCCAGCGTTTCAGGGCCGCACTGTATCCGGCAACGGCCCCTTGCCACTGGGTGGTTTTTTCCAGGCCGGCAACGGCCTCAAGCCAAACCTCTTCTTTCGCGCCGGCCGGTAAACGCTCGGGCGGCAAGACCAGGAGTCCCCAATTCTCACCGCGCTGCCAGATATTCATGAAAACCCGGGAACCGAGATGTTCGTTGGCGGTGAGCCCTGAGTGAAGGATAATCTCGCCCTGCTCCCGGTCGTAGCCGATTACCACACCATAGTGCCATTTCGGGTACCAGGAGAAACTGAGATTGGTCAGGACAATAACAGGATTTCCGGCGGATACCTCGGCCAGCAGGGCCTCGCTGCCGGTGATGGGATAAGCGACCCGGCCATGCCTGCGGGCAGCGCCGATCAAGGCGCTTTGCAGGCTGCCTTTAAGTCCGGGGCTATAGACTTCGGGGGTGAGGTCGGAGGGCTGCACCTCAATCCCGCTCCAGTTAAGCACCATGGCCAGGGCAGCCGGCCCGCATTGCAATTCTTCCTGGGCAAAAAAAGGCACCCCGGCAACCATGGCCTTGTCCGGGCCGTCCGGCACCCGGGGCAGGCGGTCTCCCGAAAAAATGGTGCAGCCGGAGAGAAAAATGGGCAGCGCCAAAAACAACAGGCCGGCAATCATCCGATTGCCGGCCTGAATGAAATGCGATGTTTTCCCGCGCTTAGCGGCGGTGGTTAACAAAGGAGAAAACATGGGTGAGACCGAGGAGATCGGTGATCAGCAAAACCACAAAGATGAAAACCGCCGCGCCAATGATCGCGCCTATTCCATCGCCGCCGGCAGGCAACTGCTCCATGGCCTGGGAAATTTTCGCCAGCTCGGCATCGGAAAGGCTGGCCACCCTTTTTTGCGCCTCGCCGGCATCGACGCCGTGCTGAACCATGACCTTTTGCACATCTTCACGCCCCAAAAAGGCGGTAACCCGTTCTCTGCTTGCATCCTCTTTCTGTACCGCGATCACGGTGTTGGTATCGATCATCTTCGCCTGCGCCGTCTGCACGGAAAAATCGAGGAGAAGAAAGGAAAAAGCCAAAAAGAAACTTACGGGCTTGATTATTCTTTGCAGCATGGATGATCCTCTTCCTTGTTTTGAAGGTTTGTCAAAGTGATACCCAACAAAAAAATGCCTCTACTATATAAATAATAGGGGCAAACACTGCAATGGCTTTCCCTTTCGTGGGTTGTAGTTTCTCAAAAAAAAGATAATGTCGCAGGGGAGCGTTGGGAAGGAGGTTTTCGGCCTGCTTTGGCGAGGGAGGAGAGTATTCAGTTAAAACGCATCGTGTTCGATGGCTCCTTCGAATTCCTCGGCGTAGTGCTCGCTGTGGAAGAAGCTGCATCGCCGGCATCGTTCCATCTTCCGGCTAAAGATGAAGATGGGCTGGCCGGAGCCGATGGTGCCGGCCAGCAGCGCACAGCTATTACCCGAACCGGGAAAGGTCGGGCATTTCTTTTTCTTTTCTCCGCAGTTATGAAAATCCCAGCAGTGCATGGCAAGTTTTCCATGAGGAGCAAAATCGGACATCGGCTCAATTCGGCCTTGCTGTTGATGTGTTCGTAAACACTTAATCATACCCTTGGCATGGGCGGCAGGTAATACTGAATAAATACGGCGGGATGCTCTTCAAAGCAAAGGACTCCATCCTCTCGCCGACCATGCTGGAAGTATATTTATTTGGGCAACCTCCCACAGGGGTGCTGCTGCGGCAGGTGATGGCGGAAGATATAAGTGCAAGCCTCACAGGGACTGCACTTGATTGCGCCCCTGGGTCTTGGCCTGGTAGAGGGCCTGATCGGCCTTGCTCACAAGTCCCTCAAAGGAGATGGAATCTTTGCCGAAGGTGGCGACCCCGAAACTTGCCGTGATGCAATCACCGCCAATGTCGGCCATGGGCGTTGCTGCCATTTTTTTACGCAGCTGTTCCGCAAGGGAACAGGCGAGATCCTTGTCGGCATTGAGCAGCAGCACGGCAAATTCCTCTCCCCCGTAACGACACGCCATGTCGCTGCTGCGGATGTTGTTCTGGAGCACCGAGGCAACTTGAACCAATACCCGATCCCCGATGGGATGGCCAAAGGTGTCGTTGATCCGTTTGAAGAAGTCTATGTCGCAGATAACGATGCTGAAATGTCCGCCATACCTCCTTGTTCGCTCCACTTCGTCCAACAGCCGTTCGTTGAAAAAGCGTCTGTTGTAGAGGCCGGTGAGTTCATCATGGATCGACTCTCGTAAGGTTCGGGAATAGACCTTGGCATTGTTGATCGCCCCGCCGACCGCATGGGAGACGATGGAGAGCAGGGTCACCTGTTCGGGATGAATGGGGCGATTTGAAACCGAGTTGTCGACAACCATCACCCCTTCGACGGCATCGACATCCTGTTGGGCATAGACCTCGCACTCTTGGCACATCAGCTCTTTTTGCCCGCAATCGTCCATGGGAACATCGCCGCATTTGGTTCCCGGCACCAGCCAGCAACGCAGCCATCTTTTGCCGAAGGCCGGACAATCGTTTTTGTAACATTTTTTGATCTGCCAGCAGGAGAGGCGTTTTTTGTTCACGATGGGCACAAGGGCGAAATTTGTCAGGCCCAGCTTGAGAGTAGAGGCGTCGGTATTTGTCTCCTTATTAAAAACAGGGAATCCTGTTACCAGAGGTCTGGTCAACAGGTTGCCGGCCGTCACGGGAATCTCCAGGGAACTGATGGCCCCCGGCTCAAATCCCCGGCACAGCTTTCCCTGCAACATCCCTTTGCGATGCTTCACAAAAAAAAGGCCCACCCGGTCAAAGCCGAAGATTTCGGCGGTCAGATTGACAAATCGCTCCTCAATGGCATCGATGTCCATCTCCTCATACACCAAGGAAAGCATCTCAAGCAGGGCTATTTCCTTGGGCGGGGCCATACTTTCTTCGGATTGGGTCATGTCCTTTCTCCGTGCTGGGTGCGGGATAAAGAAAAGGTTGAAAAGTCTATCATTTAGTTAGGTTTTGGTTTCACAAGTTTACTATTGCACCCAAAGAAATTGCAAGAATAATCGCCGCTGTTCCAAGGCCTTGGTCTGATGGCTCATTTACAGCTGTGCACAGAACTTTTCGGGTAAAAGGTCTGTGCACATTTCACGGCCATGAATCCCTCGGAACAGAACAGGAGCCGGCAATTTATAATCTCATGGATTCCCCATCCCGGGCACGCTGCCAGATCAGCTCGCCATTGCGGTACACCTCGCGCACTCGGTGCAGGGGAATTCGTTGGTAAACCCCCTCTTCATCCATGAGAAGAAATGACTCCTTGTTGCCCGGCTCAAAAAGCAGGTCGGCAAGCGGTCGCCGGACAATGAGCGCGGCCACCCGATCATAGTAGCCGATCTCAAAGGCGGCATTGCCGAATTCCTTGTCCCATCTGATACGGCTCAGCAATTTGTCGATTGGTTGCATGCTTGGTCCCGGTGTCTGGATGTATTTGCTGAAGATCATTGTGGCGCGAAGCTGAATCTGAGATGAAGCGGCAATTACTTGGGGGAGGTGCTGTTGAAAAAGTCTCTGATTTCCGGGGAAAGTGGGCCGCTTAAGGCGCTGGTGCAGACCCGATGGATTGGGTCACCCTGTTTTATTGATCCGCTGGTGCCACGGCCACCCGGTTGCGGCCACGGTTCTTGGCTTGGTAAAGGGCGGTATCGGCGCAGTCCAGCAGTGCGATTGGCGGTACTTTGTTGTTTGGCCAAGTCGCCACCCCGAGGGAGATGGTGACGGGGGGCAGCATCCTGTCGCCGAACTCAAGGCGTACCTCGGTTTCAACTTGGTAGCGCAGGGATTCGGCCCGTTTGCAGGCATCCTTCTGGCTGGCGCCGGGCATGATGATGACGAATTCCTCGCCGCCGAATCGGCAGGCGATATCTTCGTGCCGGATGTTGTCGTTGAGCAGGGCGCCCAGTGCCTTGAGCACTGCGTCGCCGGCAGCATGTCCATAGGTGTCGTTGAAACGCTTGAAATGGTCCACGTCCAGCATGGTGACGCTGAGCGGGGTTTGGAGACGGGTGGAGCGGGCGAACTCCCTCTCCAGGGCGGCCTCCATGTGGCGGCGATTGAACAGGCCGGTCAGCGGGTCGCGGATCGACTGTTGCCGCAAAGACTCCTGGAGGCGCTGGTTGTCCAAGGCCAGGGCGACATGTTCGGCAGCGGTGGCAAGCAGGGGCCAGGCTGTCGCGTTGTCGCTTTCGGCCGGAATGTCCTGGCGGTGCAACAGTTGGAGCAGACCCACCATTTTCCCTTTTACCGTCAGGGGGATGCAGGTGGACCAGCGCGGAGTGCAAGGACATGGCTCCGGATCGGTATCGGTGCTGTTGCGCACGGTTCCTGTCATCAGGGCGGGGCAGTGTTTTGTTCTGGGTGGGACGCCGACATCGGCAGGCTCGTCGCCCCAGCTCGCCACGGTCCCCCAGCTTTCCTCGTTTTCATTCAGGATCCGTAACATGCCCGAAGCCGCCGGGAAAAGCTGCGCCAGGGACTCGGCGATGGCGGCGTACAGTTCCCCCGCCTCCCGGCAACGTTGGAAGGACTGGCCCATCTGGCTGAGCAGGGTGATCTCGTGCAAAAGTCGTCCCTGGCGCCGGTTGACTTGTTCCTGTTTGCTCCGCTCCTCGGCAATTTCATCGTACAACCGTTTGGTGAGCAGATGGACGCCTGCCCGCAGCAGCAGCTCGGGTTCGTCAAACGGCTTGACCAGGTAATCGTTGACCCCGGCACTCAGGGCCTGTAGCAGGATCTCCCGTTTGTGGATGCCGGTAATCATCAGTATCGGGATATGCCGGAAGCGGCGGGACTGTTTCATCTCCGTCGCCAGGGTAAGTCCGTCTTTTTTCGGCATATGGTGGTCGGTGATGACCAAGTCCGGCATGGTTTCGGTGAGCAATCGGGTCGCCTCCTCGCCATCGCAGGCGGAAACCACCTCGTAGCCGTTTTTGGCAAAGAGGAAGGAGAGGATATGGCGGGTGGTGGGAGAGTCCTCCACCACCATGATCTTTTCCTTCTTCTTGATTTTCTTGGATTCGAACAGGGTGTTGACGTAGCCGGCCAGCTGGCCGGCGGCAAAGGGCTTACTGAAAAACTCCACCACTCCTGCCTCGAAGCCCTTTGCCAACAGGGTCGGAGTATAGCTCCCCGAGATAACGATCACCGGGATATCGGCGGTAGCCGGATCTTGTTTGAGTTGCTGGCAGGCCTCAAGGCCGCCCATTATCGGCATTTCCAGATCCATGGTGATGAGATCCGGGCGCAGTTCCATGGCCAGCTTGATCGCTTCCTCACCGTTTGTAGCCTCGAATGTTTTATACCCCGCCTTGCTCAACTCCTGGGTAATAACCCGGCGGGGGCCGTTGCTGTCGTCCACGACCAGGATGATTTCCCGGCGTTTAACCCCCAGCTCCTTTTCGATCTGGTAGATTACGTTGATAAGTTCATTTTCCTGGATTGGTTTGGAGAGAAAATGGGAGACCCCGGCCTCAAAGGCTTTCTTGATCCGTTGTTCCCTGAGATCGGAGCTGAGGATGATGAGTTGGGTGGCGGCGATGCGTGGGTCGGAGATCACGGCACGGCAGAGTTCGTAGCCGTCCATGTCTTCCAGCACTCCGGCGATGATTGCCAGATCAGGCCGCTTTGCCCGCATGGTGACAAGAGCTTCCTCGCCGGTGCGGGCGAGAGTGGTCTGGTAGCCGTAGCGCGTCAGGGTGGATGTCAGGATGTTCCGGATCATGGAGGAAGGCTCCACCACCAGAATGGTCTCGAGCTTTTGGCCCTTGCCGTGGAAGCGGCTCAGCGCCGAGAGCAGGGCTTCTTTGCTGAGCAGTTTTTCCCGTAACAGGATATCGCCGATACGCACCTTGCGGCGGGTGCGCATGTCAAGCAGGTAGCGGAGCTGGCTGGCGTTGAGAAGTCCCAGGGAGACAGCGGCCTCGCCGAAGCGTACTTCGGGATGGCTGTGCATGTATGCCGTGATGGAGGGAATATCCTCCTGCCTCAGGGAGCCCAGTTCGATGGCGAATTGCTGGAGCAGCCCTTCCTTGTTCTGGATGTGCAGGGCTTTTTCAAGTTGTTCCGGGGTGATAACCCCCTCGTTGATCAGAAATTCGCCGAAGCTTTTAGTGTGCATTGCTCTTCTCCCTGATGGGTAGTATAGCAGCTTTTTCTGAAAAACAAAGCAAGCATGATTCCGGGGGTATCATGGTCAATGTGCCTGATGGTATCCATTGGGGGTGGGCAGATTAAGAACGACGAGAATGGTGCATGGCAAGATATCTTTCCGGATCTGGCGGTCGGAAACCGGCATCAGGATTCCCGAGTCGCCGAATTTTACCAGTCCGCAGCTGCGGCGGGTACGGCGGCGCGGTCGAGGAGGCGGATGGCATCGTGCCGGCAGGCGGGTCGGCAGACCCCGCAGCCATAGCAGGCAGTGGCGTCAACCAGACATTTCTTGTTGGCTCGGTCAAGGCCGATGGCGCCAAAGTAGCAGCGCTTGCGGCAGAGGTTGCAGCCGGTGCAGCGGAGCGGGTCGATGGCGGCCACGTACTCCGCCTTCCACATGGTGCGGGTCACCCCCAGGGTTATTTGGGCGCGGTAGGCCATGCAGTCCTGGTCGCAGTTGCAGATCGCGCCGATAAACGGGGTGTTGAAGGTCCAGACGCTGTGGGTCTTGCCCTCCTGGTCGAGCCGACGGATGAAGGCGATGGTCTGTTCCCTGGTCCAGTACTCGAAGGCGGCGAAATCAGGCACCTCGGCCAGGATCGGGGTCAGATCCATGCCCACCCCGAAGCAGTAGCGTTGTTCCGTGCCGAGGGAGACCCGGCGGCAGACGCAGGGCAGGCGCACGATGTGTTCCATCTGGGAGAGGATCGCCTCTATGTCCTCCAGGGGCACGACTTGGCCGAAGTGGGTCTTTTGCATTTTGCGACTGAGGATGGGGTAGACGATGAAACGGTAGATTCGCGGGAAGCGGCGTTGCCAGCGGGCGGCTGTGGCGACATCATCCCGCAGCGACTTGGTAAAGCCGCGCAGGAAGCGGAGGAGGTTCTGCTCGGAATTGACTTGGTGGAATACCTCGGCCGTATAGTTGACCATGTTTTCGTACCACTTTTTCCCCTCCCCATGCTGGGTGCAGAACTGGCACATGCGCTCAACCCCAAACGTGGTCGCACCGGAGATGCCCGTGCCTGCAACGCCGTTGCGGGAAAAGGAGCATGGTCCACTGCCGGTGAACAGGGGGCCTTTCTGTTTCCTCGGCTTGGAAAATAAGGGAAGAGCTCAGTGAGGTGGTCTCCATCATTGCCCCCCGGGATCATCAGCCCCTGATCGTTGCGGCAAGGCAGAAGGGTTGTTTGGGCGGGAGGAAACGCCGCCGGAGACGATAAATTTCATGATCTCTCCGGGGTCGCCGATCAGGGGAGTAACCAGACTCCGGTCGACAATGATGAGATTGCCGGCAAAGTTGTAGGATTGCGGCAGATAAACGGCGACGCTGTTTGCGATCCCAAGGGCGTTGAGATCGTCCTGGGTAACGAAGCCCAGCACCCGGATATTGTTGCTGGCATCGACGGCAACCTGAACCGGTTTGTTGAAGCTTCTTTTGTCTCCCACAAAGGCATGCACCAGATCCCTGATCGAGGTGTAGATCATTGCGATCAGCGGTAAACGGGCAAAGATCCGATCCACCAGCAGGACAACTTTGTTGGCAAGCAGGTTGGAGGTCACGAACCCCACGGCCAGGATGAGGGCGATGGTGAGCAGAAAACCGCCCCCCGGCACATTAAAGCGAAAAATCCCGTCGATTTTGGTGAAAATGATATAGACCACATACACCGTTGCCACCATCGGCACGAGAACAAGAAGGCCCTGCAGGAAGTACTGGCTTATTTTTTTCATGATTCGGTCCTGTTCTTTTTCTGTTTGCCGGGGAAGCCAGGCAATTTGGTCAAATTTGAATTCGGGTTACTCCTGAATGTGCCGGATGGCAAGGATAATGGTTACCGGCCAAATACAACATGCTATTTTCAACTGAAAAAATCAGTATATTTAATCCAAGCAGCTAGAAATAAAACCACGGACGCAAAGGGTCTGCCAGGGAGGTGGCGAGTGGCGCTGAAATCCGGATCAGCACAGGGAAGGCTGTGGTCTGAAAGGCCTCCAGGGAGAGTAATGCCCTGAACCTTGAGAAGGGGGTATTTACCTGGACGGATCCGAAGAAGATCGCGCTGTCGCTCAAGCAGTCGGCGGACAGCAGTTCCCGTCGTAAGGGGTCGTCTTTTCGCTCTGCCATGTCGATGCTGGTATTGTATATCAACCGGGCGGGCCGGAAGCCGGACAGGGAGCAGGTGCGTATTTTGGCGCAGGCCAAGGAAGAATCGCGCACATTATACGGAAAGAGGCGATCCAGGTGATTGGTGATGCAGGCTATGCGGTCGCGGGATAACCTCATCTGAAAAATCAGATGATGGATCCACTATTACAACCGTTTGTGCCAGACATTCATGCTTTGCAGAGTTCCTGAGATCTGGGTGTTGTTGACCAAGGGCCCGGCGTAGATGTAGTCATGTTTGGCAAAGGTAATATTCATTCCGAAGGAATAGGCCCGGGCAATGGTAAAGGCGGTTTTGATGCCGATGTGGCGGATGCCGTCTTCCATCATGGCGAGAAGGTAGGTTGCCAAGCCCAGGCCTCGAGCCTCCGGCAGGGTGGCGAAATCCGTCATTTCCGCATTCTGGCCGCTGAAGTCGATCTCGGCTGAGGAGAGGGCGATTAATTTATCATCGGCCCGGATGCCGAAATAGATCAGATTTTCATCCATGGTCTGGGCAAGGTACTCGGGATCATGGATGGGGAAAGGGTAGGAGGCAAACACCTGCCGATAGAGCTGGGCCATCTCCTCAACCTCATGCCTTTCCATGGTTTGGCAGACAAGGCCCGATGGCAGGGTGACTTCCTCCATGGCCCCGGCTTTTTGTTCCGCGATTTCCAGGACCTGCGATACCAGTTCCGGCTGCTTTTCCAGTTCGCGCTCGGCGGAAAAAAATCGGCTCAGGAAAAAACTGTCACTTTTCCCTTGGAAAAGGTCTGGGATGCGTGCCTCTTCCACGAAGCCGTTGTCCATAAACCGGGAGCGTGCAAAGGTCGGCACCTTGGCGAAAATCTTGGTGTAGCCCTTTGTCAGCGCCAGTGAGACGACAAAATCGACAATCCGGGCGCAGTCCATTTTTCCGATCTTCATCACATAGGCGCGGTTGTTGACCTTGCCGTGTTGAATCAACGAGTCGCCAATTTGCTCAATGGCATCAGGCTTCATCTCTTCTCTCCATTCGCCGGTTGTTCTCGGGGGTAAGCGAAATGGCTTGATGATAGTCAGAAAGCAGCCTTTCGATGCCCGTTGAACGAAATTCTTCGGCATCTTCCAGATTCAACTGCAGGTGGCAGTCATCGCAGTTCCTATTGCAGAAAACCGGCTCGTAGCTGTCCGGTTCCTTGTAGGTGGTGATGACCCCTTCGTAATTGCGCAGGATCACCTTGTTGGTGGAGAGGGAAATGAGATAGCTGGGGTTCACCGGAATCTTGCCTCCTCCGCCCGGAGCATCGATAACGTAGGTGGGCACGGAAAAACCGCTGGTATGGCCGATCAGGCTCTCCATGATCTCGATCCCCTTGCCCACCGGGGTGCGAAAATGAGACAATCCTTCGGAGAGGTCGCACTGGTACAGATAATAGGGGCGGACCCGGTTGGCCACCAGCTTGTGCACCAGGGATTTCATGATCCGCGGGCAGTCGTTGACTCCGGCCAGGAGGACCGACTGGTTCCCCAGGGGAATGCCGGCGTCGGCCAGACGTTGCAACGCCTGCTTGGAGGAGGTGGTGATCTCCCGGGGGTGATTGAAATGGGTGTTGATCCAGAGGGGGTGATGTTTCTTGAGCATTTCCACCAATTCGGGGGTGATCCGGTAGGGAAGCACCACCGGCATGCGGGTGCCGATCCGGATCACCTGCACATGTTCGATCTTGCGCAATTGGGTAAGAATCCAGTCCAGATAATTGTCGGTGAGCATCAGCGGGTCGCCGCCGGAAAGGAGGACATCCCGGATTACCGGGGTATTGCGGATATATTCCAGCCCCTTCTCGATATCATCGGTGCCGGGAACGGAGTCGGTATCGCTCACCTTGCGCTTCCGGGTGCAGTGGCGGCAGTACATGGAGCAGATGTTGCTGATATGAAAAAGGACCCGGTCCGGATAGCGATGGGTGATTCCCGGCACCGGACTGTCCTTGTCCTCGGAAAGCGGGTCGGCCATGTCGAACTTTTCGATGATCAGCTCCTTGGGGGAGGGGAAGGCCTGCTTGAAAACCGGGTCGTTCTGGTAATCCTCGGCATTGATCAGAGACAGGTAGTAGGGGGTAATAGAAAGGGGAAACTTCTCCAGGGTCAGCTCCAGTTGTGCCCGTTCTTCTTCCGCGAACTGGATTCCCAGAATGGATTCCACCATGGAAATCTTTTTGATGGCGTGTTTGAGCTGCCAGCGCCAATCACGCCAGTTGGCAAGATCGACGTTTTCGGTGGTGATTATTTTGGCGATGTTTTGCTGGTTGGCGGAAAAAATGGTCATGTGTGGTCCCTTTTTGGTTGAGAGTTTGTCTATGCACAAGCTCTTCAATGCCTTGAGCGGCCTTTTTCGCATCCTTCAGTTCCTGTCGGCGCTCGAACGATGTAAAAAACGCTGTCTTGTGACGGTTATTCTTGTGATCGTAGGTGTTGTCTGTCGGGGTAGAGCCCGGAATGGGTTTTGCTTTCGGGCAATACCAAGGTGGTGTCTAAAAATATGGGCCGGGGAGGTGTCCGGCTGTTTTGATGCTGCGGGCGGAAATCTTTGGGATGCGGGCACCGTTGCCGGGGCCGGAGAGAAATGGGGCCGGTCTAGAGAGCCGGAGGGGCTTCAATCTTTCGGGCCTCCATCATGTCAACCACCTTCTCCAGGGCCAGGGTAATGGAAACCTGTTCCAGTTCGGGAAGGTTTTTTAATGACTCCGCGAGGGTTTCTTGCAGAGGAGAGGGGGTGGCGGCAATCAGCGCTTCGCCGGCTTCTGTCACGCAGACCTGGACCAGTCGCCGGTCTTTGCAGGATCGCTCTCGGAGGGCCAGACCTTTGTCTGCCAAGCGATCAACGATGCCCACGATCGTGCTGGGGCTCTGGTAAACCATGCGGGCCAGCTGGGTAATGGTCAAAGGCCCACCCTTGGCAAGAGCCAGCAGGCAGCTGAGCTGTGGCCCTGTTATATCGTGCTCTTGTGCCAGTTTGTGGGAATGGATTTCGACAGCCCGGATGATGCGCCGAATGGATTGAAGGATGCGCAGTTCGTAGCTGTTCTTGGGAACCGGGGGGATGATTCCGGGGCCCAAGAGAATCTCTCCCTCCACTTTTGTGGGTTTTTCGTCTTTTTCCTGCAAGATATTATTCAACGGGTTTCTATCCATTATGTTTCAGTTCAAATAATTTGAATACGAATGATTAAAACACGAATAGCCTTCTTTGTCAAGCAGGACAACTTTTTGGGGGAATTTAGGCGGATGGCGGCGGGCGTCGGTTGACTGCGAAATGGGTCGGCAGGGGCAAATGAGGGCCGTCTGAATTTTGCGGTGTTCCCGCCGACCGAGGTCAGGGCAGGGGCAGAAGTCGCTTTCTTGTCAAACAGTTTCAGTAGTTCTCAGGGTATGTTTTTCCTGCAGCTCCGCCGGTTCAGGTGAGCGATCATTTCCCGCCAAAAACCTTTTTTAATAATGCGGTCGTCTGTTTCGCCGGGTCTTTGCGTATACTCGCCTCTTCCTTGGCGATATAATAGAAGATCCCGGCCATCCCTTTCTGGAGCACATGTTCGGTCAGATTCGCCTTCACGTTCGGGACAAAGGGCAAGGCCTTATATTGGCCCATCACGGTGTCGTAGGATTGGATTGCCCCAACCTGTGACAGGCTTTTTTCAACGATGGGCTGCATTTCCTTTTTTAAAGCGGGGGTCATCTTGCCCTGGAAATATCGGGTGGCTGAATCTTCCGGTCCTTCATAGATTTTCCTGATGTCGTCAAAGGACAGCTCCTTGATGGCCTGCAGGAACAGCGCTTTGGCTTTCGGCGTTGCCGCCTCTGCCGCCCGGTTCAGTTTGAGTTCAAGGTCGTCGACGGTTTGCGACATCCCGATTGTGGCCAACATGTTTTTCACCGTTTGTAATTCGTCGGGCAGGGGGATGTGGATGGCCGGGTCACCATTGAAGCCATCACTGGTGCCAAGCCGACCCACGACATTTTGCGTGCCGATGCTCAGGGCATTCTTGAATGCTTCGCCGATTTCGGAGTTGCTGGCTTGGGTCCCGGTGTTTCCCGTGCTCAAGGTATTTAAAACCCCTACGCCCTTGTCGAGCCAGGAGCCTTCCGCCAATGCCTGATGTGGTGAGCAGGTGAAAGCGATCAGGGTCAGGCAAGCGATTGGTGCATAGTTTTTCATCTGCGCATCCTCGGAAGGTTAATGGATATTTTATTATAGCAGGAGTTGATCAGGAGTCCACCTGCGATATTTTTTGAGAAGGTAAGGGGGTTACTGGAAAAGGAAAGCTAAATGCCTGTGCCTCCCGACCGAATGATCTTATTCGAGCAGGCTCCGCAGCAGCGCCAGGTTTTCTCGGTCTTCGTGGAGGTCATCCGACTTGGGGGTTTCCAGAACCATGGGATGGTCGGCAAAGCGCGGGTCGTTGATGAGGTGGCGGAACCCCTCCAGGGTGATTTCGCCCTCGCCGATGTGGGTGTGGCGGTCGATCCGGCTGCCCAAGCCCTTGCTGGCGTCGTTGAGATGGAAGAATTTAAGCCGCTCCAGACCGAGCAGCCGGTCGAAGCGGGTCATGGTCTCGGCATAAGCCTTTGGGGTGCGGATGTCGTAGCCGGCGGCGAAGGTGTGGCAGGTGTCGTAACAGACTCCCAGTTTTTCCGGGTAAGCGGAACCGGCGATGATCGCGGCCAGTTCCTCGAAGCTCGCCCCCAGGTTGGTGCCCTGTCCGGCGGTGGTTTCAAGGAGTATCATGACCTGTTCTTCGGTATTTGCTTCGCTGATGGCCCGGTCCAGGTTGGCGGTGAAAATTTTCAGCCCCGCCTCGATCCCCTCTCCGAGATGGGAGCCGGGGTGGACCACCAGGTATTCGATGCCTAAGGCCGCGCAGCGGCGCAGCTCCCCGGCAAAGGCGTCGATGGACTTGTCCGCTGCCTCCGGTTTGGGCGAAGCGAGGTTGATCAGGTATGAATCGTGGGAGGCGACCGGAATATCTGGCGCCTGTTGCCGCCGAGCCTTAAAGGCCTTGATCTCCTCCGGGGTTGGGGTCTTGGGGTGCCATTGTCGCTGGTTGGCGGTGAAGATCTGCAGAGCCTCGCCCTCCACCTCGGCCAAACGGTCAAAGGCCAGGGCTATCCCGCCGCTGATGGACATGTGGGCGCCGAATCGGGGCATGGTTTACTCCTTCAGCCCGAAAAATGGGGCAGGTTGTGGTTTATCTCCGTTTTTTTCAAACAGGGCCGCATGGCTCAAGGATATTATAGGTGAATCGATGAGGTTGAAGCCTGATTTCTGGGCGAAGGACAGAGTTTTTTTGAATTCGGCAGCGGTGACATGGCCCTTGGGCTCAGCCAAGAGGAACTTGCCCGATTTCTTGAGGATCGCGTGGACCTGCTGGAGAAAGCTGAGCTCATCCTGGGTTTCGTGGGTCATCCAGAACGCCAAGGCGAAATCAACCGCTTCGTGGATGCCGATGTTGTCATCCTCGCACAACAAGGTGGTGATGCGGTGGGCAACCCCTGCTTTCCGGGCTCGTTGCATAAGGGTCTCCAGCATTTTCTCTTGCAGATCAACGGAGATTATTTTTCCGCTTTCGCCAACCAGTTTGGCCATGCCGATGGAGAAGTAGCCCATGCCGCAACCGAGGTCGATGGCAGTCATCCCTTCGCGCAGATACGGGAAAAAGATCTCCTCCGGCTTGTGGAAGATCCGCCGCAAGGGATTGTCAAAGGTATAGGCCAGCCACCAGGGGCAGACGTGTCTTGCCATTATGGGGACTCCCTGTTTGTTTCTGGGTCAGGAGGGTACGGAAGCAGGTGGGGTATACGGCGGATAATCCGTGTACCCCTTGGCGCCCGGGGTGTACCACTGCGACATATCTTCGGCAGGGTTGAGGGGGTAATTGTTCTTGAACCGTTCGGGCAGATCGGGGTTGGTGATGAAAGGGCGGCCAAAGGCGATCATGTCCGCTGTGTTCTCGGCCAATCGCTGTTCCGCGAGATCTTGCGTGTAGCCGCAATTGCCAATGATCCTGCCCTGGAAAAGCGGTCTGAATTCCGCCAGGGTCATGGGCTCGCCCTTGGCGTGAAAACCAAAGGCCAGGCCGTCCATGACATGGAGATAGCCGAGGTTGAATCTGTTGAGTTCCTTGGCCACGTACAAATATGTTTCCCGGAAATCCTCGCTGCCCATGTCGTTGAAAACCCCGTTGGGCGAGATGCGGGCTCCGACCTGCTCCGCGGGCCAGACTTCAAGCACCGCTTCCACCACCTCCTTGAAAAAACGGAAACGGTTTTCCAGGCTGGAGCCGTATTGATCCGTACGGAGATTGCTTTTCGGATCGAGGAACTGATTGATCAGATAGCCGTTGGCCCCATGCACTTCTATGCCGGAAAAACCGGCCGCTTTTGCATTGATCGCGGCTTGGCGGTAATCGGCCACGGTTGCCTTGATTTCCGCAACGGTCAGGGGGCGGGGAGTTTCGTACTCCTTTTTTCCCAGCGGAGTGTGGATGGAGTCGCCGTTGAGTTTCACCGCCGAGGCGGAAACCGGCAGTGCGCCGTCATGGTAATCGCTGTGCGAGGCCCTGCCGCAATGCCAGAGCTGCAGAAAGATGTGCGCACCGGTGGGCTTGATCGCGGCGGTAATCTTGCGCCAGCCCGCAACCATCTCCTCGGTGTAGATCCCCGGCGTGTCATGCCAGCCGATGCCCTGCTGAGACACCACGGTTGCCTCGGCAATCAGCAGCCCGGCCGAGGAGCGCTGGCGGTAATACTCGGCCATCAACTCGTTGGGTACCCGGCCCGCCCCGGCCCGGCTTCTGGTCATGGGCGCCAGGGCGATTCTGTTTTTGAAGTGAAGATTTCCGGTGGAGAGAGGTTCGAACAGTCGGCTCGCGTGCATGGCGTCTCCTGGAGTATTGTATCTTTCCGCACCCATCACTTCGTGAGGTATCTCATCTTCAGATTCGCGTTGACGAGCCAGGCGCTTTCGGCTCGCGGGGGAAGGGTCTTCAGCATTTCCGCCGCAAGTGCTTGGGGATCTCCGCCCTGGGTGGCCAGCGCTTTCGCCTGCTGGTCGAACTGCAGGAGGTACTGTCTCATCTCCGCAAGATCCTTTTTCCCCGAAAGGGGGCCGTGTCCGGGGATGATCACCTCAACGTCCATGGCCTGGAGGCCATCGAGTTCGCCGCGCCACTCCTCAATATTACCTTCGGCCAGGAACGGGTGGTAGTCGGTGAACAGGATGTCGCCGGCAAAGAGCACCTTCTTGTCCGGCAGGAAGACCAGGGTGTCGCCGTCGGTGTGGGAGGGGCGGGCATGGCGGAGTTCGACGATCTGGCCGCCGAGGTCAATGGTCAGCCGGTCGGTGTAGCTCAGTACCGGATAGGCGATGGTGGTGCCTTTCATATCCTGCGGGGTCAGGCCGTACTGGCCGCTGTTCTTGAGAGTAGTCTCGGCAGTTCGCGCCATGGCTTGCGTGCAGTTCTCCTGACCGATGACCACCGCTCCCAGCTTGACGAATTCGGCGTTGCCAAAGACATGGTCAAGGTGGAAATGGGTATTGATCACGTACTTGATCGGTTTTCTGGACACACCCTTGATGGCCTTGATGAACCGCTTGGCCTCCTTGGCGGAAACCAGGGTATCGATGACGGCAATTCCGTCTCGGCCGATGATGATGCCCGCGTTGGCGCCGAAGCTGTTGTCCTTGGAACTCTGCTTGGTGTCCACGTAGGCATAGACGTTATCGCTGATCCGCGTCAGCTTGTCAGCGGCCAGGGCGGGGCCGGCAAATACGGACCAGGCAAGGCAGAACAGCAGGATTTTTTCCGGGGTGGTGCAATTTTTGCGCATCGGTATCCTCATTGTATCATTGTTCCTCAATCCATCCATTTCTTCTCATGTCCCGGGGCATGGATGCGGCACCGCCCACGGTCTGAATGCCTAGAATCTCGTGATTTGAAAAGGAATTCCATAATGGCTGCTGGTGCAACTTGAGGCCACATCCTCCCTGGGGTACAAGGTCATCGTCCCGGTGTTTTCCGAACTGAACTGCAAGACATAGTAGTCCGGACACGCGTCGGGAATGCTGTCGAGCAGCAGATCAAGGCGGGAGGATGTGCCATAGTAAGCCATATAGTAAGGGCTTCCCGGATTCAGACCGAATTCAATCAGGCCGTAATTGCCATTGCTCACCTGGGTGATCATGAAATACCCGGTTTCCTGCCCGCTGCTCCCGATCCAGACTCCATCGTTTGCAGCCAGGGCTTGGGCAGGAACGAGAAAACAAGCAAAAAAGGCGATAGCGCAGAGGAATTGCAGTTGGCGAAACATGACTCTCTCCTTTAAATGTTGAAGGGGGTAAATAGTAGTGTTGGAAATTATTTAATAATATCGATATGTTCCGCATGCGATCGAGAAGGGGAAATGAGAGGCGGTACCTGCGTCTTGTGTTTGATGTCCACCTGCTGCGATACTGTCTGATAGGATATGGAATATCAAAGGAAAAGTAAACCGGTATCTATTCCAGTAAACCTTGAAGCGCAGGCCGACCGCCGATCAGAGCGCAGAGATGCAAGGTGCTTTCCTGGGTGCCCGGCGGGCATCATTTTTCACGGGCGTATTTTTGCAGGATGGCGCAGAGATTGTCGCGCTCCACGGGTTTGGAGATGTAATCATCCATGCCGGCAGCCAGACATTTTTCCCGATCCTCCGGCATGGCATAGGCGGTCATGGAAATGATCGGCAGATGCATGCCGGTTGATTCCTCCTGCCGACGGATGGCCCTGGTGGTCTCGAAACCGTCCAGCTCCGGCATCTGGATATCCATCAGCACCAGGTCGAATTCCTGCGTCGCCATGATCTCCAGTGCCTGTCGCCCGTTCTCGGCCGTGGTTATCGGCCAGCCCTCCTGTTCAAGAATCATGGTCGTCAGGGTCCGATTGACAAACTCGTCCTCGACCAGCAGGATGCGTTGTTGCCGACGGCTTTCCCGCAGGGAATGACGGGTGACCAGCGGCGGCGGCGTTTCCTGTTGCGCCCCGAGAGTCGCGGCACGTAAGGCGCGCAGTAAATCAGTCGACCCCACAGGTTTGGTCAGATAGGCGCCGATGTTTAAATCCTGGCAACGTCTGGCATCGCCCCGCATGCCCAGGCCGGTGAGCATAATCATGGTGAGAGCATCCAGTTCCGGCACGGCGCGAATCCGTGCCGCCAAGTCAAAGCCGTCCAGCACCCCTGGGTGATCCTCGATGATCATCAGGTTGTAACATTTCTCTTGTAATGCCTTATCGACCGCCGGGCAGGTGTCCGTTTCGTCAACCACTTGCAAATATTCGCGCAGCAACTCGACCATGCTCCGCCGGTCGCTTTCATCGGCCATCACAATAAGGGCCGCGAGGTTTTGCAGTTCCTCGATCGGCAGGCCTATCCGGGCTGTTGCCTGCGGCTCCAGGTTTTTACCGAGCCGGATGTCGAAGATGAAGCTGGCCCCCTGTCCCGGATTGCTCTCCACTCGGATATGGCCCTGCATCAAGTGAATGAGCTGGGTAGTAATGGCGAGTCCCAGGCCGGTGCCGCCGTGTTTGCGGGCCATGCTGCCGTCCGCCTGGATAAAGGCCTCGAAAATTTGGGCCTGTTGATCCGGGGCGATCCCGATTCCGGTATCCCGTACCGTGAAAAGGAGGACCACCTCTTGCGGCGGCGCCTCGGCTTTGAGTTCCACGGTGAGCTCCACCTCGCCTTCCAGGGTGAACTTGATGGCATTGCCGACGAGATTGTTGATGATCTGCCGCAACCGCCCAGGGTCGCCGAGCACCGTGGCCGGCACTCCGGGGCGGACAGCATGGCTGAGATGCAACTCTTTCTGTTGCGCGATCACGGCCAGGGCCTCCATGGTTTCGGCCAGCAGTTCGTTGAGGTTGAAGGGCACCGAGTCGAGAACCATTTTGGCTGCCTCGATTTTGGAGAAGTCGAGGATGTCATTGATGACGTGCATCAATCGTTGGGCCGAAATCCTGGCCATCTCCGCGTGGCGGCGTTGGAGGTCGGTAAGGGAGCTGCGCAGCAGCAGGTCATGCATGCCCATGATACCGTTCATCGGGGTGCGGATTTCATGGCTCATGTTGGCAAGGAACTGGCTCTTGGCCTGATTGGCGATCTCGGCTGCCTCCTTGGCGTGCAACAGCTCGACCTCATTCAGCCGCCGTTGGGTGATATCAACGGTGTATTTGATAATTTGCTTGATCCGGCCGAGCTGGTCAACAATCGGGAAAGCGTTGACCTCCACGCTTCGTGTCTTGCCGTTTTTGTCGATGTGTACATGCTCGACCCGAACGGGCTGCCCGGTCTTTTTTATCTCGGTAACCGGGCAGGGATGTTCGTCGCTATCGCAAGGGATGTTTTTTCGGTGGGTTAACCGGTGACAGGTGGCATCCGCAGTGAGCGGCCCGAAATCGCAGGCCTTATTGGCCATGGCGATGGTGTAATCGTGGGGGTTGATCACGTAGAAAGGAAAGGGCAGGGCATCGAGGACGCTGGTCAAGAATGCGCTCTGTTCTTGAACCTGCGCCTCAATTTTTTTGCGTTCCGTCAGGTCGACAAAGGTTTCGACCAGCACCTCGCCTGCAGGAAGAGAAAGACTGGTCACCGTCTTTAAAATCGGCACCGGCTTGCCATCGGCCCGTAACAGAACCCGCTCGGCATTGTCAATCGTCTGGCCAAGATCGGTTATCGGGCATTGCCCCCTTTGCTTGGGGCAGATAAATCGATGGCACTCCCGGCCGATGATCTCCTGCCGCTTAAGGCCGATCATCCTGGCGGCGGCCTCATTCACGTCGATGATCGTGTGGGTTTGCCGTTCGATAACGACCAGACCGGTCATCATGGCGTTGTTGACTGCGGCAAGATACTGCTTGCTCTGCAACAGTTCGGCCATCTTCCGTAGGGTCATTGCGTTGTCGGCAGGGTCGGTAACGGTGGGATGGTTATCTGGTCGCGCTCCCTGAAGGGTCTGCTCCAGCTCCTCAACCCTATGGGCCAACTCCTCGTATGTCGGCTTGTCGTTCATGCCCACTCCAAACCCATGATGAAAAACCTCTTGAAGCCGCCTTTCAAGGCAATAATGCCAATTTTTACCGCTCTCGGTTCCGTTTCTGTTTTTTTGTTGTCTTGCTCAATCAGTTTGCCGGATCAGATCTTTTTGTCAAACCTTTTCAGCTTGTTACTGCTGATCAGAAAAATTGCTGCCCGTATCTTGCCGCCTTACGACTCCATTGGATATTCATCTTCCTCTTGCCTTTAAAAGAAACAAGCGGCACCCCCTGTTTTTTTTATCGTGGCCGTCTCATTTTTTTCGGTCGTAATGTTGGCTTCAACTGATATTCCAGCAATCCTTGAAGCGCGGGCGGCAGGGGCGCGGAAAATTCCAGCTCCTTGCCGCTTGTCGGGTGGCTGAAACGCAGGCCGGCTGCGTGCAGGGCCTGGCGGGGGATGCGGAGGAGGGCGTGGTCGGTGGCGCTCAGGCATCCTTCCTGGAAACGGAGGAAAAGCTGTTCGTCCACGCCGTAGAGTTTGTCTCCCACCACCGGAAATCCCAAGTGTAACAGGCTGGCCCGGATCTGATGGCAGCGGCCGGTGTGCGGCCTCGCCTCCAGCAGGGAGAGGCTGGCGTTGCCGGCGGTGGAGATCAGCCGGAATCCGGTGCCGGCTTCCACGGCGCCGGGCGGCGCAGCGTTATGGGTCGGATAGAAGCGCATCTTTTTGCGGATCGCGCTGTCCGGGTCCACCCCCAGCCAGCCGACGGCTTCCACCGGCCCGGGCGTGTCCGGGAAAGCCCCTTCCACCAGGACCAGATAGATCTTGTCCACCCGGTGTCGGGCAAACTGCTCTTGACACATGCGGGCTGCGACCTTGTTCTTGGCCACCAGCACGATGCCGGAGGTTTCCCGATCCAACCGGTTGACGAGTCTTGGGTTGTTTAAGCCGTGCTCTTCCTTGAGCAGAGCCCAGAGGGTATGGGCGAAGAAGCGCCCGCCGGGATGGCAGGGCAGGGGGGCGGGCTTGTTGATCACCAGCAGGTCGTGATCTTCATGGAGGACGGTGTAGTCGGAATCAACCGGGGGTTCGACCAAGGCGTCCATCAGGTAGACGAGGCGGTCACCGGCGGCCAGGATGATATCACCCCGCGCCTCGGTATCGTTGAGGAGGAAGCGGTGGGCAGCAAGTTCCGCCTGCCATTCCTCCCGGTTCCGGTAGGTGAAACGGTGGCTGATAAAATCCAGGAGCTGCTGTCCTGACTGCTGAGGCTGGATGCGCACCGAGTTTTTTCTTTCCATCATTGCCCGGCCATCCGTAACAATCTTCTGGTTTTGGTACCGCAGTTCTTTGACAGGCGTAGGATGAGCGGAGGCTTTATCAGGTTGCCGTTCGCCCTGAACTCTGTCAAAGGGGTATCTATGCTATTTTGCAAAGCAGCCCCGGTCTATGAGCCGGAACCTTCGCCGGCAGCAGCCTCTTTCGTATTCCAGCCGCCGCCCAGCGCCTTGTACAGGGCGACGAGATTGGTGGAGACGGTGCGGCTGGATTGGGCCAGGACATCCTCGGCGGCATAGAGGGAGCGTTGGGCATCCAGCACGGCGAGGAAGTCGTTCTGCCCCGCGGTATAGAGCGCGGTGGCCAGCTCCACGGCGCTGCGGTTGGCCGCCACTGCCTGGGCCATGGCCTGGCGATGCTCCTCCTCCTTGCTCGAGGCGATCAGGGCGTTTTCCACCTCCCGCAGGGCGGTGAGTACGGTCTGCTGATAGGTGAGGAGTTCCTCTTCCTGGACGGCTTTTTTCAGTTCAAGGTTGGCGCGGGTGCGGCCCATGTCAAAGAGCGGCCAGTTCAGGGCCGGGCCGAGGGACCAGGCGGTGCCGGCCCGGTTGAGGGTGGAACTGAAGGTGGTGTTCTGGAGACCCAAGGCTCCGGAAATGGTGAAATTGGGAAAGAGATCGGCCTTGGCCACGCCGATTCGGGCGGTGGCCGCATGGATCTTCGCTTCCGCCCTGCGGATGTCCGGCCGCCGGAGGAGGAGGTCCGAAGGTAACCCCAGGGGCACCGCAGCCGGGGCTGCGGGCAGGGTTGCTTCCGGGGTCAGTTCCGCCAGCAGGGTCGATGGTTCGCCGCCCAGCAGCTGGCTGAGGCTGTAGATCGTTTGCCTTACCTGCGCCTCGAGTAGCGGAATCTGCCCGGAGGTGGTGGCGACGAGGGCTTCCGCCCGCACCATGTCGAGTTTGCTGGAAAAGCCGGCATCAAAGCGCTGGCGGGTGAGTTCGGTGGTGTGTTCCTGGGCCTTGAGATTCCGGCGGGCAATGGCGAGGCGTTGTTGCAGGGAGCGCAGGTTCAGATAGTTGGAGGCCACCTCGGCGCTCAGGCTCACCAGCAGATCGCGCCGGCTTTCCATGGCTGCGTCAAGATCGGCGCCTGCCGCCTCGACCCCGCGCCGCACTCCGCCGAACAGATCAATCTCCCATCCGGCATCAAACCCTATCTTGTAGAGATTTCCGGTTACGGCCTCGCCGCTGTCCCCTGCCAACGGGGTTCGGCTGCGCTTGTAAGAGGCGGCGGTATCAACGGTGGGGCCAAGGTCTGCCCCGGCGATGCCCATGGTGGCGCGGGCCTGGCGGATTCGGCTTTCAGCCTTGCGCAGATCCAGATTGGCCTGCATGGCCCGCTCCACCAGGGAGGTGAGCTGGGGGTCGTTGAAGAGCGTCCACCATTGGGCCAGGTTTTGTTCCTCTGCAGGCGCGGCTTCGGCGGGGGGGCGGCCCAGCCATTGGGAAGAAACCTTGCTCTCCGGGCGCAGGAAGTCAGGGCCCATCATGCAGCTGGTCAAGAGGGGCAGGCAGAGGCAGAGAGCCAGGGAGGTCCGGTATGCGGTGCGGTTCATGGGGTTACTCCTTATTAAGATGGGCCGGGAGGCTGGCCCGGTTGCTTGTATACAGTAACTGTTCAGCTCAAAGCAGGGGAATTAAGGATAATCCCAAAACGGTAATTGTTCAGCAGGGCCGCAGATGCTAGGAAGAGGCCGATGAAGTGTGCTATTGCACACGAGTTGGCCGATGACAACGCAGATGCGGTGCTGCTGGGCAATTACCTTATTCATAGCGTAAAGCCTCGATGGGATCAAGCCGCGAGGCTTTCCAGGCCGGGTAGAATCCGAAGATGATGCCCACCCCGGCCGAAACCAGTACCGCCGTGGCGATGGCCGCAGGCGAGGTCTCCACCGGCCACTTGAGCAGAACCTGTACCAGCAGGGAGCCGCCGTGGCCGAGGACAATGCCCATGGCCCCGCCGGTGAGGCAGAGGACCACGGCCTCAACGAGAAACTGGCGGAGGATGTCTCGTCCCCGGGCCCCGACCGCCATGCGCAAGCCGATCTCCCGGGTGCGTTCGGTAACCGAAACCAGCATGATGTTCATGATCCCCACTCCGCCGACGACCAGGGAGATCATGGCCACGGCCAGCAGCAGGTTGGTCATCAGGGCGGTGGTGGTGGAAAGGGTTTTGGTGAGTTCGGCCATGTCGCGGATGTTGAAATCGTCCGGTTCTTCGCCGCGAATGCGGTGCCGTTCCCTGAGCACCCCGCCAATCTGGTCGATGGCCATGGCGATCTCCGCCGAACTGTTGGCTGCGGCCATGATCTGGTCGATATTGGCGAAGCGCACCGGCATGGGATTGTTGGCTTGCTGGACGCTGGAACGTTCGGGGTAGAGACTGCGCTGGGCCGTGGGGTAGAGATTGGACAGGGTGTTCACCGAATCGGTGGCGGCGGTGCTGCTTTGGTTGGAGGTGGCGAGGCTGGCGCCGGTGACCCGGTATTTGATGGTGGTCCAAGGGGCGAGGACGACATCATCCTGATCAAAGCCCATCATGTTGGCACCCTTGGGGGTGAGTACTCCGATCACCTTAAAGGTAATATTCTTGATCCGGATCTCCCTGCCCACGGGGGACACGCCCTCGAACAGTTCCCGGACCAGGCTCTGGCCCAGAATGCAGACCCGGTTGCCGTTGAGTACGTCCCGATCCGTGAAGGGCTCGCCTTCGGCCAGGATGGACCAGTCCTGGACATCGAGATAGGCGGGGGTGGTGCCGTAGATGGCGTTGGGCACCCAGTTGCGGTTGCCGTAGACCACCTGGGTCCGGGCCCGGACCATGGGCGCGGCGTTGCGCACCGAGGGGCATTCCCGCAGGATGGCCTGACTGTCTTCCGGGGTCAGGGTGGTGGTGCTGCCTGCCCCGAAGGAGACCCCGCCGCTGGAAGCGGTGCCGGGCCGGATGACCAGGACGTTGGCCCCCATGCTGGCGATGGTTTTTTTGAGGGCCGCCGAGGCTCCCGCGCCGATCTCCATCATGGCGATGACCGCGCCTACGCCGATGACGATCCCGAGGGTGGTGAGCATGGCCCGCATGGGATTGCGGCGCAGGGCCCGGAAGGCGGTGCGGGCGGTGGTGTAGACTCTCATGGCGCGTCTCCCGGGGTTTTGCTGCTTGTCCCCGCGGGGGCGGCATCGTCGAGAATCACCCCGTCGTCCATGCGGATCATCCGTTTGGCGTGTCCGGCCACCTTGGGGTCGTGGGTCACCATGATGATGGTGATGCCGTCCTCGGTGTTGAGCCGCTCGAACATCTGGAGCACCTCTTCGCTGGTCCGGGAATCCAGGTTGCCGGTGGGTTCGTCGGCAAAGAGCACCGGCGGCCGGTTGATCAGGGCCCGGGCGATGGCCACCCGTTGCTGCTGGCCGCCGGAAAGCTGGGAGGGGTGGTGCTCCAGCCGGTCAGCCAACCCAACCCGGACGAGCATCTCCGCGGCCCGCTCCCTGGCTTGGCGTTCGCTCAAATTTTCGGCGCTGTAGGAGAGCGGCATGGCTACGTTTTCGATGGCGCTGGTTCTGGCCAGCAGGTTGAAGCTCTGGAAGACAAAGCCCAGCTTGCGGTTGCGGAGCAAGGCCCGCTCGTCGGCGGAGAGCTTGGATACCTCCTGGCCGTCCAGCCAGTATTCGCCGGCGGTCGGATGGTCCAGGCAGCCCAGGATGTTCATCAGGGTGGATTTTCCGGAGCCGGACGAGCCGGTGAGCGCCACCAGCTCCCCCTGCCGGATGGACAGGGAGATACCTTTCAGCACGGGCACGGAGATGTCGCCCATCTGGTAGGTTTTTTCAATGGAGCGCAGGGTGATGAGGTCCATGGCTGCTCTACTTCTCTCCCTTGGGCTTCTTGCCGGCGCCGAACTGCGGGGTGAAGGGGTTGCCTCCACCGTTCTTGCCGGAGTCGGATATGCGCATCCCGGTGATAACCTGCATTCCTTCGCGCAGATCGGCACTCTCCACCACGGTGTTGGCCCCGTCGCTGGCTCCGGTTTTGACCTCGATTTTCCGGGGCTTTTGAGCCTCGTCCAGCACCCAGAGGATGCCGCGGCTCTTGCCGGGGTCCGGCCCCAGGGCAGAGGCGGTTTTTTTGCCCCGCTCCATCCCGCCTTTTTTTGTGTCGTTCTCTGCCTCGCCCTCCTTGGCAGGCGGGCTCCAGCGCAAGGCGGCGTTGGGCGCCTGCAAGACATTGCTGAGCTGCAGCAGCTCAAACTGGACATTGGCGGTGAGGTAAGGCAGGAGCCGGCCATCGGTGTTGTCGGTGGTGATTTCAACCGTGTAGGTCACAACGTTCTGGGTCATCGAGGCGTTGAGCCGGATCTTGCCCACCTTGCCCCGGAAGGTTTCGCCGGGAAAGGCATCCACCGTGAAGCTCACCGGCAGGCCGGGGTGGATTTTGCCGATGTCCGCTTCGTTCACCGCCACCCAGACCTGGATGCGGGTGAGATCCTTGGCCAGCAGAAAGAGGCTCGGGGCGTTGAGGCTCGCCACCACGGTCTGGCCGGTGTTGACCCTGCGGTCGATGATGATGCCCTTGACCGGCGAGGTAATGGTGCAGTAGCCCAGATTGCGCTGGGCGCGTTTGAGGGACGCCTCGGCCTGGCTGATTGCCGCTTCGCTGACCGCCACTTGGGCCAGTGCGGTTTTATGCGCCGATTCGTAAGCCTCGTAGCTCGATTGCGACAGGGCTTGGGAGGAGCCGAGGAGTTGAGCCCGCTTCCAGTTCTGTTCCGCCTGGTTTAAGTCGGCCTGGGCTCGCTGCAATCCGGCCTTGCTTGAAAGGAGCTGGGCCTCTGCCTGGGTTACATCCGCGGCGTAGAGGGAGTCGTCGATCCGGGCCAGCACCGTGCCTGCCTCGACCACGGAGCCGTAGTCCACGGTTTTGCCCTTGGCATCCGTGCCAAAGGAGATGATCCGCCCGGCCACCTGGGCGCCCACGTCGATGACCTCTTCCGGTTCCACGGTGCCGGTGGCGCTGATGGAAACCAGCAGATCCCCGCGCTTGAGTTCGGCGCTCCGGTAGGCGGCGTTGTTTTCCTTGCTGCGGCTAAGCTGCCAGGCGGCCAGGCTGCCGAGAAGAAGCACGGCGATCAGCGCAATAAGGGATTGCTTGCCCGGATGTTTCATGATCCAACCTCGTTGTCTGATTGTTGCGTATCTTGGGGGCGAAGCGCCCGAATCCCTGCAAGGCTGAAGCGGGTGACATGGTCCGCCAGCTGCTCCACATCCTCGAGCAGCGGTTCAAGATCGGTCGGCGGGAGTCCTTGGACATTTTTGCGGCGGCGGGCGTGCATCAGCGGCCCGAAACATTGGGCACGGATACTCATGGCGCAGAGCTGCACCTCGTACTCGTGGGGGGCTTTGCCGAGCAATTCTCCGACCAGGAGCAGGAGGCCTTTAAAGATCGGCTCCACGGATTCCTGGATGGCCTTGGCCAGGAGGCCGGTGGGGCTGGCCATTTCCTTGTGGAAGATATCAAATTCATGACTTTTCGGGTCGATGATCCTCCGCATGATCGCGAGGATCCGTCCGCGCAACCGGTCTTCCGCCGTGGCCTCGTCCGGGATGCCGCCATTCAGGGGGTAGGTTTTTAATGATTGGTTGAAGGCGTAACGCCAGCTTTCCACATACAAGGCTTCCTTGCTGCCGAAATGGTAACTGATCGCGGCGGTGTTGGCCCCTGCCTGCTTGCAGATTTCAGCGATGGTAGCTTGGCGAAAGCCCTTGCGGGCAAATATTTCGCCTGCGGCGGCCAGGAGGTTCAATCGGGTTTCCTGGCCGTCGCATCGTTGTTTTCTCACGGGGTGTATCCTTGAGTCGATTTCGGTCGTTGCTGGAGTGAGACAATGGCCGCCCTGCGACAGGCTTGGCGGCGAACGGATTTTGTCTCAAGGTATTCTGTTAAAGGCCATGGTCGGGATTGTTTGTAACTAAAATAAGTTAAATGTATATTTGATTTATTTATCCAGCTGCGTCAAGGGGTTTTTGGGGTTGGATTATCTCTTGCCATACTTTGAAACAGGGCGAAAATGTGTTACAGAGTGTGGATGAATAGCCATCAAAAAACAGCGCGGCCGGGCGGCCGGGATTCTCTCTTGCCGAAGGGCGGTAAACCCGATCTGCGCGATCTCACCCCGGCCCAGCTGGGCGAGTACGTCGTTGCCCTGGGGTTGCCTGTCAAAAGGGGACGGCAGATCTTTACCCGGCTGTGCCGGCCGGGTGTCTGCGATTTTTCCCAGCTTGGGATCAGCCGGGAGGTGATGGCGCTGCTGTCTCACCATGCCGCCATGAGCACTCTCGAAGCCGAGACAGTGGAAAAATCAGCGGACGGTACCGAGAAATTCGCCTTTCGCCTTGCGGATGGCGCGGTGATCGAGAGCGTACTCATTCCCGAGGAGGGTCGCCATACCCTGTGTATCTCCTCCCAGGCGGGTTGTGCCATGGGCTGTCGCTTTTGTCTCACCGGGGGCCTCGGCTTTGTCCGCAACCTGCGCCCCGGTGAGATCGTAGGTCAGGTGCTGGCGGTGATGACCCACATGCTCGCCTCCGGCATCAATCGGGCCACCCCGAGGGAGTTGCTCAACAATCTGGTCTTCATGGGCATGGGTGAACCCCTGGCCAATTACGACAACCTCCTGGCCGCGCTGACGATCCTCATGGATGACCACGGCCTCGGTTTTTCCGAACGGCGGATCACCGTTTCCACCTGCGGGATCGTGCCGCGCATGGACGATCTGGGGCGGGACATCCGGGTCAATCTGGCCGTGTCGTTGCACGCCGCCGATGATGCGGTCCGCAGCAGCCTGATGCCGGTGAACAGAACCCATGGGCTGGAATCGCTGCTCGCGGCCTGCCGCAGGTATCCGCTGGGGAAAAAGAAGGTGATTCTCTTCGAGTACATCATGCTCAAGGGGATCAACGATTCGTTGGCGGACGCGCGATTGTTGGCGGAAAAGCTGGAAGGTATTCCCAGCCGGATCAATCTGCTTCCCTATAACGGTTCCGGGGAGACGGAATATGCCTGCCCCGAGGAGGCGCAGACCCTTGCCTTTCAGAAGGTGCTGCGCGAGGCGGGGTTCAACACCTTTATCCGGCAGAGTCGGGGCGCGGATATCTCGGCGGCCTGCGGCCAGCTGGCAGGGAAAAGTTAGAAGGATTGCCGGTAGGTGCAGCGGCGGCAGAGGGGATCGTTGAGTTTCCGTTGAGTAAAGCCGGTGCGTATGGCATCGGCGGAGGGGGTGTTGATGATCTCGGCAAGGGATTGTCCGTGGATGTTGCCCAAGGGAATATCCGCCTCAGCATCGAGACAGCAGGGTACCACGGTGCCGTCCACCAGGATGGCGAGATGATCCCGCAGTCCTCGGCAGGTGCCCGTGTCGCCCAGATCGGGGGCGGGGGCATGGGGCCAGGTGAAGCGGGCGTTTTGGCTCAGGAAAATTCTTGGCGCCAGGGTGATGCCGTGGCCGGGGGTGAGTCTGTCGGCAAGCGGCTCGGAGAGGGAGAAAAAGGCTTCAAGCGCCTTCAGAATGTGGGCGTTGGAGCCGGGGACATTTGCCGTCGTGGTCGGCAGATTCCAGAGGCGCAGGCTGATCAGCAGTTCGGTGGCAGCAGCCTCTCGGATAAAGGCAAAAATCCCCTCCAGGTAACCGGCAATGGCTGGATTGTCTTCCTGGTCGACGAAGCTGTGCAGGGAGATGTTGATCTGGCGCAGAGCCGGGCTGGAGAGCAAAAGTCCCTGACGTTGGGGCAGCAGGGTGCCGTTGGTGGTCAGGTTGACCTTGAGGGTGTGTTCCCGGCAGAGGGCGAGGATATCGCCGAGATCCGGGTGCAACAGGGGCTCGCCCAGCACATGCAGGGCAAGATGGTCGGTGTGCCCCTCGATCCGGCGGAGGATGGCGCGGAAATCCTCCACCCGCATGAAGGCTTTGGGCCGGTCGCTCCGGTGGCAGAAGCTGCAGGAAAGATTGCAGCGGTTGGTGATCTCAAGGTATATCTTCTTGAACTTTTTCAATGCCTGCGGGATCAATCAAAGATTTCGATGTCGCCGTGTTTGCATTCGGAACAGCGGAGCATGGGGTCGATTTTTGAAAAGGCTACGCGCCAGCCCTCTTCGGTGATGGTCTCGCTGAAATCCTCTTCACATTCCGAGCAGAGCCAACGGTCGCCTTTGGGCGTAACAAATAGTTTCATTCTTTTTACCTGCGTGGAGGGGTAGTGAGCGCATCGCCGTTTGCGGTTTTATAGCGAGGGTGTATTCTTGCCTGGGCAACATAGTTGAAATTGGGGAATGCGGCAAGAAGTGAGTGCGGGATTTGGATGGTGCATTGTAACGAAATAGTGAAGTAACGGCCTTTCTGCGGTTCTCTTTTTCTTCTTTTGCGTGCCCAATAGAAGAAACAAGAAAAAGGCACCCCAGCCAGTCCTGGCCCTACGGGCTTCCCTTACTTCTCGACGAGGGCGGGACGCGGAAAAACTCGGGCTTCGCCCTCAAACAGTTCCCGCGTCTTTATCCGCCCCGTCTGCGAGGCGCGGCAGGACAAATGGGGGAGGGGAAAATCCCATTGGCACGCAGCCGAGCACCGGAGAGGCTGCCGAAAAGGGGATTTGCATTGTTTGAGGCGAAGCCGAGTTTGCAAAGCCCCGGCAGCATCGAGGAGTACCCCTGCGGGGCATAAACTCCGGGTATCCCGCCAATGGCGGGACAAGGGACGCAGGGTGCCTTTTCTTTGGTTCATTTCTTTGGGCAAGCAAAGAAATGAACAGAAGAATAAAGTGTATCCCTCTGGCTGCTGAAACAGCTTGGCAACAAAAACAAGGATAATCCAAACATGGCGGCAAAGAAATTCTACGCAATCCTGGCCGGGCGGGTGCCCGGCATCTATGATAATTGGCCCAAGGCCCAGGCCCAGGTCATCGGTTTTCAGGGCGCCCGCTTCAAGGGATTTGCCACCCGGGGGGAGGCCGAGGCCTGGCTGAAAAACCCCACCTCCGGCCAGGGTGGGCCGGGCAGCGTCAAGGGTACGGTCAAATCCGGGTCTGCGGCAGGATCGGACACCTCCCCCCAGGAGGGCGTGGTCTCCATCTACACCGATGGCGGCGCCAGGTACAATCCCGGGCCGGGCGGCTACGGCATCGTCCAGGTCTACAATGGCCAGCGTAAGGAGCTGTCCGGCGGCTTCCGGCTGACCACCAATAACCGGATGGAGCTGATGGGCTGCATCGTGGCCCTGCGGGAGCTGGAGCATCGCGACAAGCCGGTGGCCCTCTATTCCGATTCCAGCTATGTGGTGAACGGGATCAGCAAGGGGTGGGCCAAGGGGTGGCGGAAAAGGGGCTGGGTCAAATCGGACCGGCAGCCGGCAATCAATCCCGATCTGTGGGGGCAGCTGCTCGATCTCATCGAGGGGCTGGATATCACCTTCAACTGGGTCAAGGGACACAACGGCAATCCCTTTAACGAGCGCTGCGACGAACTGGCCGTGGCCTCGTCCCGGCAGGATGATTTGCCGGTGGATACCGGATATAAAGGTTAAAAGGACGAGAGGATTGCGGGTGCGCGAAAAAGAGAGCCGACTCATCGAGACCTGGCGCAGGCAGCTGGCCCAGGAATATCGCCAGCTCTGCTGGCTGTACCGGGTACCGCTTAAGCTGCCGCTCTTTGAGATCAGGGAGGGCCAGAGCCGGGCCGGAACCTGGTCGCCGGGGCTGGACACCCTCAGCCTGGCCTCCTGGTTGATCCTGGACCATTCCTGGGATGTGGTGCTGGAGGTGTTGAAACATGAGATGAGCCACCAGTATGTCCAGCAGGTCATGGGCCGTGGGGATGAGGTGCCGCACGGCCCGGCTTTTCAGGAGGCCTGCGACCGGCTGGGGGTGCACCCGGAATTCCGCAGTGCCCAGGGGGCAATCCCGCGTCTGCTTACCGGGGAAGGGCAGAGGTCCGGTGCCATGCTGGCCAGGGTGGAGAAGCTTTTTGCCCTGGCCCGGAGTGCCAACGAACATGAGGCCGCCCTGGCCATGCAGAAGGCCAATGCCATTCTCCGGCGGTACAACCTTGAGCGGCTTGGATGCCAGGCGGCCACCGATTATGATTATCTGGTCATCAATCCGGGAGCCATGCGGATCGCCGCCCACCAGAGGGTCATTGCCGCGATTCTTAAGGATTTCTTTTATGTCAACGTGGTCATTGCCCGGCAATTTGAGGCGAAAAGCGGAGAAACCCTGCGGGTGATCGAACTGACCGGGGCCAAGGAAAACCTGGCCGTGGCCGGACATGTTTATCATTTTCTCATCCGCCGGCTTGAATATCTCTGGCAGGAGTACCGGAAAAGCACGGCGGCAACGGGCAGGGAGAAGAATTCCTATTGGCTCGGGGTACTCAACGGTTTTCGGGAAAAGCTCACCATTCAGGACCGGGAGGCCATGCGCACCACCGGCAATAATACGGACTCCAGTCTGATTTGCGCCTCCGATCCGGGGCTGATCCGTTACTACCGGGCGCGTTATCCGCGCCTCCGCACCGTGCGGCATACCGGGCCCCGGCTTCATGCCGACACCTATCAGGCCGGGCAGCAGGAGGGCAAACAGCTGGTGATCCACAAGGGGGTCAGCGCTGACGGCGGCAACACCGGGCGCTTGTTGGCGGACGGTTAGTCGGGAGTGTTGTGCGGCACAGAGCCTGGTGCAACTTTTTGATTGTGCGATAAAAAATGGACGCCATACGGAGAGTCTGCTGCATGCCGCGGGGTCACACAAGGATATTGCCGCCACCTTGATCGAATCGGCGGCTTCCAGGGGATTCTCTGCCATGCTCTCGGAAAGAACCTGCTCGCCTCCTCTGTCGAATTTCCGGCAATCGAAAAAGGCCGGGCGGGCAGGTTATTTCTTCTCTTGCAATAAGGTGCCGAGGGCGGCGAAGGGATTGGAGGTGGCGGTTTTCTCCTGCCTGGCCCCCGGTTTTAATGTGCCATAGGCGTCGGCAACGCTCTGTCGGTCATGCTCATTGTCATGGCAATAGATGCACAATAGCTCCCAGTTGCTGCCGTCGGGCGGATTGTTTTCGTGATCGTGGTCCTTGTGGTGGACCGTGAGGTCGCGCAGTTTTTTGCCGCCGAATTCGCGCCCGCAGGCGGCGCAGATCCAAGGATACATCTTGAGCGCTTTCTCCCGATAGCTCTGGGCCCGTTGCTCCCGTTCCCGCTGGGCCGCGGGGAGCATCCGGTCCTGGCTGTCGGTTTTGGTCGGTGGTGTCATGGCTGGCTGGTCCTGTGGTAAATTGTTTCAAGCCGCATGGGTGGGATGTGCTGTCACGCATACGGAGAGAAGATCTTTCAAGAGAAATGTCCTCCGCAGCCTGTGCCGTGGTTCCTCTTGTAATCAGGTCGTCTCCGCTTACAGTTCGTCAATCCGTGCTTTGAAAGCATCGTATTCCGCCTTGATGGGTTTTCTCTCCATCGTCGCCAGCTTGGCGCAATAGGCGGCAATATCGGGATCTTTCCGGCAGAATTCCTCAACCTCCTTTTCTTTTTTTGGGGAGAGGGATCTGTGGTCATGGAGTTTCTCCGCGAAATAGAAAAATAACAAGCCCGGTCCCGCAAAGAGGGCAAGCGCGATGTTTTCCAGGAGGGCTTCATGGGTGGAGCCGAAAAAAGCCATGAAAAGAGCAAGCAGGATGGCGCAGAATATCAGGGCCAGAAGAATCGGGATGATGCGCAGATATCTTCTTTTGGTCTGGATGACATCGTCCGGTGGGTCTTGGGTGATAGTGATGTGCATGTTTTTCTTGATCTCGGGAAGGGCGTGGCCCGGTTAAGGTAATTGTTCCAGCGAAACAAGCATCAGAGCGATGGTGCGCCGCCTAATAAAGAAAACAACAGCGCCAGGATCAGGGTCTGGATGATCCAGCCGATGGCGCAAACACCCACGGCCCGCAGGGTTCCGCTGTAATCAAGGGCCTGTCTGACCGCGATTACCATTGCCACCAGCATCCAGATGGAAGCCACGGCAAAAACCACCGAGCCCAGCCCCGGGATGATTCCTAATACCCGAATCAAGCCGGGAGAGCTCGAAAAACCCGTGGTGCGCAGCAATTGGCCGAGGTCTGCTTCGGTTTGCGGTTCCGGCAGGAATTTCGTGCCGATGAAGTAGGTGAGATAGGCCCAGATGTACCACCCGCCAAGGGCGGCGACCGTCCCGATCAAAACCCCACTGATGCCGATGGTGCCGATACTGCCCACTCCGGCGGCTATGCTGGAAAGGACAACCACCCCCATGGCCTGGCGCATGGTATCTTTGTCCGCCTCAACCTCTTCGTACAGATTGACATCCAATTTTGCCGCGCGAATCATCCGATCCATAAAAGTGGTCATAGTAGGCTCCTTGCAGGTAGAGAATTTTCAGGAAAGAAATATGATCTTGCTTCCATCGTTACTGCTCACTCTAACGATTTAACCGTCCAGAAGTCAAGCCCGCCTTCGGGGAATAAGACAGCCGGTTAACGCCCGAGTTGCTTGAACGTGTGCATGGCCGATGGAATGGTGATTGCGCCGGCGCCGTTCAGGATGTAGTGCCGACCCAGAACCACGGTGGAAAATGTTGGGCCGGTGCACTCCTCCGCTCATTTCTTGCTTGTGTCGGGCAGGATGCAAAACGAAAGGCAGGCCTTGACGGTCAGACTCCGGGCAGGGTATTTACCGAAATCCGAGGATTTTTACACTGTGGGGTTCGCCGTTGACACAAGAGATGCAAACCAATACCAAATTGCCTTGGGCGCCGGGAAGCTCGCCCCTGATGCTGGCTCCGATGCAGGGCCTGACCAACCGGGCCTTGCGGGCCCTGTTTATCGAGCGGGTCCATCCCGATGTGGTTTTTACCGAATTTGTTCGGGTGAAGGCCAGCGTCAAAAAGAATATCACCGAGAATGATCGACAGGAGGTGGTCAGCACGGTTGGCGGGGTGCCGCTGGTGGTGCAGCTCATCGGCAACGATACCGAGGCCCTGCTTGCCGCCGCCAATACCGTGCAGGAGCTTGGGGCCGAACATCTCAATATCAATCTCGGTTGCCCCTATGGGCGGATGACCAGCAATACCGCGGGCGGCGCCCTGTTGCGCGAACCGGATGCCTTGGCGCGGATGCTTGCGCGGCTGCGCCGGGAGATAGAGGGAAGTTTTTCCGTCAAGGTGCGTTCCGGCTTTGACGATCCGGCCCAGATCTTTTCCCTGCTGACGCTGTTTGCTGACTGCGGCATCGATTTTATCGTCGTCCACCCGCGCACCGTGAAGCAGCTGTACAGCGGTGCGGCGGATCACCGGATCACCGGTGAGGTGGTGCGGCAAACCCCTTTGCCGGTGATCGCCAACGGGGATATCTTCAGCGCGGCCACCGGGCAACGGGTTTTGGCCGAGACCGGGGCGGCCGGGCTGATGCTGGGGAGGGGCGCCATTGCCGATCCTCTGCTGTTTCAGCGGTTGCGGGGCAGCTACCCCGGCGAATCAGCCCCGGATGACAAGGTTAATGAGCTGCGGGAGTATTTGCGGGAGTTGCTGGGCCGCTATCAGGAACTTTTTTGCGGCGAGCACCAGATCCTCTGCAAGATGAAGGAGGTGCTCTGTCATGTCCACGACCCCGAGGTGGTGCCCCTGGCGCGGCAGCTCAAGCGAAGCAAGAGCCTGATCCGGTTTGAGGAGTTGCTTATTTCGTCATGAACAGATTGTGGCGGGCCGCCTCCAGGATGGCGGCCACGGCCGGATGCTTGATGATCCGCTCCACCGAAATGGCGTAGTAGCGCTCCTTGACCGCCTGGGTCCGGCCGACTACCTGGACCTTGTGCTGGCGCAGCACCTCGGGTTCAATGACCGTGGGCGCCACAAAGATGCCGTCGCCCTCCTGGCCGAAGACATTGAGCAGGGCGTTGTCGTCGAACTCTCCGGCAATGGCCGGCCGGATGGAGAGGGAGGCAAACCACCGCTCCAGCCCGCCCCGGAGCGCGGTCATCTCCATGGGCAGCAGCATGGGCGCCTCGTGGAGCGAGTGGGGGAATTTTTCCCGCAGCGTTGCGGCCAGTTTCTCCACCGCAAAAAAGGTAATGCCGCACTCGCCGAGCAGATGGCTGTATGCCTTGACGCTCAAGCCCGCCCGCAACGGCGCATCGCTCAACACCACATCCAGGGAGTGCATGGCCAGTTCGGCCAGCAGGGCGTCCTCCTTATCTTCCAGACACACCAATTTTATCCTTTCCGGCAATTGCAGGGCCGGTTCCAGCAGCCTGCGGACAATGAGCTTCGGCAGCACGTCCACCACCCCGGCCTTGAGGGACAAGGGGCCTGCCAGCGGCCTGCCCCGGATGGTGTCCATCATCTCGCGGCCCAGGGAGAAGATTTCATCGGCATAGCGGAACACCAGGCGGCCCAGATCGGTGGGCTCCAGATTGCGGCCCGCCCGCTGAAAGAGCTTGCCGCCCAGAGCCTCTTCCAGTCTTCCCAATTGGGCGCTCACCGTGGACGGGGCCAGGCTGAGCCGGGCGCTGGCCGCAGTAAGGCTGCCTTCGCGCATTATGGTCCAGAAGTAGAAAAGATGGTGGTAGTTGAGCCATTCCATGGGTATCTCCGTTTCGTTTATATCGAACTATTTTACGTATATTTTCTAATTGTTCAAACTATATTCCTGCGGTATCGTTTATGGCATGGAAGCAAATCAGGTCAGCCGGGATATCGGGCCGGACCGTAGCAATAGAGAGGAGAGAACATGGAAGATGTGAATTTGATCGCCCGCCACTGGCACCACCTGCCGATCGACGAAGTTGCGGAGCTGCTGGAGTCGGACCGGGAGCAAGGCCTTGACCGATTCGCCGTCGCGCACCGTTTGGAGGCGTACGGGCCCAATGCCATCACCGCCCAGAAAGGACAGGGACCGCTGATCCGGTTTCTGCTCCAGTTCCACCAGCCCCTGATCTATATCCTCATCGTTTCCGGGGTGGTCACCGCTTTCTTGCAGGAGTGGGTGGATTCCGGCGTCATCTTCGGGGTGGTGCTGGTCAACGCCGTTATCGGCTATCTCCAGGAGGCCAAGGCGGTCAACGCCCTGGCCGCCCTGGCCCGGACCATGACCACCGAGGCCACGGTTTTGCGGCAGGGGGAGAAGCGGCGGATCCCAGCCACGGAGCTGGTGGTCGGCGACATCGTTTTTCTGCAAAGCGGCGACAAGGTTCCCGCAGACCTGCGGCTTTTTCAGGTGCGCGACCTGCAGATCGCCGAAGCCGCCCTCACCGGTGAGTCGGCGCCCGTGGTCAAGGACCATGGGCTTCATGGCCGCGAGACAGTCCTGGCCGACCGGCGGAACATGGCCTATGCCTCGACCCTGGTCACTTACGGACAGGGCAGGGGTATTGTCACGGCCACCGGGGATGCAACCGAGGTGGGCCGCATCTCCCAGCTGATCTCCGCGGCCGAAGCGCTGGCCACCCCGCTGACCCGCAAGATCAGCGAATTCAGCAATGTTCTGCTTTACGTCATCCTGGGGTTGGCCGGTTTGACCATTATAATCGGGCTTCTCCGGGGTCAGGCCTTTGTCGATATGTTCATGGCTGCAGTGGCCCTTGCCGTTGGCGCCATTCCCGAAGGTCTGCCCGCCGCGGTCACCATCACCCTGGCCATAGGTGTGTCGCGCATGGCTCAAAAACGGGCCATTATCCGTAAGCTGCCCGCAGTGGAAACCCTGGGCTCCACCACGGTGATCTGTACCGATAAAACCGGGACTCTCACCGAAAACCAGATGACCGTGCAGGAGATCGTGGCCGGCGGCATATCGTACGCAGTGACCGGCACCGGGTACAACCCCACGCAGGGCAGAATCGTGGTGTCGGAAGCGGCTTCCTCCAGCACGGCCGGCACATCTCCGGCGTTGCTGGAATGTTTGCGGGCCGGATTTCTTTGCAATGACAGTCAGCTTGTCGAAGAGGAGGGGGGGTGGCAGGTGCATGGCGACCCCACCGAGGGGGCGCTGCTGACTTCGGCCCGCAAGGGCGGCCTCGGCCCGGAAACCGTGGCCGCAAGCCCCCGTTTGGACACCGTGCCCTTTGAATCGGAACATCAATACATGGCCAGTCTGCACGGGGCCGGGCTCGGCGCGGCGACCAGGCGGGTCTATATCAAGGGCGCGGTGGAGGCGGTCCTGGCCAGATGCGTAAGCCAGCTTGACGAGTTGGGCAATTCGGTTCCCCTGCACTATTCCGAGATCCAGGCCGCGGTGGAGAGCATGGCCGCCAAGGGGTTGCGGGTCCTGGCCATGGCCGGCAAGGAGATGCCCCCTGCGGCCTCGGAGATCCACCATGGTGATCTGACCGAGGGACTGATCTTTATCGGGTTGCAGGGGATGATCGATCCGCCGCGGCCGGAAGCGGTGGCCGCGGTCAAGATCTGCCAGACTGCTGGGATCCGGGTCAAGATGATCACCGGCGATCATCCGGTGACCGCTGCGGCCATTGCCAGACAGGTCGGGCTTTACAACCTGGGCTCAACGCGGGGGAATGGGGTTCCGGTACTTACCGGGGCGGAGCTGGAAAAACTTTCGGACAGCGAATTCATCGACCGTGCCGAAGACACCGTGGTTTTTGCCCGGGCGACCCCGGAACAGAAGCTCCGCCTGGTGGAGGCGCTTCAGGCCAGGGGACAGGTTGTGGCCATGACCGGCGACGGGGTCAACGATGCCCCGGCCCTGAAGCGGGCGGATATCGGCGTGGCCATGGGCATCACCGGTACCGAGGTGGCCAAGGAAGCGGCGGACATGGTACTCACCGACGACAACTTCAGCTCCATCGAGTCGGCGGTGGAAGAGGGGCGCGGGGTGTTTGACAATCTTATCAAGTTCATTACCTGGACCCTGCCCACCAATCTGGGCGAAGGGCTGGTCATCCTGACCGCCATCTTCCTCGGCGTCACCCTGCCCATCCTGCCGGTGCAGATCCTCTGGATCAACATGACCACCGCCGGGTTTCTCGGTCTGGCCCTGGCTTTTGAACCCAAGGAACCTGGCATCATGCTGCGGCCCCCCCGGCAACCCAACGCGCCGATCCTCAGCCACAGCATGATTTTCCGGATCACCCTGGTGAGCTTTTTGATGCTGGGCGCGGCTTTCGGGATTTTCTCCTGGGAACTCTCCGGCGGCGCTACCCTTGCCCAGGCACGCACCGCAGCAGTCAACGCCTTTGTCATGGTCGAGTTGTTTTACCTGTTCAACTGCCGCTCCCTGGATAAATCCGTTTTCCAGCTCGGGTTTTTCTCAAACTTCTGGGTGCTTGGCGGCGTGGTCGCCATGTCCCTGGTGCAGATTGCCTACACCTATCTGCCGGTGATGAACCGGCTCTTCCAGAGCGCACCGGTTGGTCCGGCTGTTTGGGGGAGAACAGTGGCGGCGGGGCTGGCGGTTTTCGTGATTATTGAAATCGAAAAAATGCTGTGGAAAAAAACAGGAACCGGGGCGTGATTGTTCGGGTCACGGATCGGTTATGAAAAAAAGCTTTCTGCCGAACTTCCTTTATCCGGTGGCCTGTTATCCGTATTGGCACAAAAAAGAGGCGCACAAAACCATGGGGTGAAATGCCTGCGGCATATGAAACCGATACATTGTACAAACAACTAATCACACCAAACCAAGGAGAACATCAATGAAAAAGCCAAGCAGTTCCGCAACCAGCCTGAAAGAACTCATCAACCACGCCATCAGCGATCTTGAGATCACGCCGAGCGAATACCAGCAGATCATGGACCACGCAAACGATGATGGCCACATAGACAAAGAAGAACAGGCCCTGCTTGCTCAATTCCACGCAATGCTCAACAATGGGACTCTCAAGAGAGTCCGCGAGTAGAGATGGTAACCGGCTGAAGTTTTCTAACGATTCTTAACCGCAGGCAGAACTCTCTTCCCCCAAAATCTCTGGGGTCAGGCCACGCTACTGGGTGTGTGTTTTTGTGTTGAGAGAGATTGGAACGAGTCGGTGGAACAAAAAAGCAAGGGTCCGTGTCTGATGGCTTATTACTCGAAAAACAAAAAGAGGAATTCAACAATGAAGAAGTGTGTCCAAACAATCACCGTTTTGTTGTTTCTCGCGATCATGGGCCTGAGCGGTTGTGATCAGGTTAAGGAACTGGCAACCCAGGAGGCGGAAAAAGTAAAGAAGGACGTGGTTTCCGAGATCGGCAAGGCGGTCAACGGTGGCGGAGATCAGGATAAAAAGGAAGATTCCGGGTCGAGCAAGGACTCGGATAAGGAAAAAGACGAAGAAAAATAACCAAGGAGAGAAGCAATGAAATGTCCGGTATGTACGCAGGTGGATCTGATGATGACGGATCGGCAGGGGGTGGAGATCGATTATTGCCCGCAATGTCGTGGCATCTGGCTGGATCGGGGTGAGCTGGACAAAATCATCGAGCGTTCTTCAGCTCCTCAGGCCATGCCGCAGCCTCAGACCATGCACCAGCCTCAAGGCGGGTATGACCAGCATGGCCAGGGGTACCACAAAAAGCATAAGCACAAGAGCCTGCTGGGAGAGCTCTTCGATTTTTGATGGCTCTGCTTTAAAGCAATGCACGCTGATGGTCGGCATACAGCGCGGCTCGCCTCTCCTGTAGGGGTTTATGCCACCCTCGTCAAAGGATCTTTGTTTATGTCTATTCATGGTCGGAAGTTTATCGCGGTTTTTCTTTCTTTTATCTTTTTTTCCTTGATCGGCATGGGGCTGACCGTTGATGATGTCGAGGCCCGCTCTCGGTCCGGCGGACGTTCCTTCAGCAGTCCCCGCGTGGCGAGGCCGCCGACCCAGGCCCCTGCGCCGAATAAGTATGCAACAAATCCAAATAATAACAGCGGCGGCGGATTCATGCGCGGTCTTGCCGGCGGTTTGGTGGGCGGGGCGATCGGGGGCCTGCTGTTTGGTAGCTTGGCCAATGCCGGCACGGGTGGCGGGATCGGCGGCAGTGGTATCGGGCTGTTGCAGATTCTCTTGTTTGCCGGGGCGGGGTATTTCATCTACAGCCGCTTTTTCAAAAAACGGCCGGCGGTGGCTTCTGCCCAGTATTACCAGCCTGCGTCCGGATCGGAAGGATACTACGCGGGTAACCAGGGCGGTGCCGGGTATATGTCTGACCCGCAGTCCTCTTTTTCCATGGGTGCCGGGACGGTGGCCGAAGGTTTTGAGCAAATCCGGCGCAGTGACCCGTCTTTTGACCCGGAATACTTTAAAGAAGTGGCCCAGGATGTCTTTTTTAAGGTGCAGGCCGGTTGGATGCGCCGGGATATCGAGACCTACCGGCATTTGCTGGGGGAACAGCTGGCCCGGGAATATGAGGGGCATTTTGCCGAATTGCGGAAGAAGGGGCAGATCAACAAGCTGGAGAGCATTGCCGTCCGGAAGGTCGAACTGGTTGACGCCGGCACTGACGCCAATGAGGATTTCGTCACCCTGCTCATTACTGCCAACCTGCTCGACTACACAATCGATGAGCGGAGCAACGAAATAGTGAGCGGCAGCATGACGGAGCCGGTGAAATTCGCCGAGAAGTGGACTTGGGCCCGCCCGGTCGGCACCCTCAACTGGAAGCTTGAAGGGGTTGAGGTCGTCACCGGCTAGGGTTTCCTCTCTTCTCCTAACTTCAGATACAACTCCCTCCCCACCCAGGCGTCGGTGGCGGCGTACTGGATCTGGGTCTGGGCCAGGACATCCCTGGCCCAGTTCGAGGTCTGCGCCCCTTTGGGAATGCGAACGCCCAGCAGTACCGCAGCCAACCCCCGCAGGCCGTGGTTTTTTATTCCGGCCTTCTTGGCGAGGTTACCAAGATCCACAAAGCCGGCCGGCTTGAATTGGGCCAGCTTGTGCAGCTCCTGGAGATCATAGGCCAGGGAAACCCCGGCCTTGATCACCTTGGGGTCGGCCAGGATTTCCCGCAGGGGAGCGGGCAGGCCGAGATGTTTCAACTGGAAGAGGTACACCTCTTTTTTCCCGGCCAGCTGCAGGAGCGAGGGGAGATAGCTTTCGCCCTTGTGGTAGGCGGGTCGGGTTTCCGTATCAAAACCGAGAATGGTCTCTGCCGCCAGGGAGCGGACCGCTCGACCCAATTCCTCTGCAGTGCGAACCACGTGGACGGGCCCTTCCCATCTCTGCATGGGGCAGGTATTGATTTCTTCCTTGGTCATCCGCTGGGCAAAGCCAGGGCGCGGGTCGTCGGTATGCATGGAGTCTATATACGGGAAACACCGCCGGCTTGGGAAGGATTTTATTCCATCCCAGGCATCTCCTCCCCCCTTCAGGAAGATAGCTTTTCATCTGCGATCGGCGTATAATCCGGCGGATGGAATATCCGCAATCCCGCGCGTGCATCGCCTTGCCCAACAATGAATCGGCCCATGAAGAGGTGGTGTCCGCTCGATCGCTCCGCGGGTGAGGTAAATGAAACTGACGGATAACACCGGCCAAGCAAAAAATCCTTCTCCTTCCGGCCCCGCCGATAGGAATTCCTTTGTCTTTTTGGATGCGGGTGGCAAACGCTGGCCCAGGCTCCGGTTCTTTCTGTTTGTCACGGGGCTTTTGTTTTTTATCGGGGTGATCCTCTTCGTTCAGGCCCTGTTTCTTCCCTCGCAGCTTACCACCCTCCCCCCCGCGGTGCGGCAACTCAAGTCCCGGCTGAAGACCCTCCAGGTTAAGGAACATCCGGCCGGGCAACCGGCAACGCGGCCGCTATGGCTGAATTTTTCCAAGGGTAACAACAGCGATGCGGTGTTCTTCCCCTTCATTGCAAAGGAATCGGACTCCGTATCCTCCCTGGGAAAAAAGCAGGTTCCTGAATCCACTTGTCTCCAGGAGATCCGCCTTGGTTTTTATGAAGGGTGGGATCCTGCCGGCTTCGATTCCCTTAAGGCCCATGCCGAAACCCTGACCCACCTCTCCCCGGACTGGTTGACCGTGGTGGATGGCCGCGGCGGACTCAAGATGGTCACGGAGCAGAAGGTTCTTGATTTGGTGAAGGATCGGGGCATTGTCCTGCTGCCTCTTCTCCGTAATTTGGGCAGGGAGGGGGCCTGGCAGCCCGAGGCGGTTGAAGGGCTTATCAACGGGCCGGCTGCCAGGCAGGAGCAGTTTATCGCCAACCTCAAGGTGCATCTCAAGGGGATGGGGGCGGGTGGGGTCATCATCGATTGGGAAAAGGTCGATCCGTCCTATCAGGGCGCCATGACGGCCTTGCTGAACAAGATTGCTTCGGCGCTCCACGGCGAAGGTCTGGAATTGTGGCTGTGCGTGCCCATGGGCAGGGAGCTTGCGGTCTTTGATCTGGATGGTCTGGCCGAACATGTCGACCACTTTGTCGCCATGCTCCATGATGAGAATTCCGAATCCGACCCGCCTGGGCCGATTGCCTCATGGGAATGGTTCAACGGCTGGCTTGAGACCATGATCGAATACGGGAAACCGGCACAGTGGGTTTTGGGCCTTGGTTCCTATGGTTATGATTGGGCCGAGGGAGAAAAGGAGGCGGAGACCGTCCGTTTTCAGGATGTGATGAGCCGGGCAGGCCGCTCCTCACTCAGCTCCTGTGATTTTGATGCGCCCACCTACAATCCGCATTTTGTCTATGAAGATTCGGGCACACCCCATACCCTCTGGTTCCTGGACGCGGTTACCTTTTTAAACCAGCTCAAGGCCGGAAGAGCGAGCCATGTCGGAGGCGTTGCCATCACGCGGCTCGGCACGGAGGATCCCGGGGTCTGGCAGGTCCTGAAAATGGAGCCCTCCCTGGAGCTTAGCCTGAAGAATCTTGCCTCCCTGGAAACCATCCGGACAGGAGCCATGATAGCCCATATCGGCCGGGGGAATTTTATCACCATTGCGGATGATCAGGTCGATGGGGCGCGACAGCTCGTGCGGGAACAAAAAGATAATTCCGAGGACGTGGTGCTTGCCCGGTATGAGAAATTTCCAAGTTATCTCACCATGGTGCATCAGGGCAAGGGAGCAGGGGACGCTGTCGCCATCACCTTTGATGACGGCCCCGATCCCCAGTGGACCCCGAAAATCCTCGATATTCTCAAGGCCAAAGGGGTAAGCGCCACTTTTTTCATGGTGGGTGCGAACATGGAAAAATATCCCGATTTGGTCAGGCGCATCGTTCGCGAGGGTCATACGGTGGGGGTTCACACCTATACCCACCCGAATATCGCCCTGGTCTCGGAGGAGCGGGCTTACCTGGAATTCAATGCAACCCAACGGTTGATCGAGGCCATAACCGGCCATTCCACCATTCTTTTCAGGCCGCCCTATAACGCCGACACCAATCCCCATGACCCGGAAGAGTTGCTCCCTATCATGCTTGCCCAGAAGCTGGGGTACATCACCGCCACCGAAGATATTGATCCGGAGGATTGGTCGATGCCGGGGGTGGCGGCAATGCTTGAGAATGTCAAAAATGGCCGCCGGCAGGGCGGGAGTATTGTTTTGCTCCATGATGCGGGCGGTGATCGGACCCAGACCGTTGAGGCCTTGCCCAGGATCATCGATTACTTGTTGGTCAGGGGGGATACTATTCTTCCCTTGGGCGCCATGCTCGGGGTTCCACCGGCGCAGTTGATGCCGCCGGTTTCCCAAGATCAGCGGCCCATGAGCAGGGTGGTGAGTGAAGGCGGCTTCAAGGCTATCCATGGGGTGGCGGAATTTTTCTGGGCCTTTATGATCGTGGCTACTACTCTGATTGTGGTAAGGACCTTAAGCGTGGCCTGGCTGGCGATCCGGAGCCGCAGAGCGGGCGATGCCGGGTTGGTTTGGCCTCCGCCCTCTGGTTTGTGTCCGCCGGTAAGCGTTCTGATCGCAGCCTACAACGAGGAAAAGGTTGTCGGCCAGACATTACGGGCGGTATTGAACACCGCCTACCCCGGCGAGATCGAGGTGCTGGTGGTGGACGACGGCTCAATGGACGAAACCGCTCGGATCGTGGCCGACATGGCGCAAAGCGAGGCGCGTCTCCAGCTTCTCAGGCAGATCAACCTTGGCAAGGCCATGGCCTTGAAGAGCGGCTTTGATGCGGTCCGCCACGAAATTGTGATCAGTCTGGATGCCGATACCCAGTTTACTCCGGAGACCATTGGCGAGTTGGTCAGGCCATTTGCCGATCCCACAGTGGGTGCGGTTTCCGGGCGGGCGAGGGTCGGCAACCCCAAGACGCTTGTGGCCAGGTTCCAATCCCTTGAATATACCTGCGGCTTTAACCTGGATCGGAGGGCCTATCATCTGCTCAACTGCATCACGGTGGTGCCTGGGGCGGTCAGCGCCTTCAGGAAGAGCGCGGTTTTTAAGGCCGGCGGGATCAGCACCGATACCCTGGCCGAGGATACCGACCTTACCTTGAGTCTGCACAAGCGTGGATTTAAAATCTGCTATGCCCCCGGGGGGGTGGCCTGGACCGAGGCCCCAGAGACCGTGAGAACCTTTGCCAAGCAGAGGTTCCGTTGGGCGTTCGGCACCCTGCAATGTCTCTGGAAACACAGGGATCTGCTTTTCGATGGAAAACGCTGGGCGCTGGGCTGGTTCAGCCTGCCGAGTGCCTGGTTTTTCAATATCCTGCTGGTGGCGCTCGGGCCGATCATCGATGCTATTCTGCTTTTCTCGCTCCTGATGAGCCCGGCCAACAGCATTCTCTATTTCTATTTTCTGATCTTTCTTTGCGCCGACCTGCTTTTGGCTGCGGTAGCCTGCCTTATCGAGCGGGAGCCTCTGTCCCAGATCTGGCTGGTCCTGCCCATGCGGTTCATTTATCGGCCGGTGTTAAGTTATGCGGTCGTCAAGGCCATCGTCAAGGCGAGCAAGGGGGTCTTGGTCGGCTGGGGCAAACTCGACCGAACCGCCTCGGTCACCTATAACGCTTAAGGCAGGAACCATGATGGCAATGCTCACGAGATATTCAGCCGCCGGGACAAAAACAATTTTCGGGTGTATCGCCGGGGTGCTTTTTTGCCTGGCTCTAAGCCTTGGCTGTCAACCCGAGACCCCCCCCAAGCCCATGGTCCAAGGCCCGGAAGAACTCCTCATGCCGAGCAAGGGGGCTTACACCGGGGCGTATGTGGATTTCGGCGAGGGTGAGGGCAATGTCACCTATGATGCCATAGCATCCTTTGAGCAGATGACCGGCAAGCACCTTGCCATTGTGGCCTTTGGGAATTTCTGGGGCGAACAGGCCTTTCCCGTAAAAACGGTGGGCATCGTTTCTGGATATGGGGCGATCCCGATGATCTACTGGTCGCCATGGGACAGGCCCTATGAGGAAAATCACCGCCCGGACCGTTTTAATCTGCCTGATATCCTTGCGGGCAAATGGGACGCTTACATTGACCAGTGGGCGGATGCGGCGCGGAGCTACGGCAAACCCGTTCTGGTGGCCTGGGGGCTGGAGATGAACGGAACCTGGTTTCCCTGGTCGGGCATCTATTATGGCGGCGGCCAGGTTATAGGTCATAAAGACGGTCAACCCCTCTATGCCGGTCCTGAGTTGGTGAAACAGGCATACCGGTATGTGGTTGATCGGGTAAGGGCGCGGCAGGCGACCAATATCCTCTGGGGTTTTCACGCCAACCATTATTCCATACCCCATGAGCCATGGAACATGATGGCCAATTACTATCCCGGGGCGGACTATGTGGACTGGTTGGGGCTGAGCGTCTATGGAAAGATGTCTCAAGACCAGGTGTGGGGCTGGTTTTATAACGTGATGGATAGACCCTATGAGGAAATATGCCGGTTGGATCCCCGGAAGCCTGTTATCCTGGCGGAATGGGGCGTTGGTGAATTCCCGCCGGCCGGTAACAAGGCCGAATTCATCGCCAAGGCCTTTGGGGATATACAGACGAAATACCAGAGGGTCAAGGGGGCGGTCTATTGGCATGAACGCTGGGAAAACAAGGATGGAAGCTACAGCAACCTCCGGGTCAATTCCTCCCCCGAGGCCCTTGATGCCTACCGAGGCGGGGTGTCCTCCTCTTACTGGCTCGACCGGCCGCAATTTCGCTTGCGGCAAAAATCCGGGCAGCAACCTCCTTCCGGACAGTGAATATCTGTCTCTAACCTGTTCGCAGACCCCCTCTTGCGACCAGAGTGCGTGCGGATTGTGCGGATATCACCCCTATATTTTGCTTGACTTCATTTTTGAAACAACCGTAGTCTTTTAAGAAAAGCAGGGCGCCCGGTTGTCCCATCGAAAAATGGCCGAAAAGATCAGAGAGGAAAAAATGCAACCATGTGATTTTGTCTTGTTCGGTGCCCATGGCGATCTGGCCACCCATAAGTTGATCCCTTCCCTCTATCAGCTCGACAAAGCCGGACTCCTTGAGCCGAGCTTGCTGATTGTCGGGGTGGCGCGCCGGGAGATGACCGCGGAGGCGTATGTCGCCCTGGCCAAGGAAAGTCTGACCACCTTCATGAAGGAGAAGGTGGAGAGTCAGGCTTGGGAGCGGTTCGCCGGGCGGCTGCGTTATGTGCAGATCGATCTCGACAATCATGACCAGTACGGCAAACTCTGCGAGATTGTCGATCCGGTCCGTCGGGTCATGGTCAATTACTGTGCCGTGCCGCCCTCCATCTACGGTGATATCTGCCAGGGATTGGCGCGGGCCGGGCTGGTCACGGAACAGACCCGGGTGGTCCTTGAAAAACCGCTGGGGACCGATCTCGCCTCCTCGAAGCTCATCAACGACGCGGTGGCGCAATTTTTTAAGGAAGAACAGGTCTACCGGATCGATCATTACCTGGGCAAGGAAACGGTGCTCAACCTGGTGGCGCTGCGCTTCGCCAATTCCATCTTCACCACCAACTGGGACAACACCACCATTGATCATGTCCAGATCACCGTGGCCGAGGAGGTGGGGATCGAGGGCCGCTGGGGATATTTCGATAAGTCCGGCCAGCTCCGTGATATGGTGCAAAATCATCTTTTGCAGATCCTCTCCCTGGTGGCCATGGAGCCGCCGGTCACCCTGGGCAGCGAAAGCATCCGTAATGAAAAACTTAAGGTTCTCAAGGCGTTGCGGCCCATCACCAGGGACAATGTCGAGGAAAAAACCGTCCGGGGCCAGTACACCGCCGGGTTTCTCAAGGGCGGGCCGGTGCCGGGCTACCAGGGGGATGAGGTCGGACCCCCCCGGAGTATGACGGAAACCTTTGTCGCCCTCCGGGTGGATATCGACAACTGGCGCTGGGCCGGGGTGCCTTTCTATCTGCGGACCGGCAAGCGCATGACCAAGAAGCTCTCCGAGGTGGTGATCTACTTCAAGCGGTTGCCCCACAACATCTTTCGGGAAAGCTACAAGAACCTGCCTTCCAACAAGCTGATTATCCGTCTTCAGCCCGATGAAGGGGTGGAGATCGAGATGCTGAACAAGGTTCCGGGCATCGGCTCGGGGGTCAAGTTGCAACGGACCATGCTCGATTTGAGTTTTTGCGAGGCCTTCAAGTCGGAGGAGCATGTCGCCGATGCCTACGAACGTCTGCTTCTGGCCGCCCTGGAGGGGAGCCAGTCCCTCTTTATCCGCCGCGACGAGGTGGAACAGGCTTGGACCTGGATTGATTCCATTCAGGACGCCTGGCGCACCAGCAACGATGCGCCCATGCCCTATGCCGCCGGCACCTGGGGGCCGGTGGCCTCGGTGGCGTTGATGGCCCGGGATGGCCGGGCCTGGGATGAATAAACGTCCCGCAGCACCCCTCTGTTTTGTCATCGGCCTGCGCATGTGCAATAACTAGCACACTTCGCAGGCCTCTTGCGCGCATCTGCGGCCCGGCTGAACCTTTACAGTTCAGAGATTGATGGAGTCGTAACAACAGCCCTTCGACAGGGCCCAGGGTGAACGGACGTTGCCTTAATGTATTGATATTCCGTTCGTGCCGTGCTTGTCGAAGCAGTTGCCTCAAGCAAATTGAGAAGGATTACGAGTCCATCAGAGATTGAGATACTTTTTTCGTTCCTGGCGAACGATTATAACGAGTAAGGGAGTGGGTAATGCCTGAATTCAAGGAGTTTAAGGATTCCGCCAAGCTGGTGGCGGCGTTGGCCGCTCAGGTTGCCGAGCTGCTGCGGGCCGGAATCAGGGAACGGGGCAGGGCAAGTCTGGTGGTGTCCGGCGGCTCCACCCCGGTGCCTTTTTTTGCGGCCCTTTCGGAGCTGGCGCTCGATTGGCAACAGGTGACGATCACCCTGGCGGATGAACGCTGGGTGGGCCAAACCGATGCGGACAGCAATGAACATCTGGTGCGGCGCCATCTTTTGCAGAATCGGGCCGCCGCCGCGCGCTTTGTGGGCCTTAAGACCGAAGCCCCCACCGCGGCCCAGGGCGAAAAAGAGTGCGGTGTCCGTCTTGCCGGGTTGGCGGCTCCTTTTGATGTGTTGATCCTGGGCCTGGGCAACGACGGCCATACCGCCTCGTTGTTTCCTCAGGCAGCGCGGCTTCATGAGGCGCTGGCTCCGGACTCCGGTAAGCTCTGTATGGCTATCACCCCGCCGGTCGCCCCGCATGAGCGGATGACCATGACCCTGCCCACCCTGCTGCACAGCAGGCAAATCATCCTCCATATTGCCGGGCCGGACAAGCGCGCGGTGTACGAAATGGCAATGGCCGACGGGCCGGTTGAGGAGATGCCCATCCGGGCTGTGCTGCGCCGCGCCGCGCCGGTTACGGTTTTTTGGGCACCATGAAAAAGGAACAGCCATGAATAGCATCGTCGAAAAGGTTACCGACCGGATCATCACTCGCAGCCTGGCCCATCGCCAAAGCTATCTGCGCAACATGGAGGCGGCCAGGGTGAGCGGACCCTTCCGGCACCACCAGCCCAGCAGCAATCTGGCCCATGCCATGGCGGTTTGTCAGGGCGAGGAATGTCAGGCCCTGCGCACCGTCCACTCACCCAATATCGGCATCATCACTTCGTACAACGATATGCTTTCGGCCCACCACACCTACGAGCATTACCCGACCATGATCAAGAAGGCAGTGGCCGAGGCTGGCGGCACGGCCCAGGTGGCAGCCGGAGTGCCTGCCATGTGCGACGGGGTCACCCAGGGCGAGCCGGGCATGGATCTCAGTCTGATCAGTCGGGACGTCATCGCCATGTCCACGGTGATCGGCCTCTCCCACAATGTCTTTGACGGCGCCCTGCTTCTGGGGATTTGCGATAAGATTCTTCCCGGCCTCCTGCTGGGGGCGTTGCAGTTCGGGCATCTGCCCATGATCCTGGTGCCGGGCGGGCCCATGCGTTCCGGACTCTCCAATCGGGAAAAGGCCCGGGCCAGGGAGCAGTTTGCCCAGGGCAATATCACCAGGGAGGAGATGCTGGCGGTGGAGTGCGCCTCTTATCACGGGGCCGGAACCTGCACCTTTTACGGCACGGCCAACAGCAACCAGTTGATCGCCGAGATCATGGGGCTGCACCTGCCCGGCGCCTCATTCGTCAACCCGGACGATCCACTGCGCGAAGCGTTGACCAATGCGGTTTCGGCCAGGGTCTGCGAGCTTACCCATCTGGGAGCCAATTATACCCCCCTCGGGCGGGTGATCAGCGAACGGTCGGTGGTCAACGGCATCGTCGGGTTGCTGGCCACCGGCGGCTCCACCAACCAGACCATGCATCTGGTGGCAATTGCCCGCGCCGCAGGCATCCGGATCAACTGGGATGATTTTTCCGAAATCTCCGAGGCGGTGCCGTTGCTGGTGCGGATCTACCCCAATGGCCCAGGCGACATCAACAGTTTTCAGGATGCGGGCGGCATGGCGGTGCTGATCGGTGAATTGCTTGCCGGCGGTTTCCTTCATAACGAGGTGCTGACCGTGGCCGGGGAGGGGCTTGAGCGTTACACCCAGGTTCCGGCGCTGGTGGCCGGCAAGGCCGAATGGTCCGAGGGGCCGAAGGGTTCGCTAACGCCCGAGGTCATCGCCTCGGTGGCCCAACCGTTTTCCCCCAGCGGCGGGCTCAAGGTGCTGGACGGCAATCTCGGGAGGGCGGTAATCAAGGTCTCGTCCCTGACAGATGGTCCGGCAACCCGGATCGAGGCCCCGGCCATGGTATTTCATACCCAGGCCGGACTGGAAGAGGCCTTCCGGGCAGGCAACCTGGACCGGGATCTGGTGGCAGTCATCCGCTTTCAGGGGCCGCAGGCCACGGGCATGCCCGAGCTGCACAAGCTGATCACCCCGCTGGCCGTGGTCATGGATCGGGGCTACCGGGTGGCCATGGTCACCGACGGCAGGCTCTCCGGCGCTTCCGGCAAGGTGCCGGCCGCCATCCATGTGACCCCGGAGGCGTTGTGCGGCGGGTTGCTGGCCAAGGTGCGGGACGGGGATCTGATCCGGATCGATGTGGGGGCGGGGAGTCTGGAGTTGTTGGTGGATGCGGCGGAGCTAGCCAAGCGGGAGTATGCCGAGGCCGAGCTTGGGGCACAGCGGTACGGGGTGGGAAGGCAGATCTTTGCCGCCTTGCGCAGTGATATGCTGGGGGCCGAGGAAGGGGCGAGTTCGCTGTTCACCTATGTTTATGAAAAATGTAAGGTGAATTTTACCACGGACGCATAACAGGGAAAAAATTAACATGTCCGTGATCCGACTCGAAGCGTGATAGCGGCCACCGGTGTAATCTCGGTGCTTGCGATTACAACAACTTTGGGGTGGATGCGTAGGGGTGGTTGTGTTACCCTAACACGTAAAGTATGGATGGATTGTGTCAAGCAACCCTCCAATCCGGACAGAAAATGGAGAGGATTTTTTGTATGCAGACAGCGAGAGAGAAAATTGTAGAAGTTGTTTTGGCTCAGCCGGAAGATGCTACTTACGAAGAAATTGTGCGAGAATTGGCATTCGAAAGAATGGTGGAACGGGGCATGAATGACACTCGATCTGGAAGGGTTATTTCAGATGAAGAGATGTCATGCCGGATTCGCACATGGCAGAGTTGAGATGGACCAGGGAAGCCGAACAATGGCTGAAGGATATCCTGGAATATATCGCCCGTGATAATCCGGACGCTGCGGGAAAGGTTGTTGCCGGTATTTACCACAAGGCCCAACTGTTGCGAGAAAACCCGGAGCTTGGCCAGAAATACCGCTCGGAACCAGAAGGTGAAATCCGAATCGTGCTCTATGGCCATTACCGGATTGTGTATTTGATCAGAACGGAAGGCGTTATTGATGTTTTGGGCGTGTTTCATGGCGCCTTGGATATTGCGAGATACTTCCCGTAAAGCAGGATATGGCCTCTTCATTTCTTGTGCGCCCATCAGGACCATCTTTCCGCTGCTCAGCAGGAAATGCATGAACTTATGGGCGTCCCGTTTTTGCGCTCAGGCCAAGGATGTTGAGACGGCAAAATCATACTGGGCCAGCCACAGCGAGAGAATATCATGAGAGAAATGACGCATTATGAAAAAGAGCTGAGTGAATGGCTGAAAATGACCATCCAGCCGGGAAAAATGATCGCCGCAGCGTAACCCTATTTTCTTTTTAATAGAATGTTGGACTACCTATAAAAAAATACAATGCCAAAGAAAAGAGTAAAGATCCCAAGCAATATAGAAACTGAACTTTTGTACCAATCAGCGAGAACCTGTTGTGTCTGCCGTGCGCCCAAATTACCTGTCCAGGTACATCATATTGACCAAAACCCATCAAATAATGATATTGAGAACCTTATAGTTCTATGTACCAATTGCCATGATGAGGCACACACAAAGCATGATTTGTCACAAAATCTTAATGCAACTCGGCTGAAGGCTTTCAGAGCTATATGGCACAATGAGGTGCTTGAGAAGTCATCTCAGGCTATGCTGCCAAGTGGTAATTTGTCACAAGCAATGTGGACATTCGTGAATCATCAAAGGGTACCGCATGTTATGCGCTCAGCTGATATCGAATTTGATCCATATTTAAAAGAGTTGCTTACAAAAGAAAACATTATTGACCAACTTGGCATTCCGCTATTTCCCAAGAAGGAAATAGATAAAATTCATAAAACTATCTACGATTATTTCTCATGGGACAATTCTCAGAGACTTCATTTTTTATACACCCACGCTGTTGATGACATAATTCTTAATTTAAACCCTATTGAAATAGGAGCTATTTGGTCAAAAAAAGAAATTCTGGATTTGGTTTCGCCTGGCAATTTGATTTTCTGCATGAAAGGTATGTATTTCAAGTCAGCGGATATTGTCGATGGAGAAGAGGACAGGTATGTTTATTCGAGTTCTAAGGGTGTAGAAATAAGGTTTTATGCAAATACAAGGCATATGTATGGTAATTCAGCTTTATATAATTCATTCTCTGGTCATAAGTTTGTTGCAACATTACTTCTTGTGAAAAACCTTGGGAGTGAAAATGACAAACTTGTAATCGACTGCACCCCACTTGCACTTGGATATGGTTTTGTTTCTTCGGAATATAAAACCCCACATCCTTTGAAATACGGGTGGTATACCTTCCAGATGAGAACTCGTTTGAAAAAAAATGAATTTTAGAATTAGTTCAACCAGTGCATTCACCAGACGGCAAGTAGCGCGGCGGCGCTGACGCGGCAGGCTGGGTGGAGCCGCTGGTGATGATGTTCATTAGGATCTAGACATGAACACCCATAAAAAATATTTCACGAAGATATTAGTGAAATTCAGCACGATGAGCGATCTCCTTTTTTTCGATGCCATAGAGTGCGTTAAGCTCGTTAGTAATCTGACATCAGCCATCGAATCAAAAGAAAATAATGATAAATTTAATATGGCTTTAAACCAGGAAGAATTTAAAAAAATACAATTCTATTCACGATCCTTTATAAGAAATTTCTTTGCATACGTGGAAGGAATTACATCTCTGATGAGAGATTCGATTATTGAGGGTTCGAGTAATGGCGTAATTCACTTAAAAAATGAGACTATCGCCAAATTACAAGAAAAAGAATTTGATAGCACCACTAACATAATTGGGACAAAATCTAAGTACAATTCATTCAAGGAGAATCTTGATATTTCTTTCCGGCAATTCGCAAATGCTTTTGGATCGGGTTACAAATTAGACAAAAGCGATGAGGGTTGGCAAATCTTTAACGATCTTTTGAGCGCAAGACACCAAATCACACATCCTAAAAATCCAGAAGGCTATATTTTAGAAGAGAAAATTATTAAAAATATGCACAAGGGGGCTTTGTGGTTTATTGAATCTACAAGAGAACTCATAAATAGCTGTGCTGCTGAACTGGATAAATCCCCTTGATCTGCACGAAATAGGAGTTGGAAGATTGTAGTAAATAAGGGGCGCGCATGGGTCGTTGTTGATTAGTTGACTTACTCAGGTCTGTAACATCATGGGACCACACTTAAAACATTTTCACCGGTGCAACGATATATTGCGAGGGAATCAAGAATGACGCTGATAAGAAAATGGAAGATGACCCCCGCTGAGGTTTTTGCCCAGGGGCCGGTGGTGCCGGTCATGGTGATCAAGGACCTCGCCCACGCAGTGCCTTTGGCCCGTGCTCTGGTGGCAGGCGGGATCAGGGTGTTGGAGATTACCCTGCGGACCCCTGTTGCGGTTGAGGCTATTCGGGAGATCGCCAAGTCGGTGCCGGAGGCGGTGGTGGGGGCCGGGACGGTGACCACGGCGGAGGATCTTGTGGCGGTGAGCGAGGCCGGGGCTGTTTTTGCCATCAGCCCGGGGCTTACCCCGGAGCTGCTGGACGCGGCCAATCGGGGCCCTATCGCCCTGATTCCCGGTATTGCCACGGTTTCCGAGCTGATGGTCGGGTTGCAGTGGCGCTATGATCATTTTAAATTTTTTCCCGCCGAGGCGGCGGGCGGCATCCCCATGCTCAAGGCCATTGCCGGGCCGTTTCCCAAGGTGATTTTTTGCCCCACCGGCGGGATAAGCGTGGAAAATTACCGCGAGTATCTGGCCTTAGGGAATGTGGCCTGTGTGGGTGGTTCCTGGGTGGCCCCGTCCGAGGCGGTGGCTCGGGGTGATTGGGAGCTTATCAGTCAACTTGCCCGTGATGCAGTGCTGGGGGCAGGGAAATAGCGTTTCTCCCTCGCATTCTCTTCTGTTCATTTCTTTGCTTGCCCAAAGAAATGAACAGAAGAAAAGGCACCCTGTGTCTCTTGTCCCGCCGTTGGCGGGATACCCGGAGTTTATGCCCCGCAGGGGTACTCCTCGATGCTGCCGGGGCTTTGCAAACTCGGCTTCGCCTCAAACAGTGCAAATCCCTTTTCGGCAGCCTCTCCGGTGCTCGGCGGCGTGCCAATGGGGATTAACTGCGACACAAAATTCTTTGCACACCCAAAAAAATGGTTACGCGGAGCAGGGAGCACCCCTGTTTTTTGTCGTGCTCACAGGATATCTGCCAGACAGTTCCGGGGTAGAAGGTCGTGGGTGGCGTCTTCCTGTCGGCGTTGGCAAGCGAGGAGAAAATCAAGCGGCCCGAAGGCCGGGAGCTTTCCTTTGCCTGTGGTTACATACGGGGGGGGAGGTCGCATGCCGCATTCTCGGTATACTTTTGACTCTCTGCATAGTTTTCTATGGTGGAGATATACCAGCGCATGATCTTGATTGCTTCCAGGTTGGTGGAGCTGACAAAGGATATGCCGATGTCTGTCTCGTCGTTGTTCTTGTAGAGGTTTTTCACAATGCCCACAAAGTGCACGGTTTTCTTGATGCCCGGGAACTTCAGCTCCAGCGATAATTCGTCATCAATGGAAAGGGAAAGTATTTTGCCGTTGTTCAGTTTTTGAATAATACAGCGGCATCCCTTTGTGGAGACATTCAGGACAACCCCGTTGTTCGTTTTGTCCGTTTTGTTGATCTGGGCCGGCAAAAAGCAGCCGGAACGCTTCTGGGCGCGGAGTTCCTCCTTTTGAACAATTTTGGGATACTCCAGAAACATGAGGGGAGCAGGCTCTGTGGTGATGGTCATCATTTTTGTTTGAAAGGCGTATACCACCCCCTCAAAGAGATATCGCACAATGATGTCGTTGCCGGTGAAGAATTTATGCTGGATCAGGCTGTAGGGCTTTGGAACCTTGGTGATGATATAGTTATCGACCATGCCCACCATATGGCTCTCAAGGGGGAGATTGATTCCCTCGATTTCCACCTGCAGCTTCACTCCCGGAATTAAAGTGAGTCGTGATCTGGTACGCATGTTATCTCTGCCTCCGTTGCGTTTCAACCATGTGCTTCATGTTTTCCCAAGCGGACGAGGGATGTTGCTGGTTAGTGAGCAATTATATGCTCCCTGGCTGGGGCCGACGAGACAACTTTAATCTCAACTTTGTATAATGGGAAAGCTTTATTTCTTTAGTCAAACAAAAAACCGGAAAAGGGCTGCAGGAGGCGATTGGGCGCACAGGGGACGTTGTTGATTCGTTGACTTACTCAGGGCTGTAACTTTCAAGTTTTTTCCCGCCGAGGCGGCGGGGGGCATCCCCATGCTCAAGGCCATTGCCGGGCCGTTTCCCAAGGTGATTTTTTGCCCCACCGGCGGGATAAGCGTGGAAAATTATCGCGAGTATCTGGCGTTAGGGAATGTCGCCTGTGTGGGTGGTTCCTGGGTGGCCCCGTCCGAGGCGGTGGCTCGGGGTGATTGGGAGCATATCACTCAACTTGCTCGCGATGCAGTTCTGGGGGCAGGGAAATAGACTTTTCCTCTGCAGTTAAAGTCCCATTGGCACGCAGCCGAGCACCGGAGAGGCTGCCGAAAAGGGGATTTGCACTGTTTGAGGCGTAGCCGAGTTTGCAAAGCCCCGGCAGCATCGAGGAGTACCCCTGCGGGGCATAAACTCCGGGAATCCCGCCCACGGCGGGACAAGAGACACAGGGTGCCTTTTCTTTGGTTCGTTTCTTTGGGCAAGCAAAGAAATGAACAGAAGGATAAAGCCAGTTCCTCCCGTTATGACCGTCCCCTCGTTACAGACTCAACACCACCTCTCCATTACAAAGCGATTCCCGCAGGGCAATCACCTCCGCATCCTCCAGATAATCATCAAACGGCATCCGTTTATCAATAATCCCGTTGGGCAGGATCTCGATGATCCGGTTCGCCGTGGAGGCCACCATCTGGTGATCGTGGGAGGCGAAAAGAATCACCTCCGGGAAGGCGATGAGCCCGTTGTTCAGGGCGGTGATCGACTCCAGGTCCAGGTGGTTGGTGGGCTCGTCCAGAATCAGGGCGTTGGCCCCGGTGAGCATCATCCGGGAGAGCATGCAGCGCACCCGCTCGCCGCCCGAGAGCACACTGGTCTTTTTGAGCGCCTCTTCCCCTGAGAAGAGCATCTTGCCTAAAAATCCGCGGGCAAAGCTTTCTCCCTCGCTGGGGGGGGTGTACTGGCTCAGCCAATCCACCAGGGTCATATCCTTCTCGAAAAACCTGCTGTTTTCCTTAGGGAAATAGGCGGTGGACATGGTGATCCCCCAGCGGAAGGTGCCGCGATCAGGGGGCATCGCCTCGGTGATGATCTCAAAGAGGGTGGTTTTTGCCACGGAGTTCAGGCCGATGAAGGCGATCTTGTCGCCCTTGTGCACCGTGAGGCTGAAGTCGTTCAAGACCGTGACCCCGTCGATCTCCTTGCCCAGCCCGTTTATTTCTAAGATGATATCGCCGCAGGGCCGCTCGGGCTTGAAAACCACGAAGGGATATTTGCGCGACGAGGCGGGCATGTCCTCGATGGTCAGCTTGTCCAGCAGCTTTTTGCGCGAGGTGGCCTGCTTGGCCTTTGAGGCGTTGGAGGAAAAGCGCTGGATGAAGTCGGTGAGCTCCTTGGCCTTGGCCGCGGTCTTCTTGTTTTCATCCTGCTTTTGTTTCACAAAGAGCTGGCTGGCCTGGTACCAGAAATCGTAGTTGCCCACGTAGACCCTGATCTCGCCAAAGTCGATGTCCGCGATATGGGTGCAGGCCTGATTCAGGAAATGCCGGTCATGGGAAACGATGATCACCGTGTTTTGAAAGCGGAAGAGAAAATCCTCCAGCCAGGTGATGGATTTGAGGTCCAGATGGTTGGTGGGCTCGTCCAGCAGCAGCACGTCCGGGTTGCCGAACAGGGCCTGGGCGAGGAGAACCCGCACCTTGTCGCCGCCTTCCAACTCCTTCATCTTTTTCTCGCGGAATTCCTCGGGGATGCCGAGGCCCTTGAGCAGCACGGCTGCCTCGGATTCCACCTCGTAGCCGTTCATCTCGGCAAACTCCGCCTCCAGATCCCCGGCCCGGATGCCGTCGGCCTCGGTGAGCTCCGCTTTGGCGTAGAGCGCCTCCCGTTCATGCATCAGGTCGTATAACCGTTTATGGCCCATGATCACCGTGTCGAACACGGTTTCTTCGTCAAAGGCGAAATGGTCCTGGCGCAGCATGGCGATCCGCTCCTTGGGGCCGACTACGATCTCCCCCTTGTCCGCCTCTTTTTCCCCGGCCAGAATCTTGAGGAAAGTGGATTTGCCTGAGCCGTTGGCGCCGATGAGTCCGTAGCAGTTGCCGGGAGCAAACTTGATATTGACGTCCTTGAAGATGATCCTTTTCCCGTAGGAGAGGGCGATGTTGACTGCGGTAATCATGGGCGGTCCTTGGGTACAGTGAATAAGCGTGGGGGTGTTTCCGCCATCCTCCGTGGAACTGAGGGGTGGGGGATTGTAAACCGCTCACTATACTGCAGATGGCAAAAAATAACAATGGCCGTTGCGGATAACGATACGAATATGGGTGCTTTTTTGGGAAAAGCGGGGTCTTTTTGCCGAAAACCATGCCGCCCGCGAGAAGCTGTTGTCTTGGGGTGATTCAGGCCTGTGGCTCGTTTCCGCGCAGCGGATGGGTTTTTTTATCTTGGTTGAGCTCCGCGCATTATTTGGGGTGGCCAGGGAGAGGAGCGGTTGTTGATTCCCCTTGACAGGCCAGGTAATTTTTTTGTATTAATTCAAGACGATCCGGACCTGTGGTAGGTGTTTTTTTGAAGGGGTTAGCGCCGCTGTCAAAGCAGGTGACGGTCGGAGTATATTTCCCCAAAATTTTCCGCGAGATCGCCCCGCTGTTCCCCCTCCTGCCGCCAACACCGACCCAGAGATCCCCCGTGACTATT
>Ga0224510_10000035_pt1 | contig 107422 bp, 92 predicted proteins | sample SF_May12_sed_USG_FD_170161 | JGI IMG/M metagenome (GOLD analysis project Ga0224510, IMG submission 170161) | Sediment microbial communities from San Francisco Bay, California, United States - SF_May12_sed_USGS_4_1 | ecosystem: Environmental > Aquatic > Marine > Sediment | place: USA... | reverse complement strand
CAAATTCTCGAAGGTTACCAATCATTAAATTATTTTTTTTAAGTATGCCACCAAGTGTTGATAGATAAAGGGGTTTGGGGTGTTCTGTATATATTTTTTTAATATAATCTGCAGCCGACATTATTAAATCTCCATATTCTTTTTTATAACTTATTTGTTCATAGAGAGGCATAATACTAGAAAACATGCGAACATGTGAGGATAAGTTCAATGTATCATGCAACCTGTTAAACTAAATCAGACTTTTACTGAATTCCATAAGGGGGTCATTATTTATTTTTATCAGCCGAACGTCGTGATCAGCGGTGGCGCCAATGAACTTGCCGCGTCAGCGCCGCAGACGATCTCGGCGTCAAGTGAACCGCCTGGTGTACGCCCGGCATGGGCGTGATCTTATGGGGTGCAAGTCCCCTGTATGTGAACCTTGGTACTGTTGAGAAAACAGAACCACAAATACTAGTCGAAGGCAAGGGCGGAACCGCGAGGGACCGTCCGAAGGAAGCCGGAGTGCAAAGCTATGAGCCGACGAACAGAAATGGCATACAAGGCCCAGTTTCCGGGTAAGTCAGCACAACATGACGAAGCCCAGGGTTCAAGGAGATAGGGTAAATGCCGCGGTTGTGTAGCGACAGATCACGTTCTTATCCGGGGAGACCTGCCCGACAAGCGGTTCAGCTCACGCTGGACAGCGTCCTGCATGGAAACATGCCGGATGATCAGGCAGGAGTCAGCCGAGGCCATAGTAGTTCCGCTTCGCGGGACGAAGGGCCGAACCCAGAGAAGGGAAAGGGTCCGACAAGCTCGACCATCGCAACGAACCCGACCGGGGGAGCGAATGGGCGGCGCGTTGCCGACAAACCCGATCCCGATGAACACCTGCTGGAACGGATTCTCTCCCGGCCGAATATGGTCAAGGCCTGGGAACGGGTCAAAGCCAATAAGGGTGCGTCGGGGATCGACAAGATGCCCATTGCCGACTTTATGGCTTTCGCTCGTGAACGGTGGGAGGAGATCCGGGCTTCACTCTTTGCAGGCACCTACAAACCCTTGCCGGTCAAGAGGGTGGAAATCCAGAAACCAACCGGAGGCACTCGCCCCCTGGGGATTCCCACCGTGCTTGACCGCCTGATTCAGCAAGCCATTGCGCAGGTGCTCCTGCCGATCTTCGATCCGGGCTTTTCGGAGGCCAGTTTCGGCTTTCGACCGGGACGCTCTGCCCACAACGCCGTTTATCGGGTGCGCGACTTCATCCGCAAGGGATACCGCGTGGCCGTGGACGCCGACCTGTCGAAATTCTTCGACACCGTGGATCACGACGTCCTGATGGACCGGGTCGCCCGGAAGATTCGCGACAAGCGGGTTCTCCAACTGATCGGTAAATACCTGCGGGCCGGGGTCATGATCGATGGCCGCCGACGGGATACCCGGAAAGGGGTGCCCCAAGGCGGTCCGCTTTCACCTCTGCTCAGCAACATCCTGCTCGACGATCTTGACAAGGAACTGGAGAAGCGAGGCCATTCATTCGCCCGGTATGCCGACGACTTTATCATCCTGGTAAAGAGTCGGCGGGCCGGTGAGCGGGTGATGGCAAGCGTCACCCGGTTCCTGGAACGCAAACTCAAGCTTGCGGTCAACCAGGAAAAGAGCAAGGTAGCCTCGACCAACGAGATCGGCTTTCTCGGGCTCGTCTTCAAGGGTGCCAGTATCCGCTGGTCGGAAAAGGCCTATGCCGAGTTCAAGAGGCGGGTCAAGGAACTGACCGGTCGGAGTTGGGGAGTCTCGATGGAATACCGGTTTGCCAAGCTCGCGGAATATCTGCGGGGCTGGATGGGCTATTTCGGAATAGCGGAATATTACCGCCCGCTCCCGGAAATAGACCACTGGCTGAGGCGGCGAGTGCGGATGTGCTATCTGAAACGATGGCGCCGATGCCGCACCAAGGTCCGTGAACTGACCAAGCTCGGTTGCAATCTGCGGCTGGCTATCTCCATCGGCCTGAGCCGCAAGGGGCCGTATCGACTCGCCAAGACGCTGGCAACCCAGTCGGGGATGACCAATCGATGGCTCAAGGATCAGGGTTTGTTGTCTGTCAAAGAACTGTGGGTGAACATCTATTACCCCGCTACGGCGCGGTAGCTCATGGGAACCGCCTAGTGCGGACCCGCATGCTAGGTGGTGTGGGGAGGGGGAGGGAGATCCTCCCCCTTACCCGATTGGAAGATTTATTCCTCTATTTGCCATTGAGGCTCGTCTTTTAAACCTTGCTCATCTGTCCATGTATTCACTTTCCCGATTAACTCACCATGGTTTTGATATTTGGCAGGGTGATTATCTTTAAGTACATGTTCTCTAAGTGATCGTAATTTCTCAAGATCTTTAGCTGTGTCGAAATCCTCTCAAAATAAATGCGTTAATGCCTGGAAGGGTTTATCCCCAGACAAATTTGTGTTGAAATAATATCCTTCAAAATCAGGTACATGGACTATTGTTGAACAGGATGAACCGCCAACTGTTCCAGTTGGAACTGAATCCCGAATTGTTTTGTTCATTGTCCACATTCCTGATTTAATCCATTTATCTTTCCTCTGTATTTTGGGACAGTCGGAATCGTGGAAAACTATGTATGGCAATTGAAACTGGTTCAAAATTTTTGCAAACATCGGAATGTTGCCTTTACCCATACAATTAACGACATGAATGGAACCTTGCATGTCAGCAAACAATTCATTTAATAGGGCATGTTCTGTTTCGCCTTCAACTAAGATGATTTTGTCTGCAAAGAAAAATTCGTTAACTGAGGGATGACACGATCGGATCATTCTTAACCGAGTACGCTCTTCCTCGCCGAAGGTCTCTTGATCAGTAGAAAATACATTTGCCCCACCACCTGAAAAATTATTTACCCTGACAATGGTTGTGTGTGGTTTTGAAACATCTATTAAGATCGGGGAATGAGTCGAAGCCATTACTTGCCACCCTTCAATTTCAGCAATAGCGTACAAGGAATCGCGGGCAGCACGAACTAGCGGAGGATGCAAAAATGATTCAGGTTCATCGATTAACAGAATACATCCCTTGTCCGTGGATATTTTTTTAGTTCCTTGTTTTAACCTCCCTTCACCGGCCAGCGCTGATATAGCAGACCATAAAAATGCTCTCTGTATCCCAGAACCTTGACAACTTAGAGGTATTAAATCTGAAACTGGTGTTTTGATGCGTACATGACTTCCTGCCCCAAGCGTTTTTTCTGGCTCAAATTTCCCATATTCTGGTACCAAATTCACTTCGGAGCCAGGAAATATTTTTGCTAATGATTCAGAGATTGTTTGGCAAGTCTTTGCAATCTCTGTCTCAACTTCTTTCCCTAATTCATTTGTTAACTCTTGGAGTTTTGTGACAATCTCAGAAACTAATGATGTGTCTTTCTTTAATGATTTTTTAATAGACGCGGTGAGTATTGTGGCGATTGTGGCTTCAAGTTTTTCAGGGGTATCAACTGGGCTAATTCGAAGTGGTGTTGGAAGTCTACTTGCGATAAGGGTATCCCAGCCTCCAACTCCTCCTTTGTCCCACTTACCCTCTGGTTCGTTCCATGAGTATTTTTCCCCTTTGAGGCCAGGAGTTTCCCATTGCCACTTTACTTTTATACACTCCCCAACCTCAGGGTCTTCATGGATGTATTTTGTTCCAATTGTATCTTTATCATCGTCGTTTATTTCTATGAACACGCCAGATAGTTCAACAGCGTTTTCAGCCTTCTCTTTATGGAAAGATTCAAGCTGGAGCGCAACCCCAACAGAAACGTATGCCTCATATGCATCAAGTACTGTTGATTTTCCGACATTGTTGGGGCCAATTAAAACAACAATGTCATCAATATCAACAGATTGACCAGTGTCACCGAAACAACCAAAATTTTTGATAATGAGTTTCTTTAGTTTCATTATGTTACTTCCAACGCCAGAAATAACGGGCGGCTTTAGCCGTCACGTTGATTGATTCGTTAGGAGATTATTGTAATGAAACTTTCTCACTTTTTTTCTTGGCCTTTACGTCCACTCCCGGCGACTCGACTTGATGATTGGCTGGGAGTGAGCCAGGGATGGGGGTTGACATTTGCAATTTGTTTTCCGATTGCGGCATTGACTGTGTTTCTGGAACTGTCTCTGCTCTTTTGTCCGCCTTGTATGCAAACCATATTTGCGGTATTGCGACTAATAGAGCGGCTATTGTGAGAACAATTACCAGTGATTGAGTAATTGAGTTTTGCTTATTAAGGCGGTCAATGTGTCGTTGCATAAGGATATGGTTGATAATGTTGCCAACCAATGGATTGTAGATATTCTCGCTACTCCATGCTCCACTCCCTTGGGAGAGTAAAACGAGATATTGTTTCAGTGTCTCTGAATCGACAGAATAGATAGTTCCGTCTTTTAATGCTGTTCTTAAATCTTGCGGGGTTGGGTTGTCCATATATGGTTCCTAACGTAAAAGTGAGGGGCTGCGCGTTTTTGCGCAGTCCATCTCGACTGCCGGGTTGGGCTGTCGTTCACTTTGATGCGGCGTCATGAATCGGCTCACGAAAACGGAACTTCAACATGCGGTTTGGGTATTCCAGTGACCGATCATCCGGGCGTTTGATATCTTGGTTCCAATAAAAATAGAAGAAATTGTTCTCCGTAGTGAGTGAATCTGGCACCATTTTTCCGGCAAACTTTCTTCCATCCGTATTATTCGGGTTAGTAATTCGAATGTTGTATAGAAAATCACCAGAGGTTGAGTATTTCGTAATGATCGTTTTCCCAAGCTCTTCATGTCCAGCAACAAACCAGACAAATTTGTCATCGCAATAACGTTCGGTTCTTGATTCTAGCATTCTCAACGGAAGAGGGGATGGCCCAGAATATGGTAGCCGCTTATTGCCAGTTGAATCTTTAACGAATCGTTCACCGAGCATGAGATTTTCAGGCTGGGGAGGCCGAAACAAGGTCGTGCAATTAGCACGAGTTGCCGTCCCTTTTCTTTCCGACAAGTATTTGTAGTGTTCATCCGCACTCTTTGTGATGTAGACCGTGTTCTCAACTGTTTCTAATTCAACATCCACTGGCTTAGGAAGTACAACATCGGAAAGGGGTTGCAGGGGTGGTCGACAATCCCATACCTTTCTTTCATTTCGGTGTTCATTTTTATATTGGTAATTCCAGTCCTCGTAGGTTCTCGGAATTACTTTCTGGAAAAATCCACCATCATTTCTACTGTCTTGAGAAAGATTGGAAATACGAAGCACATCAGACACTTTCTCTACAGGAACAGGCACCCATTTTCCCAAAAACCCCGACTCGTATCGAAGGTAGAAGTAGGGTAGCTCAGGGCAACCATAAATTGCCTCTGTTTCCTTGGAAATTTGGCCGTTCACAACCAGATACGGAACACCGTTCACAATATCCAGGAGAACTGGAGTGTAGTATTGTTCGCTTTTCCACGTAATTGTTTTTTGCGTGTCTGGATGATTAAATTTAAGGCTGTATATAGGGCCACCTAGTTCGGTACGCGGCATGATCGGCAACCCAAAGAACGGATCACGAATTTTAAATTCGGTCGGTCTATAAACACTGCGTTCAACTTTGATGTGTTTTCCATCGTGTAATACAACATCTTCGATTGTGCTTTCTGCACTCATGGCTACGCCACAATTGGCGAACAACGTGAGCACAGCCAAGATGCGAAAAATCATCTAGCAATTCCTCCGGGTACTTGAGTCCAACGGCCTGCGATCAGCGGAAAATTGGCCGTAGGCCTAGTTTTCCGCTGAATTGCATGGTTATACGTCCTTTTTATTTTGTTCGACAGAGTCTGGTGCTGTTAAGCATAAAAAAGGAACATGACTGTAAAAGCTCATACCCCAGACTGAAACAGTGGAGTCTTCTTCTGCGATATGATGGCGATAAGAGAAAATATTGTCTCCTATTACTTTCGCTTCTTTTGAGGCTAAAGGCACCAATATTGTCTCCTTAAGTTCTTTGATGAAGTCTTGCGGTTCATCCTGTAAATCATCATTTGATATGATTTTGACACCAATATTAAACCCGAGAGGCTTGCCGACTTCTGCAAAATAAAAACCACGTACTACTCTTTCAATTACCTTACGAATTCTATTTAAATCGACATCATATCCTAAACGTTTGCCCGCATAGAGACCGGATGGAGTTTTTGTTTGCACCTTCTTGAAATCTGACAAGAATGATTTGCGCAATCCTTCTGCTTCTTTCCTATTAAGTCCACGAAACAATGAGTCCCAATTTTTTCTTGCACTAGGATGACTTCCGGCATCATCTCGTAGGCTCAACTTGATGCGAAAGTACTCGTCATCTTTTGATGTCTTCGAATGACATTTTTTACAAGCTGGCACAGTAATTAGATTGTTTGGCCGAGGTTTTGGAAATAGATTCTTAGGAGGGATGTGATCATCTTCTAAATGCTTTGTATCACCACAATATGCACAAATATTTCTTGGATATTGACTAGGAAGTTTGTTCATATTTTTACCGTATAACGCCACCGATAACCGGCGGCTTTAGCCGTCCGAGTTGATTGGCCTTGTTAAGTGCTGCTTTTATTAATTTATGCCAAAGTTTATTCCAAAATAATGAAAAAGAGCCCAAACAAGACAGAGCATAAGAAAGCCAATAATAAGGCCCTCACCTATATTTATAATAGATATAGACTTCTTTTCTTTGCTATCTGGTGCTTCTTTATCGGATGGCTGAGCTGTGCTTTTGGGTTCAGGATCTGCGGTTGGTAACTCTATGACTCTTTCAAGATCAGCAACCGCCATATTTGCGATGGTGATAACTTTATTTAATGCTGATGCGCCGAGCTTTTGTGATATCCACCTACTGTTTAATATATTTGATTGTGGAATATACTGTTCATAAAAATAGGTTTTGTAGCTGAGGAGTTTTCCTACTTCATTGACCCATTTAATACACGCCTGTTGCGACTCAAAACCATGTTCTGTCGCTGGCATGTTTAATAACGTTTGTAATTTTTCTAAACGTTCTTTGCTGTTCATAGTTTTTGGCACTTAACGATTTTAATAACTTGCCAGCCAAGAGTCTTGCCGTAACAACGCGGCGATTCTTCTGGTCAAGTTAATTTGCTGGTTGGGCCACTCTTATACATTTGCGTATTTAGTCGCATACTTTTTGATTTGTTCCTGGAGGTGGTCTCTGGCGGCGATATGGGCGTTTCGTGCCGCTATATATTTTGGGTTGTCATAGACCTGCTCTCCGAGCAATAAATTATTATTGGGGTTATATAATGAGTGAGAAACTACGCATAGATTTGAATATGTCTGGATGTACTGGCCAGTTGACTCTTGAAGTTGGTGGAAATAAAGCAACGCCAGCATGTGGGCCTGATTACCGTATTTCTGATGGGTTAAGGAGAGAACTTCTTCTTTATTCCCCTGGTAGCTCATCAGTTTCTGAGGCATTTCAAACGAAGCAAGAAAACGGTAGCTCAACTCCTCATATTTCTCGCGGAGAAGAACCTTCCTTTTGTGGTTTTTATCCCACAACGAAAGTAGTGCAGAGGTTGATATCGACAGCGCAACACCTGCTAGAGCGAATGTTCCTGCTAATATTGCAGCACTTGTTTCGGCGCACATATTTTATTACCTCTAAGCCCAACAGTGTAATAAGTGGAATCTTGTCCGTCATAACACCCCCTATAGGTGGACGGAATTTCCACTTATTCTCATATTGAGATTAAAAAGTGGAAAATCAAACGGGTTTTTGTCCGCTTATTGCTTTTTGACTGGTTGATTTCCACTTATTGCGATATTGTGTGATAGGATATGGAAAATCAAAAGAAAAGTAAACCGAAATTTCGTCCGAATCCTGATCTCAAGTTAATGGAGCAAGTCCGCGAGGTGCTTCGGTATCATCATTATGCCTATCGCACCGAGCAAACTTATTGTCAGTGGATTCTCCGTTATATCTATCATTTTGGCGGCAAGACGCATCCGAACAAGCTTGGGGCCAAGGATGTTGAACTGTTTCTTTCCCATCTTGCGACCGAGGGTAAGGTTTCGGCCTCAACCCAGCGGCAGGCTCTAAACGCCCTGGTTTTTCTCTACCGGGAAGTTCTTGATATGTCTCTGGCCGGAGAGATTGCCCCGGTCCGCAGTAAAAAACAACAACGCCCACCCACAGTGCTTACCCAAGCAGAAGTTCAGTCTTTGCTTGCCGTCATGACAGGCCGACACGCTCTTATGGCGAAACTGCTTTATGGCGGGGGTCTGCGTCTGATGGAGTGTATCCGTTTGCGGATTCAGGATGTGGATTTCGGTCAAGGCCTTATTTTTGTCCGGGGCGGCAAGGGTGGTAAGGATCGGACCACCATTTTGCCCTTAAATCTGCGGGATGAGTTGCAGGCACAGGTTGAGGCGGTGAAGGCTCTTCATTATAAAGATTTTGAGGAAGGATTTGGCGAGGTGTATATCCCTGAGGCGCTGGCCAGGAAATACCCAAAGGCCGGACGGGAAACCGGTTGGCAGTGGGTATTTTCGTCACGGGAGCGTTCTCTTGACCCACGTTCCGGCAGACAGATGCGCCATCATGTGTTGGAATCTGGGTTGCAGAAGGCTGTGAAGCGGGCTGTCGAGCAGGCCGCGATCGACAAGAAGGTCGGCTGTCACACCCTGCGGCACAGCTTTGCCACCCATATGCTGGAAAACGGAGTGAATATCCGGGTGCTGCAGGAGCTCCTGGGCCATGCAGACGTAAAGACCACCGAGATATATACCCATGTCATGGCCAGGGACATACGGCAGTTGCAAAGTCCGCTGGACCGGCTTTGAAATCCTGCGGTAAACCTCAGCGCAGCTCCTCCAACCGCTCCATCCCGGCCCTGATCTTCTCCAGCTTGGCCTGCATCTCCGCGACCTTTTCCCGCTCCTTGGCCTTTACCTCATCCGGGGCATTGGCCATGAACTTCTCGTTGGCAAGCTTGCCCTGGCATCTGGCCAGCTCAGCCTCGGTTTTGTCCTGATCCTTCTTGAGTTTGGCCTGCTCCTTGTCAACATCCACAAGTCCGGCCAGGGGCACGAAGATCTCGATGTCGGTATAGAGATAGGAGGCCGCGCCCTTGGGACGGGTGCCTTCCTTTTGCACGGCCATGGTGCCGGTTCGGGTCAGGGCTTTAAGGGAAGAGGCAAGGGAGGACAAGCCCGCGTGTTTGCCTTCGTCGTGGCAGACGATCTGTACCTCGATCTCGGCTGAAGGGTGGATCATGGCCTCGCTGCGGATGTTGCGGATGCCGCCGACAATCCCCATGAAGAGCACGGCCAGTTCGGCGCCCTCATCATCGTCCCAGGCCGGGTTTGGGGTCGGGAAGGCTTCGACCATGATGCTGGTCCGCTTGCCGGGCAATACATGCCAGATCTCCTCGGTGACGAAGGGGGTGATGGGGTGCAGGAGCTTGAGCACGTTTTCCAGTACCGCCAGAAGTACACTCTGGGATTGCGCCTTGGCAATGGCGTTGTCGCCGTAAAGATCGGACTTGATCCATTCCAGGTACCAGTCGCAGAACTCGTTCCAGACGAACTGGTAGATGGACGAGGCTGCGTCGTTGAAGCGGTAGTCGTCCAGGGCTTGGCGGACCTCGGCGATTGTCCGGTTGAGCCGGTGGAGAATCCAGCGGTGGGACAGGGGGAGACCGGCGGGGTCGATATCCTTGCTGATCGCGGGATCGCACTCCTTGATGTGCATGAGGGCGAAGCGGGCCGCGTTCCAGATCTTGTTGATGAAGTGGCGGTAGCCCTCGATGCGTTCCTCGGCCAGCTTGATCTCGCGGCCTTGGGCGGCAAAGGCGGTGAGGGTGAAGCGCAGGGCGTCGGTGCCGTACTCGTCCATGACCACCAGCGGGTCGATGACGTTGCCCGTGGACTTGCTCATCTTCTTGCCGTGCTTGTCGCGGACCAGGGCGTGGAGATAGACGTCCTTGAAGGGCACCTCATCCATGAGGTGGATGCCCATCATCATCATCCTGGCCACCCAGAAGAAGAGGATGTCGAAGGAGGTGATCAGCACCGAGGTGGGGTAGAAGAATTTCAGCTCCTTGGTCTCTTCCGGCCAGCCCAGGGTGGAGAAGGGCCAGAGGGCCGAGGAGAACCAGGTGTCCAGCACGTCGGTTTCCTGGGTGAGCTTGGTGGAGCCGCATTTGGAGCAGGCGGTGGGAGCCTGCTCCTCAACCATGAGCTGGGAGCATGCGTCGCAGGTCCAGGCCGGGATCTGATGGCCCCACCAGATTTGGCGGGAGATGCACCAGTCGCGGATGTTGTCCATCCAGGCGTAGAAGGTGTTGTACCAGGTCTTGGGGTGGATGGCGATGCGGCCGTCGCGCACCGCGGCCACGGCCTTGTCGGCCAGGGGCCGCACGGAAACGAACCATTGCAGGGAGGTGGCGGGCTCGACCACGGTTTTGCAGCGGTAGCACTGGCCCACCGCATGCTCGTAATCCTCGATTTTTTCCAGGAACCCCTGCGCTTCGAGATCGGCGACGATCTGCTTGCGGCAGGCGAAGCGGTCCAGACCCGCATAGGGGCCGGCCGCCTGGTTCATGATCCCGGAGTCGTCCATGACCTTGATCCGTTCAAGGTTGTGGCGCAAGCCGATCTCGTAGTCGTTGCGGTCGTGGGAGGGGGTGACTTTGAGCGCCCCGGTGCCGAACTCCCGCTGGACGTGGTGGTCATACACCACCGGGATGGTGCGGTCGGAAAGGGGCAGCCGGATGCCGATGGTTTTCAGATGGGTGTAGCGCTCGTCGTCGGGGTGCACCGCCACGGCGGTGTCGCCCAGCATGGTCTCGGGCCGGGTGGTGGCGACCACTACGTGGCCGGAGCCGTCGGCGTAGGGGTAGCGGATATGGTAGAGCTTGCCCGCCTTGTCCTCGTGCTCCACCTCGTCGTCGGAGAGGGCGGTGTGGCAGCGGGGGCACCAGTTGACGATATAGTCGCCCTTGTAGATCAGCCCTTCCTTGAAAAGGCGGATAAAGACGGTGCGCACCGCCTTGGACAAACCCTCGTCCATGGTGAAGCGTTCCCGGTCCCAATCGCAGGAGCAGCCCAGATGCTTGAGCTGGTTGATGATGGTGCCGCCTTTTTCCTCGCGCCACTGCCAAACGCGCTCGATGAACTGCTCGCGGCCGAGATCGTGGCGGCTCTTGCCCTCGGTGGCAAGTTGGCGTTCCACCACGTTCTGGGTGGCGATGCCGGCGTGGTCGGTGCCGGGCACCCAGAGGGTGTTGTAGCCGCACATCCGCTTGTAGCGGATCAGGACATCCTGCATGGTGTTGTTCAGGGCATGCCCCACATGGAGAACGCCGGTGACGTTGGGCGGCGGAATGACGATGGAAAAAGAGGGCTTCCCTTCGTCCATGGTGGCCTGGAAGTTTTTCTGCTCAAGCCATTTCCGGTACCATCTGGCTTCAACCTCTTTGAATTCGTAGGCCTTGGCCAGCTCCTGGTCGGCGGAGGGTGCGTTTTCGCTCATCGGTTACATTACACTCCATGGTTTTGGAAGAAAGATATTGGTATAGAGATCCAGGGCATAGCGGTCGGTCATGCCGGCGATGAAGTCGCAGACCATCTGTTCCCGCGGGGTCGAGGCATCATAGTCGATGACCTTTTCCCAATGCTCGTCCGTGTTGATGAAATATTCGTACAGCTCCCGCAGCACCTTTTTGGCCTTGATGAAATCGTCGTGAACCCGATTGGTTTCGTAGACGTTTTCATAGAGAAAAGAGCGCAGCTCGGCAATGCCTTCCAGCATATGCGGGCTCATGGTCAGGGTCCCCCCGCCGTTTTTCAGGCTTTGGGCGACGAGATCATGAACCATGCTGCCGATCCGGCCTGAGTGGGCGGGGCCGAACAGTTTCTGGAGATGGCCGGGGATCTGCGCTTCGCTGATGATCCCGGCCCGCACCGCATCGTCGAGATCGTGGTTCACATAGGCGATGATGTCGGAGATACGCACCACCCGCCCTTCCATGGTTGTCGGCAGTTCGGAGAGATCCAGGGGCAGGATCTCGCGGCGACCTTTGGAATGCTTGGCTATGCCGTCGAGTACCTCGGCGGTCAGATTGAGCCCTTCCCCCTTTTTTTCCAGGATGTTGACGACCCGCAGGCTCTGGTCGTAGTGGCGGAAGCCTGGGGGGTAGAGCTCGTCCAGCACCGCTTCCCCGGCGTGGCCGAAAGGGGTGTGGCCGAGATCATGGCCCAGGGCGATGGCCTCGGTGAGATGGCCGTTGAGGCGCAGGGCCACCGAGATGGTCCTGGCGATCTGGCTCACCTCGAGCACATGGGTGAGTCTGGTCCGGTAATGGTCGCCGGTGGGGGCCAGGAACACCTGGGTTTTATGCTTGAGGCGGCGGAATGACTTGCAGTGGATAATCCGGTCCCGGTCGCGCTGATAGGCGCCGCGGATGGGGCACTCCTCTTCGGGCCTGAGCCTGCCTTTGCTGTTGCGGCTTAAAGCGGCGTGGGGCGCGAGGCTTGCGGCTTCGCGCTCCTCGATCTGCTGACGGATGGAATGGTCCATGTTCTTAGAGGGCCAACGCGGCATGTTTATCGCTAACGGCGCCAAAGGGCATGGCGGCGCAGGCGAGGGTACAGGCGGATCGTCTAACCGGGTGGATTTTTCTCATGGTCGTCTCCGGAAGGGTGAAACAAAAAAAGGAGCCATGCGTAACTCTTCGTTTTTGCAATGGTTCGGCCTTGTAAGGTCAATGGAAAACAAGCGCTGAAGATACCGGCAAATGCGGCGCGGGTCAAGTGCGATGCGCTGCTTGGTCGCGGGGAAACTTACTCTTCACACTCTTCTGCAAAACGGGACTCGATCTCTTCCAGCTTGGCTTGGGTCTGCTCCCATTCCGTGTAGCATTTTTTCAGTTTCCGGCCCAGGGAGGTGTATTCGTTGTTGAGTTCGGCAAAGCGGTCCTGATCCTTGTAAAGTTCCGGGTCGGCCATGGCCTGTTCGAGTTGGCTCTTCCTGCCTTCGAGTTGTTCGATTTCCTGTTCGCATCGGTTCACGATCTTTTTGAGCGGTGCGATTTCGCGGTTTTTTTGCTGGCGCAAGTCCGCTTGAATCTTTCTGGATTCCTTACCCTTTTTCGCCTGTTTTTCAGGGGGTTGGCTTGCCGGTGCATTTTTGGGCGCGACAGGCTTTTTGGGCGCTGTGCCGACAGCTTCGGCATGGGTTTTGTGGAGATAGTAGTCGATATTGCCGTCAAAAATAGTGCCGTGGCCGCCTTTGATCTCCAGGACCTTGCCGACAAAAGAATTGGCAAAATAGCGGTTATGGGAAACCAGGATGATGGAGCCGTCGTATTGGCGCATCGCCTCCTGCAGCACCTCCTGGGACTGGATATCCAGATGGTTGGTGGGTTCGTCAAGGATCAGGAGGTTGGCCGGGGTGGCGATCATCTTGGCCAGGGCTACCCTGCTTTTTTCTCCCCCCGAGAGCACCCCCACCTTTTTGTCCACGTCATCGCCGCGAAAGAGGAAGGCGCCCAGCAGGGAGCGGGTTTGGGTGACGCTCAGTTCGTTATTCACATGACTCAGGGTTTCAAGGATCGTGTAGCGGGAGTCAAGTTCCTGGGCCTGATGCTGTCCGAAATAGGAGATGGCCACGTTGTGGCCGAAGCGGATAGTTCCGCTGTCCGGGGTGATGAGGCCGGCCAGGATCTTGACCAGGGTGGATTTACCGGCGCCGTTGACCCCGAGTACGGCCAGTTTCTCGCCTCGTTGCAAGGTAAAGGAGAGGTCGGTGAAAACCCGCTTTCCGCCGAACTGTTTGTTGAGGTTCTCGATCTCCAGCACGGTTCTGCCGGAGGGCGGGGAGGGGGGAAAGCGGAAGGCGATGGAGCTTTCCGTCTCGTCCAGCTCGATTATCTCGATCTTCTCCAGTTGTTTGAGTCGGCTCTGCACCTGGGTGGCCTTGGTGGCTTTCGAGCGGAACCGGTCAACGAATTTCATGGTTTGCTCGATCATGGCCTGCTGATTTTCATAGGCCGCCCGTTTGATGATCATCCGGTTTGCTTTATCCACCAGATATTTCGAATAATTGCCCTTGTAGACGGTGAGGTCGCCCAGGGAGATCTCCCAGGTGACGGTGGTGAGATTGTCGAGAAAGGAGCGGTCATGGGAGATCATCACCATGGCGCCCCGGTGATTTTTCAGGAATTCCTCAAGCCAGGTGAGGGACTCGATATCCAGATGATTGGTCGGTTCGTCCAGAAGAAGGAGGTCCGGCTTGGCCAGCAGAATCTTGGCCAGCATCAAGCGCATGAGCCAGCCGCCGGAAAAGGAGATGCTGTCCTTGCTGAAATCGCTCTGGGAAAAACCCAACCCCAGCAGAATCCTTTCAACTTGGGACTCCATGGTGAAGATGTCGGATTGGTCGAGCCGGTGCTGGAGATCTCCCTGGCGGTGGAGCAGGTCGGCGAAGCCGGCATCTTCCGGCGGCACCTGGCCAAGAGCCTGATTGACCTGATCCAGCTCTTTTTGCAGGGCCAGGGCCTCGGCAAAGGCGGTTTTCGCTTCCTCAAACAGGGAGCGGCCCGGAGGAAAGGCGGCTATCTCCTGGGGAAGATAGCCGAGGCTGATGTTTTTTGACCGGGTCAGGATGCCGTCATCCACATGCTTGACTCCGGCCATGATCTTGAGCAGGGTGGATTTTCCCGCGCCGTTTACCCCGACCAGACCGATTTTTTCGCCGGGATGGACGCGGACCGAGACATTTTTGAAAAGATGTTTGGATCCGAACTGGATGGAAAGTTGGTTGATGGCAAGCATGGGTGTGTACTATCCGCTGAAATTATGAGTTGAATGAAAGAAGATGGTCTCGCAAAAAGGGAAAGAATCCAAAGGTTCACGACACAAATTCAATAAGTTACCAACGGGTAACCGTTGTAATCGCGGCCTGGTGCGATTGCAACAAAGAGCAATCGGACATCATAGCACATTACGCCGGGTATTTCTAATAGATGTTGGAAAGGTTATCCGTGGGGGGGTAACTTTGGAACTGGAAGAATGAATTGGACGATTCTTCACAATTTCAGCATGTGCTGCATCTTGAAATCAACGACCATTGCCTGCATCGTATACGGGGTTATGAAAAGCCGGTTTTTTTCAACAGGATGCGTGGGATGTTGCGCTACGGAAAAGAAACCTCAGAGGGCATAAGTGCCACCGGAAACGCCGGTGAGTTCGCCAAGGTGGGTTGGCAGGACGATCAGTACGATGGTGCCTTTTCCCGGTTCGCTGGTGATGGTTACCGTGCCCATGTGCTCGTTGATGATCTGTTTGACATAGGGCAATCCCAGGCCGGTTCTCTGTCGATTGATGTGCAGGTAGGGGTCGAAGATAACCTCGAGCATTTCCTTGGAGATTCCTTTGCCGTCATCGGTAATTTTAAGCTGGCAGCCAAAGGAGGTCATCTCCGTGACGATGATGATCCGGTTTGCCTTGGTGCAGGCATTCACTGCGTTACGGATCAGATGGGCAAGGGCGATCTTGATGAGCGAGCTGTTGCCATGGAAAAAAAGCGGGGTTGGGTTCAAGCGGAGTGTGAGGCTGATTTCTTTGGCGTGGGCCTCGTTTTGCAACGAATCAACAGCCTCGGTGAGAATGGCATTGAGATCCAGCGGCGCGAAGATCTTTTTGGATTCCGGCCGGACCGATTCAAATTTGCTCACCAGATTTTCAAGCTTGCGGGCCTGATCGAGGATATGGATCAGTTTCAAGCGGCCCTCTTCTTCGGGCGGATAGGCGTTAAGAAATCGACGAACCATGCCGCCGATGATGGTGATAGGGTTGCGTACCTCATGGGCGATACGCAGGGCCATGCTCGATTTGGTCCGTTCCGCGATGACCGCTTCGATGTCTTTGTTGAGGCGAAAGAGTTCCTGGCTGTTTTTTTCGATCTTTTCACGGTCTCGGAGCATCCGTTCCATGATGGTTTCGATCCGGTTGAAAAAAAGAGTTACAGAGGCGATAACGATGAAGGTTATGCTGTTGATCGACCCGCAGTATGGGCCCAGCACCACCCAGAGATCTTCTCTGGCGGACAGGGTGAGGATATGTTTGAGGATGTGTCCGGTGGAGCGGGACAAGGCAAGGGCGAAAAGCGCCCCAAAGAACCAGAGGAGAAAAATGGCCAAGGGGCTTTCCTGGTCGGCGCGGGACAGGGCCAAGGCATGTTTGAGGCAAAGTCCTGAGAGAATGACGAAGGTAAATGCTCCCACGAAATCGATGAGCCAGACCGGGAGCAGGGAGATGGTGATCATGGGCGGTCCTGCCCGAGAAAAGAGGACTTTGTCTGTTCCTTCCGGAGCAGTGTGAGGCCCCGATAAAAAAGAAACATGGCCGGTATGACGATGAGGTGATCTTGTATCAAAATATAGTACAGAATCTCTTGCCAATCAGTCAGACGCAGCACTGGGATGTTTGCGCCGATCGGCAGGAACAGGTCTTCTTCGGTTATCTGCAGGTCGAGAAAATGTCCCGACATGGTGGCGAAACTCCAGAACATGAGGAGCCAGGTGCCGGCGATGATGTATTTCCATGCTTTCAGGGAAACGAGGTTGGTCCGGCGGGCTTTGATGGTAAAAAAGAAGAGGGAGATAATCAGGAAGAGGTGGGCGAGCTGATGGATGTATAGCCCAGAATAGTCATGTGCTTGAAAGGCCAGGGCGCTGTCCGGCAGAAGACAGCCCAACAGCAGCATAAATCCGGTGAAAAATAAAGGCGCCAAGAAAAAACCTCGGTTGGCTGGTAGTATATTGAAGCCTCGGCACAGAAGATTGGAAATCTCCATTGTTCGAAGCACATTACCATGATGCCCGGTCGGTCAGCATATGAAAAAAAAGGCTCATGAAAAAAATATGATCGGGTCCAGGTAAGTCGTCTGATAACAATCAGGAGCGGTCGTTCAACGAGGCCGGTTTTCTTGAAAGGCCGAGCTCCTGGGAAACCTGGGTGGCAATCTCTTCAATGGATTTTCCCGCCGTGGACACAATGGGAATCTGGTGGTTGTGAAAGATGGTTTCGGCGGTGTGGATTTCCTCCATGCAGGTGGAGCGTTTGGCATAGTTGCTGTCCGCATACCTTTTTTCCCGGACATTGTGGAGCAGTTCAGGGGTTGTGGTCAGGCCGATGGCGCGTTTTCTGTTTCTGATTATTCCTTCCGGCAGGGAGTATTCGGTAAGATATTCGGTGGTGAGGGGGAAATTGGCCGATTTCAACCCCATCTGCGTTGCCAGATATACGCTGACCGGGGTCTTGCCGGAGCGGGAAACACCCAGGAGGATGACTTCGGCCTCGTCAAGTTCGTGGATGTTGACCCCGTCATCATGTTCCAGGCAGTAGTGGATGGCCTCGACCCGCTTGGCCATGGTCAGGTTGTCGATATGCCGGGAAAAGCCGGGAACCCCCAAGGCCTTGGCTTCAAGGCAGCCTTCCAGTCGCGACATGAATATTTCAAAGGCGTCAAAAAGTTCAACCTCGGGAGAATCAAATACCGCGCGGATATCCTTGGTCATGATGGTGCTGAAGATGAGGGGCCGGCGGCCGGATGATTTTTTCAGGATATAGGTCAGGATTTTTTGGGCTTCTTCCTGGTTGAGGACAAAGGGGAATTTTTCTTCGTGGAAATTGATTTCCGGAAACTGGCAGATCAGTGCCTGGCCGAGGTTGGTCGCCAGGATTCCGGTGCTGTCCGAGATATAATACACATCTTTCGATGACCACATGCTGTGTTGCTCCTTATTGGGTGAGTGGGAGGGGGCTGTCTCAGGCAGGCCTTCCTCCTAGAAAAAGGATGAATTCTTCAAATCTTTTTTGTTCGAAATGGCCGACCATCTCTTTTTTCATCAGGGTCAGGGCGCTGAGGGGCTGTCGCGCCCCGGCGTAAGGACGGTTGGTTGTCAGGGCGTCGTACACGTCCGCAATCGTGGCGATTTTGGCGTTGTCGGAAATCTGGTTCCCAGTGAGTCCGTCGGGGTAACCCGTGCCGTTGATTTTTTCGTGGTGGTGCATGATCACGTCCAGGGTAATTTCGGACGCATGGTTGGCCATGAGCCTGTGCCCCTGGCCGGGGTGTTTTTTGATGACTTCGAATTCGTCATGGTCGAGTTTTCCCGGTTTTTGCAGGATGTTGTCCATGATCTGGCTTTTTCCCACATCGTGAAGGATGCAGCCAAGGGCAAAATCGTTGAGTTCGGTGTGATCGTTTTTGCGGATTCGCAGCCAGAGGCCAATGGCAAAAACCGCGACATTCACGCAGTGGGAAAAAGTGTAATAATTGTGGGAGCCCAGACGAAGCAGGTGAAGGATGGATTGGGTATTTTCCAAGGTAAGATCGATGATGTTGCCGGTTATGGTTTTGGCGCGGGCGATGTTTTTGCCGCTGCGTGGGTCGTCAAACACATCCCGAATGATGTTCTTGGCGCAGGCATGCACGACGGAGGATTTTTGTTCAAGGGGAATGGTTGCGTTCCTGATAATGGAGTTGAGGGAGTCCTCCATGAAATTTTCAAATTTTTTGGCGGACTCCTGGTTGATGAAGAGCGGGCCGTAGTTTTTCCTGGCGAGAACCTCCTTGATGTCGGCGATGATGCTGTTGGCCGCTACCAGCAGGATGGGTTTCGGGCTGTTTGGAGCCTTGGTGTAGATGTCGAAATCGATTGTCCGCTCTTCCGCCAGGAGATAATCGGTGTTAATTCTGATTAATTTTCTGGAATCTTGAATCATCTTCTTTTCAGGTTCTCCAGAATTTTCATGCCGGCACAGTGTCGACAAGGTTCGGGTCAGTTTAGCCGGCGGTGCTTACATTACAGGGCGCAGGGTGTCCCGGCGGCCTGGGCGAGATAGGTTGAAAGCTGGGCAAAACTGCATCCGTAGGCTTCGACCACCTCCTGTTTTCCTTTGAGCCGGAATGAATATTTCTTGAAAAATTTTTCTGGTTCAAGGAGGTGCGTGGCGGCGTCGCAGCCCATCACAAGATCCATGTCTTCCTGCCCGTTGGTCATGGATTCGAGGCGAAACGCCACGTTGACCACGTCCCCGATCACGGTATAGTTGCTCTGGCCGTCCTGGGCGAGGTTTCCCAGCATGGCCTCGCCGGTATTGAGGGCGGCTCCGATCTGCAAAGGCCAGGGAAGATCCGGAATCTTCTTGCAGAGATTGCTGGTAAAAACATGGATGGCAATGGCGGTTTTCAGCGCCTGGTGGATGTTATCCCGATGATTTGCTCCAGCCCACAGGGCCATGACTGCGTCACCGATGAATTTATCGACAATCCCCTCGTGTTTATTCACCAGCTTGCTTACTCCTCCGGTCCAATGTTGGAGAAGCAGGGAAACCCACTGGTCCCCCATGGTTTCGGACAGCTTGGTGAATTCATGGATATCGCAGATCAGGATGGTGATGGTCTGCTTCTGAACAAAGGCCACGGTCATTTCATCAAGGTCCTGGCCGATTGGTGCCGTCGGTCGGGCTGGGGTCGTCTCCTGATGAAACAGGAGACGGGTGCTGCCGATGCCGATGCAGTCCCCGTTTTGCAGGGTGATGGGGGTATGGATTTTCCGGCCGTTGATAAAGGTGCCGTTGGAGCTGCCCAAGTCAATGAGATTGTAGCGGCCATTTTCTTCCCGCTGGATCATGGCGTGCTTCCGCGATACCCATGAGTAAGGCAGGGTGATATCGGTGCCGGCTATCCGGCCCAGGGTGTAGGTGGGGCTGCCGTTGAGCTGCCAGCAGTGCTCGCTGGTTTCCTGACTATCAAGAAGGGTGATGGTCGCTGGTGTTTCCTGTGGCGTGTTCATGGTTGTCGGAAGACCATCCTCCTACCCGTGGCTCTGAATGAGGCTGATGATTTCCTCGGGTTCGGCAAAACGACCGGCCGCCTTTTTTGAAAAAATCAGGTGGCCATCGGCCATGATTTCATAAATACCGCCTGATCCGGGAATAAGCTCAATCTCGGCGGCGAATTGTTTCTTCAGCTCGGCTTCCAGCCTGGAAGCACGTGGCAGATAGTTTCATTGTGCGCAGTAGGTAATGGTAATTTTCATGCTGAATTTCCGTGTGAAAATGGTTTTTTCAGAGTCGGAAGAAGATGCACGACCCTCTGTTTCTTTATAACACAATGTTATCTGATTATAAAAGGAATGGATTGGCTGATAACCGTGTTTTGTTTGAAAGCAGAGAAATTGTCGGCAGGAAAAAAGCGCTGGCGGGGCATGAGCGAAGGGCTGGGGAAATCGACAGAGGGTAAAGCAAGCCTGTCAGCTCTTTGGTCGGCTGGAAGGTGGCGGTTGAGGGGGCGTGTGGCCCAGCCATTTCAAGAGACCTTTGGCGGCCTGGTATCCGGTGCTAAAGGCGCCCTGCAACAGATAGCCGCCGGTTGGCGCTTCCCAGTCCAGCATTTCTCCGGCCACGAATACTCCCGGCAGTTTATGGAGCATGAGGTCCGCGTTCACCTCCGGAAAAGTGATACCCCCGGCGGAGGAAATTGCCTCGGCAAGAGGTCTGGTTTTGATGATGGGGACAGGAAGGTTTTTGATGTGTCCGGCAAGAATCGCCGGGTTTTTCAGGTCTTCCGGGGGGCAGATTTCGCGGAGCAGCGAATAGGCCGGCCCGGTGAGGTGTATGGCCTTGCGCAGGAAATTGGCGAGACTTTCCTTGCTGCGGGGTTGTTCAAGTTTTTCCTGAAGGCGTTCCAGCAGGAGATCGCGTTTGAGATCGAGAAAGATGGGGACCGGGCTGTTTTTTTCCAACAGATCTCGGATCATGCCGCTCAACGCATAGACAGGGCCACCTTCCAGGCCATGGGTGGTGATTATCACATCGCCGGTTGCCTGTCGATCGCCGCAACGGAGTAAGATATTCTTGAGTGGTTTGCCGCTGAAATGGGTGCGGATATGTTCGGACCAAGCCACTTCAATCCCGCAGTTTGCCGGGCGGAATGGCTCAAGAAAAATGCCTTTGGCTGCGAGAAAGGCTGTCCAGCTTCCATCGGAGCCGGTTTGGGGCCAGCTGGCTCCGCCCAGGGCAAGGAGCACGGCACTGGCGGGGAATTCTCGGAGCACTCCGGTCTCGGTAAGAAAAAGTGGATCTCCTGTTTGAGAAAAACCCTGCCAGCGATGATGGTAGTGAAATACGACTCCGCGCTTGCCCAGGGTCTCGAGCCAGATTTTGAGAATATCAGGGGCTGTGGCGTCCTTGGGGAAGACCCTGCCGCTGGTGCCGATAAAGGTTTCCACCCCGAGTTCGCGCAGCCAGGCACGCAGATCAGCAGGCGAAAAAACGGTCAGGAGTTTTTTGAAGATTGCGGCGTTGTTTCCGTAGCGGGCAGCAAAGGGTTCGGCCTGTTCCGAATGGGTGAGGTTCAGCCCGCCGCGACCGGCAACCAGGAATTTACGGCCAGCCGAACCCTTTGTCTCGAAAATATCCACCACCAGGCCTGCCTCGCTAAGGACGGTGGCAGCCATGAGTCCGGCTGGGCCGCAACCGATTACAGCCACTCTGGGCATCTCTTTCATGGTGGGTTCACCCGGCCTTCTTTCGGAGGGGAGATTTTTTTGCGGGCGAAGGTTCTTTTTCGTCCTGGGTGGTGGTGTCGTCGGATGGAAGTTCGTAACCAATCCCGGCGCAGGCGGGGCATTCTTCGCAGGAGAGATGGAATCTGCTTACTCCGGCAAAAAAATGTATCTGGCCGGAGCCGCCGCAGTAGTCACAGGTTTTTTTCATGGGAGACACGGGTGGGGGTGGCCGCAGTCGGCAATCCTAAAAAAAAACTTTCAGGGATCGTCATGGGACGGTTTATTTCTTGTTTGTCTTGCTGGAGTTCTTTTCCTGCTCCAACGCCTTGATTCGCTCCGTGAGTGCTTCGCTCAGAGCTATCCGTCCTTCAAGCACGCATCCAGGGCGGCCGGGAATACACTCCTGCTTGAGCATGAGGCATTTGTCATCATTGTAATCGTAATTTTTACAGGAAAAGCTCATCGCCGTGAACCAAGTGTGGGGTGAAATGTTGTAGGTAGTCAGGTGGATAGGCTGAAGGCTGAAGGTTCTTTTGGTATACTTCAGTCTTCAGCCTGAAACCCCAAATAACAACGTCAGCGTTTAAGGATGCCGTGTTTTTTCATTTTATACTGGAGCAAGCTCTTGGTGATCCCCAAGGCGTCCGCCGCCTTTGTCTGGACATAGTCGCTTTTGTCCAGGGCGGAGAGGACCATTTTCTTTTCAATGCCGTCAAGCACATCGGGCAGGGGGGTATTGGCCGGGATAGCCTGCTCCATGTCAAAGCCGTTCAACCATTGCAGGGGCTTTTTGGCCGTCATGCTCTCGGGTTGCACATCTTCCGGGCGGATCAGGTTTCTTGAGCAGAGAATTGCCGCCCGTTCGATGGTGTTTTCCAGTTCACGGATGTTGCCTTCCCAAGGCAGGGTCATGAGAAATCGAACGGTTTCCGTGGAAATCTCCAATTTTGGTTTGTTGAGTTGTTTGGCGTACTTGTTGACGAAATGTGCGACCAGCATAGGGATATCATCGGTGCGCTCGCGCAGGGGGGGAAGGTGGATGTGAAGCACATTGAGCCGGTAGTAGAGATCTTCCCGAAAATGACCTTTATCCACCTCATCCTTGAGATCCCTGTTGGTTGCGGCAATAATCCGGACATCAACCTGCAAGGTTTGGTTGCCGCCGACCCGCTCAAAGTTGCGTTCCTGGAGAACGCGCAATAGCTTGGCCTGGAGAGGCATGGCCATTTCGCCGACCTCGTCGAGAAAAAGGCTGCCGGTGTCGGCCAGTTCGAACCTTCCCTTGCGCAGGGCGATGGCCCCGGTAAAGGCGCCCTTTTCATGGCCGAAAAGCTCGCTTTCCAGCAGATTTTCCGGAAGGCCCGCGCAGTTGAGGGAAATGAACGGAGCCTTTTCCCTTGGGCTGTTGCAATGGATGGCCCTGGCCACCAGCTCTTTGCCGGTGCCGGATTCGCCGGTAATCAGAACCGAGGTCGAGGTTGGGGCCACCTTTTCGATGAGGTTGAAGATGGCTTGCATCTTCTGGTTTTTGCCGACCATGCTGGCATAAGAGGTTCGGGAGCGCATTTCTTCCCGGAGCCGCATGTTTTCGCGGAGCACGGCGTAATGCTCCAGGGCTTTGTTGGTGTTCAGCACCAGCTCATCGTTGTTGAAGGGCTTGGTGAGATAGTTGAAGGCCCCTGCTTTCATGGCGGCTACGGCCATTTCGACCTCGCCGAAGGCGGTGACCATGATGACGGGCAGGTCCGGATTGAGGGCTTTCGCCGCCTTGAGCAGCCCCAAGCCATCAAGCCCGGGCATGCGCATATCGGTAATCACCAGGTCAATGTCGGTTTCGCCCAGAATTTTCAGGGCTTCTTCTCCATTTCCGGCGGTAAAGACCCCGAATCCTTCTTCGCGGAGCAGTTCGGAGAGGACTATCAGGTAGTTTGGTTCATCGTCAACAATCAATACGGTGTTCATGTAAAAGCAACCTTGCAGCAGTGGAAGTTCCGGGGGAAGGCGTCGGGAGCCCCTTGTGATGAAGCATGTCTGCTATAAGGCATGCTCGGCAATTTCCTTGATATCGGCAATCAGGACAATATCGTCGTTGCCCATAATGGTGTATCCGCGGATCCCATCGATTTTTTTGAGTTTTTGGTATCCTTTGCCGAACTCCTTGGCCACGATCTTCTGGTGGGACTGGATGCCGTCAACCAGCAGGCAGACCCCATAGGGCTTGCAAACCACGACAACTTTTTTCTTGGTCGTCTCGGTCAGACTCGAGGAGGCTTTCGGGTAAAAGAAGGTGTTGAGCTCAATAAGACGCAGGATTGCACCATCATATGCGATACAGCTGTTTTCCGCAAGGAGCGGGATGATGTTTTCCGTTTCAATGACCGTGGTGATTTCATCGGAGGGAATGGCGTAGATCTCCTTGCCTGATTCGGCAAGCATGGCATCCTTGGTGACCAGAGTCTTGGTGAGCGGGACGGTGAGGGAAACCGTCGTACCTTTGCCCACGGTGGAATCAAGTTGGATGGCTCCGTTGCATTCCTTGAGGCCGGACATGACCACGTCCATGCCCACCCCGCGCCCCGACACCTCGCTGATTTTTTCAACCGAACTGAAACCCGGCCTGAAAATGAGATTGATCAGCTCCCGGTCGCTCAACCGCTGCAGCTCTTCAGCGGTCATGAACCCTTTCTTTATGGCGACTTCCTTCATTTTTCGCGGATTGATGCCTTGGCCGTCGTCTTCAATGATAATGTAAACATTGTTCTCGTCTGCCCGCGCATGCAGTGTGAGGCAGCCCTGCTCAGGTTTGCCGGCTTTTTTTCTCTCATCCGGTGCTTCGAGACCGTGGTCCAGGGAATTACGCAGGATGTGGACCAGGGGGTTTTCGATCTTTTCCAGCAGGTCTTTGTCGATAACGGTTTCCTCGCCGCTGATGGTGAAGCGAACCTCTTTGCAAAGCGAGGTGGACAGCTGGCGTACTACCTTGGGGAAACGCTGGAACAATGATTTGACCGGCACCCTGCGGATGCTCATGATATTGCTGTGCAGTTTTTCAAGTTGTTCGTCAAGCGAATGGATGACACCGTCGAGTTTGGTGTTGAGCTTAAAATTTCCCAGGGTTGTTTCCATTTGTTTTTTAAGGAAATTGAGGGAGTCAAGGCTGATGTACAGCCCACCCACGGAATCGGCGAAATTGTCGAGCCGGGCCTGATCAATGCGAATGGTTTTTGTCTGTTCGTTGTTTTTGTTTTCATTGAGGTGGGCGTCGAGGGCTCTTTTGTTTTGGATTTCCAGCGCTTTTTTCAGGTCGTTTTCCCGGATAGCCCCCTGTTCGATGAGCAGTTCCCCGATTTTTTTCTGCTGGGACAGGGCTGCGGAGATCTGTGTTTTACTGACGAGCTGTTGCTCCATCAGGATTTCTCCCAAGCGGGCGGTGCCGCTCTTTGATCTGGCTTCAAAACAGCCGATCACTGAGTTGAGGAGGTTGCGGCAGAGGGTGTTGTATTCATCGCTTGCCATCATCAGGGCGTCATCAAGAAAGTTCCGCATGCTGAAAAGCTCGCCAAGTTCGTCGGCAATGGTTTCGTTGCCCTGCAGAGCTTCACTCACCTGGGTAAGGGCCTGAGCAAAGGCGAGGAGGAGTTCCTTGCCCGCAGGCTTTCTTTCGTTAAGAAAATTGAGAACCAGTCCAAACTGGGCCAGTTGGCTGCTGAAATCCCTGTCGCCAAGAAAGTATTGGCTGTCGGGGGAGAAGGCGCTCTTCGTCTCTTTTTGTTTTTTGGCGGCAATAATTGTTTGGAGGTCGATGTTTGCTTTTTCAATTTGATCCAGCAGGCCCGGGATCAGGGGGTGTGATTGGATGTTCTGGCCTAGATTCAGAAATTCATGGAGGAGATGTTCCAGGGTAATGACGCTTTGGATGGAGCCGGTGGCGGCAATGGGCTGGACTGCCTCCACTTGGGCGAGAAAATCTTTTTCTTCGTTGAGGAAAGCCACTTCGGCAGGGTTTTTCTGGGCCCGGTCGAGCATGGCTTGCAGGTATTCGACCCCCTTGAGCAGGATGTCGATGATTTTTTTATTGATGATAATTTCTCCTTTGCGGCAGGCGTCAAGGAGATTTTCAAGGCGGTGGGAGAACTTGTTGATGTTGGTGAGGCCGAAGAAGCCCGAATTTCCCTTGAGGCTGTGAATCGGGCGGAATATCCTGTTGATGATTTCAGCGTTGCCTGGATCATCCTCCAGAACGATGAAATCAGCCTCGATTCCCTGGAGTGAATCGTTGGATTCATCGATAAATCCTTGGAGTGCATCTAGGTCAACGTCGTATTCCATCTCAGGTTCCTTTTTCGCTGGCCAGCTCTTTGAGTACTTGGTTGATGCGGTTCAGCTTTCTCGCCGCCGCGTCAACGGCGTCAATGAGTTCGTGCATGTCCTTGAACGGCTTGAAAAAGATGTCGTTTGCTCCATAGCGGAAGGCATTGAGGGTGTTGTTGATCGTGATGTAGCCGGTGATCATGATTACCTGGATGGTGCCGTTGTAGTTCTTGATCTTGCGCAACAGGGAAAGGCCGTCCAGCACAGGCATCATGATGTCGCTGATGACGATGTCGAAATGTTCATTCTCAATCATCTCGTAGGATTTGACAGGGTCGTTGCAGGTTGTGACCTCATAAGGAGTTTCGGCAAAGGCTCTGGCAAGGGCATGAAGAATGCTGGGTGAGTCGTCGACGATGAGGACTTTGTATTTTCTGGTCATGGGTCAGGGTCCTTGCTGGTGATATTTATGGGAAAACCTGTTGATGCAGGATGAAATGCCCATTGTGCGTTCTCTCGCGTATTGTGAGCTGAAAACAGTTGCAACGAGCCATAGGGTTAAAATAAACCAAGCAAACTATATGAATATCATAGGGGTATTTGGGAAAATGGAGCAAGGGAAAAAGAATGGGGTCGCTGGGAGGGGCTGATCTGAAAGAGAGATGCTATCCCTAGAATGGCGCGGATTTCACCAGATAATGTCTTCCCAGTGCTGTTCCGCTGCTGATTTTTTTGCCTGATCCGCGATGGTTTTCTTCTCTTCCGGGGTCAAGTCATTCGATAGCGCATTGTCGAGGTTGGCCGGATCAATAATGGAGGTGGTCTCCAGGCGTTCCCCTATCATATCCAGGGCATGAAGAACATTATGAGAGAGGGAATCCGTGTTTCTTCCTGTCAGGGCGTTGATAACAAAGATCTCAACATATAAAGATGGCCAGTCCAGCTGGTGAATGTGGCGCCAAATTTTGATTGCCTGGATTTCGCGCAGGCGGTGGGATTGAGCGACAGTCTCCACATGGAGATTCACGTTGGTTTGTCTTGAGGATTCGGTTTTGAGCCAATAGAGGTCGTGATAGCTCTCATCGCCTGTTTGTGCCCGACCGGGAATCAGGTCGAGGTTAATGCCGTTGATGGAAACACCGATGGAAACATTTTGACGGCGGGGATTCCAGCCATGCAAGGCAGCCAGGGTAAACAGCTCGTCATAGATTTTTTGTAAAGAACCCGGCATTTCGGGTTTTAAGGAGATGAAAAGATCCGCATCGGTAACGCCATGTACGGCTGTCTGCTTTGCGTAGGAGCCGGAATACGAGAGGGTATCCAGCCAGTCACCCGCCCAGCGGAGTATTTTGGGCGCAATGCGGTTCGCGGCTTGTTCCGCGGCTGATTCAGGCCCGCGTGGTACTTCGTATTTTTTGAGGATGGAAAGGATGTATTCGTCGCCGGTCATGCAGTTCCCCGTCTTTGTTCGTTATCGGCTCCCAATGTGTAACGAAAAATATTCTGTCTTGCCCGATGGCCCACTTGGGCATCACCTTCGGGAACATATTTGTAGTACTGTCGGTCGGTCAGGAAGTCAATCCCACATTTTGCATAATATGGCTATGATTTCTGGTTGTCACGCACCCAGTGCATCGTTAATCTTATTTCTTTGTGAAAAAAAGGAAGGGTGGGGTTGGGAAAATAAATTTTGCGTGAAGATCGGCGGAGATTTTCAGGCCTGATACCCTGTCGGGGCTATGGCGGAACCTATCGTGGTGCGCCTATCCCAGCGTCACACCATTGCTTGCCAGTCTTGTCTTGATGTCGTGCAGGAGCTGGAGAGGAATGCGAATGGTTTTGGCGTTGCCGCCCAAGGGAGGAGCAGAGTGCTTGTCGCCATGATAATCCGTGCCGCCGCTGAGGAGCAAGCCGTGTTCTGCGGCAAGAGCTTGCAGGTAGCGGCAGACCTTTTTTGAATGGGTGGGGTAGAAGGTCTCAAGCCCTGCCAGTCCGTAATCCTTGAGCTGGGCGACAAGGGCGGGGATTTTTTCAAGGCTGGGGTCCGAGTAGATCGGATGTGCAAGCACTGCCAGACCGTTGGCTTCGTTAATTCGGCTGATTGCTTCGTCCGCCTGGGGTTTGGCATGTTCCACAAAGGCGGGACCGCCGCGTTTGAGATAGCGGCTGAAGGCGTCCTGGGGATTTTGGCTCACCCCCTTGAGGGTAAGCAGGCGGGCGAAGTGAGGGCGGCCAATCTGGTCTCCGGCAATCCGGGCCAGTTCCTCGTTGGTTATGGAGATGCCGAGGGCCTGGAGGCGTTCCATGATCCCTTGGTTGCGGATGTGCCGGGCCTGTTGCAGTCTTTCAATAAAGGAGAGGAGACCGGGATGTTCATGGTTGAAGCCGTAGCCGAGAATATGGAGGGAAACCCCCTCAAGACCGCTGCTTATCTCTATTCCCGTAATAACCTCGACTCCGTTGCGTGTGCCGTGGGCAAGCGCCTCGGGGAGCCCCGCGACGGTGTCGTGATCAGTGAGGGCGATGGCCGCAAGTTTGCGACGGGCGGCAAGGGCCAGCAGGGCGGGTGGTGTCAGAAGCCCGTCCGAACAGGTTGAGTGGGTATGTAAATCGATGAACGGTGTCATGTGATCGGTATACTATTTGCCCCTGGGCTTATTTTTTTGCGTGGAGTAATTTTGTTCGACTCTATATACTAGCACTATTGGTGCATAAATGCTGTATGGATGCCTTCTCTTCGGGAGCTTATCTCCACGAAGACCTTCAACAGACTGATTACAGGAGTTTTTTGCATGGCTCAGATCGATGCTTTTTTTAAACTGATGAACGAACAAGGCGCTTCTGATTTACACATGGTTTCCGGGCAGCAGCCGATCCTTCGTATCCGGGGCGAAATGGAGCGGGTCAAGTACAAGGTTCTTGGCAACGATGAGCTCAAGGCCATGCTCTATGAGATTGTTTCCGAAGAAAAGGTGAAAGTTTTCGAAGAGACCGGCGATGTTGATTTTGGCTACGAGATTGCCGGGCTTGCCCGTTACCGCGGTAATCTCTTTATGCAGAAATATGGGATCGGCGCGGTATTTCGTGAGATTCCAAGCAATATATTGGGTTGTGATCAGTTGGGCTTGCCCCAGGTTGTTTCGCAGCTTGCCACCCTGCCCAAGGGGATGGTTCTTGTCACCGGCCCCACGGGTAGCGGTAAGTCGACCACCTTGGCCGCCATTGTCGATCAGGCCAACAAGCTGCGGAAGGATCATATCCTGACCATCGAAGATCCCATCGAGTTTGTGCATAAGAGCCAGAACTGCATCGTGAACCACCGGGAGGTGGGGCTGCACACCCAGTCGTTTTCCGCGGCCCTGCGCGGGGCGCTCCGTGAAGACCCGGACATCATCATGGTCGGCGAAATGCGCGATCTGGAAACCATTGCCCTGGCCATGGAAGCGGCCATGACCGGGCATCTGGTTTTCGGCACCCTGCACACCTTGAACGCCAACAAGACCGTGGACAGGATCATCGAAATTTTCCCGTCCAGTCAGCAGGCTCAGGTCCGTTCTACCTTGGCGGATGCCCTGAAGGCCGTGGTTTCCCAGACCCTGTTCAAGCGGGTGGATATCAAGGGGCGCTGCGCCGCGCTGGAGATTCTGATCTGCACCCCGGCGGTGCGGAATCTGATCCGTGAAGGCAAGACCTATCAGATCCCTTCCGCTATGCAGACCGGAAAAAAATTCGGGATGCAGACCCTGGATGACGCGATTATGGATTTGATCAAGAAAGGCTGGATTTCCGGGGATGACGCCTACATAAACTGTATCGATAAGAGCAAGTTTGTGCAGTTTCTCAAGAAGCCGCCCACGGATTTTACCGATGCGTAATCCTGGGAAATTCCTCTTGGGGTTTTTCGTATCCTGCTACTGGGTTTGCCGGGCTTCCTGCGAACCTTTGGTGGCCCGATAGGGGTGGGCGGTTATTGTTTTTCCGTCGGACAGAAAGAGAATCGAGCCCTGCCGGGCCGTTGAAAAGATGTCAGCCCTTGGATCCCGATACTGCGCCGGGGGAAATGGTTCCTTCTTGCCCGTTGACACGACATAGTAGCGTGGGGCAACCACCTCCATGAACCGGGCGCTGCCCGAGGATCGCAGGCCGTGGTGGGGCATCAGCAGGACATCGGCTTTGAGCAGGTCTCCCTTCTCTAAGATGTATTCCTCGTAGTCCTTTTCGATATCCCCTGGAAAAAGAAAGGTGTTCTCCCCATTGCCCAGGCGCAGAATCAAACCTCTGTTGTTCGGATTGTCCGTGTCATTTGTCCTGTTCGCGACCGGATCGTTGTTGCCGACAAGTGCCAGATTGGCCAGGCAGGTAATGGAAAAGCCTTTTTCCCCGCTGACCAGCACTTCTCCTGCTCTGGCAACCCGCACTTGGCAACCGGCTTGTTTGGCCTCAAGCAGTAAAGCGGCAAAACCCGGTTCCTGGGCGCTGGTTTCGCTGAGCCAGAGTACCTTTGGCTGAAACCTTTTGATGATCCAGGGCAGGCCGTTAAAATGATCGGCATGGGGATGGGTGAGGATGATCTGTTCCACTCGCCTGATCTGCTTATGCCATAAAAATGGCGCGATCACCCGTTCTCCCACATTGAAAAGACCGCTGGGCGGACCGCCGCCGTCGATGAGGATGACGCGGTCGTCGGGTTGTTCCACCACCGTGGCGTTGCCGTTTCCCACGGCAAGAAAAGAAATCCGGGTCGGGTTGTCATGCCATTTCGGCAGCGGCGTATGGCCGGATAGCAGCAGGGTGAAGCAGGCAAGCATGCCCAGAAGAGGGGCAGGGCGCCTGCTGCGAAAAATCAGGAGAACGAGCGCGTAGGAGAGTGTCAGCAGGGGGATGGTCGGCGTGGGAAGCCAGAGAGAAGAAAACGGCACTCCCGCGAAAAAGGCGGTGAGCGCGTGGGAAATCTGGATGCCGAAAGCGCCTGTTTTCAGGAAGAACACCGCCATGGTGGGGGCAAGCGGCTGGGTAAGGATGGCCATTAGGCCTAAGGGGAGAGTCCAAAAGCAAAGAAAAGGCGTGACAAGCAGGGTGGTGATGGGACCGGCCAGGGAAAGTCTGTTGAAGTGGAACAGGGCAAGCGGGGCTGTGGCGAGAAAGGCGGCGCAGGAGATGCAAATTCCAGAGATGAAGAGGTATTGCAGAGTCTGCCAGGGGGTAGAATTGTTCCTTTGGGGACGCCAGGAAGCGAGTCGTGGCATGACGAGGATAATTGCCGCAGTTGCGACAAAGGAAAGCTGGAATGAAGCGGTGTGAATGCTAAGCGGGTTCAGCAGCAGGATGAAGAAAGCGGCAATGGCGAGATTGTTCAGGCTTGACCACTGACGATCAAGGAGAATGGCCGTGATGAATACGCCGGTCATGATCAAGGCCCGCGCCACCGGGGGCTGGAAACCGGCAAAGCCGGTGTAGAGATAGAGTACGGGAAAAGAGAGGGCCAGGGCGATCTTGTTTGCGGGCATCCGGAGCAGCAGCCAAGGGATGCGGCTGACCAGAAAGCGGAATAAAAACGTGGTCAGGAAAGCCACGACCACGAGATGGCTCCCGGATATGGCCAGAATGTGCATGATACCGGTTGCCCGGTAGATCTCAAGGACTTCCGGTGAGAGGCTGCTGTTGTCGCCGATAAGCAGGGCCTGATACAGCGCGGCGTTTTCTGGCGTAAGGTTTACATGGAGAAAGGTTTCGAACTGCTGTCTGAATCTTTCGAGAAAATATCTTGGTGGGTGAGTGCGGCTGGTGGCGGGAGGGGAGATGGGCTGGATGAAAATGGGGGTGGCAACCCAGCCTTTGACCATGATCTCTTCGGCGGCAAGATATCCGGCATAGTCAAAGGTGCCGGGGGTTGCCAGCTTGTCCGGCAGGGAAAGCCGGGCGCGGACCAGATAATCCTGGCCGGGAACGAGGCCCTGGAGAAAAGGGGCATTGACCGTGAGCGTAACGCGGCCGGTTGTCGCAAGGGGTGCTTGGGACAAAGGGAGCAAAATGCTGTCGGCTTCAAGGATAAGATGGGTTTTTCCGTTCTTGTAAACGGGTTTGCGGATCAATTTTCCAGTTAGGCTGGCATCCTGTTTTGCCGGAATAAGACGCGTCAGATGATGGGCCGGTAGTTCCGGTGTCAGGAAAGAGTCTGTGTACAGCAGGCCGCAAAGAAAGAACAGGGGAAGCAGTAGAGCCAAGAACCAGGATCGTGCCTGGGGCCACCGGGGCATGGTAACGGCGGCCATGGCGGCAATCAGAGGGGCAAGTAGCCAGAGAGAGCTTGTGGTCGGCAGCCAGTCGGCTCCGGCGGTCATTGCTCCGCAGGCAAAGGCCAGGAGCGCTGGCAGGAGTGGGTTGCGGTCAGTCTGGAGCAGCATGTGTTTTGTCTGCAGACTTAGGAGCCGTAACGAAATAGTTTATGTTTTTTGCCATTTCGTTACGGCTCATTCAAGGGCCGACATTTTATTATTGTAACAACTTCCTGCCGGAAAAGGATCGGCAAGCAGAGGTGAAATAAATTATTTCGCGTGCTGTCGCTTGCGCAACGGCAAAAAATAAAAACAGATCCCAGGAAAATTAGTCCAGGAAATGTTTGAGTTTTTCCCGTCTGCTTGAATGTCGCAACCGATTGAGCGCTTTTTTCTCGATCTGCCGGATGCGTTCCCGCGACACGTTGAAGCGTTTGCCGATTTCTTCAAGGGTATATTCCGCGTCCTCGCCTATGCCGAAGCGCAGGCGGATGATTTTTTCTTCCCGGGTGCTCAAGGTATTGAGGATGCTTGTAACCCGGTCGGACAGCTGCTGGTTCTGCACCGCCTCGTAGGGTGAAACCGATTCCTGGTTTTCCAGGAAGTCTCCCAGGGTGCTGTCATCGTCGCCAACCGGGGTTTCCAGGGAGATGGGCTCCCGGGAGGCCTCCAGGATTGCAAGGATCTTGTCCATCGGCAATCCGGTTTTTTCGGAGATCTCGATGGGGGTCGGCTCGCGGCCCAGCTCCTTGAGGAGTGAGTAGAACGCCTTGAAGAACTGACTTCTGAGCTCAAGAAAATGCACCGGCAGCCGAATGGTTCTGGTCTTATCAAGGATTGCTCTGGTGATCGCCTGTCTGATCCACCAGCTGGCATAGGTGCTGAATTTGTTGCCCTTGGTATAGTCAAAACGGAAAACAGCCCGCATCAGGCCGAGGTTGCCTTCCTGGATAAGATCGGCCAAGGTAAGACCTTGGTGCATGTAACGTTTGGCGATGCTGACCACAAGGCGGAGATTGGCCTTGATCATGGCATCCTTGGCAACCTCTATGGAGCGGTGAAACATCTCCAGTTTGCAATGCATTTCCTGGAGTTTCTTGTTGCCCGGATGAATTTCGCAAGCCTTGGCAATCGCGCGCATCATGAAGTTGAGGTGCTGCTTTTTCGGCTTCAGAGTGGGGTCGCGTTTTTCCCACAGGTCAATGCGTTCAACCAGCTGAGCAAGTTCCTCTGTTCCATGCTGGTCCTGGCGAACCGAGCGGATTATCCCGTCAAATCCTTCGCGGATGGTCTTGCTGTATTTTTCCTCTTCCTGGGGGGTGAGCAGCTCGAACTTGCCCATCTCCCGCAGATAGGTGGTGGTTGTTTCTTCAGGCTCCGGGGTATCCTCCTTGGAGACGAGGGCGGCGGCGTCCATGAGCTTGTCGTCTTCATCGTCCATGGGAGGTTCATCGTGCTGGCCATCCCCACCGCCTTCCCAGCTCTTGCCGTCAAGGGTTTTTTTCTTCCCGGATTTCTCCTGGCTGACTATTTCGATATTGTTCTCGTTGAGAAAATCGAAAATGCCGTCAATGGCATCAGCGTCCTTGCCATCGGGAATCAGGTCGTTCAGGAAGCTGAGGGTTACGCAACCTTCATCTTTTCCGGCTTCGAGTAGTCTTGCTTTTATATCGGCAGGCACGGGCTAACCTCTCCTGGATTCAAAGTTTTCTTTCTGTTGCAGACAAATATTTGTTTACGGTGTGACCGGGGCAGAAAACTTGACACTATACAAATAGTATCAGTTTATGGCAAGTGAAAGTGAGTAAAAAAAATCAATAGTGTTTTTTGTGGTGTTTTTAAAATTGCGAAAAAAATGTTGACACTGGGTGGATTAGCCAATAGTATTGGGCATTGCTTACAGAAAAATCATATACATATCCTTCCTTTTGTTTAGTTTGGCCAAGATTATTTTCGAGAATATATTTTCAATAATTAACCTAACTTCTCGAAAAACAACCTGTTCAATTTCATTATATAGCTCTCTGTAAAATTTCCGCATCTTCGAAAATAATCAGGTGTATCCGTCCGTTAGTTCGTGCTGGTATTCCTGCGTATTTCGTAATTCAGCGGAAACATTCCAAGAATTTTCATTTCAGATGTCTCTGTTGTGATGGCGTCGGACAAGGATATCCTTCTGTTTACGTTTGTGGGCATGTTCTGATCCTGGGCCATTTTAAAGATTGCCTGGGGCATTCGCGCTTCAAAATATACAAGATTGAGAGCAGCATACGGAAGATGGAGAAAGGGATTGCATGAACTTATCAGAACTTAAATTGATGAAAATCACCGAGTTGACCAAGCTCGCCAAGGATTACCGTATTGAAGAATACAGTGCCATGCGTAAGCAGGAGCTGATTTTTGCCATCCTGCAGGCCGCCGGCGGGCAGGCCGAAAAAAACGGCGAGAACTGGGGCAGCGGTGTTCTTGAGGTGTTGCCCGATGGGTTCGGTTTTTTACGGGCGCCCTATTACAATTATTTGCCTGGACCTGATGATATATATGTCTCGCCTTCCCAGATCCGGCGCCTCAATCTTCGCACCGGCGATACCATTGAGGGACCGGTGCGCACTCCCAAGGAGGGCGAGCGTTATTTTGCTCTTCTCAAGGTTGACAGCGTCAACTTTGATCCGCCTGAAAGGGCCCGGGATAAAACCCTGTTTTCCAATCTTACCCCGTTGCATCCCCAGAATCGCATACATCTTGAGCGGGAGTCGGATAACTATTCCATGCGGATTATGGATATCATGTCTCCCATCGGCAAGGGACAGCGCGGCTTGATCGTCGCTCCGCCCAGAACCGGTAAGACCGTGTTGATCAAGGATATAGCCAACAGTATTACCAAAAACCACAAAGAGATCATTCTTATTGTGCTGCTGATCGATGAGCGGCCTGAAGAAGTCACCGACATGGCAAGGGGGGTTAATGCCGAGGTGATCAGTTCTACTTTTGATGAGCCTCCCCAGCGTCATATCCAGGTGGCGGAGATGGTGCTCGACAAGGCCCGTCGCTTGGTGGAGCATAAGAAGGATGTTGTTATTCTGCTGGACAGCATTACCCGTTTGGCCAGGGCCTACAATACCGTTGTGCCGCCAAGCGGCAAGATTCTTTCCGGTGGTGTTGATTCCAACGCCCTGCATCGTCCGAAGCGGTTTTTCGGTGCGGCGAGGAATATCGAAGAGGGGGGCAGTTTGACCATCCTTGCCTCCGCCTTGATTGAAACCGGCAGCCGGATGGATGAGGTTATTTTCGAGGAGTTCAAGGGTACCGGTAATATGGAACTTGTTCTCGACCGGAAGATCGCGGACCGAAGAATCTTCCCCGCCATCGACATGGCCCGTTCCGGAACCAGAAAGGAAGAGCTCTTGCTCACGGCGGAAGAATTGAACAAGGTCTGGATTTTGCGGAAACTTCTTGGGTCCATGAACCCCATCGATGCCATGGAGTTTTTCCTGGCCAAGATGAAGGGGACCCGTTCCAATGCCGAATTTTTTGATTCCATGAAGGGCGGTTGATCGTGATTTTGGTTGATTTGTAATTCTGTCTTGCAAAAAAAAGAATATAAAGATATAAAGCACTGTTTTAATGTGTTTGGTGAAAAAATGTGCCCTGGTGGGCTGTGAATAATGAATTTTTGTTAATTTAATGGAGGATTCTGTCCATGAAAGAAGGTGTGCATCCCGAATATCATAAAATCAATGCCATGTGCGCTTGTGGCAATGCCGTTGAACTTGGTTCCGTTCTCTCTGAAATTAAAGTGGAAATCTGTTCAGCCTGTCATCCGTATTTTACCGGAAAGCAGAAGCTGATTGACTCTGCTGGCCGGATTGACAAGTTCAATAAGAAATACGGCAAGAAATAAGCCGAATAAGAAAAACGTTTTTTTGTGTGTTGATAACGCCTTTGGACCATCCCTGTTAGGGGAGATGGCTCAGGGGCGTTCCTTTTTTGACGGGATGATCATGTTTGCCCAACTTGAAAATGTTGCAGAACGCAAGCTGGCTCTTGAAGCCAGACTTTCAGAGCCGCAGTTGGTAGGTGATCCAGCTGAATTTCGACGGGTTGCCAAAGAGCATGCCAATCTGGCAAAGCTTGATGATCTGTACAACAACTACAAGCAGGTAAATAAGGAAATCGCCGATAATCGTCTCCTGCTTCAGGATGAAGAGGACAGCGAACTTCGGGAGCTTGTTCGGCTTGATCTTGCCGAGCTGGAAATTCGTCAGGATGAATTGATCAAAGAGCTTCGGGTTGCCTTGCTTCCCAAGGATCCGAACGATGAAAAAAACATCCTTCTTGAGATCAGGGCCGGAACCGGCGGAGACGAAGCAGCCTTGTTTGTCAGCGATCTGTTCAGGATGTACAGCAGGTATGCCGAACAGCAGGGGTGGAAGGTTGAGGTGATGACCAGCAATCCCACTGGAATCGGCGGGTTCAAGGAAATTATCGCCTTGATCAGCGGCGAACATGTCTTCAGTAAATTGAAATATGAATCCGGGGCCCATCGCGTGCAGCGTGTTCCCGAGACGGAAACCCAGGGACGTATCCATACCTCTGCCGTTACCGTGGCGGTTTTGCCCGAGGCGGAAGAGGTTGAGCTTGATATCAGCCCCAATGAACTGAGGTTCGATGTCTACCGTTCCACCGGATCAGGCGGGCAGAGTGTTAATACCACCGATTCGGCGGTTCGGGTTACCCATCTGCCCACCGGGCTGGTGGTGACCTGCCAGGATGAAAAATCCCAGCACAAAAACAAGGCCAAGGCTTTACAGGTTCTCCGCGCCCGGCTTCTTGACAAGATGCAACACGAGCAGGACGAGAAGATGTCCGCAGACCGCAAAAGCCAGGTGGGCAGCGGCGATCGGAGCGAACGCATCAGGACCTATAATTTTCCTCAGGGCAGGGTCAGCGATCATCGGATCAATCTCACCCTGTACCAACTCGATGATATTCTCATGGGAAAACTTGAGGATATCATAGATCCCCTCATTGTCCATTTTCAGACAGAAGCCTTGCAGATCATGCAATAACGCTTACCCCGTGGACGCGGTCTCCCGCTTTTCCCCGGTCCGGAAGATTCGCCCATGATTCTCAAACAGATCTATCTTGAGAGCATACAGCGTCTTGCCGACGCTGGTGTTGCCGAGCCGGAAGTCGAAGCCGCGCTTTTGCTGGGGCATGTTCTTGGCCATACTCGGACCCAATTTTTCCTCGCCTTGGGGGAGGCAGTCTCCCTGCAGCACCTTTCTCTTTTTGAGGAACTCCTTTCCCGGCGTATCCTGCGGGAACCATTGGCCTACATTATCGGCGAGCAGGAATTCTGGTCTTTGCCTTTCACGGTTTCCCGTAACGTTCTCATTCCCCGTCCCGAGACAGAGGAGCTTCTTGAGCAGATTTTTGCCACGGTGCGGCATGATTGTTTGCCGCCTGGCCCGGTGCTGGATCTTGGCGTCGGCAGTGGGGCGATCACCGTTGTTCTGGCCCGTGAACTTCCGGATCGGCAGGTTTTTGGGGTAGATCTTTCTCTGGCCGCCTTGGGGGTTGCCCGGGAAAACATCGGTAGGCATCAAGTGCAGCCAAGAATTTTTTTATTAAATGCTGATTGGTTGACGGCCATACGGCAGGAAAGGAGGTTTGCCCTGATTGTTTCCAATCCGCCGTACATTGATGCAGCGGCAATGAGTACCCTTCAACCGGAGGTGGCTTTTGAGCCGCATGGCGCCTTGAGCGGAGGTGCTGACGGCCTCTCCGATATCCGCGCCTTGGCGGAGCAAGTTCATCCTGTACTGCTGCCCGGAGGGTTATTTTTCATGGAGATCGGTGCGGACCAGCAGGAAGCGGTGCTGAAAATCTTTTCTTCCTTTCCGGAATATGATAGGTTGCAGGTCCATTTTGATCTGGCTGGTTTGCCGCGTATTTTTCAGGCCCGTCGTTGCTAGGCCGTTGTGGAAAAATCACCATGCCGGCTAACCGGCATGACCACCAGCAGTGCCTTTTGCACGATTTTTTATCTTCTTGATTCAGATAAATCCTGGTTGTTCTGTAACGTAGTTCCATTATAAGGCTGTATGTTCCCCTCGATTTTTTATAAGTGAGAAATTCATGGATAAGATAGTTATTGAAGGTGGATATCCCCTGCATGGTGAAATTGCAGTGAGCGGCGCCAAAAACGCGGCTTTGCCCTTGATGGCCGCCTGCCTGCTGAGCAGTGAGCCGATAACCTTGCGGAATGTGCCGGATCTTCGGGATACCCGGACCTTTCTTACCTTGCTGGAGTCTTTCGGGGTCAAGTGGCGGAAAGAAGGAACGGTGCTGATGCTTGATGCCTCAACGCTTACTAACTGCGAGGCTTCCTATGAAATGGTGAAGACCATGCGGGCTTCGGTGCTGGTTCTTGGCCCGCTTTTGGCCCGGTTGGGCATGGCCCGGGTCTCCTTGCCCGGAGGCTGCGCCATCGGGGCCCGACCGATTAATTTCCATCTTCAGGGGCTGGAAAAACTTGGCTCCCAGTATGAATTGGCCCAGGGGTATGTTGACGCCAAGGTCAAGGGCAGGTTGCAGGGGGGCACTGTCTGTTTCGATATTCCTTCCGTCACCGGGACGGAGAACCTTCTCATGGCCGCGACCCTGGCCGAGGGTGTTACCGTGCTTAAGAATGCGGCCCGTGAGCCGGAAATCGGGAACCTTGTCGATCTGCTCACCGCCATGGGGGCGCGGATCAAGGGAAAGAATTCCGATACCCTGGTGGTCGAGGGGGTGAAAAAACTGCATGGAGCTGAACTGGAGGTCATCCCCGACCGGATAGAGGCTGGAACCTATCTCATCGCTGTTGGGGCGGTTGGCGGCGAGGCTACGGTGACGCATTGTAACCCGCAGCATTTGCCCTCTTTGCTTGAGAAATTGCGGGCGGCAGGGTTGTCGATCAAGGAGGAGGGCGACCGCATCCATGTCGCCCGCAAGGGGCCTCTTAAAAGCGTGGATATAAAAACCATGCCTTTTCCCGGTTTCGCAACGGATTTGCAAGCTCAGATTATGGCATTGATGACCTTGAGCAATGGTTTGAGCGTGATTGCCGAAACCATCTTCGAGAACCGTTTCATGCACGTTGCTGAACTGCGGCGCATGGGGGCGGATATCAAGGTGGACGGCCACAGCGCCATCGTTACAGGTACGGGCCGGTTGAGTGGGGCGCCGGTGATGGCCACCGATCTGCGGGCCAGTGCTTCCTTGGTGATCGCGGCCCTTGCCGCCGAAGGTGAGACACATATTTCTCGGGTGTATCATCTTGACCGAGGCTATGATGATCTGGTTGGCAAACTTTCCTTGGCCGGGGCTCGGATCAGGCGCGAAAAAGAGGGGTGAATCATCCCGGCAGGGTAATGGTTACCGTAGTGCCTTCCCCCTTTTTGCTTGCGATTTTGATCGTGCCCCCGTGCTCGTCAATGATTTTATAGACCATGGCCAGTCCCAGACCGGTTCCCTCCGGTTTTGTCGTGAAATACGGGTCCATGACCCGTTCAAGAATATCCTCCGCGATTCCGCAGCCCGTGTCCCGCACGCTTATCTCAATGTTGTTCGACTGATTTCCCTCACGTACCGATACCTCTAATTTGCCGCCGTGCTCCATGGCCTGCAGGCTGTTCAGGTAGAGGTTCAGCAGGACCTGATTGAGGCGGTCCTTGTCCAGGCGTGCCTGATGGCGAGCCAGGGAGATCTCATGGTGCACGGCAACGCCCAGTTCCCTGGCGTCACTTTGGATAAGTTTGAGGGATTCCTCGATAAACGGTTTTATCTCAACCTCGGCCATGGCCAGGGGAAGCGGGCGGGCGTAGGTGAGCAGTTCGGTGATGCTGCGGTTGAGTCGTTCCACCTCGGTGATCAACAGTCTGGCTGCCTCGCCTTCCTCACTTGCCGCAGGAAAACGGGAGCCAAGCAGGGTGGCGAACCCCTTGATGGAACTCAAAGGGTTTCTCACCTCATGGGCAACGCCTGCGGCCATCTTGCCCAAGGCGACAAAGCGGTCATGGCGCCGGACCTGGGCCTCGAGTTTTTTGATCTCCGTGACGTCGTACATGAGCATGACCCTGCCGATGGTGTTGCTTTGGCCATCCGTGATGGGCACGGAACTGACATGCAGGTGATTGGCCGTTGGAGAGTCCGGCGGCAGGAGAATTTCTGTGTCGATGATCTCGCGGTCGTTTTCGGCAAGGGGGATGAGTTGGCGGATCTGCGGCAAGACTGCTGTCTGAAGATGACCAATGGTCTGTTCCGGGGTTTTTCCGGTAAACTTTGCCGCAGCGCTGTTGAAGGTCTGGATATGTCCTTCGGCATTGGTTGCGATGATGCCGACGGGCAGACGGGAAATAAGCTGGTCGGTAAAGGCCCGCATGTTCATGATGGTTTTTTGGGATGTGCGGTAGCTTTGTGCGGTGAGCAGGGCAATCCAGCCGCCAATCGCCACCAGCAGCATGGCGATGGACATATAGAGCATGTGGTAGCGGTCCTGCCGGATAATCTTATCCTGTTCCGTCATGTCGAGGCCGACAACAATAGAGAGATTCTTTCCTGGCAGCCAGGAGCCGGTGCCTGAAAAAGTTTGGCAGGCCGAGGGGCGGGCAGCATCTTCCCCGGCAGGTCTGTCCGCTTTTTCAGGTTGCTGCAATGTCTGCTGGTGGCGCATGGACAAATAGCCGCGTCCGCGCATGAAGGGTTTGAATGGCGCAACTATTTCAAAGACCTTGTGATTCGTGCCTTGGGCACTAATGATATGGTATTTGCCAATAGGAGAACGGTCCGGGTCGGCAAGCAGGGGGTGGTCAAGATCGGTGCCAACCAGGCCGGGGGTGCTGTGCGCCACGATCTTGCCTGCGCTGTCGGCAACCGCGATATAGACAATGCTTGATTCGCCTGCGGCCTGTTCGATCAAGTGCTGGAATTGTTGAGTGTTTGGGGCGCCCATCATCATTGAGGCCCTGGTGCCTGCGCCGATAAAACGAATTATGGCTTGCCCCTTATTGAAAAGACTTTCGGTCATGATCCGTTTTTCCCGCTGCAGGTTATTGATTGCAAAGAAAAAAACAATGGCAATGAGCATGCCTATGGCGGTGGCCAAAATCCACGGAGAGGCATAGGCAAAGGGGGAGGTAACTATTGTTGTCTTCTTTTTTTTCATCGGGCCTTATCCATAAGTAAAATCTTTGTCTGCCTGGAACGTATGACTCTTTTTATGAAACCATTATTGTGAAGTACTAGCAATTATTGTTCCTCTCGGCGGGGTTTGCTCCGGGTATATTCCCGCCATGTCACACATTCATCTCCCTGTACTTGGATGATTTTCGATTGGGTAAAAAATAGCCGGTCGGTCACCTGAAGCTTGGATAAAAAATATCCAGTTTGCATCTGTGCCGCTGATTTCCCGAGGGTGGAAGTCTCTTTGTTTTTTGAAATATCTGTAATTTCAATATGTTGTGTTTTTGGTCGGCTGTTGGCATGGTTGTTGTAATAAGTACAGAATAGACAGAGAAACCATTGCAACCCATTCAATTCAACACCACATGTTCAGGAGGTAAAAGATGAAAAAGACACTACTGGCAGTTGCCGCAATAGCTACGATTGGTCTGGCCGGGTATCAGTTTGCCGAGGCACAACCCGTTGGAGGTGGCCCAGGCATGGCGCCTGGCCTTGAAATGATGGGTGGGCCTGGGCCGGCTCAAGGTCAGATGAGTGAAGAGGACTTGAAAGCAAGGGAGAAATTTTTTAATGAGACAACCGAGCTGCGCAAGAAGATCTTTGCTAAAAAAACAGAGCTGGACGCGGTTATGAGCGGGGAAAAACCGGATGAGAAAAAGGCGGCAAAGCTCTCCGGGGAGTTTTTTGACCTCCGTGACCAGATGCACAAGAAGGCTCGGGAGGCAGGCATGGCCCAGGCAGGTTTCGGCCCCGGTTTATGTGGCGGTCCTGGTGGCGGACAAGGCATGGGCTTCGGTCATCAGCGGCGGACCTGCTGCAGGTAGTAGCTGTTGATTGGTTCCCATGTATCTGGGTGGGCTTCTTTGTTGAAGTCCACCTGTTTTTTTGGCATAAATCCGGAGTGCCGAGCGGTGTGAGGTTGTGAACACACCGTGTCTGGGGTCAGTTGATTTTTTTTGTCTGTCGCTCCAGTTGGAAATCCGTTTCCCTTGCCATATCGTTAAGTAGAGCGAGTCTGGCGCATTCTACTTTTTCATACGGAAGCTCGAGAAACAGAGCGATGTCGGCTACTGCGATTCCTGCCCCGAAATGTTCTTCCGCAATGATGATTTTGAGAAAATCTTCCCTGATAAAATTCTTTATCTCTTGGCTTATATCAATCAAGGTGTCACAGGCATGGTCGTATGTCCGGCCTTGGGAGAGTTCTTGTCGCATTTTTTTCACTGCACGTTCGTATTCACTGTGCATGAGAGGCGTAAATTGTACATACTGTTTTTGGTCGGCAAAGGGCATGGTCTTTTCTCTACTTTTTGCGCTATGGCATGTATCTGCGTTGCTGTGTTACCCAGGCAACGGTATTATTGTTACTATGTAACATGAAAATGCAGGGTTGAAACAGGAAAAAAAGAGGCTGAAACCACCCGGTCGGGTGGCATTGCCGGACAACCTTTCTGGTGGGGATTTCGTGCACGGATATGCTGATAAAGAGTATCTGTAGTCTTCGGGCCGGCCTGCTTTTTTTGTTTTTCATGGTATCCTGCCCCCTTTGTTTTTCCCTTGCCGGGGGTGAAGAACTTATAGGTGCCGATGGTTTTCTGGTTGTGCGTGTTCCGCCGTCTCGGCCAACAGTGGTGGTCAATCCTGGAACCATACCGGAAGAGGCGTTATTGAAAACCGCCTATGCCGGAGGGGAAACCTTGCGCTATACCGTCAGCTGGTTTGGCATAAAGGCGGGAGAGCTCATCATGCAGATCAATAAAGTTGACGAGAGCCAGGAAAAATTTGTCATAACGGTTACCGCCAAGAGCGCAGGGCTGCTTGAGGTATTTTATCCGGTGGAGGACCATTTCCTGACCATCGTGCAGGGGAGGATGCGCTTGCCAATCCGTCATGAAATGGAGCAGAAGGAAGGGCGTCGTGTAAATAGCAAGCTTACTCTGTATGATCAGGAGAAGTTTCGTGTCTCCCACCGTAAAAATAATGCCCCCCCAGAGGTTTATCAGGTCGAAGGGCCGATGCAGAACGAGTTTTCCTCATTTTTTCTCATGCGGGCCTTGCCCTTTACCGGTGCGGCCCCGATGGTTGTCCCTACCTTTGCCGATAAAAAGCGGCATGAAGTGGTTGTTACCGTGGAGGGAAGGGAAGAAAGTGAATGTGTGCTGGGAAAGAAAAACACCATCAAGGTTCAGCCGCATTTGAAATTCAAGGGGCAGTATGAAAAGGTTGGGGATCCTCTCGTCTGGCTCACCGATGATGCATGGAGAGTCCCCATAAAGATTCAGGCGAAGATTGTCATCGGCTCCTTGACTGCGGATCTGGTCGGATACACCGGACCTGCCGGAGATTCGACCATTACAGGCACTCCCAAAGAATTGCCTCGATAATCTCCGGTGGATACTCGCGCAGTCGCCATAAGTTTGCCTGTGCCTGGGTGTTGGCGGCAAGGGCAGGGATATCCTTCTGCGAGAGGTTCAGGTCGGAGAGCGAGGTAGGGGCGGATATTTTCTTCAGCCATTCGCTAAAGAGACGGATTCCTTCCTGGGCGAGGAGTTGCTGATCTGCGTCTCTCAGCCCAAAAATCTGCGTGGCAAAAAGGGCCTGCCGGGTCGGATTTTTCCTGGCGACAAAGGCCATGGCTCCGGGGAGAATTGCCGCGAGCCCGGCGCCGTGGGGAATATTGTGCAGGGCGCTGAGGGAGTGTTCGATCAGGTGGAAGGGAAATCCGACCCGGCCCAGTCCTGCTGCGCTGATTCCGTTTAAGGCCAGAGCACTTGCCCACATGAGTTCGGCCCGGCTCTGGTAATCCCGGGGGTTGGCCAAGGCGCCCTCGCAGGCACCCATCAGGGTTTGCATGAGACCGGCGCTGTAATGATCCTGTAAAGGGGAAAAGGACTCTTCCCGGCTCAGGTAAAACTCAAGCAGATGGGTGAAGGCGTCCACTGCCCCGAAGGTGGTTGTGGACTGCGGCACGCTGAAGGTAACGGTGGGGTCCAGAATGGCTATTTTTGGGAAAAGATATCGGTTCCCGATTCCGATCTTCTGTCGGGTTGCCTCGTTGGTGAGGACCATGCCGTTGTTTGTTTCAGAGCCTGAGCCGGAAACCGTGGGCACGGCGATAACCGGCAGGGCTGCCTTGATGCTTTTTTTTCCTTTGAAGAACCCCCAAACATCGTGACCTGCCAAGGCTCCGGCGGCAATGGCCTTGGCGCTGTCAATGACGCTTCCCCCCCCCACGGCGACAATAATCCCAACCCCGTTTTTTTGTGCAAGGGCAATGCCTTGTTGGACATGGCTTACAATTGGGTTCGGCTGGACGCCTGCATGCTCAACGACTTCGATTCCAGCCTGGCGCAGAGAATGGTGGGCAGCCTGGTAAATGCCCTGTTTTTTCAGGCTCTCTCTGCCGGAGACAAGCAAGGCTTTGCTGCCAAAGGATGCGGTTTGCCCGCCTGTCTGCAGAAGGACGTTTCGGCCGAAGATGATCTTGGTCGGGTTGTGAAAAACAAAATCGCGCATGGCGGATCAGTGTGAGGGGCAGTCGGCAATGGCGTTGGTCAGACGGACAAAATCTTCAATGGTCAGCCGTTCAGCCCGGGTTTCCGGATTGATGCCTGATTGGCTGAGCAGTGCGGATATCTGTTCCCGTGATAATCCCTTGATCATCCCGGCGCTCAGGGAATTACGCAGAGTTTTTCGCCTTTGGCCAAAGGCGGCATTAACAATGCGTCGAAGCAGTTTTCGGTCGTGGGGCGGGAGCTCGGCCACCCTTGGCGGAACAGGGCGGAAAGTGATCCTCACCACCACGGAATCAACCTTGGGGCGCGGATGAAACTGACCCGGCCCTACCTGCATGATGGTTTTCACCGAGGCGCAGTCGGCGAGAAGCACGGAGAGTACCCCGTATTCTTTCGTCCCCACCGGGGCGGTGAGGCGTTGCCCAACCTCTTTTTGTAGCATAAGCACGGCAAAATCAAGGGATTCGTGGTTCTCGATGAGTTTAAAAAGAAGCATGTTGGAGATGGAGTAGGGGAGATTGGCCAGGATTTTCAGTGGGCCATTGGTCTGCACCGCAAGTTCGGCAAAGTCGGCTTTGAGAAGATCCTGGTGAATGAGGGTGACGTTGCTGGGCAGATCCTGATGCTCTTGGTGGTAGGCAACGATGCCGGCATCAAGCTCCAGGCCGATCACCTGCTTGACCCGTTCGGCCAGAGGCATGGTCAAGGAGCCCAGGCCCACCCCAAGTTCCACGACAGAATCGTCCGAAGTAACGCCTGATAGTTCGACAATGCGTTCGGCTGTTTGCCGGTGGACCAGAAAATTCTGCCCCAGTTTTTTGCTGGGGGCCAGCTGGTGCTCTGTCAGGATTTTTTTAATGGGGAGATCGTTGCTGCTCATGGGGGTCATCTCAGAATATGTTTTTCCAGTCTCTTTTTGCGGAGAGTGCTGAAAAATTTAAAAGAAAGAAAATATCCGGCGCAGGCAAACGGGATTGCCAGCAGGACTCCGCCCAGAAGCATTACCGCAACAGCCTCAAGGCCCAGTTGTTTGAAAAGAGCAAGACTTTGTTCGAACCCTGCGTCAGAGGCAAAAAGGCTCAGCAGGGCCTGTATTCGATTCCAGGAGAGATGCCCGGGAAGTAGCCAGGTTCCCAGGCGCCAGGAAAAATAATATTGCGGCAGCCAGGTAAGGGGGTTGCTGATCGCCGTAGCGGCGATAAAGGCAGCAAGGATATTGCCCCGCAGGGGCCAGGAAATGATGATGATGAGTGCGCTGTGCATGGGAATGGTCGGGGTAATGCCGATAAAGAGACCAATGGCTACACCCAGGGCCACGGAATGCGGGTCTCCCTGTAGCCGGAGAAATTTCAGGTAATAGTATCTTGCGGCGCGGTGGGGCTTCATGGTTCCATGCGGCTTGGTGGGGGGGGAACCGGAGGGCTGCCGCCGAAAACAGCTCCCGGATGCAGGAACGGCGACCGGGAATAGGCATCGGTGTCAAAAGAGGTCGTGGCTTTTTCAGAAAATTGATAAAAGCCTGCCAGGGCGATCATCGCGGCATTATCCGTACAGAGTTCCAAGGAAGGCATGAAAATCTTGACTCCCTGTTCAGCGCCAAGGTTCTGAAGGGAAGTGCGCAACCTTATATTGGCCGCCACTCCCCCGGCAAGGGCAATGGTGGAGATGCCATGCATTTTCGCGGCCTTGAGCACTTTTTTGCAAAGGACCTCCACCACGGCTTCCTGGAAGGACGCGCAGATATCAGGGATATTGAACGACTCGTTTTTTTGCCGGCGTTGATGAACATAATTGGCAACCGCGGTTTTTAGGCCGCTGAAGCTGAAGTCGAGGCTGTCCGGGGTAAGCCAGGCGCGGGGAAAGGGGATCGCCGCAGGGTTTCCTTGCTCGGCCAAACGGCTGATGACCGGACCTCCCGGATATTCAAGATCAAGAATCTTGCCCACCTTGTCAAAGGCTTCGCCTGCCGCATCATCCCGGGTTCTGCCCAAGGGCTGGATGGTGGTGTGGTCCTGAACCAGGAAAATGCTGGAATGTCCACCTGAAGCAACCAGGGCGATATAGGGGAATTCCGGTTGCTCTTTTTCCAGAAAAGGTGAGAGGAGATGGCCGACTATGTGGTCGACTCCAACATAGGGGATGCCTTTCACTGCGGAAATGGCTTTGGCGAAGGAAAGGCCGATGAGCAGCGAGCCGACAAGGCCCGGACCCTGGGTGACGGCCAGGCCGTCAATGTCGTCCAAGGTCACGCCTGCTTGGCTGAGAGCCGTCTCCACCACCGGATAAATATTTTCCAGATGTTTACGGGAGGCAAGTTCCGGAACCACGCCGCCGTAAGGGCTGTGTACGGCAATCTGAGAATTAATGACATTGCTGAGCAGGGTGTTGCCGTCGCGCAGAACCGCCGCAGCTGTTTCATCGCAGGAGCTTTCAATGCCGAGGATGAGCATGGGCGGTTTATTCCAGATTGAATTTTAAGGGTGGGGTTGAAAGATGACGATTGACGAATGCTCCAGGGCATCGTAGTCTTACCAATTATAATATGTAGCAGGAAAGCTGGAAAAAATCAAAGATTGATACGGGCGGCGAGGACGATTTCGTCCGGATATGCAAGGCAGTGGCATTGTCCCAGGAGTTTTTCCCACCCTTATTTTGGAACACCTTAATATACTATCCGTGACGAGCATGACAACCGACCCTGGACAATATGCTGTGAAGCCGCAGGCAAATCTTGGCTCCCCGTCTGAATCCGGTCTTTTCGATCAGCCCCGGGGAGAGCGCTTGACGGACATGTTTGCCCGTTCCATCAGTTATCTGCGTATATCCCTCACCGACCACTGCAATCTTCGCTGTCAGTACTGCACCCCTCAGGTAGGGCGGGTCAAGTTGGCAAACGAGGAGTTGCTGCGCTACGAAGAGATTCTCCGGGTAGTGCGTCTTGCCGTTTCTCTGGGCATTGAAAAGGTTCGGCTGACCGGAGGTGAACCCTTGGTGCGGCGGGATGTGCTCTCCTTTATCAAGGCGTTGGCTGAAATTCCGGGACTTACCGATATCCGTCTTACCACCAACGGCGTCTTGTTGGCCGATCATGCGGAAGCCTTGCAAAAGGCCGGTATCAGCAAATTGAATATCAGCCTCGACACCCTGCGTCCGGAGCGTTTTCGTCAGATTACCGGGATTGACGCTTTTGCTCGGGTTTGGGCCGGAATCAGCAAGGCCAGGGAGTTGGGTTTTTCCCCGATAAAACTGAATGTCGTTGCCCTGAGGGGGGTAAACGACGACGAATTCATCGACTTTGCCAGGATGACCCTGGCGGAGCCACTACAGATTCGTTTTATCGAGTTCATGCCCATTGGCACTTCTGCTTTCTGGGACAAAGGAAAATACATCAGTTCCCAGGGGATCATGGAACTTGTCAAGCCGTTGGGGGCGCTTGAGCCGGTACCGGCGCAGCGGATGGACGGGCCTGCCCGTATTTACCGGTTTGCCGAGGCTGTCGGCAGTGTCGGTTTTATCAGTCCCATCAGTCATCACTTCTGCGATCAGTGTAACCGCTTGCGGCTTACTTCGGAAGGGAGACTGCGGTCATGTCTTTTATCCGACCGGGAAACCGATCTCAAGGTCAGGCTGCGTAACGGCGCAACCGATGACGAGATCAGGGGGCTGATCGTAGCGGCTATCCTCAATAAGCCCAAAGGGCATGACATTTCGCCGGATGGCGTGGGGAATTGCCACGGGCAGATGTCGCGGATAGGTGGATAAAAAAGGGGCCAGGTTGCAGGGGCAAAAGTTCAAGATGCAGGGAATCGAGACGCGAACCTTTCACCTTGAACCGTATATCTTTGACCTCGAATCCGCGTTATTCTCCAACCCGCGGGTAAGACCCCAACCATTCGAAATACGAGCAGATTTCTTTCAGTTTTTCACAGCCATCCCTGACAATCTCATCCTCCAGATGGCCAAGCATGTCGATGAAAAAAAGGTAGCGGCCCGGTTCGTCCTTGACCGGTCTCGATTCGATCCGGGTCAGGTTGATGGAGCGTTGCGCCAGGATGCTCAAGGCGTCGTTCAGGGCGCCGGGGCGGTCAAGAAGGCTGACCAGCAGAGAGGTTTTGTCCTTGCCGCTTCTGGAGGGCGATTCCTTGCCGATGAGCAGGAAACGGGTGGTGTTGCCCCGGTAATCCTCGATTCCCTTGACTACGGACTGCAACTGGTAGGTGGTGATGGCCAGTGAGCTGGCAATGGCAGCCACGCTTGGGTCTTCCGCAGCCATTTTTGCGGCGACGCTGGTGCTGAAGACGTCCTGGATTGTGACGTTGGGAAGATGTTTTTTCAACCATTGCCGACATTGGGCAATGGGCTGGGGGTGGGAAACCACCAGCTTGATGTCGTCCATGTTGCCTGATTTGTTGACCAGGTTGTGGATGATCCCCAGATTCAATTCGCCGCAGATCTTGACATTGTACTTAATAAAGGAGTCCAAGGTCGAGGTGACCGCGCCTTCGATGGAGTTTTCCACCGGGACAATGCCGTATTGCGTTCTGCCGCGCTCAATCTCGTCAAAGATGTCCTCAATGGTTTCCAGGGGGAGATACTTGGCGGAGTGGCCGAAGTATTTTATCCCTGCCAGATGCGAAAAGGTAGCTTCAGGACCAAGATAGGCTACGGCAACCTTTTTTTGCGAGAGCCGGCAGGTGGTGATGATCTCATGGAAGATGCTCATGAGCGGCTGTTCTGGAAAGGCGCCGTTGTTTTCGGCAAGCAACCGCTCAAAGATTTGACGTTCCCGCAGCGGATCCCATTTGGCCTTATTATTCTGGTCCTTGAGCTCGCCGATTTTTTTGGCGCAGAGCAACCGTTTTTTGAGAAGCTCTAAAAACTGGCTGTCTATGGCATCGATCTGTTGCCGGACATCGGCTAGGGTGAGGTCTTTCTTGTTTTTCATAGTGAGATTGGTGGGTTATTGGGTGGTGTGTTTTTGCGACCGATTTAGTACAAATCCCATTTTGGGGCGATGGTTTTGTGATTTCAAGGAATTTCCCTTTGGCACAGTGACTTTCATAATCATATCCTGTGAAAAATAAAAGGGAAAAGTTCGTTTATCTTGCCGCGCATTTTCCTCAAGGAAAGTCGCCAAGGAAGGGGATTAACTGCTTGCTTCTCATTGTGGATAATGTATAAATGTCAAAATGTTGTATAGTTGGCTTTGCTGTTATGCTAAGGCAGATATTGTCTCAGTCAGAGTGAGAAAAAACGCGCAGTCGCTTCTCGGGCAGGATCATGAAAGTAAAAAACTGCATGCAAAAAGACCTGGTCCTCGTTGGTAAAGATGCCTTGCTGCAAGAGGCCGGGGCGTTGATGAAAAAACATTCCATCCGGCATCTGCCTGTGGTGGAAGACGGGCAGTTGGTCGGCTTTATTACGGAAAGCGATTTGCGTCAGTATTCTTTTCCTTCGCAAGAGAAGGATATCCATGTGCACGAGGTGATGGTGCTTAACCCCATTACCGTTAATATCAATGCCAGTATAGAAAAGGCTGCCCGCCTCATTCATGATTACAAAATCGGCGGCTTGCCGGTTCTTGACAAGAAAAAACTGGTGGGAATCATCACCGCCATTGATTTGCTGTCGGCCTTTATCAATATGATGGGATTGTTGCGGGCCTCGTCGCGGCTGGATGTTCTGGTCGGCAAAGTCGGCGGGGTCGAAGATGTCACCAGAATTATTAAAGAACACGGATGTGAGATAATCAGCGTGGCAACCGAAAGCCATTCCTCCCGGCGAAAATTGTATTGTTTCAGGCTGGAAAAAGGGGAGTTGGACAAAGCGATCGACGCCCTTGAAGAAGCCGGCCACAAAGTTGTCTCGGTGGAGGATTAATGTCCGCCCATCGTAGGATTATCCCTGAGAAGGAGCTGTTTACATGAGCGAGTTTAAGGTTCAGAAGACATATGAAGAAATCAATGCCAAGATCAAGGCGGGGCAGGCTGTGGTGGTCACCGCCGAAGAGATGGTCGGTATTGTGAAAAAGCATGGTCCGGTTGAAGCTGCCAGAAAGGTGGATGTGGTAACCACCGGCACATTTTCTCCCATGTGTTCTTCTGGAGCGTTTATCAATTTCGGTCACTCCAATCCCACCACCAAGGCACTCAAGGTGTGGTTGAACAATGTGCCGGCCTATGCCGGGCTTGCCGCGGTGGATGTCTATATCGGCGCGACGGAGCCGCCGGAGGATGATCCCCTGAATAAGGTCTTCCCCGGTGAATTTCTTTATGGCGGCGGGCATGTGCTTGAAGATCTGGTAGCCGGAAAAAAGGTGCTGCTTAAGGCCGTGGGATATGGAACAGACTGCTATCCGAATAAAAATTTGGAAAAAGAGGTGACGCTTGCCGATTTGCCGTATGTGCTCCTGGTGAATCCCCGTAATTGTTATCAGAATTACAATTGTGCCATTAATCTTTCCGATCGAACCGTATATTGTTACATGGGCACCCTGAAGCCCCAGGCTCGAAACGCGACTTTTTGCAGTGCCGGCGAGTTGAGTCCCCTGTTGAACGATCCATTTTATAAGACAATCGGCTTGGGGACGAGGATTTTTCTGGGCGGTGGAATCGGTTATGTGACCTGGCATGGCAGTCAGCACAACCCGAAAGCCCTGCGGTCGGAAAACGGCACAACCAGAAGAGCAGCCGGCACCATGATGGTGCAGGGTGATTTGAAACAGATGTCTGCCCGCTGGCTCAAGGGCGTGAGCATGCAGGGCTACGGCAGCTCCCTGGCCGTGGGAATCGGGGTGCCGATTCCCATCTTGAATGAGGAAATGGCCTCTTTTACCGGGGTTTCCGATGAGGAGATCTTTACCCAGATTGTTGATTATTCCTATGACTATTCACATGGCGTGGCGCGCAACTATGGGGAAGTCAGCTATGCGCAATTGAAGAGCGGTCAGATTGAGGTGAATGGCAAGATGGTACCCACGGCGCCTCTCTCCAGTGTGGTTCGGGCGCGAGAAATTGCCGAGACCCTTAAGGGTTGGATAACAAGTAGAAAGTTTTTTCTTGAAAAGCCCATCCAGACTTTGCCTGCTGAGTAAGTGCAACCCGGGTGGAAAATTCTTTGTCGGCAAAATATCGGCAGCTGCAGGAGATAATTTCACAATACAAGAAGGTTGCTATCGCCTTTTCCGGCGGGGTGGACAGTTCCTTTCTCTTGTATGCCGCCTGCACTACTTTGGGCCCCTCGTCGGTTCATGCCTTTCATGCCAGGTCCGAACTCCTGCCGTCCTCGGAAGTGGAGCGCGTTGAGCTTGCTGTTAAGGAGCGGGGCTGCTTTTTTCATCCCATTGCGATCAATCCGTTGGTTTGGTCGGAGTTCGTTGCCAATGGAGCCGAGCGCTGTTATCACTGCAAAAAAAAAATCTATCAAACATTTTTGGCTGAAATGCCTGTTCTTGAGGGGGCATTGTTGTTCGATGGCACCAATCGCGACGACCTCGGGCAAGATCGGCCAGGTTTAATGGCTGTTGCCGAGCTGAATGTGCAAACCCCCCTGGCTGATCTCGGTTTTACAAAAAAAGAGATTCGCTTGCTCAGTCGGGAATTTTCCCTGTCAACCTGGGATGCGCATGCATCCTCCTGCTTGGCTACAAGAATAGCGCAACGGGAACCCATCACCAGAGAAAAAATTTTGCTGGTGGCCCAGTGTGAGGCCCTGCTGCAAAAAAAAGGCTTTATGGGGGTGCGGGTACGGCTTTCCCAGGGAAATGCTACCATTGCAGTGCTGAAACAAGATTTGTGTGAAATTCGAAAAAAAAACGTATTTCCGAGTATTAAGCACGAATTTTCGTGCTTGGGTTTGCGTACGGTTACGATTGATCCACAAGGAAGATAGGATTTGGCGGGGTGATTTTCTTTCCGAAGTCGGCAGGGAACAGATGCAGCATAGGTCTTTTTTTTCTTATTTTATCACATTTTTTGTTTGACAGACGCTTTTTTTTGTTTGACAATCACCACACATCTGTTTAAATCGCCCCTTAGGCAACTTGATTACGGTGCTTGTAGAAGGCAGAGAATCTCTAAATTCACGAGGAGGAAGGAGAGGAATGAACAAAAGTGAATTAGTCGAGAACATGGCAAAAGCCGGCGGTATCAGCAAGGCTGCAGCTGAGAAAACCCTTGGTGGTATGCTGGAAGCAGTTACCGCAGCTTTGAAAAAAGGTGACAAGGTAACTTTGGTTGGTTTTGGTACCTTTTCCGTGACCAAGAGGGCGGCTCGTCAGGGTCGCAATCCTCAGACCGGGAAGGCCATCACCATCAAGGCGCGCAAAGTCGCACGCTTTAAGCCCGGCAGTAAGCTTGCTGAAGCAGTAAAGTAAGCTGCATCTCTTCATCCGCTGTATCTGTTAACAGGCAAGGCAGGTGCTCCATAAGCTGGGAGCTCCTGCCTTCTTTTTTGTTGACGCCTCAAAAAACTCTGGGTACATATGGTCCACAATTTTAAGTCAGGGACCAGCCTGGTGAATGAAAGAGAAATGATCATAATGTCGGGATGTGGCTCAGCCTGGTAGAGCACGTGCTTCGGGAGCACGGGGTCGGAGGTTCGAATCCTCTCATCCCGACCAGTAATAGTAAGGGTTTCCGGTTAATTCCGGAAACCCTTTTTTGTTTTGTCTACATGTCGGTGGCGTTCTTCTCGCCTTGGTTACGATCACCCTGGCCATGTTTTTTTTACCTCGCAGTCGATCCCGCCTTGGGCAAGGGTGAGGTTGATGGTTTCCCCAATTTGGACCTCTGCGCTGTTTCGAACGATATTCCCATTTTTTCGTTGCACAATACTGTAGCCTCTGCCAAGAACCGCCAGCGGACTTATGGCATGCAGCAGCCCGGCGTTTTTGCCCAGTGCTGCCCGTTTGCGCTCCTGTTGGCGAAGCATGGCTTGGGTCAAACGTCGGCGCAGCTCATGGACCCATTGGTTCTGATATTCCAGGTGCTTATGTGGGTTATGGCTGGCAAGGATCTGGCTGAGTCTGGCAAGGGCGAGTTGGCGCTGATGGATACTGGTGGAAAAGGCGAAGTGCAAGGAGGTCAAGGCATGGTCGGTTGTCAGGCGGAACTGGTCAAGAAGCGAGGTGGGGTCGCCCAGGATTTTTCGGTGGTCCTCGATGGCGCGGCGGAAAAAGGTTAGCCTGTCTTGAACCGTTTTTGTCAGTCGGGTGGTGAGGTTGTGCAGTTGGGCATGGAGTTGGGCGCGGCTGGGGATAAGCGCTTCGGCGGCACCGGTGGGGGTGGGAGCCCGGAAGTCCGCGACCAGATCGGCGATGGTGAAATCAACTTCGTGGCCAATTGCCGAAACTATGGGGACGCGCGAACCGGCAATGGCCCGGGCGAGCTTTTCTTCGTTAAAGGTCCACAGGTCTTCCAGGGAGCCGCCTCCACGGCAGAGAACGATCACATCGTTTTCCCCTCTTTGGTTACAGAGGGTTATGGCCTCGATGATGTCTTCCAAGGACCCGGCCCCCTGGACTCGAACCGGGAAAATTTCAATCGGGATTGCGGCGCATCTTTTTTCGGCCATGGTGATAAAATCATGCACCGCCGCTCCGCTTGGCGAGGTGATAAGAGCTATTTTCTCGGGCAGCAGAGGCAGTGACCGTTTTCGCTCCCCATCAAAAAGTCCTTCGTCTGCAAGTTTGCGCTTGAGAAGATCGAAGGCAAGCTGCAATGTTCCGGAGCCCTTTGTCGTCAAAAAATCCACAATGAGCTGGTATTCGCCGCGGGCTTCATACAATGAGATGCGGCCTCGGCAAACCACCTCCAGGCCATCCGTCGGGGTGCAGGCGAGATAGCGCTGTTGGGGCTTGAAAAGCACTGCTTTTATCTGGGCACTTTCATCCTTGAGGGTGAAATAGAGATGCCCCGAGTAAGGGCAGCGCAGATTGGAGATCTCCCCGGCTACAGTGACAAAGGGAAAGGAGACCTCAAGCACCCCCCGGATTGACCGGGTAAGTTCGCTGACGGTTTGAATCTGATCTCTGGTTATGGTAGAATGCATGGTCATTTCCTAGCATGGCCGACATGGCAGGTACAAGTATTTTGTTTATGAGTGCCGCTTGGATATATGAAAAGCGTTGGGAGAAGCAGGGTAAAATGACGGATGCTTTTTTTGGGCGGAAAAGGTATATTGGCAGCAATTTTTGTTGTTTCAGGGGAAAACGTGAGCAGTGTAACAGCGAGGGGTTGAGGCATGTCTGAGCAAAATACCTATTTCCAACAAGAGATATTGAACAAGCCGTTACAGAAACATGGATTGCTCGAAGAGCTTAACCTGCCTCCCAAGGCAATCCGTTTTATTCGCAACAACAGGCGGAATTTAATAGTCGGCCTGTTGTGCTGCGTGTTGGCAATTGTTGGTTGGTCGTCTCTCAGTTATTATCTGGCCAGGCAAAATGACCGGGCCGCCGCCCTGTTGTCCGAGGCGATTGGGCAGGGGGCACCGGAACAGCGCAAGGTGCTTTTGCAAAAGGTTCTTGACGAGTATGGCAGGACCGGTGCAGCGATGTGGGCAAAGATCGAGATGGGGCATATGGCCTTTGATGCGCAGCAGTATGATGAGGCGATCAAGGTGTATCTGGGGGTTCGTGATGATCTTGCCAAGTCGAGTCCGGTGTACCCCTTGGTGCAGCTGAATCTGGCCCAGGCCTATGAAAATAAAAATGGATTGCCTGAGGCGCTTGCCGCCTATCAGCGTTTGGCCGAGATCAAGGGCTTTACCGGAGAGGCTAACCTGGCCATGGCCAGGATTTATGCGTTGCAGAAAGATCTGCCCAAGGCAAAAGAGGTGTATGGCAAGGTGGTCGTCGAAGAAGGTGTTTCTCCGGTGGTCAAGGAAATGGCCCAGGCTAAGCTTGACCGGCTTTAAGTTTGGAGATTAACGGTTGCTTTCGCGAAAATCAGGGTCGGTATCGTTTAGCTTATGGAGATAATTCGCACACCTGTCGAGATGAGCGGCTGGGCAAATAAGGTTCTTGCCGCCGGCCAGACAATCGGCTTGGTGCCCACCATGGGATTTTTTCATGAGGGGCATCTGTCTTTGATGCGCAAGGCCAGGGAGAAGGCCGACCGCACGGTGGTGAGCCTGTTTGTGAATCCGATTCAGTTTGGGGCCAACGAAGACCTGGGCAGGTATCCCCGCGATTTTTCCAGAGATAGTCAGCTTGCGGAAACCGAGGGTGTGGATGTCCTTTTTGCCCCTGAGGCCCGGGACATGTATCCGTCGGAGGCATGCACCAGGGTGATTGTTTCCGGTCTGACGGACGGTCTTTGCGGGGCGAGTCGACCGGGTCATTTTGCCGGGGTGACCACCGTGGTCGCCAAGCTTTTCCATATCATCAAGCCGTACTGTGCTGTTTTTGGGAGAAAGGATTTTCAGCAGCTGGCGGTGATCACGAGAATGGTGGCGGATCTTGACTGGGACGTGGAGATTGTCGGTCACCCCATTGTCCGGGAAGCGGACGGCTTGGCCATGAGCTCGCGGAACACCTATCTGTCCGCCTCGGAGCGGCAGTCTGCACTGTGCCTTTTTCGGGCCATTGCGCACGCGAGAAGACGGGTGCGCGAAGGGCTTGTCGAGGCGGAGGTTCTGTTGCAAGAGGTGGAGTGGCTTTTGCTGCAGGAGTCGGTAACCATTGAGTACGTAAGCTTTGTTGATCAGGCGACTTTGCGGCCGCAAGCCGTGTTGCGAAAAGGCGCGGTCTTGGCCATGGCCATAAAGGTCGGGGCAACCCGCTTGATCGACAACGATAACCTTTTTGAAGAACACTGAGAGAACGATAATGTTGCAATACATGTTAAAATCAAAGATTCACCGCGCCACGGTGATTGAGGCTGATCTCAACTATGAGGGCAGCCTCTCGGTGGATAAGGATTTGATGGACGCCGTTGGGCTGTACCCTTTCGAACGGGTGAACATCTATAATATCAATAATGGCGAGCGGTTTGATACCTATGTGATCGAAGGTAAGGCCGGTACCGGAATGATTGGCTTGAACGGTGCGGCTGCCCGGAGGGGGCTGCCCGGCGACCTGATTATCATTGTCAGTTATGCCTTGTATGCTCCGGAGGAGTTGGCCGGATACAAGCCAAGGATCGTGGTTCTTGATAAAGGTAATATGATCAAGAAGGTGATGCATGTCGAGGAGGCGCAACATCCGTATCGTGGATAGTTTCCTGCCGGGGAGCTATTCAGGCGCGATCTGCCTGAGCGCTTGTGGCTGGTTTGCATTTTTTCTTGATAGATGTCCATGATTCTTTTGGTTGCCGCCACAGAGATGGAAGCCTTGCCCCTGGCCGGGAAAAACACCGGCCATTCCCATGAGCTTTTTGTCGCGGGTGTGGGGCCGCTTGAAACAGCGGTTCGGCTTACCCGGCGGCTGTGCGAGGGGAAGGGAGATATCTCCCTAGTTCTCAATTTCGGAGTGGCCGGGGCTTATGCCGGTTCCGGGGCTGGTCTGCTTGATATCTGTCTGGCCGAGAGCGAGATTATGGGGGATTTCGGTATCTGCCATCAAGAAAGCATTGAGCCGTTTGCCGGGCAATTGGCACAGAAGGCCGGTTTTTCCCTGGAGCCCGGGTATCTTGCCCAGGCCTGGGAAATTCTCGAGAAACAGGATTATCGCTGTAAAAAAGGTGTATTTGTTACAGTCAACGGGGTTACTGCCACGGCAAGGCGTGGCGCCCTGTTGCGCGCGGCCCATGACGGTCTCTGCGAAAATATGGAGGGCGGGGCAGTGGCTAGGGTCTGCGAGGAATTCGGTGTGCCCTGTCTTGAGGTACGCTGCGTCAGCAACATGGTGGAAGACCGCAACACTGCTAACTGGCAGCTTGCCGACGCCATACGAAAATGCGGACAAGCCGTTTCCCTGCTTGTCGATCATATAGTGCTCATCTGAATCAGGCAGAAAATCCGTGCCACTTCTTCCAGAAAAAAACAGGCTCAGTCTGGGCTTCTCTCCCTGTCCAAATGATACTTTCATTTTTCATGCCCTGGTACATGGGGTGACTTGCTGCGGCGCTCCCAACTTTGAAGATGCGGTGCTTGCCGATGTCGAAACCCTCAATGAGTGGGCTCTTGCCGGGCGGCTTGATGTAACCAAGCTTTCGTTTCACGCCTTGGGGCATGTCCTTGATCGTTATGTTTTGCTCATGGCTGGAAGCGCTCTTGGCCGTGGCTGTGGCCCACTGCTGGTCGCACGGGAAAATTTTTCCGCTACTGCGCTTCCACGTCTGACCATCGCCATCCCCGGCAGGTACACTACGGCGGCCCTATTGCTCCAGATGTATTCCCCTGTTGCCTTGATGACCAAAGTGATGCGTTTTGACGAGATTATGCCGGCTATTGTGGCAGGTGAAGTCGATGCCGGAGTGATCATCCACGAGAGCCGTTTCACCTTTCGGGAACATGGCCTGCTGATGCTTCAAGACCTTGGTGCCTGGTGGGAGCAGGCGACAGGCTTTCCCATTCCGCTTGGCGGCATCGCGGCAAAACGATCATTGGGCAAGGAGAAAATTCAGGCCATTGACCGGTGTATCCGCGCAAGTGTTTCTTCCGCCTTTGCCGCTCCGGAGGCGGGTATGTCATATATCCGTCGTCACGCCCAGGAGCTTGACGACAAGGTTATCAAGGATCATATAGGGCTTTATGTGAATCCATTTTCTGTTGATCTGGGAGAGGAGGGGGTTGCCGCTGTACGGGAATTTTTGGCGCGAGGCCGACTGTACGGTGGGTTACCGCGGCATTCTGCCGCTCTGCCGTTAATCAGCATGGAATTATAACGTCTGGGGCTACCGATAACCGAACGGGGCGATTTCCGCTTTTGTTGTGTTCTTTCGGTCTTAAGCCAGAAACGTGCTTGACAAGAAATATATTCAGAATATATTTCAAAATTCCCTGTTTTGTAAGGTTTTTGCCGGTGCGCTGCTTTGCGCGGCATATTTATGGTATGCAATCCGATCTTCAGTCGGAAGACGTGTTGAATTCAAAGGTAAGGAATAGAGCATGAAACTCACAGGAGCACAGGCATTCCTCAAGTGTCTGGAAGAACATGGAGTCGAGGTTATCTTCGGTTATCCCGGCGGGGCACTCATCGATGTCTATGATGAGTTGATGAAAAATGATAAAATCCATCACGTGTTGACCCGGCATGAGCAGGCCGCAGTCCATGCCGCCGATGCTTACGGGCGGATCAAGGGAGAAGTAGGGGTTGCCCTGGTTACCTCGGGGCCTGGCGCCACTAATGCGGTGACCGGCATTGCCTCGGCCTATATGGACTCGATCCCCCTGGTCGTTTTTACCGGGCAGGTGCCGACCAAGCTGATCGGCAACGATGCCTTTCAGGAGGTTGACATTGTCGGGATTACCCGTCCGATCACCAAACATAATTATCTGGTGAAAAACGCCGAGGAGTTGGTGCCTATTATTCGGGAGGCTTTCCATCTTGCCAAGACCGGTCGTCCCGGTCCCGTCCTGGTTGACCTGCCCAAGGATGTTCTGGCCACCCGGATAGGCTATCCAGAGCTGAAACCGATCAGTATGCGGACTTACAAACCCACCTATGAGCCGCATCCCGGTCAGATCGAGAAGGCCTGCAAGGCAATGCTTAAGGCCAAAAAACCTGTGATCTACGCTGGTGGAGGGGTTATTCTTTCCGATTCCAATGAGGAACTGACCGAACTGGCCAGAAGGCTCGATATTCCCGTTACCATGACCCTCATGGGACTTGGCGGTTTCCCGGGAACGGATCATTTGTCCATGGGCATGCTGGGCATGCACGGAACCTATTTTGCCAACATGGCCGTGGCCAACTGTGATCTGTTGATTGCGGTGGGCGCTCGTTTTGATGATCGTGTTACCGGTCGGGTTGACGCCTTTGCCCCCCACGCCGAAATCATTCATATTGATATTGATCCTTCCTCCATCAGCAAGAACGTCCGGGTGGATATCCCCATCGTGGCTGACTGTAAGCATGCATTGGACGCTATTAATGCTTGGTTCGGACGGAGTAAGGATTTCAATGCCGACGATTGCATGGAAAAGAATCGTCCTTGGCATGAGCAGATCCGAGAGTGGAAAAACAAGCATCCCCTTGGTTATGTGGAAGAAACCGATATCATCAAGCCCCAGTTTGTTATTCAGAAGCTCAATGAATTGACCGGCGGTGATGCAATCATCACCACCGAGGTCGGCCAGCATCAGATGTGGACCGCCCAGTTCTATCATTTTAACAAGCCCCGTCAGTTTGCCACCTCAGGGGGGCTCGGTGTCATGGGCTATGGCTTCCCTGCTGCCATCGGCGCCCAAATGGCCGCACCGGACAAGGTTGTCATCGACATTGCCGGCGATGGTTCCATCCAGATGAACATCCAGGAACTGGCCACGTGCAGGCAGGAAAAATTGCCGGTCAAGGTGGCCATTTTGAACAATGGGTATCTGGGCATGGTCCGCCAGTGGCAGGAGCTGTTTTACAATAAACAGTACTCCTCGACCGTCATGGAAGTTGCCCCGGATTTTGTCAAGGTGGCTGAGGCCTATGGCGCGGTGGGATTACGGGCGACCAAGCCCAGCGAGGTAGAGCCGGTTATCCGGGAGGCCTTGAAGATCAATAATACAGTGTTTATGGACTTTGTCATTGCCAGGGAAGAAGGTGTCTACCCCATGGTTCCTGCTGGTAAGGCCACAACAGAGATGCTGCTGGTTTAGGGAGCCGTCACGAGACAACTTGATCATTATGGCCATTTCGTTACGGCTTCATATGCCGTTTTGGTTAATCGGTTGGTCATCTTCTTTGCTTACAACGGCTTAAAAAGGATAGCGCGATGAAACATACCATTTCCGTACTCTTGCAAAATAAACCCGGAGTTCTGTCCCGAGTCACGGGCCTTTTCAGTGGCCGGGGTTTTAACATCGAAAGCCTGTCCGTGGCTCAGACTCTTGAGCCGGATGTTTCCTGTCTGACCCTGGTGACCTCCGGCGAGGATACAATCATTGAGCAGATTACCAAGCAGCTCCACAAGCTCATTGATGTTATCAAAGTCACCGATATGTGCGAGCATGATAATGTTGAACGGGAGATGGCCCTGATCCGGGTAAAGGCCGAGGCGCACACCAGGGCCGAGGTTTTGCGGATTGTTGATATCTTTCGGGGAAAGGTGATTGACGTCGGGCCAAAGAGCTATGTTGTGGAACTTACCGGCAAGGCGAGCAAGCTTCAGGCGGTGATTGATATTCTGCGTCCCATTGGGATACAGGAGATTGTCCGTTCCGGGACCATTGCCATGACCCGGGCTCCCAAGTCGTAATTTTTCCCGTACAGATAGGGTTCGCAGATGAACTGGCAGACTGTAACCGCGGTTTGTCAGTTCATTTTTATATGGGCCGAAACGAAACGGCCCTCAAGAAAACCATTTTGCCGTGAGACAGGAAACGCATGAAAAAACCACAAGTCCCTGTGGCCCTTGAAGGATATCCGTTCATCGGCTTTGCGGCATTGACAACTCTGGTTCTTGCCGTTTTGGGTTATGATTTCAGCGCGTTGCTGGCCTTGTTCACCACGGCCTTTGTCCTGTACTTTTTTCGGGACCCGGAACGGATTTCCCCTGAGGATGAGGATGTGCTGGTTTCTCCGGCTGATGGCAAGGTTATCCTCATTGAGAAGGTTTTTGACGACAAGTTCGTGAAGGAGCATGTCTACAAGGTCAGCATCTTCATGAATGTCTTTAATGTGCATGTGAATAGGTCTCCATGTCCGGGAACCATTACCAAAGTACAGTATTTTCCGGGCATGTTTTTTTCGGCCAATACCGAACGCGGAGCCTTGGAAAACGAGGCTTGCGCCCTTACCCTGGAAACAAGGGGCAACCGTAAAATCGCGGTTGTCCAGGTGGCCGGCCTTATTGCCCGGCGCATTGTCTGTTGGGCTGGAAAGGGTGACAGGTTGATGCGCGGAGAGCGCTTTGGTCTGATTCGTTTTGGTTCAAGGGTTGATCTGTATCTTCCGCAGCAGATTCAGTTGGAAATCTCGGTCGGCCAGAAAGTGAGGGCCGGTGAGACGGTTCTAGGCTACCTTCCTTGATAACTCCTATGCAGAAAATTCTTTTTTCAATATTCTATTTAGGATAGGAGGGCGAACATTGCGATGTTTGCGAACAATATAGAATGGAGGAGCACATGAACAGGCATCATAAAGCCGAAGATGTTATTTCCTCAAAGGGTAAAATCTGCATGTTGCCGAGCATCATTACCACGGCAAGTCTTTTTAGCGGATTTTACGCCATAGTTGCGGCAATTAACGGACAGTTTTTTCATGCAGCCGTGGCAATAATTATTTCCGGTGTTTTCGACGGCCTTGATGGCAGGGTTGCCCGTCTTACCGGCACTACCAGTAAGTTTGGCATGGAGTACGATTCCCTGTGCGATCTGGTGGCCTTTGGTGTGGCCCCCGGGGTGTTGGCCTATGAGTGGGTGCTTCGACCTTATGGACGTTATGGCTGGCTGGCGGCTTTTCTCTATGTAGCGACCACGGCTTTGCGGCTGGCCAGGTTCAATTCCCAGGATACCACTTCGACCAATAACGAATTCACCGGCTTGCCGTGTCCCGCAGCCGGTGGCATGATCGCCGCTTCGGTTATGTTCTGCAGTTTTTTTGATATCAGCGGAACCTTGCGAAATTTTATCGTGCTGGGAACCGTTTACGGTCTTTCCTATCTCATGGTCAGTTCCGTGAAATATCAGAGTTTCAAGCATGTGGAAACTGACCGGGCTCAAAAATTCAAGGTTCTGGTCGGGATGGTTGTGCTCATCATGGTCCTTGCCACCGAACCGCAGGTTACTCTTTTTGTTATGGGGGCCGGTTACGTTCTATCCGGACCGCTGGCGGCGGGGTACCGTTTGGTGGTCAAGGGCAGGAAACCTGCCGTGAAAGAAGAAAGAAATTCGGTATAAACTTGGTTTCGGACAGCATTTCGTTTGTGTTGTCGGGACTGAGAGGAATGGTGCTGCGATGTCTGATAAAATAGTTATTTTTGATACCACCTTGCGTGATGGTGAGCAATCGCCCGGTGCAAGCATGAATATGCAGGAAAAATTTCGGCTGGCCCAGCAACTGGTCAAGTTGAAGGTGGACGTGATTGAAGCCGGTTTTCCCGTGGCTTCCCCTGGTGATTTCGAGTGTGTGCGAAATATCGCGGAAAATATCCGTGGTGCGCAGATCGCCGGCCTCGCCCGTTGTAACGTCAAGGATATTGACCGGGCCTGGGAGGCCCTCAAGGCTGGAGAAAATCCAAGAATCCACACTTTTTTGGCAACCTCGGACATTCATCTTAAGCATAAGCTGAAGATGAACCGGGATCAGGTGCTGGAACTGGCTGTGGCATCGGTTCGTCACGCCGCGAAATACACGAGCAATGTGGAGTTTTCCGCAGAAGATGCTTCGCGCAGTGATCTTGATTTTGTCTGCAAGGTCTTTGCCGCGGTAATCGACGCCGGAGCCACGACCTTGAATTTTCCCGATACAACCGGTTATGCACTGCCCGATGAGTTCGGCCGTAAGATCAGTTATCTCATCGAGAATATCCCAAATATTCATAAGGCTGTGCTCAGTGTCCATTGCCACAATGATCTCGGCTTGGCTGTGGCCAATTCCCTTGCTGCCATTAATCATGGGGCGCGGCAGGTGGAGTCAACCATCAATGGTCTTGGGGAAAGGGCCGGCAATACGGCCATGGAAGAGCTGGTCATGGTTATTCGTACCCGCGCCGACCAGATGCAGGTGCATACCGATATCGTAACCGAGCACATCTATCCCACGAGTCGGTTGGTCACCACCATCACCGGAATGCCGGTGCAGCCCAACAAGGCCATTGTCGGGGCCAATGCCTTTGCCCACGAATCCGGGATACATCAGGACGGGGTGCTCAAGGAGCGGACCACCTACGAGATCATGAATCCTGTTGATATCGGAATCTCCACCGGCAACATAGTGCTGGGCAAGCATTCCGGTCGCCATGCCCTGAAGGATAGGATCGCGGCAATGGGGTATAGCCTCAAGGACGATGAGTTGGAGCGGGTTTTTGCCCGGTTCAAGGAGGTGGCCGACGTTAAGAAGGAGATGTTTGACGAGGATCTCGAAGCCATTCTCATGGACGAGGTGCTGCGAATTACAGAAACCTTCTCCTTGGTACATCTGGGGGCGATGAGCGGCAACAAGAGTTTGCCAACTGCTGCGGTGCGGTTGCTTATCGACGGGAAGGAGCAGGAGATGGCCTGCATCGGCATCGGCCCCATTGATGCCTGCTTCCGGGCCATTGCCGAATTGACTCAAACCAAGAGCAAGCTCCAGTATTTTTCGGTAAGTTCAATCACCGGCGGTACCGATGCCCAAGGCGAGGTTATGGTTCGGATTGAAGATGAAGGGAAGGTTGTTGTGGGTCAGGGAGCTGACCCTGATATCATTACCGCGGCAGCCAAGGCATATCTCAACGGCTTGAATCGGTTGGTGTTTTTGAAGAGGGAAACCATGCGGCAGGGAGGCTGAGACATCAAGTGGCTGCTTTGGAAACCTGCTGATGTTTGTACTTGTCATGCTTGCTGCCGAGAATGAAAGTAAACCAAGAAACGTAACTGTTTCCCAGTGCTGTACATGCAGTGCTGCGAAACAATTACAGATTTTTTATACAATTGCCGGGTGATCCCCGGCTGCTGTCTGTAAGGGACTGGGACAATGACTGCTGCAAAAAAGAAATTCAATGTTGCTGTTGCCGGCGCAACCGGCGCTGTTGGCGGTGCCATGCTTGATGTTTTGGCGCGAAGGGACTTTCCTCTGGATGAACTGCGTTTGCTCGCTTCGGAGCGCTCCGTGGGGAAAACTCTTACCTTTAAGGGCAAGGAGATTCCTGTTCAGCTGTTGAGCAAGGATGCCTTTGCCGGGATCGATATCGCTCTCTTTTCCGCAGGGGCTACCCGCTCCTTCGATTTTGCTCCGGCTGCAGCGGCGGCGGGCGCCGTGGTTGTCGACAACTCCAGCGCCTACCGCATGGATCCGGAAATCCCCTTGGTGGTGCCCGAGGTGAATTCCCATGCCATTGCTCAGTATAAAAAACGGGGCATCATTGCCAATCCCAACTGTTCCACCATCCAGATGCTGGTGGCCCTGAAACCCATTCACGACAAGGTCCGGATCAAACGCATCGTGGTATCCACCTATCAGGCGGTTTCCGGCACCGGGGCAAAGGCCATAGATGAACTCAAGCAGCAGGTTCTTGATTATGCGGCGGGCAAGCCCCTGGAGCATAGCGTATATCCGCACCAGATCGCCTTCAACTGTCTGCCCCAGATCGACAGCTTCCTTGATAACGGCTACACCAAGGAAGAGATGAAGATGGTCAACGAAACCCGTAAGATCTTTGAAGACCAGACCATCGGTGTCACTGCCACCACGGTGCGCGTTCCTGTTTTTTACGGCCATTCCGAATCGGTCAATATCGAAACCGAGAAGAAGATCACCGCGGCCGAGGTCAAGGCTCTTTTGAAAAATGCTCCCGGGGTGCAGTTGGTTGATGAGCCGACCCTGAGCCGGTATCCAATGGCCATTGACTGCGCGGGTAAGTTCGAGACTCTGGTTGGCCGGATTCGTGAGGATGAGTCCATTGCCAACGGGATCAACCTCTGGGTGGTCTCCGACAATATCCTCAAGGGAGCTGCGCTCAACGCCGTGCAGATCGCCGAGGTTCTCATTCGGGATTACCTGTAATTGTGCGGATTATCAGCGGCAGCGCTCGAGGGCGCAAGCTGCTTGCGCCGGGCCCGCGTTTTGGCGATCTGATTCGGCCTACCTCCGATAGGGCAAGGGAAGCGATTTTCAGCATTTTGGCTGCCAAGGTTGCAGGCGCCCGGGTTTTGGACCTGTTTGCCGGTACCGGCGCCTTGGGCCTGGAAGCCTTGAGCCGGGGGGCTATACTGGCGGTTTTTGTCGATGCCCAGCGTTCCGTCATCGAGCTTATTGAGCGGAATGTAGCGCTCTGCGGCTTTACTGACCGTGCCATGGTGTTGCAGCGAGATCTGGCCAAGGGCCTTGCTTTTTTGGCCGCAAAGCAGCCGGCCCATGGATTTGATCTGGTTTTTCTTGACCCTCCTTATGGGAGTACCCTTGCCCTGCGCGGGCTTGAGTGTTTGGCGGCCGGAACTTTTCTTGCCGCCAAGGCGGTAGTTGTTCTCGAAGACGCAGCTGAAGCGCAATACCCTCAAACCTTGGGGCCGCTTACTTGTTTTGACCGCCGCCGTTACGGAGAGGCAGGTTTCTGGCTTTACCACCATCTGGAGGCAGAGAGCAATGACTGACTATGAGCCGTTTGTCTCTGAAGCCACATCCGAATCTGTCGCCGTGTATCCCGGCACCTTTGATCCCATAACCAATGGCCATCTCGATATTATTCACCGGGGGCTGAATCTGTTTGACCGGGTAATCATCGCTGTTGCATGTAATCCTGGCAAGCAGCCGCTTTTTTCCCTGGACGAACGACGGAAGATGATTGAAGATTGTTTCCCCGGCAATGAAACCCGGATCGAGGTGGTGGATGTCTCCGGGCTTCTCGTGGATTTTGCCTACAAACGCGGGGCAAAAGCTATTATCCGCGGCTTGCGGGCCGTGTCTGATTTTGATTATGAGTTCCAATTGGCCTTGATGAACCGGAGGATTGAACGGGAGGTAGAAACGGTTTTTCTGATGACCGGCTTCCGTTGGATCTTTATTAGTTCCAGTATTATTAAGGATGCGGCAAGACATGGCGGGGATGTAAGCGGTTTGGTGCCGGATCATGTCTGCGAGAAACTGCGGGCGCGGTATTTGCAACCATGATGAGCGGATGGGTGACTGTCCTGGCCGATGTCTCAGTCTGTTCTTCTTTTGCCAAGTTCCACAGGGTCATTTCCTGTCATGACTGAGAAGGCGGGAAAAGGGGAGCTTTTTACCCGGCGGATATTCCTGGCTGGTTCTTGGTCCTGGTTGAGCTGGGGGGCCGGCGCCTTGCTCTTGTATCCTGTTTTTCGTTTTCTTGGCTATCGTACTCCCAAACAGCCACGAATCGTGAAAGTACATAAGGTCTTGCCGGTGGGCGGGTTTGTTCTGGAGCATGATTTTATCCTTTTTGTCGGGCAAAGCGGCCCGTGGGCCGTGTCGAGGAAATGCACCCATTTGGGCTGTCGGCTCAATTACCAGGAAAAGGAAGAAATTCTCCTCTGTCCTTGTCATCATAGTCGATTCAGCAAGGAAGGGGTCCGGATCAGCGGTCCCGCCAAAAAAAATCTTCCCCGTTTTCAGGTGGCGACTGTGAGGGAGGACAAGGACGGAAAAGGGTATCTTGTTACCCTGTAAGGCTATGAACATCCGTACGTTTATTGTTGAGACAAAATGGGGGGGCAAGAGCCTGGTTTCGCTCTATCTTTCTGTTTTATCCGGGATGGTGGTGGCCCTCCAGTACGACCCGGCCACTCCTTTTTTTTCCGCCAGTTCCCTTGATCTGCTGACGCCGTTCGGTCAATTCTTTCGCTCCTGTCATTTTTATTCCAGTCAGTTGTTTTTTCTCTTTTCCCTGTGCCATTTGGCTGCGGTTATCCTGGCAAAAACCGATCAGCAGCTGCGTTTCGGCAAGTGGCTCCTGCTGATCGGTTCTGTGCCTGCCGCGTTGTTATTGCTCTTTACCGGCTATGTTCTGCGGGCTGATGCAACCGGAGAGGCTGCAGGTGTCATTGCCGAAAATATCACCCTGTCCATTCCCTATCTGGGAACGATGCTGAACACCTTGCTTTTTTCCATCGAGGCCGAGGCGATGAAGCGGGTCTACGTCAACCATCTCATCGGCCTCGGGCTTGTCTGGGGGGTATGTTGCTGGGATCATCTGCGCCGCTACCGGGTAGGTTTTACCCAACATAGCCTGCTGCTTTTCGGCACGGTGGTGGCCAGTCTTTTTCTTGTAGCGCCCATGGAGCCGACTCGTCTCGGGTTGTTTCACATCCAAGGGCCATGGTTTCTGCTCGGCTTGCAGGAGCTGCTGCGCTATATCCAGCCCGTGTGGGCCGGGGTGTTTTTTCCTTCTACCCTGCTTGTCGCCCTGGTCTGTGTAAATTCAGATACTCCCGGAAGGCGGAGATCGTTGTTGTTTATTCTCTGCTGGCTCAGCGTTTATCTGCTGTTTTCCATAATTGCCGCGTTCAGATAGTGAAAGGTGAAAACGGATAATGAAAAATTAACCAACCAAGGATGTTTTTCACTTAATTTTACATTATCCATTTCTCGCTTTCTCTTCAAGGCAGAGGCAGTTTGACGGAAAAAATTGTGCCATGGGGATGGCAGTCGCGCAGGGAAATCCCGCCGCCATGGCTGTGCACTATCTGACGGACAATGGCCAATCCCAGTCCTGTCCCTGTTTCTCTGGTTGTGAAAAAAGGCTCGAATATTTTTTCCCGGATATTTGCTTGTACGCCGTGGCCGTTATCAATGATCTCCATGCTAATGGCTTCTTCACGTTTTTCATTCTCCCCGGTGGTGGTTTTATCGGCCCGGAGCAATATCCTTCCCTTTTCAATATTACGGCAGGCATTGGCGCTGTTTGTAATCAGGTTGAGAATCACCTGTCTGACCAGCTGTGGGTCGGCCCAGCACTCAAGATCGGGCGGGATTTCGAGATCAAGGGTCAGGGTGGGGTTCCAGCCCGGGTCCTGGCCAAGGGTCTCCATGGCTTCCCAGGCAAGAGCTCGCAGGGGAAACCATTTTTTTTCCGGATTGACCGGTTTGGAAAAGAGAAGAAATTCATGGATTGTTGCATCGAGCCTGTCTGATTCCCGCATGATGATACCAAACAGCCGTTTGTTGATGGAGCTTTCTGTTTCCCTGTCCAACAGCTGCACGGCCCCTGAGATGGCGGCCAGGGGATTCCTGAGTTCATGGGCAATCCCTGCGGCCATTTCTCCGATGGTTGCCATTTTTTCGGCCTGCTGTACCTGGGCCTCCATCTTTTTTATCTGACTGAGATCCTGCAGGGTATAGACGTAGCCGTTTTCGTTATCGTCCGGGGCGTTGAGTCTGGAACAGGAATAACCCACAGGGATAGTTTCTCCGTTTTTGCGGGGGATATCGGCCATGTGCCGCCGCTCCTCCTCATGGAGCAGAGCAGATTCCAGCCCGGGAAATGCGCGGGGAAGTTCCAGACCGATGATTTCGTCGGGTCGGTAGCCTGTTATGAGTCCAGCCGCCCGGTTGAAGGATGTTATCCGGGTATCTTCGTCAACTGTGATAATGCCGGTATTGATATCATCAAAGATCTGTTTGTACAGAAAGGAAAGGCGGTCATAGTCACTCACGGTCTGGAAGAGTTCCGCTTCTGTTTTCTGAAGTCGGGTCGAGAGCATGGCGCTCAGGATGGCAACCAGGAAAAAGGTGAGGCTGTGAATACTGAAATAATGGAGAAGCATTTGGAAATTGGCCAGCTGGCTTGGGTAGGTCAGGCCAAATCGAGATGCATGCCCGCCATACTCGACGAAGAGCAGGGAGCCAAACAGCAGGGTGCTCAGAGTGGCAAACAGCAGGCTTCCCGGACGAAAGAGCATGAAGGCTCCCATGACGATGGGGAAAAAATATACCACCGTGAAAACAGATTGACTGCCGCCGGTATAGAAAACCAGGAGAGTCACCAGAAGGATGTCAAGGGTGATCTGTAGGTAGCCGAAGCGGGAATAGCATTGAATCATCCCGACAATCAGGGCTGAGAGGATGGTGAAAAGATAGAGTCCTGCAATGAAATAGGCAAGATAGTGCAGAGGTGGGAGAAAGATGGAAGGTGTCTTTGCCTGGAGAAGGACACTGATCCCCAGCATTAATGAGAGGAAAAGTACTCTGAAAAACAGCAGCCAGTGAATCTGTTTCTTGAGATGTTCATTGGCGGCATGCGAGGCGGTATGCGGGCAGAAGGTGGAAAGTATCATGGGACCTTTTGGGGATGGAACTCAAGGAAAAGGATATGGTTCCAAACGTTCTTGGGAGTGTTTCTTGAAGACAGGCTTCAAATGTTATATTTTTTTGCCTTGTAGCGGAAGGAACGGAAGCTCATTTTTAGAAGATCCGCTGCTTTCATTCTGGAATTATTTGTCCTGTTCAGGGCGGTTCTGATCAATCTTTTTTCAATATCGGTGATGTACTGTTCAAGCCCGAGGTCAAAGGCGACTTCATCCGTTGACGCGGTGACATCTCCGCCTGCCTGATCAGTGTCAAGGATGCGGCTGGGGCGATGTCCTGACAGGGTGAGGCTTTCCGGTAAAATAATATTGGAGGATTCAAGGGCGACTCCACGCTCGACGATATTTTCCAACTCACGGACATTGCCGGGGAAATCATAGTCCATCAGGACCTTCAGGGCATAGGAGGAGATTTGTTGCACCTCCTTATCGAACAGGGCGCAGTATTTTTTTAGGAAATGGTCGACCAGAAGAGGCACATCCCCTTTGCGTTCACGAAGGGGCGGCATGCGGATGGGGACAACGGCCAAACGGTAAAAAAGATCCTCCCGGAAGCGACCGGCCAGAACTTCCTCTTCCAGGTTTTTGTTGGTGGCTGAAATGATCCGGACCTTGACCTTGATGGTCTCCGTTCCGCCGACTTTTTTGAATTCACGTTCCTGCAAAACCCGCAGGAGTTTGGTCTGGATAAGCGGGGAGAGTTCACCGATTTCATCCAGAAAGGCGCTGCCATTGTTTGCCAGCTCAAAAAGCCCGGTCTTGTTGGCAATTGCCCCGGTGAACGAGCCCTTGGCATGGCCGAACAGTTCGGATTCGATGAGGTTTTCCGGGATGGCGCTGCAGGTGATGGGGACAAAGGCGTTTGCCGCGACTTTGCTATGCTGGTGAATGGCTTGAGCCACGAGTTCCTTGCCGGTTCCTGATTCGCCATAGATGAGGACATTGGCCTGGGTTGGGCCGATGCGCTGGATGAGGTCGTAAATCTTGAGCATCTCCGGGCTGTTGCCGATGATGCCTGCAAAAGAATCCCGGTCCTTGGCCGGGGGCTTTTCCTGCCGACTCACCAAGGATGCCTTGATAACCGAGAGAATGTCATCCACCTTGAACGGTTTGGTAATGTAGTCGTAGGCGCCGTTTTTCATGGCAAGCACCGCATCTTCCGGCGAGGCGTAGGCGGTGATCAGCACGACGGGGATAGAGAGATCCTGCTGTTTGATATTCTCAAGGAGGGCGAGGCCGCTTAAATCCGGCATGCGGATGTCCGAGATGATCAGATCAAAATGGTGGTGTTTTAAAAGGGTGAGAGCTTCGGCTCCGCTTGCGGCGGCACGGGTTGTGTAGCCGTTTTTATCCAGGAGAATTGTGAGAAACTCCCGCATGCTGGGTTCATCGTCAACGACAAGTATCTCGGCTATCTCGGCCATGGGTAATCTGCTCAAGGCTTGAGGTGGTTTTCTGAGGATGTACAATGGGGGCTATCTTAACAGAAAATTTTCGCCCTGAAATAACAAAAATGCGTAGGGCTAAATGAAATGACCTGCGCATTTTTATCCAAACTGTGCGGGCCAACCGGCAGAGTCGTAGATTTTTCGGTATGATATCAGCTGCTGCCGCTATTCTTTTTCCTTTTTGGGAGGGTAAAAAAAAGGCATCCGTACTTGGTACGGATGCCTTTTGCCTGTCTGCGGCAGGTATTGACTCGTTGAAAATCAGTGATTCTGGGCAGCACCTGCACCCATCGGAACCCGAATGTCTTCGACAAGATGCTGAATATGTTCGGGTGGGGCCTTGGTAAAGCTTGAAACAGTGAAGGCAACGACGAAGTTGAGCAGGGCGCCCACTGCGCCAAAAGAGCCGGGGGAAATGCCAAGCAGCCAGTTTGCCGCATTATCCGGGGCCATGGCGGTCGAAGGGATGAACATGAACCCTTTGTACCAGAAAATATAGAGCAGGGTGGAGCCAAGCCCGGCAAGCATGCCGCAGATGGCACCAGCACTGTTCATTCGCTTGACAAAGATCCCCATCATGATGGCAGGGAAGATTGACGAAGCGGCGAGCCCAAAGGCCAAGGCCACAACTTGAGCGGCAAATCCCGGCGGATTGAGGCCGAGATAGCCTGCAACGATGATGGCGAAGGCCATGGCAATACGACCTGCCAGTAGCTCAGTCTTGTCATTGATGCCTTTGGCGATCATGCCCTTCAGGAGGTCATGAGAGATGGAGGAAGAAATGGCAAGGAGCAGACCCGCGGCGGTGGAGAGGGCTGCGGCGATACCACCGGCCGCCACCAAGGCGATGACCCAGTTGGGAAGCTTGGCGATCTCGGGGTTGGCGAGCACCATGATGTCGTTGTCAACCTTGGTTACCTCGTTTCCTTTCCAGCCAAAAGAGGCGAACTTGCTCTCTGCGTGTTTCGCTGAGGCTTCATCCACCTTGGCTTGAGCGGCGGCCACGTTGCCGCCTTCTTTCCTGGCAGTGGCCAGATCGGCTTCCGCAGCACTCAGACCATTGTCGCTGTAATACTGGATTTTGCCGTCACCGTTTTTGTCATCGAAGCCGAGAAGGCCGGTTTTTTCCCAGTTATGCATCCATTGCGGACGGGCATCAAACGACAGGTTCCCTTCAGGTGAACCAACTTCTCCGGTCTGAATGGTATTTGTCAGGTTCAGACGGGCCATGGCCCCAACCGACGGAGCGGTGGTGTAGAGGATGGCGATAAAGACCAGGGCCCAACCGGCGGAAGAACGGGCGTCCTTAACCTTGGGTACCGTGAAGAAGCGGGTAATAACATGGGGCAGGCCGGCGGTCCCGATCATCAGGGACATGGTCAGGAGGAAAATGTTCAGGGTACTTCCCTTTTGAGCGGTATAGGCGTTGAATCCGAGATCGACCACTATCTTGTCCAGTTTATCAAGAAGATATATGCCATCTCCGCTACTCAGGGTCGATCCCAAGCCTAACTGGGGAATAGGATTGCCGGTGAGTTGAAGGGAGATGAATACTGCAGGAACGGTGTAGGCGAAGATCAGAACTACGTACTGGGCGATCTGGGTGTAGGTAACGCCCTTCATCCCGCCGAGAACCGCATAGACAAAGACGATACCCATACCGATGAACAATCCGGTTTCAAAGGGGATTTCCATGAACCGGGAAAAGGCAACACCGATACCTTTCATCTGGCCGATAACATAGGTCAGCGAGGCGATGATCAGGCAGACGATGGCGACCAGGCGGGCCGTCTGGGAATAAAATCGGTCGCCGATAAATTCAGGAACCGTAAACTTGCCGTATTTGCGAAGATATGGGGCGAGGAGCATGGCCAGCAGACAGTATCCACCTGTCCAGCCCATCAGGTAAGCGGAGGCGTCATAGCCGCCCATGGCAAGCATTCCGGCCATGGAGATAAAGGAGGCTGCGGACATCCAGTCGGCGCCGGTGGCCATACCGTTGAGTACCGGATGAATTCCCTTGCCGGCAACATAGAACTCGCCGGTGTTTTTTGCACGGGTGACGAGGGCAATATAAAGGTAGAGGGCAAAGGTCGCCCCGACCACGATGTAGGTGGTAATCATTAAATCCGTCATGCTCAGGTCTCCTTATGCCTCTTCGACGTTGAATTTACGGTCAAGCTGATTCATGCGCCAGGCGTAGAAAAAGATCAATGCTACAAAGATATAGATCGATCCCTGCTGAGCAAACCAGAATCCAAGTTGATAGCCGCCCAGATGGAAGGCGTTCAATTGATTGACAAACAAGATACCGCACCCGAACGAAACAAAAAACCAGACAAGCAGACAACCGATCACGAGCCGGATATTTGCCTGCCAGTACTTCTGGGCATTATTCATCTTTTTCTCCTCTTCGCTTAAAGGTTTCTCTTTTGTTATGCAAGCCGTTTTACGGCTTGATATGTAGAGTGGGTATATATACCGATATTGTTGATGGTGTCAACGGGATTTTTAATTGTGATCACGATGGCTTGAGGTAGACTTGCTTTAAATAAACTTGTCTTTGCCGGGTAAGCACTATCCTATGGATTGTGTTGGATCAATGTATGCGCGGAAGCTCTGTTGGCCTGGAAAGAGAATTTTTCGTTGCTGGTAACTGGGTTGGGTGTGGTGGTTGATTGTGAAATTAAGCAGCAGGGGCAGCGCCATTTGCGGAAAAAATAACGGAAATAATCTGTGTTAGTTAAGATTGTTAACTTAATCTCAGAGGGTTTTTTCAGGTGGTGGTTGATCGATAGCGCAAGTTTCAAACCCTTCCTGCTCGATAGATATCCTTTAGGGTCAACAGACCGCCTTTTCTGAATTTCTTGAGGAGAAAGAGAAAAAGATAGGCCGTCTGCATCGCATCCTCAAAGGCATCATGTGACTTGAACGTGGGGAGGTGATATTCCTTGGTCAGATCTTCCAGGGAATAACTGCGTGATCCGTCCTCCTCTCCGTGAAAATGTCCCGACAGCACCCGCCGATACCCCTGAGCCATGCGGATGGTGTCAATTCCTGGATTGGATAGGGTTCCGCCCAGAATCTTGCGGGCGGCCCTGTTTAAAAAACCCATGTCAAGCGTCACGCAATGTCCCACCAAGAGGCTGTTTTTCGCAAATTCAATAAAGGCTGGAAGCACTTCTTCCAAGGGCGGTGCTGCCGCTAATTGTTGCGGCGTAATTCTGTGGACTAAGGTGGCTTTAGTATGCTCGATATTTATTGGTCTGATATATCGATGAAAGGTGGTGCCGAGATCGATCTGTAAATTTCGGATCATAACAGCGCCAATGGAGATAATTTCATCCTTTTTTTGATCGAAACCGGTCAGTTCGGTGTCACAAACCACAAAGGAATACTCGGCAAGGGGGCGGGATTGGTCAAATCGGGAAAAGGTCTCCCTGTTTTTGATAATGAGAGGGTGAGGAGAGGCAAACCAGGAGCCAGGTTTCAGCAGATTCACCATCATGTCACCGGATACATCTGCCCCAGTACGCCATACAGTCTTTCAATAACCGTGAAGGCGTCCTTGAGCATCCTGCGTTCCAGATCGGAGAGATCAGCCGGATCGATATAATTGTCGGGAAGAACCCCGGCCTCAATCTGTCTTAATTGATGTACCAGACGTTGTTGCATTTGGAGTTCATAGGCCTCGCTGGCCGCAGACCATAACTCCCTTTGGATCCATTCGCCATCCATCAGTGCTTTGAGGCGGGCCAGGGTATTGGTCTCCTTCACCCCGTATTTCAGAGCCAGTACCCGGGCAAAATAAACAAAAGGGCTTAGTCCCTGGCGTTTAATATCCAGTCGGTTTTTATGTTCCCCGTCTTTTTCAACAATGAAATTCTTGAAAAAAGAAAGGGGGATACGGGTTTCCATACACTGGCGGGCCAGATGGAACAGAAAAAGATCTCGGCCAGCTATCTGCCGGTTTAAGTGGGTTCGGAGGTCCTCCGCGAGTGCGGACTCACCAAAGCCTGGGCGAAAATCAAAAAAGATCGTGGCATAACGCAATTCCTGCGGGTCAGGCTCGGCAATCCAGCGTTCAAAATAGTGTTTCCAAACCGAAAGAGGTTGGCACCAACGCGGATTAATGGCCATCACCTCACCGGGGCAGAGAGGATAGCCACAGTTTACCAGATGGTCAATAGCCTTGTCGGCAAAGGCTTTGAAGTACGTCTCGGCTTTGTGTTTCTGGGCCTCATCCGCGGGATCAGCATAAATGATGGCATTATCCTGATCGGTTTTGAAGGTCTGCTCACGGCGACCTTCACTGCCCAAAAGCAGCCAGCAGTAGGGAAGAGGCGGCATCCCCATTTCTTGTTCCAGCAAGGTTAACATCCGTTCCAGGATATGATCGTTGAGGATGGCAATCATCTGGGTTATATTTCCGGCCTTGGCCCCTTCGGAAATCAGCCCTCGAATCACCTCCGGAATCTTTTGTGCCAAGGGATACAAGCCGGGAATCTGTTGTTGGGCTCGGATCTCCTTGAGCAGATAATAGGGTGAGTGGCCCTGCAGGAGCATGATGTCATGGGAGGTAATAACCCCGATGATCCGTCCGGCACGCTCCACCGCCAGATGATGGACACCGGTGGCCATCATCTTTAACAAGACATCAAAACAGAGAGATTGTGACAGTACGGTCTGCACCGGCCCACTCATGATGGTCTGCACCGGTTGTTGATAATCCAGCCCGGCAGCCACCACCTTTCTCCTGAGATCCCGGTCGGTGATTATGCCGACAATTTTTTCCGCATCGGCTGTGTCATGGACCAACAGGCAGCCTACCCGATGCTCGGACATATGGGCGGCTGCCTCCTGAATGGTGGCACTGGCCACCACCTTGCGTAAGTCTTTTACCAAATCGCCAACCTTGATGGAAAAAAGGTAGAGATCTTCATTGCTGCGTCGCGCCACCTTGTGATGACGCAGCTCGTTATAGGCGGTGGTGACGATTTTTTCGGAAAAACTCTTCAGGTAATAGTGGGCAAAGGATGCTTGTTTTTCAATGAGGTCGAGAAATATCTCTCGGGGCAGGAGGAAACAAAAAGTGTCCTCCACGGTCTCAATATTAAGATTGGCAGGGGTTCCGCGGATGATAGCCAGGGCACCGATGTAGGCGCCTTCTCCTCGAAAGTCCTTCAGGGTCACCTCGCCGTTGTCGTCTTCCAGAAAGGCTTTGACCCCGCCTTGCTGGATTAGGAAAAGATGGGTCAGTTCGGTGGTGTCCGCGGTAAGAATCCTGGTTCCCTTGGGGAAAAAATCAATCCGGCAATGCCGTGCAAGAGATTTCAGCGTGTTCGCATTTAAGGTATTAAAAGGCATGATCCCCTTTAAAAACGAGATCGCCACTTCAGGCGCGACTGCATGGACATCGTTTTCTCTGAAGGTTGTCATTTGTGTTTGCTTTTAATGTAAAATTTAGATGCAGAGCAAACCATGAGGGATGGAGAGCCGTGGGGTCGGTCGGAAGTGGTGGACACCAAAAGAGCATATCGCATAATTTCAGTGTTGAAAAGATACTTGTGTTCAGCTGCTGATTACGCCGAATTCAAATCTGTCCGTTGATTTTTTTTAGCCGATGAAGAGCAGGCAGCTCCATTTATGCATGCGAATGACCAGTTGTAAACGTTTCGATTTAATGATTCCCCGGTTCTTTTATTGGCGGCGCGGAACACCACGTTGCGTAGTGGTTCTGCTTGTTCCCGTGTGTTTCTCGCCTGTTGCTATCCTGTCGTAGGTTAACTCCCTTCGTTTTTCAACCCGCTCGTGGCCAAGGGAGAATACCCATGCGTATGTCATGCTTCCTTGACAGGGAGTAGTGTAACATAGTAAAAATTCAAGAGAAAATCTTTGTGTAAACAATCAGGCCCTGAAGGGGAAAACAAGTTCATGAAGAAAGAACACGCGGTAATTATTCCGGTTATTCTGGCCGGAGGATCCGGCACCCGATTGTGGCCTTTATCCAGGGAGTGCCATCCCAAGCAGCTCCTTCCCCTGATCAACGACAAGACCATGCTTCAGAATACCTTGCTGCGGGTCCAGGGGTTGAAGGGGGTTTCCGCGCCAATAATTATTTGTACTGAAGAACACCGTTTTTTGGTTGCAGAACAGGTTCGCGCCATCGGTGATCCCGCGACGATTATCATCGAACCTGTGGGGCGGGATACGGCCCCGGCAGTTGCCGTCGCCGCCCTTGAGGCAATCCGGCAGGATGACGATGCGGTTCTTCTTGTCCTGCCTGCAGACCATGTGATCGGCAACGAGGGTAATTTCGCCGAGGCCGTGGCCAGGGGAGCTTCCTGCGCCGTGCATGGGCATCCTGTCACCTTTGGCATTGTTCCGCAGAGCCCGCACACTGGATATGGCTACATTAAAAAGGGTGAGGTGCTCGGCGGAGAGGATTCTTCGGTCTTCGCCGTGGACTGCTTTGTGGAAAAGCCCTCCCTGGAAAAAGCCAGACAGTATATCAAGGAAGGCTATCTCTGGAACAGCGGTATGTTTCTTTTTCCGGCTGCGGGCTTTATGGCTACCCTCAATGAATTTGAGCCGGTCATGGCCGATTGCGTGGCGCGGGCCTATGCCGCCCGTACCCATGACCTGGATTTTACCCGACTTGATTCGGTGGCCTTTTCGGCAAGCCCATCCAACTCCGTTGATTATGCTGTGATGGAGCGGGTCCGGGATACGGTGGTCGTGCCCCTGGATTGTTCCTGGAGTGATGTCGGTTCTTGGGAATCCCTGTGGGAGATCGGTAAACAGGATGAGCAAGGCAATATCTTTATCGGCAATGTCCTGGCCGAGGATGTGACTGGTTCTTATATTCATGCCGGTGACAGGCTTGTCGCAGCAATCGGACTCAGCAATCATATCATTGTCGAGACCAAGGACGCGCTGCTGGTCGCAGCAAAGGATCGGACTCAGGAGGTGAAAACCATTGTCAATCGCCTGCAGTTGGAAAAGCGGGAGGAGGTTCGGCTGCACACGAAGGTCTTCCGCCCTTGGGGGTCTTATGAGCGTGTGGATTGCGGGGAACGTTTTCAGGTGAAACGGATTATGGTGAATCCCGGCGCGACCCTCTCGTTGCAACGGCATTTTCACAGGGCTGAGCACTGGGTGGTGGTAAAAGGCACGGCCCATATCATCAATGGCGATCAGGCCATCATTTTATCTGAAAATCAATCCACCTATATCCCGCTTGGGACTAAACACCGCTTGGAAAATCCCGGCACCATTCTCCTTGAGATTATCGAGATTCAGACCGGCAGTTATCTGGGAGAGGACGACATTGAAAGATTTGAGGATCTGTACGGTCGGTGAATTGAGGTGTTTGGGTCAATAGTAATAAAAAGCGATTGAGGCGAGGTGCTTTTGTTGATTCTGGAACGAGGTTATTCGCCTGGAAAAGAAATAAAAAACAGCAGGTTGTCATACATTTGTTGAGCGATCCGCTGAATTTTATTTGCACTTTACCGTTAATGGGTATAACAACATAAGTGTTGCATGAGGGGTGGTTGGGGAGCCGTGTAGAGGAAGTTTTCATCTCTGCGAAAAGGTGAGGGTGGATGCAGCGTATTGTGGTGCTTGGCGGAAGTGGTTTTGTCGGCAGGGCGCTGGTTCAACGCCTTGTGGCTGAGGGTATTGAGACAGCCGTTGTCGCTCGAAGTTCTTTTCTCGAAGCAGACCCCTTAGGGGTACGGGTTTTTTCAGGTGATATCGGGGATGCGGATTTCCTGAAAAATTCCCTGGCCGGTTACGACACCGTAATCCATCTTGCCTCCAAGAACGGCATCTGGGGAGACAAAAAGGAGTATTACCGGACCAATGTCGTTGGAACCCAGAATGTCTTGGACGCCTGTCGCGCAAATCACATTGCGGCCCTCGTCTATGGCAGTACGCCAGGGGTTGTTTACCAGAAAGACGACCTGTGCGGGGTGAACGAGCGCACTCCCTACGCCCGGAATTACCTCTCTGACTATGTCCGGAGTAAGGCCATTGCCGAAAAAATGGTCCTCGAGGCCAACTCCGCCTCCCTGAAAACCATGGCCTTGCGTCCTCATCTTGTCTGGGGGCCTGGAGACGCCAATTTTATCCCCCGCCTTTTAGGTCATGCCAGATGCCGACAGTTGAAACGTGTCGGGGACGGTCACAATCTCGTTGATGTTACCTATATCGATAATGCGGCGGATGCCTTCGTCCTGGCGGCGAAAAACTTGCATGGCCCGGCCTCGGGAGCGGGAAAACCGTATTTTATCTCCCAGGGAGAGCCGGTCAATCTTTGGAATTGGCTCAATAAGTTTTTCAGACGGCTTGATATTCCCATTGTCGAGGAGAGCATCCCTTTTCACAAGGCTTACCTGAGTGGGATGTTCATGGAAAAGGCTTTTGCCCTTGCACGGATCAAACGGGAGCCCTGCATGACGCGCTTTCTTGCCGTGCAACTGGCGAAATCCCATTGGTTCTCCATCGAGAACGCCAACCGCGATCTTGGATATTTCCCCAAGGTTTCGACGGCGGAGGGAATCAACACCATCCTGCAATGGGTTAACAGGAGTGAGTTGTAGGAGCCGTCGGGGAAGTTTTGCCTGTTTTTTTCAGCTGATATCCTGTTTATTTCTCCGCGATCTTAAACCTCATTGTGCTTTTCAGCAGATAATCCCAGACTGTTTTTTCTGTTTCAGTTTCAACAGGTTGAATCCGGTTCCTCCAGTCGCTCCAGAATCCGACCGCGCACCGTGTCCCGAAGTTTTAATGCCTTTTGCCAGTCGTTATCCCCTTCCGGCGATACCGGTTTGTCGATCAGCATTTGGAGTTTGCAGTAATGCGGGCGCCATGTTTCGTCGCGCAGCAGAGTGCGGGTGCCGATCAGGGTTACAGGTACTACCGGAAGACTACAGCGTGCGGCGACAATAAATGCCCCCATGCGGAACGACAGCAGTCCCGGTAGGGTTCGGAAGGTACCTTCCGCGAAAAACAACAGGGATGCGCCGATGCGTGCCCGCTCCTCCAGTCCGCATGTGTCCTCCACGCCGCGTGCGCTGTCAAAACGCTCAACAAATGCGCTGTCGAGCCGGCGCAGCGGGATGCCGGCAAACGGTTTACCTAGCAGCTCCTGTTTGGTCACGTAGGTGAATCTGGCAGGTAGCATGGCCGTGAGGATCAGGGCATCCAAATAACTGGCGTGATTGCAGACCACGATCACCGGGGTGTTTTCGGCAAGGTGCTGCAAGCCCTCCACCCGTGGCATCAGCCCTGTCATGGCCAGGGAAAGACGGGCGCTTGCCTTGGCCATGAGCCGGCGCAGCTTTAACGTTGGGGCAAGTATGATCAGGAGCCAGGCGAAGGGGGTGATGACGGCAAAAACCGCCCAGGCCCAAGCGCTCCAGACCCATCCGATGCCGCGTTTCAGCCAATGCCGGACATGTGCCGCAGTGCCCGAGCAAGTCAGGCGCGTTAATTGCAGCCATGGTGGTTGCTGGGTTCTGCTCAACTCACCGCGTTCGTAGCGTTCCCGACAGGCAGCGCGGCGAATTTTGCCGCTGGAAGTTTTGAGAACGGTGCGCGGTGGCGCCAGCACGATGTCATCGGCGGGTAGTCCCAGCAAATCAATGGTGAGATGGTTGATTGCGTCCCGTATGCGACTGCGTTCCTCAATCATGCTGTGCGCGCGCGTCTCGGCAAGCACCACCAGCCGTTCCGAGCCGGTATGCGAGTCAGTGGCCGGGAACACCGCCACCCCGCCTTTGCGGATGCCGGGCACCTGGTTTACAGCTTCTTCCAGTTCCTGGGGATGAATGTTATGACCGCCGCGAATGATGATATCTTTCTCGCGTCCGGTGAGGTAGAGCTCTCCTGCTGCGAGATAGCCCAGATCTCCGGTGTTAAGCCATGCCCCGTCGAACAGGCGATGGGTGGCCTCGGGGTTGCGGAAATAGCCGCGGGTTGCGGATGGCCCCTGAAACTGTACGCGTCCTTGGGTGCGTTCCGGCATTTCCCTGCCGTTGGCGTCGACAATGCGGATGGAGTGGCCGGACAGGGGCAGGCCGCAAGAAACGATGCGGTGCGGGGAGGAATCCTCCGCCGTCGCAATACGGGCGATGCCGGTAGCAAAAAGTGCATCGCGATCAATTCGGTCAACGAGCGGTCCGCGTTTAAGCGGTGGAAAGGCCAGTCCGAGGGAGGATTCCGCCAGGCCATAGACCGGGGTCATTGCTTCGGGGCGAAAACCTTTGGGAGCAAAACGCGTGGCAAAATGAGTCAGCGTCTCGGGACTGACCGACTCGGCCCCGTTGTAAGCCAGTCGCCAACAGCTCAGATCAAGGCCGTCGAGATCGCGATCTTTGAGCTTGTTGGCGCATAGTTCATAGGCAAAATTGGGCGCCGCCGAGACAGTGGCGCGATGTCGGTGGATGGTCCACAGCCAGCGGCTGGGCCTGGCGAGGAAGGCGAGGGGTGACATCAGCACCAGTCGAAAGCCGAAGCTGAGGCTGCCCATGCAGGCGCCGATCAGGCCCATGTCGTGGTAAAGGGGCAGCCAGGAGACAAAGATGTCCGTCGAGGTAATGCCGGAGGCTTGTTCCATCGCGCGCAAGTTGGCGAGCAGATTAGCGTGAGTCAGCACCACACCTTTTGGGTTGCCGGTACTGCCGGAGGTGTATTGCAGGAAGGCGATGTCCTGCGCGTTTGGCCTTGGCAAGGGTGGTGGCGTGCCGCCGGGGCAGGCTAGTTCCGCGACGGTCTTAACGGAGCGCAGCGCGGGGCATTGTGCACGGAGCAGGTGGCCGAGCGGCTTGGCCCGCTCATCGGTGATGAGCATGGCGGCTTCGGCATTGACGACGATCCCGGCGATGCGCCGCATGTGATCCTCGAGCTGCGACGGACGAGCCGGCGGGTAGAGCGGTACCGGCACGCAACCGGCATAGATCGTGCCATAGAAAACGGAGAAAAAGTCCCGTCCGGTGGGCAGCATGATGGCGATTCTCTCTCCGGCAGTAACCCCTTGAGCGAGCAATCCGGCCGCCAGTGTCCGGGCCTCTGCTTGCAGCATGCGATAGGTGATCTCCTCCGTGCGCTCCTCTTCGACATACAAAGTGATGTGCGTCCGCTCGCCGTGTTGCGCGACATGCCAGTCGAGCATCTCGGTCAGTGTGGCGATGGTTTCCGGAGGATGATGAATTTCGCTTGGAGTTTGCGGTGAGATATGGGGTCGGGCAGGTGTTTCGCCAAGAAGTGTGCCTCTCATCAGACGCAGCAGATCGCCGGGCGTTTCAGCCTCGGCCAACGCCGTCTCGGCCAGTCTGACCCCCATGTCGCGCTCGATGCGGACAAGCAGTTCCACTCGCGTCAGGCTGTCCAAACCGAAATCGCGCTCCAGCCCATGATTCAGCCCCAGGTGCTCCATGGTGTTTGCGTTTGGTTTCAGTTCACGGGCAAGCTTGCGCACGATGGAGAGGAGCTGCTCTCCATCGCTGGAAAAGTCGGGGGATGGTTGTGAGGGAGGTGGGTTCATGTATTCTTCTTCTCCCTGGTCAAGGTGTCTTGCCTGCCTGATGATCGGCATGTAGCGCTGTTTGCCTGCCGCGTACTTCCTGTATGTTCAATAGTAGGATAAGTCCGATGACGAAGTAGCAGCCGGTGAGCAGCAGCGCGAGTCGATGATCGCCGCCGGTCAGCCAGGTGGTGATGCCGTAGGTGAGCGGTCCGGCAATGGCGGCGAGCTTCACCGCCAGCCCCCAGAAGCCGAAGAACTCAGCCAGGCGGGAGGGTGGAGTCAATAGGCCCACAAAAGCGCGTCCGGCGGATTGCGAGGCACCCAGGCACAGGCCGGCAAGATTCGCCGCTGCCCAGAACAACGGAGGCTCGCGTGCCGCCCAAGCCAGTATGATGGCCACGATCCACCCCGCCAGCGTCAAGGCGATGGCGCGGACATGGCCGATGCGGTCCTGCAGATGCCCGAAGAAGAAGGCGCCGAGCGCTGCCGTGATATTGACTGCAAGGACCAGCAGTAAAATCCGTTGGGTGGTGAATTGCATCGCTTCTACAGCATAGATGCCGGTCAGGGTGATCACTGCCTGTATTCCGGACTGATAAAACAGGCTGCAGAGCAGGAAGCGGCGCAGATCGGTGAATTGCTGCAGGTGGCCCCAGATTCGCCATACCTCTTGCCACGCATCCCGGAACCGGATTCCTTGGCCAGGCTGCGGCACAGTGCGTTCGCGCAGCAGCAGAAAGGTCGGAATGCTGGCCAGGGCAAATACGCCGGCGGTGATGAGCATTGTTACCGGCACAAACCGGTTCGGGCTCTGGCCTTGCGCTTCGGCCCAAGCAATATACATCAGACAAAGGCCGAGGGTGGTCAAGCCGCCGAGGTAACCGAGGCTCCAGCCCCAGCCGGACACCCTGCCCAAGGCGCTGGATCGGGAGATTTCCGGGAGAAACGCCGCGATCAGATTCTCGCCGCTGCCGAAAAAGAAGTTGGACGCGATCACGCATACGATGGCAAGCCACAGCGTTTGAGGCTGGGAAAAATAGAGCAGCGCGGTGAACAGCACGCAGCCTGCGGTAGTGATTGCCAGCAGCCGTTTTTTTGCCGCATACAGGTCGGCCCAGGCGCCGAGCAGCGGAGCGCTTACCACGATCAGAGCATAGGAGACGGACAGGGCGGAGGTCCAGGCCAGGGTGGCCCAGGGCGCGTCGCCCGCAACCACCGTGACGAAATAGGCATTGAACAGTGCGGTGATAACCACCGTGGTGTAGCCGGAATTGGCAAAGTCGTACATCGCCCAGGCCCACAGCTCATGTGGACTGACATCGGAACGCAGCACGCTCTTGGAATATGATGACATCATTCTCTCTTTATTTAGAGGATCCGGCGCTGTTTTAATCGGATCACCACCCAATATGCCGACAACGCGGCGAGGAGATGTTTTGTCGTGTGTCCGCTGATCATCTCGATCAGCGTAGCAATTCGACGATCGTTGAAATCGCACAGCAAGGCTATCAGGTAGAGGCCGATTACGGTCAGGATGTCCTTGTCGCCGGTGTAACGCGGTGGATACAGCCTGAGCAGCAGCGGGATCAGCAGTATCGGATAACACTGGATCAGGCCATAGGCGCGCAGGTCGCCCCGGCCGTGCAGTTCGCTTAAGCCCCAGTAGGCAACACTGCCCAGTCCGGCGGTAAACATCAGCGGGAGCAGGCGCAGCCCGGTGGTAAGAGTGACGCGTTCGCACAGGATTGCATCGAACCAGGAGACGAGTGCCAGGGTAATCGCCGCCCGATCCCACATCAGCCGATCGTTGTCGGGGGCAAGATGATAATAGCCGGAGGCGAAGCCGGTCAGGATAACGGCGAAAAAGAACAGCGCGTAAGGCAGCGCCTCGCGCGGCTTAAGGAAACTATCTCGTCCTGTCTCGCTGTGCAGGAAGCGCAGGCCAGCCAGTCCCGCCAGTACAAACAAGATATTGGAGGAGGTATTGAGGAAATTCGGCACCCAGAAGATGGTGCGTTGGTCGGCGAATTCATGATAGTGCTGTGGTTGGGGGATTCGCGGCAGCGCGCATGCCAGGCCGGCTAAAGCCGCAGCCGGCAACCAGAGCATGAGCGCCTTGGCGCGCGGGGTTGAGTGGGGCAATCCGTTCATTTCCCCTCCTGGCGTTGGGCAGGCACCGGGTCGAGGCGGGAGATGTCTGCATGCGTGGCTTGGGGCAGATGTGCCTGAAAGATTAAGAGCGCCAGGGCGATCATGTCACCTGCTCCTCTTTCAGCTTCCTGCGCAGAATCTTGCCGATGGGTGACTTGGGAAGTTTTTCCCGAAACTCCACATGCTTCGGCACCTTGTATGCGGTCAGATTCGCTTTGCAGTGTGCAATCAGCGATTCGGCGGTGAGGGCTGTATCCTTTTTTACCACATATACCTTGACCACCTCGCCGCTTTTCTCATCAGGGGCGCCCACGGCGCCGACCTCCTTTACCCCGGGATGCATCATCGCCACCTCCTCGACCTCGGCGGGGTAGACCTTGAAGCCGGAGACCACGATAATGTCCTTGTGGCGGTCGATGAATTGGATATAGCCGCGTTCGTCCATCATGCCGATGTCCCCGGTGCGCAGCCAGCCATCGGCGCTGAGAACACGGGCGGTTTCTTCCGGCATGTTCCAGTAGCCCCGCATTACTTGCGGCCCTTGCACGCAGATTTCTCCCATCTCGTTCAGGGGGAGCTCGCACCCTTCCTCGTTTCTGATCTCCACCCGGGTGGAGGGAATCGGGATGCCGATTTTGCCGCTGAATGTCTTGGCGTCCAGCGGATTCACACAGACGATGGGGGAGGCCTCGGTCAAACCATAACCCTCGATGAGCGGCAGTCTCATCATCTGCTGCCAGCCTTCAGCCACCGAGCGCTGCACGCTCATGCCGCCCGCCACCGAAACTTTCAGGGCGCCGGCGTTGGCCTTTTTTACAGACTTGAAACCCGGCTCGTGCAGGAGAAGATTGAACAAGGTGTTGACGCCGGTTATGGCGGTGAAGCGGTTTTTTTTGAGTTCCTGCACGAAGCGGGGGATGTCGCGGGGATTGGTGATCAGAATGTTGTTTGCTCCCCATTTGACAAAGGTGAGCAGATTGGCGGTGAGGGCGAAGATATGGTAGAGCGGCAGCGGCGTGACGATCACTTCTTCGCCTTCCTTCAGTGTCGCGCCGATCCAGGCCGAGGTTTGCTCCACGTTGGCCACCATGTTGCCGTGCGTCAGGATCGCGCCCTTGGCCAACCCGGTTGTTCCGCCCGTATATTGCAGGAAGGCGATATCCGTATGGCCAAGCTCCACATCGACGAGCGCATGGGCTGCGCCAAGTTTCAGCGCGGTGTTGAAGGCAATTGCCCCGGGCAGGTCCCAGTGCACCACCATGCGTTTGATCCATTTGATGACGAAGTTGACAAGCTGCGCCCGCATCGGCGGGAACATATCCCCCACCTGAGTAGTGATAACATGGCGCACCGCAGTTGCGCCGATGACTTCCTGCAGCGTATGGGCGAAATTTTCCAGTACCACTATGGCCACCGCCCCGGAGTCGGCTAATTGGTATTGTAATTCGCGCGGGGTGTAGAGCGGATTGACGTTGACTACAATCAGGCCCGCGCGTAGCGCACCGAACAGCGCCACCGGATATTGCAGCAGGTTGGGCAGCATAATGGCCACGCGCTCGCCTTTGCGCAGACCGAGAACCTGCTGAAGGTAGGCGCTGAAATCACGGGAAAACCGGTCGAGGTCGCCATAGGTCATGGCCACGCCCATGTTGGTGAAGGCGGGATGCTCGCGGAACCGCCCGCAACTCTGCGCAAACATCTCCCTAAGAGAGGTAAAGCGAAAAGTGTCGACCTCGGCCGGAATGCCTTGGGGATAATGCTTCAGCCAGACTGGTTCCATGGTGGCCCCCCTTTCCGGTCGGTATTTTTTAAATCGTATATAAAGGGTGGCGATTCGCTTGGGTCTTGCTGCTCATCGGCGTTGCTCGAAAGGGAGCCGGTCTTGGTCCGGGTAATAATGTGGTCTGCGGGCGATGATGAAGAATCGGTAATTCGGGTGGGGTGAAAAAGCTGGAAAGAATCCAAGACGCCCCTTAATTTGTAGCCCCTACATTCTTTTTATCGAAAGGCGGCAATCACTGTCAAGCACATACGACATTGAAGTCCCGGCGGGTTTACTCCGCCGGAAAGAATTTCCCGAAATCCAATGCCGGAGTGTCATCCCAGGCGCGTTTGACCGGGATAATCCCAGGTGGTCAACGATTTTTTTTTTGACAACCTTCTCTGGGGGGCGTTTTCGTGGATTATTCCGATATGATCCTGGAAATCATCAAAAATATCTTGCAGATATTTTTGATTTTTCATAATGTGACCGCCTGGTCATATTATGGATACCCTTCTTGTTCAGCCAAAACAAACCTTCGAGAACCTGCCGCCGGAAAAGCGCGAAAGCATCGTGCGTGCGGCGGTTACCGAATTTGCCGCACAGGGTTACCAGCGGGCAAGTCTTAACAGTATCGTCAAACGACTGGGGATATCCAAAGGCTCGCTCTACCAGTATTTCGACAACAAGGAAGCCCTGTTCCTGCATGTGTTTGACCATTTCACCCAGCAGGTGAAACGGTATGTCAAGGCATCGGTCGCAGGCAATGGTCAGGATGATTTTTTTGCCGTGGCCAAGCAGGTATTATTGGCAGGGATAGACTTCATCGACCACCACCCGGAATATTTTCAGGTCTATCTCAAGGTGCTCTTCGAACGTGATGTCCCGCGTCGGGAGGAACTGGTGGCCAGGGTTCGTCTCTTTTCCCTGGAGTATTTCGGGCCGCTTGCGGATCGGGCCATGGGGCAGGGCGTGTTGCGCCGCGATATCCCGGCGCACAAGGTGGTGTTTATTCTGGATGCGATGCTGGATCGGTTTCTGCAAGGATATGCCCAGCCGTATCTTGATGGGGGTCTGGCGCTGGCCGGGATGCCGGTCGGTCGGCTTCATGATGAGATTGACAGTATGGTTGCGGTGCTGCGTACCGGATTGCAACCTGACAGGAAGCAGTGCAACAGCGCAGGAGATTGAGTAATGGAACAGATGGTGGTTGCGGCAGGGCTTGGAGATATTTTGGAGAAGGTCAAGGTCGGGAAGCGGCTCAGCGCTGCGGACGGGGTCCGGCTGTATAAAAGCAACGATATCCTGGCGGTCGGCTACATGGCCAACCTCGTGCGGGAGCGGATCAACGGCGACCGCGCCTATTTTATCTATAACCAGCACGTAAATTATTCCAATATCTGCACCAACCTCTGCAAGTTCTGTGCATTCGGCAAGGACAAGGAATCGTCGCAGGCCTATGAGATGACGGTGGATCAGGTTAAGGCCAAGGTGCGGGAGCGGCTGTCCGAGCCCATCACCGAGGTGCATGTGGTGGGGGGGATTCACCCGGATTTGCCCTTTCAGTATTATCTGGACATGCTGCGCGGGATTAAAGCGGTACGGCCGGAGATTCATATCCAGGCCTTTACCTGCGTGGAGATTGCCCATCTGGCTACCCTTGTCGGAAAATCCGTGACCGAGACCCTCGAGGAACTGATTGCAGCCGGACTCGGCTCGATTCCAGGCGGCGGGGCCGAGGTGTTCAGCCCGAGGATCAGGCTGCGGACCTGCGAAAAGAAGCTTTCCGGCGAGGGCTGGCTCGAGGTTGCCAAGGCAGCTCATCGGCTCGGGCTCAAGAGCAACGCCACCATGCTTTACGGTCATATCGAGACCATTGAGGAGCGGGTGGAACACTTGGAGATGCTCCGCACGGCCCAAGATGAAACCGGCGGTTTTCTCACCTTCATCCCCCTTGCCTTCCACCCGAAGAACACCGAGATGCACGAGCTGGCCAAGACCAGCGGCCTTGACGACCTGAAAAATATCGCGGTGGCCCGTTGTTTTCTCGACAACTTTCCGCACATCAAGGCCTACTGGGTGATGATCGGCCCAAAACTGGCCCAGATAGCCCTCTCCTTCGGGGCGGACGATGTGGACGGCACGGTGAAGGAGGAATTGATCACCCACATGGCCGGCGGTGAAACCGGTGGAACCATGGCCGACACCGAGTTGATCCGGTTGATCCGGGATGCAGGGCGGCAACCGGTGGAACGGGACACCCTGTATAACGTGATCAAGGAGTATTAAGCATCATGGACATGCAACGGATTACGGAAAAGGTGCTGGCCGGCGAGCGGCTTCCGGTTGACCAGGGCCTGATGCTTGCGGAAAAAGCCGATCTCTACCAGCTGGGCTTTCTGGCCAACGCCATCCGCAGGCGCAAACACCCGGAACCGGTGGTCACCTATGTCATCGACCGCAATATCAACTATACCGATATCTGCGTCTCAGCCTGTAAGTTCTGCGCTTTTTTCAAGGCTCCGGAAGATCCGGAGGGATCGGTGCTTTCCTTTGCCGAGCTTGGCGAAAAGATAGAGGAAACCAAGGAGTTGGGTGGGACCCAGATTCTTTTACAAGGTGGACTCCATCCGGATAAGCCCTTGGAGTTCTACGAGGAGATGCTCCGTTTTATCAAGGGCTACACCATCCATGTTCACGGCTTTTCCCCGCCCGAGGTCTGTCATTTTGCCACCTTGTCCGGCTTGCCGGTGCGGGAGGTTCTGATCCGTTTGCAACGGGCCGGGCTTGATTCCATCCCCGGCGGCGGAGCCGAGATCCTTTGCGATCGGGTGCGGCAGGAAACCGCGCCGCGCAAATGCTCCACCGATGCCTGGCTCGGAGTGATGGAAGAGGCGCACGGTCTTGGGATGCGTACCACCGCGACCATGATGTTCGGGCATCTTGAAACCATGGCGGAGCGTATCGAGCATCTTGCCAGGGTCCGGGCCTTACAGGATAAAACCGGCGGTTTCACTGCCTTTATCCCCTGGCCCTTTCAGCCGGACAATACCGCGCTTTCCCATCTCCCCAAGACCACCGCCTTTGGTTATCTGAGGATGCTGGCCCTCTCGCGGATCTTCCTCGATAATATCGACAATATTCAGGCCTCCTGGGTAACCCAGGGGCCTAAGGTTGCCCAGCTCTCGCTCTTTTTCGGGGCCAATGATTTCGGCAGCACCATGATCGAGGAGAACGTGGTGGCTGCGGCCGGGGTGGGCTTTCGTCTCTCCGAGCAGGAGATCCGCGCATTGGTTCAGGGCGCCGGCTGTGTTCCCAGGCAGCGCAAAATGGACTACACCCTGGTGTAAGAATGCAGGAATACCCTCGTTATCTCTACCGGGCGCCATTTGTGGTCCCGGGCAATGGCCCGGTCATCGTCGACGGCGCTGTGCTCACCGAAGACGGTTTGGTTTCGGCGGTGGGGTCGTATGCCGAATTGAAAGACGTTGACGCCCGTTTGGAAAACTATGAAGGCCATGTCATCGTTCCATCGCTGGTGAACTGCCATGCCCATCTCGAACTTTCCTATCTGGCGGGTTTGGCCGGGGATTCTCCAACACCCGGGGATATGACCGGTTGGATCAGGGGTCTGCTCGCCGCCCGTGCTGAAAACCACGATCAGGATACCGTGCATGATGCCGCGCTCATGGCCCTGGCCCGTCTCTATGGTGGGGGATGCCGTACCGTGGCCGATATAGGCAACATGTCGGAAAGCCGATTGTTGGGGGAGGGCTTCAAGACCGAGGTGCTCTTTTTTCTTGAGCTGCTCGGACTGTGCGGGAAAAGCGAGGAGTCGGCCCTGGCGACCTTGGCTGGGATCGGCGGCGATATTCGCTGTACACCCCATGCTCCGTATTCGACTGGGCCTGCGCTGATCAGAGCCTTGAAGGAAAGGGCACGTGCCACCAAGAGTCTGTTCTCCATGCATGTAGCCGAGTCTGCCCAGGAGATCGAATTTTTGCGCACCGGTAGCGGGCCGTTCCGGGATTTTCTTGTGGAGCGGGGTGTGGAGGTTGAGGCCTTCATTGTGCCCGGCGTGTCTGCGGTCCGGTATCTGGATTCCCTGGGGGTGCTGGATGAACAGACCCTCTGTGTCCATGGTGTGCATCTGGACGATGAGGAGATTTCTCTTCTTGCCGCATGCGGGAGTGCGGTTTGCCTTTGCCCCGGCAGTAACCGGTTCATGGGGGTGGGTGCGGCTCCGGTGGAAAAAATGCTCGCGCAAGGCATCCCTCTGGTGCTGGGTACGGACAGTCTGGCCAGTAACCCACACTTGAGCCTCTGGCGGGAAATGCAGTTGTTGCGGGAAGACCATCCGAATATCCGGCCCGAGGCGGTCTTTGCCATGGCCTCGCTTAATGGCGCGCGTCTTTTTGGAATCGAAGGAAAATACGGCACCATCGCTCCCGGTGTTTCCTCTTCCCTGCTGGCGGTGCGCTGCCAGGCGAAGGACGAGGCTGAACTCTTTGAGTTTCTTACTTCGGCGGGCACGGATATTCACTTGGAGTGGCTGGAGTGAGATGATGAAAATCACGGCCAGAATCGGGATGGTGAATTACATCAACACCGCACCCCTGTACGAGGTATGGCGCCAAACCGTGCAACGCGCGGACTGGCAGGTTACCGAGGCGCCGCCCTCGGTGCTCAACCGTATGCTTCATAAAAACGAGCTTGATCTCGGTTTTGTCTCCTCCCAGGAATACGCTTTGCATTCGGGGGAGTATAGGATTCTGAGCGATCTGTCCATCTCGGCCACCGGGCCGGTGGGCAGTGTTTTTCTCTTTTCGGAATGCCCTGTCGCTCAATTGAATGATAGGCTTGTCCAGCTCAGTTCCCAGTCCCAGACGTCGGTGAGCTTGATAAAGATTATCTTGGAGGAGTTTTATCAGCTTCGCCCCCGATATCGTTCAGGTTTGGCCAGGGAAAATGATGCAGGGATGGATAAACCCAGCGCGGTGCTGGCAATAGGTGATGAGGCCTTGCGTCTGGCTGCGGGAGATAGTTATCCCCACCGTCTCGATCTTGGTGAGGTGTGGCAGGCCCGTACCGGTCTGCCCTTTGTCTTCGCGGTCTGGGCCGTGCGGGAGGATTTTTGTCGGACAGCTCCGGATACCGTCCTGGCCATCCATCAGGAACTGCACCGTTGTTTGCGTGAGGGAAAGAAACGGCTGCGGGAGATAAGCGCCACTGTGGCCGGGCGGGTTCCCATGAACGAAGATGCCTGTTACCGATATCTCAAGGGTATTGAATATGATCTGGGCAGTGAAAAGCAGGAGGCGCTGAGGCGTTTTTTCGAGTATCTTGTTTTCCGTGGCGAGGTTCCTGCCACGGCGCTTCCCCTTAAGGTCTGCGGAATATATTAAGCATATGAAAAATCCAGACGAAAAAAAGAAATTTGTTCAGGAAAAGTTCTCCTCGATCAGCGGAAAATATGATTTTCTCAATTCGGTGTTGAGCTTTCAGATCGACCGCTACTGGCGCTGGGTTACCACCCGGGAATTGAGGGAGTTTCCGGAGGGCGTGGTGCTGGATCTTTGTGCCGGAACCCTGCCCCTGTCTCTCGAGTTGACCCGACAGGCCAGACAGCGTCAAGTGTTGTCCGTGGATTTTTGTGAAGACATGCTGCGGGCTGGAATGCAGCATCTTCCTGCCGATGACCGGAAAGGGCGGATTGGGCCGGTTTGCGGCGACGGGGAGCAGATTCCCGTAAAAACCGGTACGGTCTGGGGAGTCACCGTTGCTTTCGGGGTTCGGAATCTGGCGAGAACCCAGCAGGGATTGAATGAAATGCATCGTGTTCTTAAACCGGGGGGGAAGCTGCTGATCCTGGAGTTTTCCAGGCCGCAAAATCCGGTGGTCAAGCCGCTCTATAATTTTTATCTCAATCGGGTGTTGCCGAAGATTGCCGGTCTTGTTTCCGGCGACACGGAGGCCTATGAGTATCTGGCCAGTTCCATCGCGGAATTTTATGCGCCGGAAGAATTGCTGGGTATGATGCGAGAGGCCGGGTTTGCCACAACCTACCATCGACCGTTGACCTTTGGGGTGGTGACGGTCTATGTGGGAGTGAAATGAAGATGCCCTTGCAAAAAAAGAAGAAAGCAACAGGTCCGCACATAGCATTAACGAGTCATGCCGTGAAAACCGATGGCGGCGCGTCTTTTTGCGGGGCCATCAAATGAAAAAAATTGTCTTGGCCATAACCGGAGCTACCGGAACGGTTTACGCCCTGGAGTTTCTCAAAATCTGCCACTCCCGCGAGGTTGAGGTGCATGGGCTTATCTCCGGGTCCGGCGAACAGGTTTTGGGGTTGGAACTCGGAATGTCCCGGACGGATCTTGATCATTATGTCGCACGCTGGCATGATGTCCGCGATTTCGCCGCGCCCATGTCCAGCGGCTCCAGCGACTTTTCAGGTATGGCGGTTTTGCCTTGCACCATGGGGAGCCTTGCCGCCATTGCCAACGGTGTCTGCGGTAATCTCATCCACCGGGCCGCGGATGTCATGCTCAAGGAGCGGCGTCCCTTGGTGCTGGCGGTTCGGGAAACACCGTTGAATAAGACCCACTTGCTGAACATGCTCAAAGCGCATGAGGCTGGGGCTATCATCTGTCCGCCCATGCCGGCCCTGTATCATCGACCGCGGAGCATCGAAGAGATGGCCCGTCTGTATGCGGGCCGGGTGGCGGGACTTCTCGGGATTGAGGTTGAGGACCTGCCCAGATGGGAGGGTATTGTTCCGGAGGAAAAGGCGTGATGATCGGGCGTAATCGGTGCGTTGCCAGAGAGGTGCGGTGATGTTGCGGAAGGTGAAGGACTTGCTTGAGATGATCAAGTTCGGGCATACTGTTTTTGCCATGCCCTTTGCCCTGATCGGGGCGTTTCTGGCAAAGCGTGGGGTTCCCGATGGTGCCACCTTTGGCTGGATCATTCTGGCCATGGTCGGAGCCCGGACTGCGGCCATGGGCTTTAACCGCATCGCCGATCGGAAGTTTGACGCCGCCAATCCCCGCACCGCGGATCGGGCTATTCCCGCCGGTACGGTGCGGCTGGTGGAAGCCTGGGGGATGGTTTTTCTTTTTGCTCTACTTTATTTTGTTGCCTGCTATCACCTCAACCCTCTTACCCTCTTGTTGTCCCCCTTTGCACTGGGGCTTACCTTTCTCTATTCCCTGACCAAGCGTTTTACCTGGCTCTGTCATGTGGTTCTCGGTCTTGCCCTGGCTTTTTCTCCCTTGGGCGGCTGGGTTGCAGTAAAAGGGAACCTTTTTGATTTCCCTGTTGTCCTTTCACTGGGAGTACTTTTCTGGGTCGCAGGGTTTGATACGGTATACGCCTGTCTTGATGCCGATTTTGACAAGGCGGCAGGACTTTTTTCCCTGCCTTCACGGTTCGGCCGAGAAAAAGCCTTCAGACTTGCGGTTTTTTTTCATGGTCTGGCCTTTCTTTTGTTTGTTCTCACGGGTATAGTGTCTGGTCTGAATTTTTATTATTACCTGGGAATTGCTCTTACGGCTGGAGCCCTTTTTTATCAGCATGTCGTCGTTAATCCGAAGGATCTGTCTCGTATTCAGCTGTCTTTTTTTACCATGAACGGGCTTATCAGTCTTACCTTGTTTATCGCAACCTGGCTTTCGTTAGTTGTTTGACCGGAAAAAAACCATAATTAAAGGAACTCTCATGCAATTTGGAAAAATTCATAAAGCCCTTCTTGTCTCGTTGGCCCTTGGAGCCACCGTTGTCTTTGCCGCCAGCGTCTGGTCCAAGCCGGAAAAGAAGGCAGAGGAAGTCGCGGCTCTTGTAAACGGTCAGCCTATTATTGCAGCGGCGGTGCAGGGTGAGATAAATGGGATTCTGGGTCGTTTCCAGGCACAGGGTCGCAAACCCAGCGAAGCCGAGATGGCCACGCTTCGTGAATCGGTTCTCGAGAAGATGATCAAGCTTGAATTGTTGAGTCAGGAAAGCAAAAAAGCCGGAATTACCGTAAGCAACACTGATATTGACAACGAATTGAAAGGATACAAAAAGGGTTTTGCCGATGACAAGGCCTTTGCCAAGGCTCTTGGCGAAGCAGGCATCACCGAGGCTGAGCTGCGCAAGCAGATAGGTAAAAATCTGGTTATTCAGAAATTCATCGATACCAAGTTCAAGGGCAAGGCCCAGGTGACCGAGCAGGACGCCAAGGATTTCTACAACAATAATCAGGATAAATTTGCGCAGCCGGAAATGGCCCATGCTCATCATATTCTTATTGCGGCAAAAGAAACAGATCCCAAGGCAGATAAGGATCGTAAGCGGGCAAAACTTGTTCAGATCAAAAAACAGCTGAAGGATGGCTCTGATTTTGGAGAATTGGCCAAGCAGTTTTCAGACTGTCCCAGCAAGGAGCGGGGCGGGGATCTGGGATTTTTTCCCAGAGGCCAGATGGTGAAGCCTTTCGAACAGGCAGTTTTCAAGATGATGCCCGGCGATACCAGTGACGTTGTGGAAACGGAATTCGGCTATCACTTGATCAAGCTTGACGAGAAAAAGCCAGCCAAGACGGTGAGCTTTGATGAAGCAAAGGCCAAAATCACCGCCTATCTCACGCAGGAAAAGGTCACCGGCAATATCGAGGCTTTTATCGCCCAAGCCAAAGACAAGGCGACCATCAAGATCTTGACGGCCCAAACCAAAAAATAAATAATCCTTTTCGAAAGTACAGTTAAAATTGGGGCCATGGTTTGCAATAAACCATGGCCCCTTCTTTTTGGTGCGTTGCGCGTAAGTGCAATTTGGTTGTGCCGGTCAATATCGTCAAAGCCATCACGTGCACGGAACGCGGTGGCTAAATTTGACGGGCATAATCATGAAGGCCATGCGCATTACTTTGAGAGGTCTGGCGATTTGCCAAGTGCCACCGGTAACAGCATGAAGTGCCTGTAGGGGTGTCTGGAGCAGCAAAAACCATAGAACGGAGTCGTCGTAGTTTTTACGCTCAAGGAGTGCAGGCTGCGCTAATCCAGTCTCATTTTGATTGTTCGTGGAAAGAGGGGTCGCTGCAGTAGAGGCTGCGGAATTTTTTCATTTCCCGTTTCACCGTCGGAGCAAGATCAAGGTCGTAGCGGGCGACATATTCCGCCGCCATGCGGTGCGTGTTGAATATGGGGCAGTTGAGGGAGAGATTGGCGATGCACTTATCAATATACTGATTATGCAGGGCAGGGTCATAAAACCACCGCAGCATTTCCGGGAAAACAGTATAGAATGAGGCCGAGTCTTCGTTGTAGAGAAGCGATGAAGGCTGCTCGCTGAAATGCTCATGGGAAATGGAATCTTCATAACCGAATTTCCAGCCGGTTCGGCCATCGTGATAGCCTTCAACCCACCAGCCATCCATGATGCTGATGTTGGGCACGCCATTCATGGCGGCTTTCATCCCGCTGGTGCCACTGGCCTCTAGAGGGCGTTTGGGGCTGTTTAGCCAGGCATGGGAGCCGGCAACCATCATTTTGGCGACATGCATGTCGTAGCCCGGAATGAAGACCAGTTTTGCCAGACCATGACTTTTTTGGTACAGCTCTTCTTGAACAGCCAGGACGTTTCGGATGAGATCTTGACCGGGCTCATCCGAGGGATGGGCCTTGCCGGCAAAAATAAAATTCACCGGCCAGTTGTTTTCCGTAATCATTGCGGTAAGGCGATCCAGATCTTCAAAGATCAAATCCGCCCGTTTGTAAGTGGAGAAGCGTCTGGCAAAACCCAGGGTGAAGGTCGTGTGATCCAGGGAGGCTTCCTCCATGCTCAGGTAAGAAAGATAGTTGGGCGGATCAATCCAGGTCGCAAGGCGCTGGTTGCGATGGGTGGTGAGCATCCGGTTTACATAATCCACCAGGATCATTGTGTCGGTCCGCCAGGCCTGCTCAAAATAGGTTCGGAATTTGTTGTGCCGCAGCAGTGTTTCAGCCTTGGCAAAAACGCTGGGATCTCTCCTCCAGTTGTGCAATTCTGGAAAGGTGTCGTACAGCTCTGCTTTGGCATCGCTTGTCCAAGTGAGATGGTGCACCCCGTTGGTGATAGCCGTAATTTTGTCTGCGTACTGCGGGAATTGCTTCTGGGTTACTTCTTTGTGGAGTCGACTTACGCTGTTGGTGGCCCGGTTGAGCTTCATGGCCATGGCGGTGAAGTTGTAGACGTAGTTGTTGTGCTCTTCCCTGGCCAGAAGATTCAGGGCGTGCTTGCAGAACGGGCTGATCAGATCGTCAAACACGGAAATATTGAAACGGTCATGGCCGGCCTTAACCGGTGTATGAATGGTAAAGACAAGGCGCTTGGCAACTTCTGCCGCAGCGGTGAGGATATCTTGGTCCGTTGCCTTTGTTTCATACTGGGGGCCATGTTCATTCTGGAGGAGCTGGCTGATCAGGGAAAGAACCACGCCTACGCCGTGTTGTTCATTTAAATGAATGGTGCGGGAGGTTATGCCCAAGGCTTCCATGGCCGGGACAACGCCGACACCCAAGAGCCTACGCTGGGTTGCTTTTACTTTTTCCGAACTGCTGTCGTAAAGGTGTTGCGCGGCATCCTGAATCCAGGAGGGGGACTGCGGTGTCTGGTAATCAAGAAGGATTTCCGGCACAAAATAGTCAAGGGCTTCGTTTATCTCCATTTTGAGCCATAGATGGGCGCAGGCAACGGATCGTATCCCTTGGAGATCATAAAAGGGAACCTCAATGGTGAGAGGTTGTGTGGGGGATTTCGGGTCGTGCAGCAAATACAGGCCCGGGGTATTTTCCGGGGCCCAGTCGGCAGCCCAGGCCACCTGCCCGATTTTTGAATCGACCATCTGGGAAAAATATCCTTTCCGGTACAGCAGGGATATCCCGACTATCGGAATTTTGCAATCCGCGAAACTTTTCAGGGTGTCTCCGGCAAGGATGCCGAGACCGCCGCTGTAGTTGGGGATCTTGACCGGTCCCTTTAAGAATAGTTGCAGGAATCGGTTGATCGATTCATCCGGATGTTCCGTTATTTCGAGTTGATGAAGTTTGTTGCGCACCGGATGAAAAACATCAAGATCCGCCCCTATTTCCATGGAGATGTAAGTGGCGGATTCACCGGTCGGGGAGGTGAGGGCTTGCCAGACCGAGTCGAGAACCTTTTGGGAAACACCGAAAAATGTGCCGAATCTGTTTGTGGCAAGCATGTCACGAATTTGGTGCTTGCTGTCAGGTGAAAACGGAACCTTGGGCGCTGTTGATTTTTTGGGATTGGCTGGATGTGAAGATTTCATTGGTCAATGCGGGCTCAAGGGAATAAGGGATAATTTTTTTATCTCGAGGAACAGAAAAAAAACATTGTATTCAGTTTTATGATGAGAGTTAAGATATAACGTCTTGGCTCGGCCATGCAAGCGAATTATGCAGACAGGCCTGTGGGGCTGGTTTTTAAGGGGCGGCAAAAGGCGGGATGATTACTGTGTTGACGTATCAGAAAAGTACGAAAGCATATAAAAAAACACGTTGAAAATTGATAAAGAATTCTGTATGATTTTTTCGATTATTGAATTATATGTACTTGATTAAGGAGTTGTTCCCATATAAAAAACTGTCACAAGATGTATCTGGAGGAAGGAGAAAAATGAAAAGAGGAATTCTGCAGTATTTGGCAATGGCAAGCGTTGTTGTCTCCCTTTCCCTTTTTGCTGGTGGTTGCGCCAAGCAAAAGGTGCAAAGCGATAAAGACATGGCTGGTGGCAAGGCCGCAACCGTTACCGATACCGGTAAGGGTATGGGGCAGGAAGAGTCGCTTGCCTCGAAATGGATTGGCGGCGACAGTGGCGCGGTTTTGGAAGGACGGACCACCGCCCCGATGCTGCCCATCTATTTTGATTTCGACAAATCCGATATCAGAGCTGACCAGAAGGATCGGATCAAGAAAAATGGCGATTTGCTGATCGGTTCAGCAAAAGCCCGTGTTCGGGTGGAAGGTAATACCGATGAGCGTGGCACCAACGAGTACAATATGGCTCTCGGCGAGAGAAGGGCTGTTACCGCTGTGAAGTATCTTATCAATATGGGCGTTGCCGAAGGCCGGATTGATACCCTCAGCTATGGTGAGGAAAAACCCCTCAACCTCGGTCATGATGAAATGGCTTGGTCGCAGAATCGTCGTGACGACTTTGTTATTGTCAAGTAAGCTTCTTTTCTAAGAAGATTGTCTCAATCTGAGATGGGAGCATGTTTATGTTCCCATCTCTTTTTTTTTGTTTTTTAGTATTGCGGTTTAAGAGTTTATTTCTGAAAATTTTCTGCTGATAACACACCGGAGATATCTATGAAGATGAAATTCCTTAAGGGACTGTTTTTTGTATGTGTAGCTTTGTGCGCCTCTTCGGTGCTCGCCCTTGCGGCCCCGGAACGTGGGAAGATCGCCACTATCAGCATCCAGAAAATTCTTGGCAGCTCCAAAGCGGCGCTGGATGCTCAAAAAATTCTGCAGGCGGAGGTTGACAAGTTTCAATCAAAGTTCAAGGCTGATGAGGATGCACTGTCCGCCATGAAAAACGAGATTGAAAAGAAAGGTTCTGCTTGGAGTGATGAGGTTCGCGCTGAGAAAGAGCGTGAATACCAGAAGCGGCTTCGTGATTATGGCATGAAAACCGAGGATGCGAAACTTGAGATGCAGCAACTTGAGAAGCGGTATATGGAGCCGATCTTGAAACAGCTGCATGATGTTATCGCTGAGGTCGGCAAGAAAAATGGCTACTCTCTGATTCTTGAGAACACCATGAAAGGGCTGCGCAACCGGACTGGGCTGCTCTATGCCGATGATGCTCTTGATATCAGCGATCAGGTTCAGAAGGAGCTTGATGTTCGTTTGAAAAAATAAAAGTTTTTTTAGTTTTTTTAACAAAAAGAGGCGTTGCGGTGTGTTCTACTGCAACGCCTCTTTTTGTTGGCACTCCTTTAGTGGAATGTAAAAGATCAATATCATGCCTGGAAGTGAGAGCAGGAAACTGATCCCGAAGAAATAGCCATATCCGGCCCATGCGGCGAGAAAGCCGCTCGCTACTCCGGCATACAGGCCGCTGAAGCTCATCAGCCCAGTGCCGATGGCGTAATGGGCGGCCTTGAATCGCGGCTGACATAAGCGCATGAGGAAAATCATGAGTGCTGCGGTTCCAAGGCCGCCGGCGAATTGATCAAAGGCATGTATGCAGGCTACGGCAAAAAGATTGATCCCGCCGATGGCAACAGGGGTTGGATTGCCGGTGTTGAGCAGGACGAAATCATTGAGTTTCAACGCCAGAAACATATAGGCCAGATTGGTGAAATTTTGGGCAAATAAAAATGGCCAGATCATTTTTTTAAACGAATATTTCGAGATAAGCCAGCCGCCGAGCATTGCGCCGATGATGGAGAATGGCAGGCCGATTCCGCCGGAAATCCAACCATAATGTTTTTTTATGCCCAGATCGACCATGAACGGCGCAACCATGCTGGAGAGCAGGTATTCTCCCGTCCTGATCAGGAGTATAAATGCCAGGATGGGGCCGATTTTTTCCCGATCCATAAAGGAAAAGAAGGCTTCGCTGAAAAAGGCGTTGCCCTGTTGCCTTAGCCATTTTTTGATTTTTTTTCGCTTGAAACCGACAATGATGAGGCCAATGACCAGCAGCATGCTGATCAAGGCGATCGGGTCGATATCGGCAAGAAATCCGACACGCGACAATAAGTCTTGCTTGGTGATTGTCCTGGCCAGCAAAAGCAAGGTGACCATGGCTAGTGCGGCAATAATGGGAAATTTGAGCAGGCGGCCCCATTTTTCCGTTGCCAGTAACATGAACAGGGGGAGGTGGGCTGCTTCGCCGCGTGGTAAGTACCTTAAATGGTAGGCAGAAAAAAGGGCGAGAATAATGGCCGAGCCCCCGAAGGCAGCAGGCCATCCCATGGTAACTCCAATGGTTGCGATAATGCCGGCGCCGGCCATCATGGCAATACGATAGGCCATGACGCGATAGCCGACAAAACGTGCCTGATCGCGGGTGTCCAGTGTTTCCAGGTAATAGCCGTCAATAGCTATGTCGTGGGTGGCGGCCAGGAAACTGCCGATTAAAAAGGCTGCGCCGATGAGGGGCGTGGCCTGGGGCAGGGGAGCAAGGGCTGCGGCGATCAGTAGAAGTCCTGCCAGGAAAATCTGCATGATGAGGAGCCACTGGCGCTTGCTGCCGTACCGATCAAGATGCGGTGCCCAAAAAAATTTCAAAGCCCAGGGCAAGCCGAAAAGGGAAGTAAGCCCGATTCCTTCAAGGCTGACACCGTTGTCCCGGAAGAATACTGTGGAGACGGTACGAATGATTGAGTAGGGTAAGCCTTCGCAGAAGTATGTGGTGAAGGTCCATATTTGAGGTGGGGCGGTTTTTGGACCGGAGATTTGTTTTTCTGTTGTTGTCATGGGTAAGATCTATGGTTGAGGAAAAAATTCTCTATTATATGGATTGATTTTTGTATATATTAATATATGTGGCAATGTGCCACATACAGTGCGTTTTCATATGAATATCAATTGGTTCAAGGGGTGAATCGTGGCGAGACATATCATTATTATGGACAGCTCAGCCAGTATGCGGCGTATAATTCGGGCCATGATTCAGACCACGGTAAATGACGCTGTTGTCTCGGAGGCTTATGACGCTGAGGAGGCACAGGGCCTTATTGAGGATGGTCATTACCATCTGGTGATCTTTTCCAAGGAATCCTCCGATAAAAAATGGCTCGAATTCGCCCGGAAACGCCTTGCCTTGCCAGAGGGACAAAAAACACATTTTATTCCTTTTTCCTCCAGCACGAAGCAGGATTATATCCAAGAACTCAAGCGGTATGGGATAGAGGAATATCTTGCCATTCCCTGTGAGCCCGACGCCCTTGGTGCGCTAATCACGAGGATATGCACACCTTTTGCCATGCGCAAAACCAGGCGTTACAGCGTTCCCGATACCATCGCCAATCTTGAGCAGGTGAGTAACAGTTTTCCAGCCGAAATCATCAACTTCAGCGAGGGGGGGCTACTGTGCGAACTCGATGCCCCTGCCCTGTTCAATTGGGTTATGCCTGCAATGATCAATATGGAGTTTAACCTCGATGGCGCCACCCTGAAAGTGGCTGGGTTGTATTCCGTTGCCAGGCGCCTGATGGTGGTTGAATCGAATCCGGATTACTCGCCAAGACGTATTCGTCTGGCCTGCAGATTTATCAGTATTCCGGAGGAAAGCAAAAAACAATTGGCCCAGGTTGTTAAAGTGATAGAGAAACAGGAAGGGCTCTTCGGGCACGAAGCTTAGGTGGTCGTTATCTAACGCGTTTGTTCTGTTGATTATCGCCCGTCAACACACTTGGTTGGTTTTTCCAGGCGCGGGATCTTTTGTTGCAACGGCTTAGTTCTGCTTGCCGCAGAGGGCTAGCGCCTCGACGATGATCGCCGGGACATCAATGTTGCCTTTATGGCGGAGCTGGTCCTGGGTGCCGTGTTCCATGAACTTATCCGGCAGGCCCAGCACTTTGGTCTGAACGTTCCAGAGATTTTTCTGGGCGAAGAGCTCAAGGATGGCGCTGCCGAAGCCGCCTTTTTTCACGTTGTCCTCAATGGTTATCACCTTGCCGGTCCGGCCGGCCCATTCACAGATCAGCGCATCATCCAGGGGCCTGATAAAGCGCGGGTTGATCACCGCCGCCTCCAGTCCGAGTTTTTTTAGACCAGTTGCCGCCTCCAGGGCAGCGGAAACCCTGTTGCCGATGGGGAGTAAAAGGATATCCGCTCCTTCTCTGAGAAGCTCGCCTGTTCCCAAGGGGATGCGTTGCAAGACATTATCAAGGGGAACACCTTCCCCGTTTCCACGTGGATAACGGACTGCCGCGGGGCCAGGGTGCAGAATGGCGGTGTTGAGCATGTGTCGCAGTTCATTTTCATCCTTGGGGGCCATGATAACCAGGTTGGGAATGAAGCGTAGAAAGGAAATGTCAAACACCCCATGGTGGGTCGGGCCGTCGTCCCCGACAAGGCCGCCCCGGTCAATGGCTAGAGTCACCGGCAGATTTGGCAGGCAGACATCGTGGATAATCTGATCAAGGGCTCGCTGGAAGAAGGTGGAGTAGATGGCCACCACCGGCAGCAATCCTTCCGTGGCCATGCCTGCCGCATAGGTCACGGCATGCTGTTCGGCAATGCCCACATCAAAAAAACGTTCAGGGAAACGGTGGGAAAAATCGTTTAAGCCTGTGCCCGCAGGCATGGCGGCGGTGATGGCGACCACCCGGGGGTCCTGTTCGGCGATTTGGACCAAAGTTTGGCCAAAAATCTTGGTGTAGCTGGGCGGAGCAGGAGGGGTGGGGACGGGCAGGCCGGTCTCAATGTTAAATGGGCCAACCCCGTGAAAACCGCCTGGATTTTTTTCCGCCGGTTCGTAGCCTTTTCCCTTGGTGGTCAGCACATGGATGAGGGTGGGGCCGGTGCTGAAGTCACGGACATTGCGCAGGGCTTCGATAAGATTTTCCAGCTTGTGGCCTGGGATGGGGCCGATGTATTCAAACTTGAGGGCCTCAAAGAGCATACCGGGGGTGAAGAAACCTTTGAGGCTCTCCTCGCTTTTCTTGAGAACAGAGAGGATGTTTTCGCCCACATTGGAGAAAGACTTAAGGAAATGTTCCATCTCCTTTTTGACCCGCACCGCTGTCTTGCTGGTAAGTTTTCTGCTTAGAAAACTGGAAAGCGCCCCTACATTTGGGGAGATGGACATCTCGTTGTCATTGAGGATGACAATGAGATCCTTGTGGAGGTGTCCGGCCTGATTGAGGGCCTCAAAGGCCATGCCGCCGGTCATGGAGCCATCGCCGATTACGGCGATGCTCTTGTGTGGGTCGCCTTTCAGATCCTTGGCCGTGGCAATGCCCAAGCTGGCGGAGATCGAGGTGCTGCTGTGGCCGGTATCAAAGGCGTCAAAGGGGCTTTCCGCTCTTTTGGGAAAGCCGCTGAGGCCTTGGAACTGGCGCAGGGTGTGAAATTGCTCCCTGCGACCGGTGATCAGTTTGTGGGCATAAGCCTGGTGGCCAACATCCCAGACAAGCTTGTCTTTCGGGGTATCGAAAACATAATGAATGGCCAGGGTGAGTTCAACCACTCCCAGGCAGGGCGCGAGATGGCCGCCGGTCTGGGAAACGGTCTGGATGATCGTCTCTCTGATTTCAGTTGCCAGTGTCCCGAGTTGTTCCACTGAAAATTTTTTAAGATCAGTCGGGGAATTGATGGTGTCTAGTAAAGGGGTATGGCTCATTGTGGCCTTTTCCTCCGGTGGTACCCAGGTGGGTGTCCGCTTATTTGTTCCGTTCGTAGATATACCGGGCAAGATCGCGGAGCGGCTCGGCTTTGGCGTCAAAAATTTTCAGGGCGTTCACGGCCTCATCAACAGCCTCCTTGGCCATGACCTTTGTTTTTGCAACGCCGAAAAAGGCGGGGTAGGTTGCTTTGTTCCGTTGGGCGTCGGCTCCTGCGGTCTTGCCGAGATCTTCCGTGGTTCCTTCAACATCCAGCAGGTCGTCAACTATTTGGAAAGCAAGGCCTATCTGTACCCCGTATCGGCTCAAGGCGGCAAACTGTTTGTCGTCGGCTTTTCCGAAAATCGCCCCGGCCTGCACCGAGGCGGTAATAAGCGCGCCGGTTTTGTAGCCATGGATCAGCCGCAGGTGGTCAAAGGTGATTGCTTGGCCTTCGGCGGCAAGATCCAAGGATTGTCCGCCGACCATCCCCACGGGGCCGATGCCCTTGGCGATGATGTTGATCATCTGGAGTTGCGCGACCGGGGAGATGCCCTGCCGGACATCGGGATGGGTCATCAGTTCAAAGGCGAAGCTGAGCAAACCGTCCCCGGCCAGGATGGCTTCCGCTTCGCCGAACACCACGTGGCAGGTCGGTTTGCCGCGCCGGAGGTCGTCGTCGTCCATGGCCGGCAGATCGTCATGGATCAAGGAATAGGTATGGATGCATTCCAGGGCGCAGGCAACGGGTAAAAGATGCTCGGTGGGGGCGTGCACGGCCTCTGCCGCAGCCAGGGCCAGGATGGGACGGATTCGTTTGCCCCCGGCGAAAAGGCTGTAGCGCATGGCTTTGATATGGTTGGCAAGAGGCCCCTCTTCGGGCAGCATATAGCGCGCCATGGCCTGTTCGACAAGTGCGCATTGTTCCGTGAGGTATTTTTTGAATTCCATGCTGGAAAATTCCCGGGTTTTCAAGTGAGACGGAGATTAGGCGTCGTCTTCATCAGGGACCGTGCCGGAAGTATTAAAGGGAACGGTGATGAATTTGCCGTCTTTTTTAAGGAGGAGGTCTACTTTTTGTTGTGCTTCCTCCAGTTTGTGGTTGCATAACTCCGCCAGTTTGATGCCCTCGTCAAATTTTTTCAGTGATTTTTCAAGGCTCAGATCACCGTTTTCCAGTTCCCTCGTGATCTGTTCAAGTGAATCGAGGGCTTCTTCGAAAGATTTTTTGGACATGATCCCTCCCGAGGTTCCTCAAAAAAGATGCCCCGTGTCTGTCGTCAAGATTGAATGGAATTTTATAAAATAAATGAAGTTGCGGTTATGGGCAATGTCTTTCCAAAAAAACATGAGTATGGTAAGTAATTACAACATGGTATATTGTATCTTTGCGCTTCAAAACGCTTTTTCTGAAGAAAGACCCTCATGTCATACTCCCTGCAAGATCTTCTCCCCCGATTCGGTCGCTGGCTTTCCGTGGAAAAGGGGTATTCCCTTAAAACCGTTGAGAGCTATGGTCTGGATCTTGCTGAATTTGCGGCGTTTGTTGGCTATGAGCAAGATGTCCGTCAGATCGAATCCCGTGTTGTCCGTTCCTTTGTTTACCTCCTAAACGGCAAAAACAAAGGTAGTTCCGTGGCCAGGAAACTTTCCGCCCTGCGCACCTTTTTCCGTCATCTGCTCCGTGAGGGGGTTATAGCGCATGACCCTGTCGCGCCCATTGCCACCCCGAAACAGGAAAAACATATGCCTGTTTTTCTTACGGTGGACGAGGTTTTTACCCTTATGGAGATGCCGGGCCCTGAGGATACCTTCGCCTTCCGGGATCGAGCGATGCTGGAAATCCTTTATTCCACAGGGGTGCGGGTTGCCGAGCTTGCTGCCCTGGACCTTGAGCGCCTTGATTCGGAAGAGGGGATGCTTCGGGTTACCGGCAAGGGTAATCGCGAACGTCTGGTGCCGGTGGGCCGACCGGCTTTGGAGGCATTGGGGCAATACCTTCCCCAGCGGACTTTGTTGGTTCGTGAACGGATTGCCCGCGGGGATGCGCCGGAAAACAAAGCGGTTTTTTTGAACCACCGTGGACTGCGGCTCACCACCCGAAGCATCGAGCGGTTGGTGAAGCACTATGCCCAGCGGGCCGGAATCGCTGCAAGGGTTACGCCCCATGCCCTGCGACATTCCTTTGCCACCCATCTCCTCGAAATGGGGGCGGATCTGCGAACGGTGCAGGAGTTATTGGGGCATGTCAGCCTGTCAACCACTCAACGGTATACCCATCTGAACATGGATCATCTCAATGAGGTCTATGACCGGGCCCATCCGAAGGCGAGAAGATGAGGAGCGGTCACGCAGCACCGTATCGGCTTTGTCATCGGCCTGCTAATGTGCAACAGTACACGGCGCAGGCCTCTTTCGCACATCTGTGGTGCTGCTGGAGTGTTCCTGGCTTAAGCGGTAGTTGCAAGGGACAGGTTGCTGGGTATCAACATTATCTCCATCGGGAGGAATAGCTTTGAAGATCAGATCGACCACAATAATTGCCGTCCGGCACAAGGGAGAGGTGGCTCTGGCCGGAGACGGTCAGGTATCGCTGGGCAATACCATCATGAAGCATGAGGCGCGCAAGGTCCGTCGCCTCTATGAAGGTAAGGTCATCACCGGCTTTGCCGGGTCAACGGCCGATGCCTTTACCCTGTTTGATCGGCTGGAACAGAAGCTTGAGCAGTATAACGGTAACTTGATGCGGGCGGCGGTGGAGCTGGCCAAGGACTGGCGTACCGATAAGATGCTCCGTAAGCTTGAGGCCTTCCTGGTAGCGGTGGACAAACATCATTGTCTGCTGCTTTCCGGGACCGGGGACGTGATTGAACCGGACGACGGGGTGCTGGCCATCGGCTCGGGCGGACCCTATGCCCAGGCCGCAGCCAAGGCTTTGGTGGCGCACAGCGCACTTTCCGCCGAGGAGATCTGTCGTGAGGCCATGCGGATTGCCGCCTCCATCTGCATCTATACCAATGACAGTATTGTTGTGGAAAAAATGACTGCCGAATAAAAAATAATCCGGTAGACGGCTTATAAGGATAATTTAACGATGGAACCGATAACTACCCTGACTCCCAGACAAACCGTGGCCGAGCTCGATCGCTACATCATCGGCCAGGATGCAGCCAAGAAATCCGTGGCCATTGCCCTGCGCAACCGCTGGCG
>Ga0224510_10000034_pt1 | contig 108538 bp, 92 predicted proteins | sample SF_May12_sed_USG_FD_170161 | JGI IMG/M metagenome (GOLD analysis project Ga0224510, IMG submission 170161) | Sediment microbial communities from San Francisco Bay, California, United States - SF_May12_sed_USGS_4_1 | ecosystem: Environmental > Aquatic > Marine > Sediment | place: USA... | reverse complement strand
CCATCGGTCTGGTGGTGGACAAGGTGCAGGAGGTGGTGGATATCCCCGAGTCGCAGGTGGAGGCGCCGCCGGAAAAAGGGAAGGGCAAGCGGAGCCGGTTTTTGCAGGGCATGGGCAAGATCAATGATCAGGTGAAGATTTTGCTCAATGTGGAGCAGCTGCTCTATGAGGAAGAGATGGCCCAATTGGAAGAAATCGCCCCGGCGGCGTGAGGGAAAAATTTATAGGGAGAGCATGGGATGAAAGATTTTATCAATGATATGAAGATGTTCAAGAAGCTCCTGTCCGCGTTTCTGGTGGTCGCCGCTATTGCCGGCATTATCGGCATTGTTGGGATCAGAGGGTTAAGATCGGTGGATGATTCTTACTCCATGGCCTATGAAAACATGACCGTACCCATTGGGATTTTGGGCCAAATAGGCATCAAATTTCAACGGGTACGGATTAATGCCCGTGAAATCGCGGATCAGAATGTTACGGCTGAAGGTCGCCAAGAGGCCCAGCAGGCCATCAAGCAGTTGCGTGAAGAGATTCGGGGACATTGCGAGGAGTATGAGAAAACCATTTTGAACGAACAGGGTCGGAAGTTGTTTGAGACCTTTATAAAGGAGCGGCAGGATTACGGCCAGTACATTGATCAGGTCAATGCCTTGGTTCAGGCCGGGAAAATGACGGAAGCTGAGTCCCTGACCAAAGGCGCGATGAAAAAGGCGGCAACTGAGGCGAACGAGGCCCTTTATGCGATGATAGAATTTAAAACCGAGGCCGCCCAGAAAAACTCAGACGAAAATACCGTGTTGGCCAATACCGTCATCCGTATCATGACTGGTTGCGTTGTTGTTGGCGTAGGTCTTGCCGTTTTGTTGGGTTTCATCCTGGCCAAGGGTATCGAGGGGCCGCTGAATCAGGGGATGGAAATGCTCAAGGAGTTGAGCAAGGGGCACCTCGGTCAGCGGTTGCGCATGAACCGCAAGGATGAAATCGGCCAGATGGCCAAGGCCATGGACGACTTTGCCGATAACCTGCAGAACAACTTCGTGGTGGCTCTGGAAAAGATCGCCGACGGCAATTTTGCCTTTGACGCTCATCAGGTGGATGACAAGGATGCCATCGGCGCGGCCATGAAGAAAACCCTTACCGATATGAACGCCACCTTGAGCCAGATCTACCTGGCCGGCGAGCAGGTCAACTCTGCGGCGGCCCAGGTCTCCTCGGCCAGCCAGTCGCTCTCCCAGGGGGCCACCGAGTCGGCAAGCTCCATTGAGGAGATCACCAGTTCCATGACCGAAATGGGCTCGCAAACCAAACTCAACGCCGGCAACGCCACCCAGGCCAATCAGCTGGCCAGCCAGGCCAGGGATGCGGCCCAGAACGGCAATGTGCAGATGAAGGAAATGGTCTCCGCCATGACCGACATCAGCGAGTCGGCCAAGAATATCTCCAAGATCATCAAGGTCATCGATGAAATCGCCTTCCAGACCAATCTGCTCGCCCTTAATGCCGCGGTGGAAGCGGCCCGGGCCGGACGTCACGGTAAGGGCTTTGCCGTGGTGGCCGAAGAGGTGCGCAACCTTGCAGCCCGCAGCGCCAAGGCCGCGGGCGAGACCGCCGAGCTGATCGAGGGCTCGGTGGGCAAGACCGCAAAGGGCACCGAGATCGCCGACCGCACCGCCGAGGCCTTGGGTGAGATCGTCACCTCGGTGGGCAAGGTCACGGATCTGGTGGGCGAGATTGCCGCCGCCTCCAACGAACAGGCCCAGGGGATCTCCCAGGTGAACGAAGGCTTGAGCCAGATCGATCAGGTCACCCAGCAGAACACGGCCAGCGCGGAAGAATGCGCGGCCGCGGCGGAAGAGCTTTCCAGTCAAGCAGGACAGTTGCGGCAAATGCTGGCACGGTTTAAACTGAAAATGGCTGCCGAGCGTCAGCAGTTCGCTTCGCTGCCGCGGCAGCAAGCCCCCAGGCCGCAGCTTGATTATGGCGAAGGCGATTGGGGCGGAAGCAGCAGTCCAAGTCGCGGTGCGGCCCAGGTCAAACCGAGCAGCATCATTGCCTTGGATGATAAAGAGTTCGGCAGGTATTAAGAAAGCAAGGTTGATAGACTGAAGGTGTGTAGGAGTCGAGCCTCTTGCAAAACTCTTCAGGATTGATTCCCCTCCCTCATCCTCCCCAGCCAAGGGTGAGGGTGAGGGAACTTTTGGGTGAGATTTTTTTTGGGTAACTACTCAGGTGGTTAGACTGAAGGCTGAAGGCCGTGCGGAAGGCAACTGATCAGAATGTTCGATCGTGTTATGTTGATGTATTTTCGCAAGAGAGTACCAGTCCAGATCAAGTATATTTTTGATAGAGCAAGGGCTACCAGCCCTTTCGTCTTCAGTCTCAACATCTTTTTTCTGTGCAGTTATCATTTTTTTAATTGAAGAAGAATTCGCGCACGGACTGTAATGGATACAAGCCTTACCATCAATGACAAGGAGTTTCGCCTCATCCGGACCCTGGTCTATGACCGTTTCGGAATCAATCTCACGGAACAGAAACGCTCCCTGGTGGTGGGGCGCCTGCAAAAGTTGCTGCGGGACGAAGGGTTTGTTTCCTTCGGGGATTATTATGACCGCGTTATCCGTGATACCTCCGGTTCTTCCCTTGATAAGCTGGTCAACCGGATCTCCACCAATTATACTTATTTCAACCGGGAGCATGCCCATTTTGATTTTTTTGTCCAGGAGGTGCTCCCCCCCCTGATTGCCCGACTGAAAAAACAAAATACCCGCGATTTGCGGATCTGGAGCGCGGGATGTTCTTCCGGCGAGGAGCCATACATGCTGGCTCTTCTCATGATGGAATATCTGGGCAACGACTATGGCTTTTGGGATGGCGGGGTTCTGGCCACCGATATCTCGGATCAGGTGCTTAGCCTTGCCAAACAAGGGGTGTACGGGGATGATCAGGTTGCCCGCATTCCCGCCCAGGTGAAATACAAGTATTTTGCCAGACAGAAGGATGGCGTTTGGTTGGTCAATGATGCGCTTAAAAAACAGGTGACCTACAGGCGTTTTAATCTTATGAATAAGCAGTTTCCTTTTAAAAGCCCTTTTCAGGTGATTTTTTGCAGAAACGTGATGATCTATTTTGACTCGGAGACCAGGGATGCCCTGGTAAACCGGTTTCATCAGTTTCTTGAGCCCGGCGGCTATCTTTTCATCGGCCACTCCGAAACCCTGGGGCGGAAACAGGAGACATTCCAGTATGTGATGCCGGCGGTATATAGACGGATTTAGGCAAAGTTTCCGGGGAGCTGTTTTGCAATCGGCTTACCCTTCCCTTAACTGCAGTGTGCTGGGGGGGATGTGCCGGCATGGTTCTCTGTCTTCCCCCGCCGGGGAGAGGGAACATTGTGCATAGCGCGTCAATTTTATAAGCGGACATGCTTGGAGATAGGGAGAACGCATTTTTATGACAGGCAGAAAAATACGGGTGCTGGTGGTTGATGATTCTTCGCTGGTTCGCAGTATTCTTTCCCAAGGTCTTGCCCAGGACCCCGGGATCGAGGTGGTGGGCAGTGCGCCCGATCCCTTCGTGGCCCGCGACATGATTGTTAAATTCAACCCCGACGTGATCACCTTGGATGTGGAAATGCCGAGAATGGACGGAGTTGAGTTTTTGCGCAGGTTCATGCCCCAGCATCCGCTGCCGGTGGTCATGGTCAGCGCCCTTACCCAAAAGGGCAAGCAGATCACCCTGGAAGCCTTGGACGCCGGGGCGGTGGATTTTGTCACCAAACCGAGTACCGATGTGGCCCGGGGGCTGTCCGCCATGCTCATGGAGTTGCGGACCAAGGTGAAAATCGCTTCCACCGCCAATGTCTCCCGTTGGAAGGATAAGCGGGAGGCCCTGTTTGCCGGGAAGGTTCTCGCCGCGCCCAAATCCCTGGCCGAATCCACGGATAAAATCATTGCCATTGGCGCATCCACCGGCGGTACCGAGGCGATCCGCGAGGTGATCACCCGGTATCCGGTCAGTACTCCGGGGGTTGTTATTGTCCAGCACATGCCCAGCGGTTTCACCCGGATGTTTGCCGAACGATTGAACGAGCTCTGCGCCATGCAGGTGAAAGAGGCGGAAACCGGGGACAGGGTGATGCCCGGCCGGATCCTGATCGCGCCGGGGGAAAAGCACATGCAGGTGGTGCGTTCCGGCGGAATCTATGAGGTGGTATGCAAGGCAGGGGAAAAGGTTTCCGGGCATTGCCCTTCCGTGGATGTGCTCATGCATTCCGTGGCCCAGCATGTCGGGCGCAACGCCGTAGGGGTGATGTTGACCGGGATGGGACGTGACGGAGCCGATGGCATGCTGGCCATGCGCAAGGCGGGCGCCAGGAATATTGCCCAGGATGAGCGGAGCTGCGTGGTGTTCGGTATGCCCAAGGAGGCCTTTGAGAATGGCGGGGCGGAACGGTTGGTTCCGCTGGATAAAATCGCCGAGGCGTCGCTGAACATGTTGAACAAATTAGGAGTGAATTGATGCGGTCGGCATCGTTGCCGTGTCTGACTCAAATGGCCGTTTCACCCATCCCTCAATCCCTCGCTTCAGGTTTTTCAGACTCGGAGGGAGAGGCATAAGTCAGGAAACAAACTATTTTTTGGTTGAACATGCTGAATAGTTATCTGTGAGTTAGACAACTTTACGGGACGGGATCATGGCTGAACAACTTTCCAGTGAACAAATAGAGATAATTCAGGAATTCATCCAGGAATGCATCGATCTGCTGGATCATCTCGAACCCACAATAATCGGGTTTGCCGAATTCACCAAACAGGGCCCTTTTCTGCCGACCGAGGAAAGCATGCCGGTCATGCACGAGGTGTTCCGGTTGTTCCACTCCATCAAGGGGAGCGCCGGATTTTTGAATTTTTCCTTCATGGCCTCCACCGCGCATGCGGCGGAAAATCTGTTGGACCAGATCCGTAAAGGGCAACTGCCCATGACCAATGAGCATGTTGATCTGTTTTGCCAGACCTGTGATTTCATGCGGGAGTGCTTGGATCATGTTGCCGTCGAGCTGAACGACGGATGCATGGAGGGGCAGGCCAAAGAGCTTTCGGGGCAGTTGAAAGCGGCTCTTGAGGGGGGCGGCGTAGGCGTGCCCGCCTTGCCTCGTGCGTCGGCAACTGAGGCTCCTCCCGAGGCAGAGCCTGTCATGGCGGTCCCGGATCTTGCCATCACCCCGGAACTGGTCGAGGCATTTTTGCAGGAAGCAAACGAGCAACTGCAGGAGGTTGAGCACGGGCTTTTGGTTTGGAGCAAGGACTCGGACAACAAGGAGGTCGTAGCGGAGCTGTTTCGCAAGATCCATAGCTTTAAGGGCAACTGCGGTTTTCTTGGGTTTGGCGATCTCGAACGTCTGAGCCACCGCATGGAAACCGTACTTGATGCGGTGAAATCCGGGACATGTGCCGCGAACGCCAAACCGGCTGATGCCCTGCTCAATCTTTGCGATGTTCTGAAAAACTCCTTGGGAGAAATCTCTCAAAAAAGCGAAGGCAGGATTGACGGACTGGATCTCTATCTGGAACTGCTGGATGATTTTATCCCTGCCGAGTTGAAGAGTGAATCTTCGGTGCAGCCGCCGCGGGTGGGTGAAATCTTGGTGGAAAGCGGAGTAATTACCCCGGAAACCCTCTTTGACGCCCTTGATATCCAGAAAAAACCCATTGGAGAGGTGCTGGTCGGCATGGGCGCGGTTTTGCCCGAGCAGGTGGATCAGGCCCTGTTCAATCAGGAGCAGATCAAGGGCGCCCCGGTCGCCGAGCAGGCCAAGCAGGCCGCCTCTTTGAAACGGCAGGATATCCGGGTTGATCTGGAAAAGATCGACACGCTTATTGATCTGATCGGCGAGATGGTGATCGCCGAGAATATGCTGATCCACAGTCCAGATCTGGCTGGATTGGTGCTGGAGAATTTCAGCAAGGCCTCCCAGCAGATGAGCAAGCTTGTCAAGGAGTTGCAGGAGGTGGCCATGACCATTCGGATGGTCCCCGTTGCCGGCCTGTTTAACCGGATGACGCGCCTGGTGCATGACCTTGCCAGAAAGTCCGGGAAAAAGGCCGACCTTGTCTTGGTGGGCATGGAAACCGAGCTTGATAAAACCGTAATCGAAAAGATCACCGACCCCCTTGTTCATCTCATTCGTAATTCCATGGATCATGCCCTGGAATCTCCGCAGGAGCGGTTGGCCGCAGGTAAGAAGGAGACAGGGATCGTGCGACTGACGGCCAGCCATGAAGAAGGTGAGGTCTGGATCAGGATCGAGGACGACGGCCGGGGGCTCAACCGGGAAAAAATCCTGAAAAAGGCGCTGGAAAAAGGGCTTGTCCAGGGAGATGGCTCGAATCTCACCGATAAGGATGTGGCGGCCCTGATCTTCCTCCCCGGATTTTCAACGGCGGACAAGGTGACCGATGTTTCCGGTCGCGGAGTCGGCATGGATGTGGTCAAGCAGAATTTGAACCAGATAGACGGCAAGATCGATATCGACAGCAAACCGGGCGCCGGCACCAAAATCGTGCTGCGAATCCCTTTGACCATGGCCATTATTGACGGCATGCTGGTCCGGGTTGGCGATGTCCGGTACATTATTCCCATTCTCTCTATCCGGGAATCGTTTCGGCCGTTGGCCAAGGCCATCACCGTTTCCCCGGATGGACAAGAGCTGGTGCGGGTGCGCGACAGACTTTTTCCTGTGTTGCGGCTCCATCGATTGCACAAAATCGAACCGGCCAGTGAGCTTTTGGACCAGGGGATATTGATTCTGCTCGAAAATCAGGGGCGAAATGTCTGCCTGTTTGTTGATGAGATTTTAGGACAGCAGCAGACGGTGATCAAGGGGCTTTCCGAATACATCGGCAAGGTCGGTCAGGTCCGTTGCGTATCCGGCTGTACTATTTTAAGCGACGGCGAGGTATGCCTTATTCTCGAAGTCCGGGGCCTCACCGAGATTGTCGTGGAGACAGTGGGAAATGACTGAACAACAGCCCCTTACCGGCTCCACCCCTCCTGTTGATCTGACGGAGATGAAGAAGACCGTCCGCGGGAACATGGAGGTAATTCGGCATTTGGTTGACCATATCCTGGTGGAATACCCTGAGAAACTCCGGCAGCTTCGCCAGGAACTGGATAAAGGAGATGTCGTTCAGGTTCGTGCCATCGCCCATGGATTGAAGAGTTCCCTGGCAAGTTTCGGGGCAACGCAAGCCAAGGAATTTGCCAGTGCCCTTGAGATTTCCGGGGCCATGGGTGAACTGGCCGCTGCCGAGAAAATGTTGCGGCGGCTTGAGCAGGAAATCGAGAGGATTGTTGCTTATTTTTCAGACCCTTGCTGGCAGGACAAGGGATAGCCTCGTAAACAAGGCGTAATCCGACACCGGTTTGCTTGTTGCGTAGTGCTTCCTCTCCGGTGAGGGGAGTGATTTTTTTTCATGCAGCAATTTTCTGACCGGGCCATGCCGAATCTGATTGGTTTTTCCGTTCGACAGGCCCTGTCTCCGAGGAAACGGAGCATGCTCCCATGAAAATAACTTGGAATGATTTTGATATTGTTTAGGAGCCGTTCAGAAACAACATGAACTTTTATGTTATCTTACTGTACGGCTCCTTATGCCATCTGGCTACCTAAAACGGCCATGTTATTTTTTGACGATGGCTTAGTAAGTGACGAGGAGAAATGTTTCATGAAAATCCTGATAGCCGAAGATGATTTCGTCAGTCGCACACTTTTGCAGGAGATGCTTTCTCCCCTGGGAATTTGTCATGTGGCCATGGATGGACTTGAGGCCATGGCCGCCTACAAACAGGCTCTTGAAATGAAAGAGCCCTATGACCTTATCTGTCTTGATATCATGATGCCCAATCTCAATGGCCAGGAGGTGCTCAGGCAGATTCGGGATATAGAAAAAGAACGCTGCATAGGAGGGTCTGATATGTCCAAAATTTTCATGGTCAGTGCCCTGGATGATGCAAAAAACATTATGGCCGCATTGGTTAAAGGTTCTTGTGACGCCTATCTGGTCAAGCCTGTTGATGGCGAGAAACTGTTGGCCGAAATTAAACGGGTGGGGCTTTTGGCCTAGCTTTAATGGTTTGGAACTGTTGCCGGTTCCGTAGCGGGAATGATTCATGGGAAAAACAGTGGTTGTAGGGGTTGGCGAGTTTGCGGTTTCCAATGATCCCGGTGAGGTGATTAAAACCTTTGCCTTGGGTTCGTGTGTTGCCGTAATCTTTCTGCATAAGCCGACCAGAACGGTGGGGTTGATTCATGTGGCCTTGCCGGAGTCCAGCATCAGTCCGGATATTGTCAGGGATCGGCCCGGCTACTTTGTCGATACCGGCATCCCGGCTATTTTGAAAAAGATGGCGGCCTGTGCCACCCCGGGCGCTAATCTTACCCAGGGCATGATGGTGAAAATTGCCGGGGGGGCGAATGTGCTGGATACGAATAACACCTTTAACATCGGCAAGCGGAATGTTCTGGCCCTGAAAAAAATTCTCTGGCCGTTGGGCATGGGGCCAGTGGCTGAGGATGTGGGCGGGAGTATCAGTCGTACCGTATCGGTGTCGGTGGAGACAGGCAAGATTGCCCTGTCCTCCCCGACAAAGGGCGTGTGGGAGCTATGAACAGGCAGGAAAAACAGGCCGCTGTCCGGGAGGCCATCAACAAGGTTCCGCTTATTTCCAGCGCCGCGGCCAGGCTTCTTGAGTTGAGCGGCGAATCGGAGCATGGGATTGTCGATATCGTAAATATTGTCAAATACGATGCCGTGCTCACCTCCCAGATTCTTAAGGTGGTCAATTCAGCCGCCTTTGCCAGAAGGACGGAGGTATATTCAATTGATCACGCCGTGTCGTTGTTGGGGGAAGATATGGTGGTGGGTATTGCCATGTCCGAGGCGGCGGCATTGCTTTTTGATAAAAAGTTGGAAGGCTATGCGGCGGAAGCAGGCTCTCTCTGGCGGCATGATTTGAAAACAGCCATTGCCGCGAAAATAATTGCCGGTTATGCGCGGACCAAGGTGAACGGTGATCTGGCCTTTACCTGCGGTCTGCTGCATGATCTCGGCAAGGGCGTGCTTTCTGATTTTTTACGCAATACTCCGGAAAAGATTCGCCGGGCCATGGAGGAAAAAAAGGTTCCGGATTATGCCGCGGCCGAGCGCGCCATTCTCGGCATTGATCATGCCGAGGCGGGCTATGAGTTGAGTCTGAACTGGAATCTGCCCGCGCCCTTGCCACAGGCAATACGGTTTCACCATCAGCCGGCCCTGATTGACGAGGCCTTGAAACCTTTGCTTTACACCATCCATTTGGCCGATATCGTGGCGATGATGTCCGGAGTGGGTACCGGCTCGGATGACTTGCAATATACCCTGGATACGGCCTACGAAATGTATATTCCTTTGAGCGGCAATGAACTGGCCATGGTAATGCTTGGCGTGGAACAGGAATTTTCCAAGGCTGCCGCGGTGTTTTTGGGCAAAGAAGAGGAGGCTTCGGAATGAGGATTGCCATCGTGGATGATTCGAGCACGGCAAGGATGTTTATCCGGCGGTGTCTAGAGATTGCCGGATTTCAGGGGGCGGAAATCATCGAGGCTGAAAACGGCAAGGATGCCTTGGAAAAAATCAGGCATACGCCGGTTGACCTGTTGCTCACCGATTTGACCATGCCGGTGATGGATGGCACCACCCTGCTGAAATGGATCAAGGCGAATCCGAAATCAAGCGGATTGCCGGTGCTGGTCATCTCCAGCGCCGGGAACCCGGCAAAAGAGGTTGAACTGAAGGCCTTGGGCGCCATGGGTGTTTTAAGCAAGCCTGTTTCTCCGGCAAAACTCAATATGCTGCTGGGTGATTTTTTGGAAAAAGGAGGGCAAGAGAGTGACCAGTGAAGAGAGCGCCTGGACAGGGATAATTGTTCCGCTTATTTCCGAGATTATGGAGAATACGGCCTTTACCGAGGTTATGCCCATCGAGGCCGCCCCTCTGTATGGTCTGGAGGCGCGAGGGGCGTCATTGCTGGTGCATGATCCTGTTCAGGGGGAGTTTCAGTTGATCATGGAAAATGGTCTGTTGAAATATCTGTCCGGTATTGTTTATGGTTCCATGCCGGACGAGATGACCGAGCAGTGCGAAGGAGATTTTCTTGATGAACTGCTGAACACCATTGCCGGTAGATTTCTGAGTGCAATTCTGCCTGAGGATAAGAGCTTTACCCTTGGAATTCCGGAACTGTTCCGGGAACCGTTCAATGTGCCGGATTCGCCGGTGCTCAGCTGGAATTTTGTTATTGATGGGATGCACTTCACCCTGTATGCCGCAGGCGAATCGCTTGTGGCGCTTGAAAAAAATAATGGGTGATTTTCTTTGCACCGACATCCGCTAATGTTCGTTTATGATTTTGCCTTGAGTCTTCCTGTCTTGAAGGGAGGGGTGAAGTTGTAACGTGCCTCAAACCCGGAAGAAATTCCTTTTCCCGCAAGGGGAGAAGGGATTTCTTTGGTATTCGGTATTTTTTTGCTCGGACACCGCTGAGCCGGTTGGGAAATATAGGAAAGTTTGTGTGGTGCCCTCTCTTGTCATGGAGTATAGTCTTTCGCTGTTGTATATTCCCCGGCTTACGCATAAGCCGGTTAACAGAGTGCGGTTGACAGGCTGATGGCGCGAATACTTCTTATTGACGATGAACAGATGGTTCTTGAGCTTTTGGTGAGCGTTCTGACAAGGGCCGGGTATGAGGTGATCACCGCCGGGGACGGCCTTGTTGCCTGTCAGCTATGCCGGAGTCAGGATTTCGATCTGGTCATCACCGACATTATCATGCCGGAAATGGACGGCATCGAGATGATTCAAGAGCTGAGGCAGCGTTGTCCCCAGGTGAAGATAATCGCCATGTCCGGGGGCGGGAGATGTTCACCCCAGGATTACCTTGAGATTGCCGGAGTTCTTGGGGTTTCCGCGACCATAGCCAAGCCTTTTTCCAACAAGGATTTTCTTGCCACGGTAAATGAAGTGCTTTCGCATTGAGTGCGTCACCCCGTTCCTGACGGAGACTCTCTCTGTCTTTTGTCATGCGATATTCCACATCCTCGGTCCAGCTTTCCGCTCTCCCTCTCCAGACAATCATGATCGGCGGTGTGCCTGCGGGCACTGATCCGTTTCCCTGTGAGCTATCCATGTCGGCAGGTTCGGGAATGAACCGTGTTATCTGTCTTGATGAGTCAGGAAGTCGGCCAGTTCCGGAAACCAGGTGCTGATCGTGTCAGTTTGGGTCCAGTTTTCCCTGAGCCGGGTTTTGGGAATGACCGGGATGTCCAGACCGGTACCGGCCAGGGCTGTAACGATTTTCGCCATTGGTGTACCGCTGAACAGGACAAAGCGAAGCCCCCGGCGCTGCTCCGTGATGAGGAGTTTGATCGCAAGCTCTATTCCATCCATAACCGCCATTTCATAATCGCAAAGGATGTTGGGTATCCCTTTTGCGGTTAGAAGATCGTAAGCTTCCTGACCGTTTTCCGCTTCGTGGATGTTTTTAGGCGGTACCCCGGCTCCTTCCAGGCGCAAGCGGGCAACCATGCGGATAAATTCCGCGTTGTCGACAATAAGTATGGTTGAATAATCAGGAGGCATAAATTCGTTCAAAAATTTTCCGTGGATGAAGGCAAGAAAATGTTGGTTTGAAACCGGGAGCGGCCCACTGTCTATTTGTTTTATATCGACAGGTTGAGTCGACGTGATACCGACCCACGCAGGGATTCATGGGCAAACAGCACCCTGCGCCAGGCTGACTCGATTTCGTCCTTTTTTTCATGGCGGACACAGTCATCCAGGTCTTTGACCGCCATGCCCAGTTTTTTTGCGGTGAAGATCGCGGATGAACCACCGAGGCTGTGGCAGCAGGCCAGTATCCCTGCTTGATCGTCCTGGGCCATTGCCTCGCCGAGCCGGACAAGTTCTTTGTCTGTATCGGTAAAAAAGGCCCTGGCTATTCGGCAAAGGGTTTTCTCGTCGGTGTAGATGGCAAGCAGGGCCTCGTAATCCAAATCAAAATATTCCTCGGGGTTTACCGTGTTAGGATGTGCATCGTGCCGATTCCCGCCGGCAAGGAAGAGATGTTTTTCAATGGCGGCGAAAAGTTGGTCCGGATCGAAGTTTTTCTCTACATACCCGTCAAGACCCGCGGCTAAAAAATGTTCCTGTTCGTCCGCGGTTTCGGCCGTTAGGGCGATGACCGGAATTGCGCGGGTCGCCGGATTTTTCTTGATCCTGCGTGTGGTCTCCATGCCGTCAATGCCGGGCAGGCCTATATCCATCAAGATGATTTGGAAATCGGCGTCCTGGGCAAGAATATCCAGCGCCGCTTCGCCGCTGGCGGCTGTAACAACAAGCCAGCAGCGGTCGGCAAGGATATCGGCGAGAATTTCCCGGTTGAAATCCACATCCTCGACCACCAATATTCTGATATCTTTTCGAGAATCATCGGCCGCGACTGGGGAATTCATCTCTTCCTCCGTATTATTGGGGACGCAGAAAATAGTAATATCCGGCACGCATCCCGTCGTGGGGCCATCTGTGGCCGCGCTTCAATCGTAAAACCTGTCCGTAGCTCTACTACGCTGTGATTCTGCTCAATCGGCATCAGCAAATTTGATCCCAAACCAAGCGTGATCCAATATCTTAGTGTTTTCTGAGTCCCTTGTAGTTAACTCACCTAAAATATGATAGCCGATTAGAAATCAATCTGGAAGCTGTAAACGTCTTCCTCAAGGCTGCTTTTCACGGTGAAGCCGCAATGGAGGAAGATGGCTTGCATCCGTTTGTTGTCCCGAAGCACCTCGGCGGAAAAACCTCTAATCCCGTTTCTCCTGGCGATGGTGACCAGATGCTTGAAAAGAAACGTGCCGATCTGCTTGTTCTGCCATTCGTCGCGAATAATAAAGGCCACCTCGGCCCGGTTGGTTTTTTCATCCAGGTAGTAGCGGCCGATGGCGATGATCTCTTCGCCGTGCGCCTCAGGCAAGGTGCCGACAATGGCAGCATCCTTACGGTGGTCGATGTAGACGAAGTTCTGGATCTGCTTGTGGCCGAAGCGTTGGCTGTGGGTCATGAAGCGATAGTAGAGGGTTTCCTGGGAAAGGGCGTAGAGGATGTCCCGCATCCGGGGTTCATCGGTGAGATGCACGGGCCGGAAATTGATTTGGGTTCCGTCTTCCAGAAGCATGGTGGTGTTCATTTCCTGGGAAGCAATCATGAAGCGGCCCTCCACCTCGCCGAGATCCTGGCGAAGGTACCGGGCCTCAATGGCTTCCCGGAAAAGCTGCTCGCGGAAACTGGGATGGGCAATGCTGATAAGGGCCAGGGCCCGTTCCTGCACACTCTTGCCGTGCAGGTAGGCAATCCCGTACTCGGTGGCCACGTAATGCACTTCGCCCCTGGTGGTGACCACCCCGGCGCCTGGGGTCAGACGGGTGACGATGCGGGAGATGGTTTTGTTTTTTGCCGTTGATTCGAGGGCAATGATGGGCTTGCCGCCGATGGAGCGGGAAGCGCCTCGGTTAAAGTCCACCTGGCCGCCGATGCCGGAATAGAAAAGAGAGCCCAGGGAATCTGCGCAGACCTGTCCGGTAAGGTCGATTTCAAGTGCCATGTTGATGGCCACCATCTTGTGTTGTCTGCCGATGATGTGGGTATCGTTCACATATTCCGTGGGTCTGAAGTAGAAGATGGGGTTGTTGTCGATATAATTGTAGAGGCGCTGGGTGCCCATGCAGAAGCTGGCCACGATTCTGGCCTTGTCCGTGGTTTTCTGGAGACCGGTCACCGCGCCCGATTCCACCAGATCGATGATGGAGTCGGTGAGCATCTCCGTATGGATGCCCAGGTCTTTTTTGTGGTGGAGGAATTCAACCAGGGCGTGGGGGATGCGGCCGATGCCGAATTCGATCGTTGACCCATCTTCGATCAGGGCCGCGATGTGCTCCCCGATGCGACGGGTATCCTCGGAGACCGGAGTGGATTCCCGCTCGATGATAGGGCTAGCGGCAGGCACCAGGATATCGAGATCGTAGATGTCAAGGAAACTGTCCCCAAGGGTCTTGGGCATCATCGGGTTTACCTGGGCGATCACAAGCGAGGCGTTTTCCGCCGCACTTTTTACGATGTCCACTGAAACGCCCAGGCTCACCTTGCCGCGCTCGTCCGGCGGAGTCACCTGGATGAGGGCCACGTCGATGGGCAGCTGGCCGGAGTTGAAGAGCATGGGGATGTCGGAGAGCAGGATGGGGGTGTAGTTGCCCAGTCCCTGCTGGATATGTTCCCGGATGTTGGCGCCGATGAAAAAGCTGTTCACCGTGAAGCAGTCGGCCAGACTGCTGCTGGCGTATGGGGCGTCGCCCTTGCTGAGCAGCTGGATGATCTCCACGTCGGCCAATTCGCCGGCCCGTTCGGTAAGGGCCTGGACCAGCAGCACCGGCTCGGCGCAGGCCGTGCCGATGAAGACCCTTTGGCCCGGCTTGATTTTGGCTGCGGCCTGGGAAGGGGTGGCGATCATGTCGCTGTATTTTTGCTGCCACTCGGGATCAAAGGTTTTTGCGTTGCTCATTGCCGTGCTCCCGTGGCCTGCAAGGTTATTCTCGCATCAGCCACCACCGGCTCGGTGCCTGTCTCCCCAACAATGAAGGGGTTGATGTCCAGCTCTGCAATCTGAGGGAAATCGGTGGTCAACTGGCTGATCCGTTGCAGGCCGTTGGCAATACCGGCCAGATCTACCCCCTTGTGACCGCGTTTTCCCTTGAGGATTTCGTAGGAGCGGGTGGACATCAGCATCTGGATGGCCTCATCGTTGGTGATGGGCGCCAGGTAGAAGGTGACGTCCTTCATCACTTCAACAAAGATGCCGCCCAGGCCGAACATGAGCATCGGTCCGAACTGGGGATCGCGGCTCATGCCGATGATCACCTCAAGGCCGCGGCCCAGCATTTTTTCCACGTAGATCCCTTCAATCCAGGCCTCCGGCGCCCTTTGTTTGATGCGGAGCATCATGAGATCGTAGGCGTCAGCCGTTGCTTCGCTACTGGTTACATTGAGTCGCACCCCGCCAAGATCCGACTTGTGGATAATGTCCGGAGAGACGATCTTCATGGCCACCGGATAGCCGATGCGTTCGGCTATCTCCATGGCCTCGTCGACGTTGGTGGCAAGGTAGCCCTGGGGAATCTGAAAGCCGTAAGCCTGGAGAATGCTTTTTGCCTTGACCTCGCCGATTTGCGGGCGATTGGTCCGCAACCGGCGGGTGATGATGCGTTCCACCCGCCGCCGGTTTACGGGAAAACGAGCTACCAGGCGAGGCGGCCGTTTGCGCCAGGCGGCGTATTCCACCATGGCCTTGAGCGCGGCCACTGCCCGTTCCGGGGAAGGATAATCGGGTAACCCCGCCGCCACCAGCGCATCCCGGCCCGGGATGACATCGGTTCCGCCCATGAAGGCGACAACCACCGGTTTGTCTCCTTTGTGACAGGCGGCAATGGCCCGGGCGGTTTCCGCGGGTTTGGTCATGGCCTGAGGGGTGAGGATGATGACGATTGCATCCACGGCTTCGTCTTCCTGGGCCGCTGCCAGTGCGGCCACATATCGGTCCGGTTCGGCATCACCCAGCACATCGATGGGGTTGCCGATGCTGGCCGCACTGGGTAGCTTTTGGCGCAGGGCAGTGGCGGTGTTGCGATTCAGGGTGGCCACGATCATCCCGGATTTTTCCACGGCATCGGCGGCCATGGTGCCGGGACCGCCGGCATTGGTGATGATCAGCACCCGTTTGCCTTTGGGCAGGGGTTGCATGGCAAAAAGGGCTCCATAGTCGGCCAGGGCCTCGAAGTTGTCGGCCCTGATGACTCCCGAGCGCATGAAGGCCGCGCCATACGCGATTTCCGCTCCGGCCAGCACCCCGGTGTGGGATGAGGCTGCCTTCTGCCCGGCCACGGTGGTGCCTGATTTAAGGATGATCACCGGTTTTTTCGTTGAGGCCTCGGTTGCCGCTTTGACAAATTCGTCCCCGCAAGCAATGTCTTCCAGGTAGGCGATAATCACATTTGTCTGCGCATCGGCGGCCAGGGCGCTCAACAGGTCTCCCTCGTTTATGTCCGCTTTGTTGCCCATGCTTACCATTTTGGCGATTCCTGTGTGCCGGGCGGCTGCCAGGTCCAGCAGGGCGGTGCAGATGGCCCCGGACTGGGAGAGGACCGAGATGCAACCCGGTTCCGGCATGCGGTTGGCAAAGGAGGCGTTCATCCGGTGGTCGGTGTTTATGAGCCCCAGACAGTTTGGACCAAGAAGAGGTACTTGGTGGCTTTGGCAGAGCTCGGCGATCCGGTGTTCGAGTTCCGCGCCTTCCGGCCCTGTTTCCTTGAAGCCGGCGCTGATAACGGTGATTGCCCCGGCCTGGGCCTCAAGGCAATGCCGTACCGCCTCCATAACCAGGGCTTTGGGGAGCGCGATAATGCAGAGGTCGGCCTTGTGTCCGACTTGTTTGATATTTGCCAGGCAGGGCAATCCCAGCACTTCCCGGGCTGCCGGATTAATCGGGAAGATGCGGCCACCATAGCCGCCGGCCAGCAGATTGGCGATAATGTCGTGGCCGACTTTTCCCGGTGTGCGGGAAGCGCCGAGCACAGCGATGGATTCCGGGTAGAAAAGCTTTTTGAGCATGGCCCTTGTCCTGTTATGTGAGGGAGAATCTGCCGGCGGTAGTGTTCGGTCGGCTTTATGTCTCAGGCTTCCCGTGGGGGGGCGTACTTATATTGTAGCACATGCGATGCGTTAACAGGCAACCCTGGTTTGTTATTCGGCAAATTCGGGAAATTCCGGCATGACCATGGTAAACCCTGCCCTGTTCAAGGCAAGGTGTACGGCACTGATGTTGTAGGTATTGACCCGCAGATAGATGCGTTCCGGGGAGCTCCCCTCCGCCTCGGTGCGGATGAGCCGGGTGAAGCGGATGTTGTGCTCTTCAAGTACCCTGGCGATACGGGAAAGCGGTTTTGGTTTGCCGTCATGCTCAATCACGATCATGGCGGAGCCGCGTTCGCCAAGGCCGAAAAGTTTACGGTAGGCAGCCATGAGGTCGCGTATGGAAAAAATGCCGATGACCCGCTCCTCCTGATCCACCACGGGAAGAGCCCCGATTTTCTCCCGGTCGAGAAGGATCAGGGCGTCGTCCAGGGTGGACATGGGGTTCAGGGTAAAAAAAGTACGGCTTATGATGGCGCTGATCGGGGTTTTGTTGAACGTCTCAAGAGAGCTCTTGAGACGTTCTTCGGAAAGTACCGAGGAGGGTGAGGCCGAGCGCAGATCCCGATCGGTGACCATGCCGACCAAACGGTGTTCCTCATCCACCACGGGCAGATGGCGGAATTTGCCGTTTTGGAGAATTTCCCGCGCCACGGGGAGAGTGGTCTCCGGTGAAATGGTCACCGGTTTCCTGGTCATGTGCTGGGTGATGAACATGGCTGCTCCTCTGGTCAGTGGTTGATGGTCTTGCAAAAAAAAAATCGAAATTTCGTTTTTCCGTCATTCCGGCGAAGCCGGAATTATCTGTCTTTGGGATGTTGCAACTTTTTCGGCCCCCGTCTTTCGCCGGGCTGGCAATTTTTTACGAGTTTATCCATAGTTGCTCAAGGCGTTGAGATACGCGGTCGCGCTATCGGCCAGGCTTCCCGGATGGTAACCTCCTTCGAGAATGGTCAATAGCTTGCCCCGGCAGAATTTCGTCGCCCAGGCAGCCAGGTATTCGCCAATCCTGCCGTAAAGTTCCGTGGAATAGGCAAGGCCGGACATGTCATCATCACGGTGTCCGTCAAAGCCTGCCGCGACAATGATCCGTTCCGGTGCGAATGCGTTAACGGCCGGGGCAATTTTTCCGGCAAAGGCGTTGAGCACCATCTTGTCGTCCGCCCCGGGCGGCAAGGGGATATTTAGAGTGGCTCCGTGCCCTGGGCCGGTGCCGGTTTCTTCCGCATAGCCGCTGCCGGGGAAACTGAAGGTGGGATGTTCGTGCAGACTGATGTAAAAGACATCTGGGTCTTCCTCAAAGGCGCTCTGGATGCCGTTGCCGTGATGGGCGTCCCAGTCGATGATCAGAATCTTCCTCCTGCCATACTGCTGCTGCCAGTATTTGGCGGCCAGCACGCTGTTGTTTAAAAAACAGAAACCAAGAGCCAGATTGCGTTCGGCGTGATGTCCAGGGGGGCGCACCGCACAGAAAACCAGATTGTCTTTGTCTTCAAGCAGATCTATGCCGGTGAGCCCTGCGCCTGCTGAAAGCAGGGCTGCTTCGTAGGAGTCAAAACAAAGCTGATTGTCCGGATGGTCAAGATGGGTTTTTCCCGAAAGGGCGCACTCTTCCAGGCGAAAGAGGTAGTCTTCATCATGAAAGGTAGTCAGCCAACGTCGTTCCGCCTGGCGTGGTTCAATAATTGTGAGCTGCTCCCGGAGCGGTGAAGCATGCAGTTTTTTCAGCAACGTGGTGAGGCGATCCGGCGTTTCCGGATGATCAGTGCCGCCGGTGTCGTGGGCAAGACAACGGGAATGGGTGACAATGGCCAGAGGGCGAGAGATATGCACCGGAGATCCTTGTCGGCTGGGTGATAGGTTGAAGGAAACAGACTACAGGCTGAAGACTGAAGAGTGTTGAGAAAATAAATCGTTAACCTTCAGCCTTCAGTCTTCAGCCTGTATTGTTGGAAAATGGCAGAGTTTCCATTTTTAGGTCGTTAGGTATTATTACCTAACTTTGCAAGGAATCGCATTAAAATAAGCGGCACAGCAGTGCTGACGGTGATGGTTGTTATGTGTCGGTATCTTAAATGCGACAAGGCATTGTGCGGATGGGATTGATGGGATATACTTTTATTTTCCCTCATCAATGAGACAATCGGACCGTAACGCCATGCCCCATGTGACCAACCCCCATTTGCTTGCCTTGAAAGACCAGTTGGACGACCTTGAGGCCGGACGTTTGTCGCCGCTCGCCAGCTTAAGCAGGGAAGGGGTCAGGCGGCGAACCGAAGAAGGTCAAGGCCAGGATCATCGTCAATCTTTTGCCGTGGATGGCGACCGGGTTCTGCATTCGCGGGCCTATACGCGATACATCGATAAAACCCAGGTGTTTTACATGGTCAAGAACGACCATATCACCCATCGGGTTTTGCATGTGCAGTTGGTGGCGAAGATCGGTCGGACCATCGGCCGTTATCTGCGGTTGAATGAAGATCTTATCGAGGCCATAGCCCTGGGGCATGATATCGGGCATCCGCCCTTTGGTCATGACGGGGAAAAGGTTCTGGATGCACTCTGCCGTGAGCACGGGCTGCCCTCGTTTCAGCATAATCTGCAAAGTGTCCGTTTTCTGGAAGGTATTGAACGCCAGGGCAGGGGCTGGAATCTGACCCTGCAAACCCTGGACGGCATCATGTGCCACGATGGGGAGATTCACAATCGCTGCCTTGCGCCCCAGCGCGGCAAGACCTTTGCCGATCTTGACCGGCAGGGTGAGGCAAAGTCTCTTGATCGCCGAATGGAACTGGTCCCCATGACCATGGAAGGGTGCGTGGTCCGTTTTGCGGACACCATTGCCTATATCGGCAGGGACATTGAGGATGCCATTGAGCTTGGCCTCATCAGGCGGGAGGATATTCCTTTCCGCTGTCAGGAGGTCTTTGGTCGGACCAACGGCAGCATGGTCTATCGTCTGGTGACGGACCTGATCGCCAATGGCCTTGAAGATGGGGCCATTGCCTTCAGCGAGGAGGTTTCAGAGGGGCTGAAAGAGTTGAAGGGTTTCAACTACGAGCGGATCTATCTGAATCCCGCCATCAAAAAAGGGCTTGCCAAGATTACCGATTGTTACCGGGTGCTATTTGCTTCCTGTCTGGACCAGTTTGCCAAGCAGGAACAACAGGCTGAAATGTATACGAATTTTTTAAATGAACAGGGCCGGGAGTATGTCATGGCCCAACAGCCTGCCATCATGGTGCGAGATTTCATCGCCGGGATGACCGATGAGTATTTTTTGCGACAGGCAAGGTTACTGGGTTGTGAAGTCCCGGAAAAAACATGAAAACGAAGATCAAAAGAATCCTGCCGGGCGAGAATTTCCGGTTGATTGCCATGGCTGCCTGTATCGGCCTGATGGCCGGGGCGGCGAATATTCTCTTTCGCACCACCGTCGCCCTGGTTCATGACAATATTTTTGTTGCCGGTTCCGCGCTGCTCGGCCTGGAAAAAGGTGGGCTGCACCTCCTGCTTTTGCCGTTGCTTCCCATCAGCGGCATGGTATTGCTCATCCCCCTTTCCCTGCTTTTTCGCGGCGATGTCAACGGTTACGGCTTTCCGAAATTTCTGCGCCAGGTCAATCTGGAAGGCGGGATTATCCGTTTTAGGATCATTACGCTCAAAATCCTTTCCTGCGCCTTGACCATCGGCACCGGCGGTTCCGCCGGGGTTGAGGGGCCAATCGCCCAGGTGGGCGGGGCGGTGGGTTCGCAGTTCGGTCAGTTCTTCCGGGTTTCCGGCAGCAGGATGAAGGTTTTTATCGCCGCAGGTTGCGCCGGCGGAGTAGCGGCCATGTTCAACGCCCCCATTGCCGGGGTATTTTTTGCCGCCGAGATCGTTCTGCTGGGCACCTATGAAATCGGCTCTTTTGCCGCCCTGGTCATCTCCTCGGCCATGGCCACCGTTGTCTCCCGCGGCTATTACGGTGCTTCTCCCGCCTTTCCCATTCCCGCCTATGAGATCGTCAACTCCCTGGTGGAAATCCCCCTTTATTCGCTGATGGGTGTGGTTATGGGACTGATCGCGGTGCTGCATATTTATGTGTTTTATAAGATTCGCGATCGCTTCACCGTCCTCAATCTGCATCCGCAGCTCAAGCCATTGCTCGGGGCCTTGATGCTTGGCGTGCTGGCCATAGGCTTTCCTCAGATAATGGGAGACGGGTACCATTATCTGGAAGAGGTCTTGGCCGGTAATGGTGTGCTCTGGGTGATGATTGCCCTGATTTTTTTCAAGATTGTGGCAACCGCCCTTACCTTGGGATCCGGCGGAGCGGGCGGGGTGTTTGCTCCGGCGCTTTTCATCGGGGCCGTGACCGGCGGGGCATTCGGCGATATGGCCCATGGACTGTTTCCCCAATATACCGCCAATTCCGGCGCCTATGCCGCAGTGGGTATCGGTGCTTTTTTAGCCGCGGCCACCCATGCACCGCTCACCGCCATTTTTCTTCTTTTTGAAATGACCGGCAACTATCTCATCATCATCCCCATCATGCTTTCAAGTATTATCGGGACGGTGGTGGCCGCTCGCTTGAATCCGGACTCCATAGACACCGTGGATTTCAGCCGCGACGGTATTGATCTCCATGAAGGGAGGGAAATTTCGGTGATGAAGTCCATCAAGGTCGGCAGGGTTGTCAGCGAGGATGTGGATTTTATCAGCGAACAGGCCAATGTGAACCAGCTGCTGACCATCTTCAGCATGACCAGGGACAGTTTCTATTTTCCAGTGGTCGATGAAAGCGGCAGGATGACCGGGGTTGTCTCCCTCCAGGACGTGAAAAGCATTCTGCATGACGAGGAGCTGCGGCTTTCCGCCCGGGTGGGGAATATCTGCACCCGCAAGGTTGTCGTACTCACGCCGGAAGATAACCTCCATGCCGCCATGACCCTCTTCGATGCAAAGGGATTGGAAGAGATTCCCGTGGTGGAGGCCACGGACAACCGTTGGGTGGTTGGGATGCTCAAGCGCCGGGATGCCATCGCCGCTTACAACAAGGAAGTGATTCGGCGGGGGATCAGTGAGCGGAGCGCCCCGGTTTTCTCTGTTTCCGCTGGGCAGTGATTTTCAAGGGGAAGCGCTGGAAGTTTTTTTATTTGTCCGGACGGATTACAGCAAAATGCCATTCAGGGGAGTAATTCTTAAACGGCTTTTTGCCGGGCCATTCCGGGGGGCTTTCTCTGATCTCCTTGATATTTAACGGTTTTCCGTGGGTGATGGGTCAGTACTGACCGTCGGTTCAGGTGGTAATCAAAGCGTAAATCCGTCCTCAAGGAGTTTGTCTCTGGAGAGGGACATCCAGGGACCCCGTATTTTTCCAGTATTGTGTTTCATCTCCGCCGTGTGATAGCGTTCAGTTATTAATAATCCATGCGGCAGGGAAAACGAATGACTGAAAAGAAGAAGACCTTGGCCCCGTTGTGTCAACGAGCCTATGCCTGCCGGGAGAGCCATACCTATTGCCGACCGGCTTTTCCCATTGATGGAGATAATTTTTATTTCATTGATCAGGGGGATGAAAATTGTCCCTACAAGAAAAAATACGGCAGCCTGCATACCTGTGATTGCCCGGTGCGGCTGGAGATTTATCAGCGTTATAAAATTTGAGCATCCCCCTTTCCAGTTTTGTCTCCTTTTCTCTGCAAGCTAAAAAAAATCCCGCTAATCCTTGTCTAGGGCGTTTGTTTCGTTTATATCCCTTTCTGTGTCAGGCAGCGACAGACATCCTCTTGCCATAATTCGATCTGTTCACGGTAATGTTTTGCGTGAGATTCCATTCCGCACACCGTGCAGAGCACCGAACCGTTGTGTCAGCGTCCGGAAAGGGTGGCCTTGCCCCCACAGAAGATGCAGTCAAGACGCAGTTGCGGATAATCTGTTATGGCGGTGGCGGTGTTGGATTTTTTGGCTGCAGGCATGGCCTGGTTCTTCCCTGTTTGTTTTGGATGTATTCTAGAGCTGTATCCCGTAACATTGTTAATACGCCGGGCAATTGAGAATGCCAATGAATTTGTTTTCCTTAAGCCGAAGGCGAGTGGGGCGGTTCATTTCTCGGCAGTGAAAAATCACTTTGCAAGGCTATGGGGAGCATGCTAGTCTTGCCAAACCTCTGTCGCTGGAGATGCTCGCTCCGTTTCCGATGCCTTGATAAATATTCTTTCACCTTCGCGTAGTTCCCTGGAAAAATCTGTGATGACAGAAAACGTAACGCGTAAAAACCGCATCTATATACTCGATGATGAAATCGTTACGGTCCGACGACTGGTCCAGGCCTTGGGCAAGGACGGCTATGAGGTGGAGGGCTTTGTTTCCGCCTCCGAGGCGATGGCGCGGTTCTCGGAAGAAGCGGCGGATATCCTGGTCACGGATGTCCGCCTCAACGATGCCGACGGCCTTGACGTTCTGCTCCGGGTTACCGCCTTGGCCCCGGCGACCAAGGTTATCCTGATGACCGGCTACGCCACGGTGGACCATGCGGTTCGGGCCATGAAGGCCGGAGCTTACCACTATCTGGCCAAGCCGTTTCGGCTTGAGGAACTGCGCAATGCCGTGCGCGATGCCCTGCAGGACGCGGGCGCCGGCGGACGCAGCGTGGCCGAGGCAGGTTTTTCCGACCGCTTTGCCGGAATCATTGGCCGCTCCCCGGCCATGCTGGAGATTTTCAAAACCATCCGTCAGATCGCGCCGCTCAATTGCAACGTGCTTATTCAGGGGGAAAGCGGCACCGGCAAGGAACTTGTGGCCAAGGCCCTCCACAGCACCAGCGGCCGTGGTCCCCATCCCTTTATCCCCTTTAACTGTGGGGCCTTCAGTGAAGAACTGGTGGCCAACGAACTTTTTGGCCATGAAAAGGGCGCGTTCACCGGGGCGGTGAGTACCAAACTTGGGTTGCTTGAAGCGGCCGACGGCGGGACGGTCTTTCTCGATGAGGTCGGCGAGATGCCCATTGCCATGCAGATCAAACTGCTGCGGGTTATCCAGGAGCGAACCTTGCTCCGGGTTGGCGGCGTTGTCCCGGTAAGCATCAATGTTCGGCTTATCGCGGCAACCAACCGGGATATCGAGAAGATGATCGCCGCGGGCGAGTTTCGCCAAGATCTTTTCTATCGCCTGAAGGTGGTGATGATTAATATCCCGCCGCTACGGAAACGGCAGGAGGACATCCCGTTGCTGGTTGAGCATTTTGTCACGCTCATCGCCACACAGTTCGGTAAGCCCGTGCCGGAAATCGCGACGGATTTTATCGAGGCACTTTCCTCGTACACTTTCCCCGGCAATGTCAGGGAGTTGCAGAATATCGTGGAGCGGGCGGTGGCCCTTTCCCGGGATTCCGTTCTCACGGCCAGGGATCTTCCTCCGGATATCTTTTTTGCGGAAATTCAGCCGCCTGTGCCGGAGAAAAACGCTCACCATCTCAAGGCGCTTGAACAGGAACACATCACCGAGGTGTACCGTCGCAGCGGTTTCAATCAGACAGAGACCGCCCGTCTGCTCGGTATCTCCCGCACCACCTTGTGGCGGCGTCTCAAGAATCTTAATTTGTTTTCCGACAAGTAATCTTCTCCTTCCTCCTTGCTTTTTCGCTGTTTCAGTCTTGCTGTTTCATATGGGAACAGTTGTTTCAGTATGAAAAAAAATCGTAATTACAATCAGTTGCACTTTTACTGTTTCAATAGTGAACAGTTGGGTCGCTGTCTTTGTTCGTGTGAATGAGGCAAAAGTACCTGTAAACAGCTAGATATGTCTGGTGGCACGGTTAATGCTTAAAGCGCGGGCAATGATTGCCTGTTCAAGGCAAGCGAGGAGCGTCCATGAAAGCTGGTATCGCACTCCTCCTGACCGGAGCCACCGTCGATCTTTCCGCCACTGTTCATGCTGTCGAACTTGCCAGGCGCACCACGGGAATCCTGCATGCCGTTTGCCAGGCAGACAGCAAAAGCGGGAGAAAGAGTTCGTCTGCCAGAGAAACGCAGGAGCAATTTGTTTCTCTGGCAACCAGGCTTTCCGGCCAGGAAGGGGTAAGGATTCAAACGCATATTTTGGAAAGATTGACGGGCGATCCCTTGATCCGGTTTCTTTGCGCGCACCGGATTTTCTGTCTTGTCCTCGGGGTCAATGACCGCAATGGTTTCGAGCGTAAAACCGTTTGGGTCAACCTCCTCCGTAAGCAGCTTCAGAGCAGTGATAACTGGTATCTGCCGGACCTGTGGTCGGTTATCATGACTCCATGGGACGCATCAACCCTTGAACGCGCTATTTCCGAGGTCAACAGCCGGTCCCAAGCTTTGTTCCCCGGGGGAAATCCCCCTGACGGACAGTGAATGGACCGACATTTTCTTAACGGTATTGCAACACAACAAGAATGAGTAAAGGAGGAAGAAGATGTACATGTATCTGCCAATAGCCCTTACCAGCGTGAATTATCTGGTGGTAATGGGCCTGGGATTGGGGGTCGGCCTTTTGTCCGGCCTCTTTGGTGTGGGCGGGGGCTTTCTCATGACCCCGCTCTTGATGATGATCGGCATTCCGCCCACAATCGCGGCGGCAACGGATGCCAACCAGATCGTGGCAGCCTCAGCTTCCGGAACCATTTCCCATTGGCGTTTGGGCAACGTGGATTTCAAGATGGGCTTCTATCTCCTGATCGGCGGTTTTGCCGGCGGGGCAACCGGGGTCCAGGTTATCAAGATCCTGCGGGCCACCGGCGGCGCGGATTTCATGATCAAAATGACCTATGTGATCATGCTGGGTCTGGTCGGCAGCTTCATGTTTGTTGAAAGTCTCAACGCCATGCGCAAAACCAAAAAGGTCCCGACCGCAGCCGCACCGGCTGCCGCGGCGAAAGTGAAGAAGGGTGGATTTTTCACAGCCCTGCCCTTGCAAATCTATTTTGAAAAATCAGGGGTCACCCACTCAGCCCTGGTGCCTCTTTTCCTTGGTACCTTTGTCGGTGTCCTCGCCGCGATCATGGGGGTTGGTGGCGGCTTTCTCATGGTGCCGGTGATGATCTATATGCTGCGGATGCCCATGCATGTGGTGGTGGGAACCAGCCTCTTCCAGATTCTTTTCACCTGCATTGAGGTTACCTATCTTCAGGCGTACTCCAATCACACCGTTGATTTCATGCTTGCCCTGCTTCTTCTGGTGGGGTCGGTGTTCGGCGCACAGATCGGTACCGTGCTGGGTCGTAAGCTCCATGGCGACCAGCTGAAGATTTTGCTTTCCCTCATCGTGCTTGCGGTTACCGTCAAGATTATCCTGGAGCTGGTGTTGGAGCCTTCCATTCTTCTTTCCTATGCGGGAGGCCACTAAAATGAAACGTATGCTTATGAAATTCTCCAGGGAATTAACCTTGGCGGCAGTTGTTCTCCTCGGACTTGGCAGTCTGCCTGTTTCCGCGGCTCAGGCGCTCACTTGCTCGGTGACTCCGGACAATATTCCGATAACCTTTACCTATCATGGCGCTGTGCTGTCGATCACCGGTCAGAGCGCCAGCACCGACGATCTGATCGTCACCATCACCAGTGAACCGGCTGATACCGCCTTGAAGTTCAAGGAAAAGGTCGGCGGCCTGGTCTGGATGAAAAAAGGGACCCTTGAATTCAAGGATGCGCCCCGTATTTATCTGTTGCAGAGCACTGCCGAGCTGAGTCGGATACTCGGAGCGGCGGAACGCAATCAGAATCTGCTTGGTTATGAAGCCTTGCGCGGACGTATCCGCATTGAAGACAGCGCAGGAAATCAGGCGGACGGAAAATGGTTCGACGAATACCTCAAGTTCAAGAAGCAGGAAAAGGTGTACGATATCCAGGAGGGAGCCGTTGTCCGACAGCATGGGGTAGAGGGCAACACCTATATGGTTGACGTTGCCTGGCCGTATCAGGCCCCTCCCGGAGTTTACACGGTGGATGTTCTCGCCGCCAGGGACGGTAAAATTGTTGATCGGGCTTCGACCCATTTTGAGGTCAAGAGTGTCGGCATGACTGCGTTCTTGTCGAAAATGGCCTTTGATCAGGCCGGCTTGTATGGCATAATGGCGGTTATTATCGCGTTGGTCGCCGGCTTGGCTGTCGGCGCAATCTTCAAGAAGGGTGGCGGCAGCCACTGATTTTCAATTCTTGTTTTTTAGGAGGCGTGGAGCAGAAAAGGGTATCCTGATCTGCCCCACGCCGCTTCTCTTTGTCAGGACCGCAACGCATGTCCCTTCGTGATCTCCTGAAAGGATTTTCTGCTTTAAGCTGGCTCACGCCAAAGGTCTGTCGGCCTCTTCCCCTTGTCTTCTTCCAGTTCCGCGAGGTTCTCAAAGCAAATAACCAGGCCCTTGAGCTTATAGCGGACATGGGGGAAAAACTGAGCGGCGACTATCTTTTTGATCTCCGCTATGTGGAATCCACCGTTGAAGAGATGATTGCGGCCATGCTCCGTGCCATCACCGCGATCAATACCCTGACCCAGTACCGCTGCGTGGCTCTGAATGAAATCTTCGCTCCCATGGAGGCCAGGGTTCGGGCGATCCTCAACAAGCGGGACGACCGGGATGGTCCGCCCCTGCTCTGGCTTAGCGAGGTCGAGACCCGACATTGGCCTTTGGTGGGCGGCAAGGCCGCGCATCTTTCCGAGCTGTTGCATAACCCCAAGGTTCGGGTGCCGGAAGGTTTTGTGATCACCACCCGGCTGTTCCACGATTTGCTGGATTTGAACGGAATCCGGCCGGAGTTCGACCGGTTTGAGCAGATGCTTTCCGACCACCTTCCCGATGAAGAGAGGCTTGATGAACTGCGCTGTCTTCTCCGGGAAAATGTACTCCGTGCCGAACCGCCCCCCGGCTTTCTTGATATGCTGGCCGAGTATCTCCAACGGCTAGCTGCCGGCGGCGAAGCACCTCTTTTTCTTGCGGTCCGCAGCAGTGCTCAGGAAGAGGACATGGATTTCTCCTTTGCCGGGCAGTTTCATTCCGAATTGCAGGTTCCTCCCCAGGCCGAGGCGGTGTATTTCGCTTATCGGCAGGTGGCGGCCAGTCTTTTCGGCGCCAAGGCTATTTTGTACCGACGTCAGGTCTTCCCCGAAGGCGGGACCATGTCCATCGCCGCCTGTTGCCAGCGCATGATCCCGGCCCAAGCCAGCGGCATTATTTATTCCGTTGATCCCATGGAGCCCGGTTCACAGCGCATTGTAGTGGTCGGCGCCTTGGGACAGGGTCAGGCAGTGGTCGAGGGTCAGGTACCCACAGATTTTTTTCGGATCAGTAAAACCGAGCCGCAGCGGATTGTTGAGCGGGTGATCGCGGCAAAACACGAAGCGCTGCTGCCGACAGGGGGGGTGGACGGTGGCCTTGCGCTGGAAGCGGTGCCCAACGGGCAGGTCGAGGCTCCCTGTCTTGACGAGCAGACCCTTCTGGAGCTTGCCGGGGTTGCTATTCACCTGGAAACCTTTTTTAAACGGCCCCAGGATATCGAATGGACCGTGGACCCGCAGGGTGTGCTCTATATCCTGCAATCCAGGCCTCTGTTGATCACGGAGAGCACCCGGGAAAAGCCTCTGCTTTCAGAAAAACTTGAAGGCTATGAGCTTATCTCCTCGGATGCGGGACGGGTTGCCCAACAGGGTATCGGCGCCGGGCCCGCTTACCGGGTGGAAACCCTGGCCGATCTCAAGAACTTTCCCGAGGGGGCGGTGCTTATCAGCCATCGCGATTCCTCCCAATTTGTCCAGGTAATGCAGCGGGCCGCAGCCATTATCACCGAGGTCGGAACCCCGGCAAGCCATATGGCTACTCTGTGCCGCGAGTTGCGGGTTCCCTGTCTGGTCGGGGTTCCTGATATCCTTGCCCGTATCGTTCCCGGCGAGGAAATAACCGTGGATGCCGAAGATCGCCGGATTTATCGGGGCAGGGTGGTGGAGCTCCTCACCTATCAGGCGACCACCACCATGGACCTGCACATGGCCCCGGAGTTTCGGATGCTGCGCCGTATCCTCAGGGAGGTTTCCCGGTTGAACCTGGTTGACCCGCTGATGCAGGAATTCAGGGCCGAAGGGTGCAAAACCTTCCACGATGTGCTGCGTTTTATCCATGAAACCGCGGTGCTCGAGCTGGTGGAGCTGGGTCGGGATGACCGCTGTCTGCCGGGTGGACTGGCAAGACGGCTGGATCTGCCCATTCAGGCCGGGATACTTGCCATTGATATCGGCGGCGGTATTGCCCCGGATGCCCCGCCGGACCAGATTCCTTTTTCCGCCATCACTTCCATCCCCTTTCGGGCCATTCTCCAGGGGATGCTCTTTCCCGGGGCTTGGCATCAAGAAACCATGCCGGTGAGTTTCAAGTACATGATGCACAGCATGATGACCACCCCGCAAGATACTCTTTCCGGGCAATATACCGGGCATAACATCGCCATCATCAGCGAAACCTATGTGAACCTGTGTTTCCGGTTCGGGTATCATTTCAACATCGTCGACGCATTCTGCCATGACGTGGAACGCGACAATCATATTTATTTTCGGTTTTTGGGCGGGGCCACCGATATTGCCAAGCGTTCGCGGCGGGCGACTCTCATCGCCACCATTCTGGAGGCCTTTGATTTCAGTGTCCGGACCAGGGGGGATTTGGTCATTGCCCGTACCGGCAACCTGATCCAGAGTGAAATGGAACGTACCCTGGATATCCTTGGCCGTTTGATCGGTTTCACCAGGCAGCTGGACGTCCAGATGACGGATGATCAGGCCGTGGCCCGGTATGCCGAAGCGTTTCTCATGGGTGATTACGGCGTTGTGAACGATAACCGATGATGCCGCAGTCAAAATCACGCGCCTTGCATCAGGCGATTTTTGCCTGGCCATCCACAATTTTTGTTTTTGCACGAGATTATAACAATGAGAGCAGGGAGATGGAACTATGAGTGAGACAAACACGCGGCTGCTGGTGGTGGATGATGAACCCATCGTCGGTAAGCGTCTCAAGCAGGTGTTCGGCAAGATCGGCTTTGAGATCGAGACCTATACCGATTCGTCCGCGGCCCTTGCCGCCATGGCGGCTAAATCCTTCGACATCGTGATAACCGACCTGAAGATGGAGGGGATTGACGGCATTGAGGTTTTGAAGCGGGTTCGGGTCATGAATCCGGAGACCCGGGTGATCATTATCACCGGCTACGCCTCGGCGGATACGGCGGAACTGGCGGAGCAGCAAGGGGTTTTTGCTTTCCTTGCCAAGCCGTTCCGGCTGGACGAATTAAAACAGGTCATACAACGAGCCATTGAAGCTCCCAGAGTGAAAGAATGAATGCCGGCATCCCCACGCCCCCGGCGTTGCAGCCAGCAGTCAGTCCTGAGGGCAGCTCTTCGGAATGCCCTCCCTGCCGATTTCTTTTTCCCGCGATTCGTTCCATCCGGGGAAAACTCTTGGTCACGATCTGTATCGTCGCGGGCCTGGGCATCATCGCCACTGCCTCCGCCACCTATGCCCTATGGCGTATGGAGGACAAGATCCGGATTATCGAGTCCTTTTACGAGTTGAACCAGAAGGTGCTTGAAATCAGACGTTACGAGAAGAATTATTTCCTGTTCAACGACCGGAAGGATCTGCTGAGCGCCCTTGACTATGTGGATCAGGTCAGGGCCGACATTGTCGCGTTGAAGGAGATTCTCTTTGAAAACCGTAGCGAGCTTGATTTCTTGCACGACAAGGAACTTGGTCAATACGAGGCTGTTTCCCGTCGCCTTTTGCAGGCCGGACTCTCGGCGAAAAACAAGCAATCCCTGGAAAACTCCCTGCGTAAACACGGTCAGGACATCACCAAGTCCATTTTCGATATGGATACCAAGGCACGGGTACGGGTGGAAACCGAGGTGGCGGGCTACCAGAAATCCGCGGTGCTAATTCTTGTTCTGGCCGTGGGACTAGGCGCCGTGCTGATTTTGTATATGATGCGCTGGATCATGAGACCACTTACCGCCATCCGCGAGGCCTCGGCCAGGATCATGCAGGGGGAGATGAACTCCATCCCGATGGATGATGAGATCCGCTGCTCGGTGGAGGGGGTGGAACTGGTCAACTCACTGAATCTTATGCTCCAAGCCTTGAATACCAAACAGAACCAGCTGGTGCAGTCGGAAAAGCTCGCGGCCATCGGCAAGGTGACCGCGGGTATCGCCCATGAGATCAACAACCCGTTGAACAACATATCGCTCACCGCCGAGGTTTTGCTGGAAGATCTTCCCAACCTGGAGTGCAGCGATCGGCTGGATATGGTCCGCGACATCCTGGTCCAATCGGACCGAGCCCGTGAGGTGGTGCACCATTTGCTTGAGTTTTCCCGAACCCGCAAGTCCAATACCGTGGAATCGGTGGATCTTGTTGCGCTGGTAGAGGCCTCTCTTGCCTTGGTGAAGAACCAGTTCCGTCTGGGCGGGATCGTCTGCCGTTACGACCATCCCGATCAGCCGGTGTTGGTCAACGGCAACCCCAACCAGTTACAGCAGGTGCTGGTCAACTTGCTGCTCAACGCGGTCCAGGCCATGCAGCCCAATGGCCGCCTTAACCTCACCGTGTTCGCCCAGGAAAATGAGGCGCGGATCGTGGTCAGGGACAACGGGGCCGGTATTGCTCCCGAGGCATTGACCCATATTTTCGATCCTTTTTTCACCACCAAGAACGAAGGGACCGGGCTCGGCCTTTCCTTGAGCTACGCCATTGTCAAAGATCACAACGGCGATATCGAGGTGGAGAGCGAGAAGGGCAGTGGGACGACCTTCCGGATTACCTTGCCTCTTTTACACAGGGATGCATGAGATGAGCTTCCCTGCCAATCCCTTCTTTAAATCGTCAACGGAGGAACCTGCCTCGTTTGCCGCCTCCTTCCGGTTGTTTCGGCGGCTCCTTTCCCTGAACAACGCGGTACTTGAAAAGATCGGCCGCATGGAGGGCGCCCTGGCCGGTGAATATGTTTTTGACCGTAAATTTTTAAGCGAAGCCGTGGCCGAGTTGAACGAACTGGTGCGGGAGGTGGTATCCAGTCTGGGAAGCCTGACCAACAACCGCTACCTTCCTCTGTACGACCGCTATGAAGAGATTGCCGGAAAATTGTCCGGCTTGGCACTGGATTATGCCGGGCCCTACGATCGGAGTCTCACCCTGGCCTATGAGCTGATCAACAGCGATTTCGAGGAGCTGGTGGGCGGCAAGAATGCTACCTTGAGCGAGATTCGCAACCGGCTGCATCTGCGGACGCCGGACGGTTTTGCCATCACCGCTGCCGCTTACCGTGAGTTCATGAAGGCAAACTCCCTTTTTGCCGCCATCGATGACATTTGCGCTGGGCCCGGTTCCAGCCGGGATCGTTCTGAGACCATCACCCGACTGCTTGATCAGGCGCGTTTTCCGGAACAGCTGGTGGCTGCGGTGCGGGATGAGCTTGCCCAATTGCTTAACCGGGCAGGCGGACCTGTTCCTCTGGCGGTCCGTTCAAGCGGGGTGGGCGAGGATGCTGAAACCAGAAGTTTTGCAGGACAGTTTACCTCGATGCTTGAGGTGCGGCCCGAGTTGTCCTCGGTACTCGATGCCTATCGGCGAGTGATCGCCTCGCGTTTCTCGGTCATGGCCTTGGAGTATATGGGCCCAACAGCCGGCAGCAGGGACATCCCCATGGCCGCCGGGGTACAGCCGATGATTCAGGCCCGCATTGCCGGGGTGACCTACAGCCGCGATCCGGAGTCGCCGGATAAAAATCAGCTGCTCATCACCGCCCTGCGCGGCGCAGCCCACGATCTGGTCTCCGGCCGCAGGCAGGCGGACCGCTTTGTCATGAGCCGGGGTTGGCCTTTTGTCCCGTTGACCAGCGAGATCGTCATTCCGGATTCCTTTTCCTCCACCCGGGAAGCGTTTGATCAGCTGCCCGGCGGTTTGAGACGCGGTTCGGCAACGTTAATGCCCAAAGAGCTGGCCAAACTTGCCGAGCAGGCTCTGCTGCTGGAAAAGACCTTCGGCGAGCCCCAGGATATCGAGTGGGCGTTGGGGGACGAACCGGTGATCCTGCAGAGCCGTTCCCTCTCTTTGCCCGTCAAGCCGCCGCCGCTCCCCGGCCAGCTGGCCGCCGAGTTATCCGCAGCCACTCCCCTTATGTCCGGAAGAGGCCAGGTCGCGCAGCTCGGTATCGCGGCAGGGAGGGTGGTGCATGTGGATCAGAACACCGACCCGGAACACTTTCCGGTGGGTGCCATAGCAGTGGCCCGTTTCCCCAGCCCGCAATTGAGCCCCATTATCTGGCGAGCTGCCGCCATCATTACCGAGATCGGCGGTCCTACCGGTCATCTGGCCACCATCGCCCGTGAGTACCGGACCCCGGCCCTGTTTGGAACCGGCGACGCCATAAGCATTCTTGCCGAGGGTGCGGAGGTCACGGTCGACGTGGAAAACAAGCAGGTCTATCAAGGGATTATCGAGGGTCTGGTCAGTCTGCATGCAGCGGAACAGGATGACTATCGCGCCTCCCAGGAACTGCGAATTCTGCGGCGAATCCTACGCTGGGTGGCGCCCCTCACCCTGGTCAATCCGACCGCTGCCGATTTCTTGGCGGAAAACTGCCACACCTTCCACGATATTCTTCGTTTTTCCCACGAAAAGGCCATTGATGCGCTGATCAATTTTCATGCCGGGCAGAGCGGTTCCCAGGAAGCGCTGAGCCGACCGGTGCGGCTGCCGATTCCGCTCAAATTGCGGGTCATCGATCTGGGCTACGGACTGAGGCCGGAGGCAGCTTTAGGGGGAGAGATAGGCATGGAGATGCTGAACAGTCGTCCGCTTGCCGCCATTCTCAGCGGTTTTCTCAAGGATGACAAGGGGGGGAAGGAGCCGGCGCCGCTCGGGTTCAAGGATATCCTTTCCGGAATCAGCAAGCCGCTGGCCCTGCTCACCGGACCTTCCTATCCCGGGGACAACCTTGGGATCATCGCGGAGGATTACTGCAATCTCTGCCTGCGTCTGGGCTACCACTTCAACGTGGTGGACGCCTATATGTCACCGGATCCGGACAACAACTACATCTACTTCCGTTTTGCCGGAGGGATGGCCGAAAAGGCCAAACGCGAATGGCGCGCCCGCCTGATCAGCGCCATTCTCTCAGGCCTCTTTTTCAAGGTGGAGCGCACAGGCGATCTGGTGATCGGCAAGGCCAGGAATCTCGATATTCCGAGAATGGAACGTGTGCTTGGCCGCTTGGGTGAGCTGATCTCCTTTACCCGCCAGCTGGATGTGCGGATGCGCGACGAAACGGCCATCGAGCAATTCTTCCAGAGTTTTCTCTCAAACATCAAGCAGGACGGGGGGGAGGCCTAAATGCGTCGCTGGATCAAGCGACAGCTCGACAGGGGACGACAGGCCCGTCAGCAGCGGAAAACGGATTCGCAACACCTGCTCAAGGCGCGCTACCATGTGTTCCGCTCCCTCCTGGCCGGCAACAACCGGGCCGTGGACTGCCTTACCGAAATCAGCATTCATTTGCGACTGCAAGGTGATTCGGCGGGGCTTGTCCAACTTGTCCACCGGTTGCTCGAAGAAACCGCCGAAATGATCGCCCGCCTGGAAAATCTGGCCGGCGGCCGATACAGGGGGCTGTTGGGTGTCCATCACACCATTGGCCAACGCCTCCAGGCTACGCTCGCTCGTCTTGCTCCCTCCCGAGATGTTCCCTCAGTATTGCCCCTTGCCCGGATCCACGGCGGCCTCAAGGGGCAAACCGGGAATAAGGCCGCGGCGTTGGCGGAACTTCGCAAGAATGGTCTGCCGGTGCCGGATGGCTTTGTGATAAGCTTGGCGGGATGCCGCTTTTTTCTTGAACACGGTGGACTCTCTCTGGAGCTGGTCCATCTTTTGGCCACCCACGGCGCGGATAAGGATAAACATGTGTCCGCCGCCACCGCCGACCAGGTGAAGGGCTTGATCACCGGGGCGGTGATTCCTCCGGTCTTGGCCGAGGAAATAACTGAAGCGGCCCGCGCATTTTTAAAAAACGGCAAATCCTTGGCGGTGCGCAGCAGCAGCATCAGCGAGGACGGTCGCCATCACTCCTTTGCCGGGCAATTCAGTTCGGTGCTCAATGTCCGCGATGAGGCGCAGTTTCTTGAGGCGTTCAAACAGGTGGTGGCCAGCAATTTCAATCCGCGCAGCCTGGCCTATCGGCTTAACGCCGGGCTTGATCCCCTGCGTTTCGACATGGCGGTGCTCTGTCTGGAGATGGTGGATGCTCGCGCTGCAGGCGTCCTCCTTACCCGCTCTCCCCAAGAGCCGGAAAGCGGCCTGATGCTGGTCAGCGCGGTACCTGGTTTGGGTGAGGCCGCGGTCTCGGGCAGCGCCGCCGCCGATCTCTATTTGCTCGACGCAGAGGGCAGGGTGGACTGGTCGCGTTCCTCCATTGTCTGCAAGGAGAAATTTCTCGCCTGCGAGGAAACAGGGGGTGTCGCCTGGCGCGAGCTTGATCAGGATGCCCGTCTGCAACCCGTGCTCAGTACAGAAGAGCTGCAAACCCTGAGCGATTGTGGCAGGGAAATGGAAAGACGTGAGGGTATGCCTCTGGATTTGGAATGGGCGGTGGACCGCGATGGGGTGGTGGTGATACTCCAGGTGCGGCCCATGACCACCATAGGTGTCCAGGCCGCAGACACCCTGCGGGAACAGTCGCCGGTCCTGTTGCAGGGGTTGATTGCTTCGGGGGGTCGGGCCACGGGCCGGGTATTGGTGGTGAAAGGGAGGAAGGATTTTGAGAGTATTCCGCGGGAACCGGTGGTGCTGGTCATGCACCAGAGCTTTGTCGAAGCTGCGAATCTCTTGGCTCAGGTGGCGGCGGTACTGGTGGAACTGGGCAGCCCTGCAGATCATTTGGCCTGTGTAGCCCGCGAACAGGAAACTCCACTGATCTGCGGGTTGAAAGACGCCTCCAGCGCTTTGCAAGACGGTCAGTGGATTACGGTGGACGGAGGGCATGGCAAGGTTTATCACGCCGGTGCCGAAGAGATCGAGGCCACGGAAAAGGCTTGGAAAAATGGTCCGCCACCACTTTGTGCAACGCGCATCCCGCTGCCCCCGCTGCACCGGGATATTCAGGAACTGGTTACGGTACTGCATCTCACCGATGCCTACGGCCCCACTTTCTCCATTCTTGAATGTAAGTCGCTCCACGATATCGTCCGTTTTGTCCATGAAAAGGCAGTGCTGGCCATGTTCAGCGCCGGTGACGAGATGCTGGAAGAAAATTTCGCTGCCGTACATGTCATCGACTCACCGGTGCCCTTCTTTGTCAGCGTCATCGACCTGGGTGGCGGCCTTGCGCTTTCCGCTCCGTCCCGCAGGCGGATTCCTCCGGAATCGGTGATTTCCGCACCCTTTCAGTCACTATGGCAGGGAATTACCACCCCTGGCTTGCATTGGGGTCCACCACCAGGCGGGACCCCAATGGGTTCGGTGATGTCTAATTTTATGACCGACCAGAAATCGGAACGGCCCATCGGCATGCCCAATTACGCCATGGTCAGCCGAGATTATTGCAACATGAACGCCCGCATGGATTTTCATTTCATCATGATCGACACGGTGGCTTCCCATGAGCCCCGCAGCAATCATATCAAGTTTCGCTTTAAGGGCGGAGGTACTTCCCGCGAACGGCGGCGGCGGCGTGCCCTCTGTATCGGAGATATTTTTGAACAGCATGGGTTTTTCGTTGATGTCAAGGAGGATTTGGTAAACGCCTCGCTGCAGGGGGCGGACAAGAATGCCATTGAGGAAAAACTGGTGATGGTCGGCAGGATTTTGGGTTTTACCAGATTACTGGACGCAGTCATGGGTGCCGACTCGATGATTCCCGCTGTGGCTCGTGCTTTTATGGAGGGAAATTACGCCTTGAACGGGTTGCCGGAGCAGGATGAAGCAAAGCAGGGCGAGGTGATATTTGAGGGTGGCAATGAAGGCAGGGCTTGAAAAGTCTTATGCTCTGGCGGCACTGGGCGCACGGTATGGCTGTCTCTGGGTTGAATATCATGAATCGGTGATTGGTCCCCAGTTTTTGCTCTGGAAACTGTTATGCCAAAGCTGCAGGCGGAAGGCTGGTTTCCACGGTCGGTTGCGCGTCTTGATTCCGACGAAATGGTGACCATCTTGGCCCGCCGGTTTCTGGTCGGCGATTATTGCCTTGATCTCTGACCGGAGCGGCGTCAGGCTGCGTGATGAAAGCGCAGTCCCGGGAGTTCCACGGCGGTAAGCAGGTTGCCGTAGACCGCGCCGGTGTCGATGCAGGTACGGTAGGGAGTGAGAAGCGGGGTGGCAAATGGGGTATGGCCGAAGATAACCCGCCTGCCATAATCCCGATCATGGGAAAGGAAGGGATCTCTTACCTCGCAAAGGTCGGAGATGTCCTGGTCGACCAGAGGCTGGTCATGGCGCAGACCGGCGTGTACGAAAATATACTCCTCGGTTTCCCAATAGGGCAGGAGCGAGGCCAGAAAGTCTCGGTGTTCTTTTGGCATGAAATTGAGGGAGACAAGTCCGCTGGGGCTGGCGCAGCCGTAACTTTCCAGGGTGTTTTCCATGCCAAGTCGCCGCAGGTAGGGGAGCAGCACCTGATCACCGCTTTGGTGATATTCCAGCAGCAAATACTCGTGATTTCCCATGAGCGTAACAACGTGGACCCCCTCGGCGCGCAGTTGACAGATCTGATCCAGCACGCCCTTGGCGTCGGGGCCGCGATCCAGATAATCTCCCAAAAACACCAGGGTGTCTTGCGCCCGGTCGAAGGGGAGCCGGTTCAGCAGCAGTTCGAGTTTGGCCGCGCAGCCGTGGATGTCGCCGATGGCAAAGATTTTGCCGTTCATGTCAGCTCTTAAAACCTCCGGTGCAGAGAATCGGGTAAAAAGAGGTCGGATGTTTCCGCGGTACGGAACCACCGCAAATCACGCACAACTCTTGTGCCAGAAAGAGGCCACCATGCCGTAAATGAAGTTCAGGAGCAATACGAGGAGCGGGGTTAAAAGTCCGGCCTTGAGGCCCAGGAGGCCAAGACCCATTTCCGGAAAGACCAGGACAAACATCATGGTGGTGGGCGCCAGACTCATGATGACACCACGCATGGCTGTTTTTTGTCGTGAAAACGGCAGGAGCAGCAACATGGCCCAGAGTCCGCCCCAGACCAGGCGGGGATAGAGCCAGGAAGCGGTGAATTGCGGATGCAGGCGGATGCCGAGCAGGGTCGTTATCCCCGCCTGACCCAATATCCAGATATTGACGCTGTCGATGAGGGCGCCGAGGGCGCCGCCGGTAAAGGCACCGCTGATCTTACGTATCATGGGTAATATCCTTTCTGCACCAGGCAAGAAATACAGGGTATCCCCGCCGCATTGCGCTGTTTTCCGAATGTTTTTCAATGATGTGAATCTCTTGCGCACCAATGTCCAACCCACCGTTTTTTATCAGGATATCCCGGACGGTTTCCGGGTTGATTCCAAAGTGGGCGACCCCGTTGTTGTCATCATGAAAGGTGCCGTCTTCCGTGACCAGATCGGCAACGGCCAGATAGCCCCCCGGTTTCAGGGCAGCGAAAAATTGGTGTAACAGTGCTTCGATATCTGGAATATGATGCAGGGTCATGCTGCTTATTGCCAGGTCAAAGTCCTTGTCCGGCAATGGCTGCCTGGTAAGGTCATGGACAAGGGTTTCAATGTTGCCGATCTTTTCTTCCTCGGCTTTTCGGCGGAGAACCTCCAGCATCCGCGGCGAGGTGTCAACGGCAACGATTTTCCGCACATCTTGGCTCAAGGCCCTGGAGACCATGCCGGTACCGCAGCCGTATTCGAGAACCTGCATGGCGCCGGAGAGGGGTATCGCCTGCCGTATCGCTTCCGCCACCTTACGGGCAAGGGCAACGCGTTGCGGTTTTTCTTCCCAGTCTGTCGCGGCCTCATCGAAACGTTTTACATTATCGTTACGGATGTGTTCCTGGTCGGAAGTCATTGTTGTAAGTGTCATTGCGTTGCCTGGGAATGCTGGGAATGGAGGAAGGAGCGGATTGCTTGACTCTTAGTCCTTTTAAGGTAATCCTTGTTTGAAATCTCGGCCAGCTTTTTTGCAGTCGGAGAAAAACTGGTGTGGTGCTGAGACCGGAAAAAACGTACAATGGCCACGGCAGATATTGCGGCAATAGAGAAAAAAACGCTCGGACCAATAAACACCATGAAAGAAATTGATCATTCCACCCTGCTGGCCATTCGCCCTTTGTCGCATAAAGGGGAGCAGGTTCTTAAGAATATATGGCCCGCCTTCATGAAAGCCTTGCGCAACATCCTTGTCCAGGTGGGGATAGAGGCGGCGAACAGCACCGATGGGCTTTTTTTGATCTATTATGACGAGCCCTTCGCCGCTTTGAGTACATTTTTTGAAAGCCTGGAGTCTCTCAAGAAAAAGCACTGGAAAGCAGACTGGGGCCCGGTTCCCATTCAGATTCTTTTGCATCTCCACCGAAAAAAAGATCCGCTTATCGAATTTGGCGAAGCAACAGCCCCTGTCTGGGGGATATTGCAGCCGGAAACTCTTTATGTGACCCGGGCATTGAAGCTTCAGTGGGATCAGATTTTTGCCGGCAAAAAAATGCCTGCTCATCAATTTGTCGATGCGGGAGACGGATTGTTTCAGTTGATTTTTTCCGGCGACCTTAGCGTGATGAAACGGGAACGGCTTTTTAACAACAGGTTTCTGGCGACCCAGGGAACCTGTCCGGAGTGTTTTTACTGCGGGATGACCAATCATGTACCTGCCCATTGCCCCAGCAAATACTTGGACATGGACACCCGCGGTCTCAATCTGGTTGGCTATCTGCCTCTTCCAAAAATCGACAGCCTTTTCAAGCAGGTCATGGCCGAGCAGAAAAAAATGACGGAGCTGTTGGCTACAAATATTGATGCCGTCCAGATCCGTACCGATCAAACCTTGCAAGTATATGTCGCTTATTTTGACATCTATCTCATTTACCAGCTTCGCTTTTTGAACTATGCCGCTTTTTCCCTGCTTTCGTCCTGGGACGGCGGCAAAAAAACCCGCAGGGTCAGGGTTGACAGCCGTACTCTGCATGACGGCTTCGATTGCCTGCGGGTCGGCCAGTACAAACAAGCCGTCAGCTTCATGAAGACAGAAAGCCAGACCATGGGAGGCAAGCAGTTTTACGCCACCCTCGGACTTGCTTTTGTCGCCTTGGAGCGAGGACAAATGGGGGAAATGGGTCATTTTCTGCAAATGGCCCATAGTACGGCCAGCACGGAAAAAGAGAAAATTTTTATTACTCTTCTTTGGGCCAGATTTCACAGATTGACCGGTCATCCCTGGAAAGCGGAACAACTGTTGAGCTCGGTGGCCAATCTCTATGTCGATTGTCCGGAGGTGCAATACAGCCTTATTCAGACGAGGGTCAATGACGGCCAAGGTCAGCAGCAGATGCAGCTGCTTCGTAAGCTGGCTTCCGCCGATCCCCACTATTTCATGATCGCCCTCATGGATCCGGCCTTGTTGTCGGCTAACAGCATGGTTGAAAATGTGCTATCCGGGTTGCTTGAGTTGAAAACCAAGGAAGCCGGGCAGAATCTGGCCGAAGCGCAAGAGGCTTTCGCCGACTTGCAGGCTTGGTTCGGTGAGGTGGAGGATGAGGAGCTGAAGGCCAATCTTTCGGTGTTGACCAACCTGCAAATACAGTTTGACCGGCGGGGCACTTATGATGTTCTTGATGTCGCGACCAGGGCCAATTCCTTGATTCTGGCCTGCCCCTCTCTGCGCGAGACAAGGCTTGATGAGCTGAATGCCCAGGTGGATGCGGCTGCCGCGGCTTGGGTGGATTACAACACCTTATGGCAAAAATATCCCTATCAATCCTTTTTTAAGGATTTCAAGGAGCTTCTTTTTGCCGGCAAAAGAAAGTTTGTCGAAGCCCGCAGCATTGCCGGCGAGAGTTTGGCAAAGGGCAGGGCGCGGCTGCGGCAAGGGCAGGAACAGGTTGAACTGCTGCAAGGGGTGATCGTACGGATGCAGAAGCTCAAAATGGCCCTGGACACCCTGACAATTTTTCTCAAAAAACTGGTTATGATGGAGATGGTGTTCAGCGGAATCGCTGTGTTGTCTCTGCCGCTTATCACCATTGCACTTCAGGGCGTACTCGACCCGGATCTTGTCCGTCTGGTAAAAAATCCCCAGACCCAAAAAAACTGCATGATTTTTTTCGCCCTGTTTCTGGCGCCGTTTTCCGCCTTGGCCCTTACCATCCGTTCGATGTCCGAACAGTAGCCGTCCTTTTTGTTAAGAGCATGGCCAGGAGTGCTCACAAGGGAGGAAATACTTCCTGGCGGCAATGATCTCTGTTGGTAGGGATGGGTTGTATTTTTAGAAAACATGCAGGAGCGCTCTGTCTTGTCAGCCGCGTCTGTCAGGCTTATTTTCCAGGCCGGAGTTCTTAGTCCGGCAAGGAGGGATACCAATGGTAGCCGCCACATCCATGCAAACCTGTATCGATCGGCAACGGAATCAGGGGGAAAATCCCAACCGTCTCGTCACTGAAAAAAGTCCCTACCTCCTCCAGCATGCTTTCAACCCCGTGGCTTGGTTCCCTTGGGGAGATGCGGCCTTTTTCCTGGCGCGCAAAGAAAACAAGCCGATTTTTCTCTCTATCGGGTATTCCACCTGCCACTGGTGCCACGTCATGGCCCATGAATCCTTTGAAAATCAGGTAGTCGCCAGGCTTCTCAATGAAAATTTTATTTGCATCAAGGTAGACAGGGAGGAGCGGCCCGATCTTGACCAGATCTATATGGCAGCCGTGCAGGCTCTGTCCGGCCGTGGCGGTTGGCCCATGTCGGTGTTTCTCACCCCGGATTTGCAGCCGTTTTACGGGGGCACCTATTTCCCGCCTCTGACCCGGCATGGCCTGCCCGGATTTATCGAGGTTGTTGAGGCGATTCATGATGCCTGGCAAAATCGGCCCGAGAAGATGCTGGAGGTTGCGTTCCAAATTACAGAGCATCTCCGTCGGAAGGCCACGGATACCGGGCCAGGGAAAATCGAGTCGGAGATTTTCACCAAGGCCTTCCAGCAGATTGCTGCGGAGTACGATGCCGAATTCGGCGGATTCGGCCATGCACCAAAATTCCCCCGCCCCGTGCTCTTTAATTTTTTATTGCGTCATGCCGCGCGCACCGGCGAACCCCAAGCCCTGAATATGACTTATGTGACCCTGCGCAAGATGGCGGCCGGCGGGATATACGATCATCTTGGCGGTGGTTTTCACCGTTATTCGGTGGATGGCCAGTGGCGGGTGCCTCATTTCGAAAAGATGCTCTACGATCAGGCCCAGATGGCGATCGGTTATCTCGAGGCCTTTCAGATGGGGCAGGACCCTTTTTATGCCAATGTCGCCCAGGATATTCTCGATTATGTCCTGCGGAAGATGACCAGCCCGGAAGGGGGATTTTATTCGGCAGAAGATGCCGACAGCATCCAGTCGGGAAACCCCGAGGTTCATGGAGAAGGGTTGTTTTATCTCTGGACCGGGGAGGAGATTGGCGCCATCCTCGGCAAAAAGCATGGGGAGATCTTCTCTTTTCATTACGGTGTTCTTGAAATGGGCAATGCGCTTGCCGATCCCCACGAGGAGTTTGCCGGTAAAAATATCCTCTATGTCGCCCACCCCCTTGAAGAGACCGCCAGCCGTTTCCGCATGCCGGAGGAGGAGTTGTCCCGACTCCTCGAGCGCTCCCGGCAGAAGCTCCATGCAGTGCGGGAGCAAAGGCCCAGGCCGCAGCTGGACGACAAGATCATCACCTCCTGGAACGGCCATATGATCAGCGCTCTTGCCCGAGCGGCCCAGCTGCTGGGTGAGAAGCGCTATCTCGTCGCTGCTGAACGGGCGGCGATCTTCATCCGGGCCAAGCTCTATGATCTTGATTCCGGCACTCTTTTTCGGCGCTATCGGGATCAGGAGGCCGGTCTTGCCGGGCAGCTCGACGACTATGCCTTTCTGGTCAACGGTCTTCTCGATCTTTACGAAGCTGGCTTTGACCTTGCCTGGCTGCAACTGGCCATTGCCTTGACGGAAAAACAGATAGCCCTGTTCGCCGATGAGGTTCAGGGCGGTTTTTTTGAAACCTCCGGAAGCGACCATTCCGTGCTGGTTCGTCTTAAGGCTGATTATGACGGGGCCGAACCCACGGGCAACTCGGTGAGCGCCCTTAATCTCCTCCGGCTTGCCCGAATAACCGGCAATGATGAGTGGCTCAGGAGGGCAGAGACGACCATTGAGGCCTTTGCCGGCAGGCTGAACGATTATCCCTCTATTCTGCCGCAGATGCTCGTAGCCCATGATTTCAGGCTGAGTACATCTCGGCAGTTCGTGGTTGTCGGCAAGCTTGGCCGACCGGATACCGAAATCATGCTCGCCATGATCCGCAAACGCTTTTTGCCCGGCAAGGTTGTGCTGCTGGCCGATGGCGGGAAGGATCATTTTCTTAAGCAACATCAACCTGTTCTGGCTGAATTGCCCGTACAGGAGAATAAAACCACTGTGTATCTCTGTGAAAACTTCAACTGTCACTTGCCGATCAATGATCTGGCGGAGTTGGCGACACGGCTTGAGACCATGGGAAAAAACCCGCGATAACTCTTTAACTGCCTTTGATGGGCGGCAAAATCATGGCCAATGTCCCGGTTGCTTTGATCCCCTTAGCCTTACTTGTCTTGTGAGGCGGGGGATTTTATTTGCAGATCACAGAGCAAATCAGTATTGGTATGTGCTATAATCATCCATATCCCAATTGCATATGATGATAATGGGACTTGTCTGGATCTGAGTTGCCGACAATCTTTTCTATTCACCCATACGGTTCATGAACTTGGGGAAGTTGCTGTTGGAGTTTTGCCTGGAAAAGTCGTGCTTATGCCGGTTTTTCAGTCAGACGAAAAGCCTTGAGTCTTTGATTTTTTTTTAGGAACGCGCTTGATTATGGTGTAGGATGTTAAAGAACCGCCCCGTTTCATAGGGTTTTTGCATGGGTAAGCATACGTGCCGGTTTTTTTGCCGGATGTTTGAACGATACTTGACAGGGGACTTATGAAGGCTGAATATCTTAATCCTTTCGTGCACGCGACTAAAAATGTCCTGGAGACCATGGCCCAGACCAAGCTGACCGCGCAGAAGCCGCATCTCAAGGATGGCGCGCATACCTTTGGCGATGTAACCGGCATTATCGGCATGGCCTCCGAGGTCGTCGAAGGCAGTATGACCATCAGCTTTCCGGCTGCCTGCATCCTGCAGATTGTTGCCAGGATGCTCATGGAAGAGCCCAAGGCCGCCATTGATAATGAAATTGTCGATGCGGTGGGCGAGATTACCAACATGATCTGCGGCGGCGCCAAAGCGGAATTCGGCAAGCTCGGCATGACCTTTAACCTTGCCACCCCTACCATGGTTACCGGCAAGGGCGTGGAAATCTATCATCACTCCGATGTGCCGATCATCGTGCTTCCGTTTCAGACCGACTGCGGCACCTTTGTCCTTGAGGCCAATCTGGCGAGTAAATAAGAAGGTGAAAGGAGCAAGGTGAAAGGTGACGCGGCGATTTTTTTAACCCTTTGCAGAAAATCCTTGCATGAGGAAGAGGGAAAAAGTTTTCTTTAGCCTTTAGCCTTTAGCCTTTAGCCTTTAGCCTTTAGCCTTTAGCCTTTAGCCTTTAGCCTTTAGCCTTCCCAATAATGTCCTCAAGGGCTGGTTGCAGCGTTGGAAAGCGGAAAGAAAAGCCGTTTGCCGTCAGCACCCCCGGCATCATTTTGCACCCCTCAAGCACCACACCACTCAGTTCCCCCAGAACCAGGCGAACAACAACCCCCGGTACCGCCAGAAACGTCGGTCTGTGTAAGACCTTCCCCAAAATGGTGGTGAATTCGCTGTTGCGCACCGGTGCAGGCGCGCTCAGGTTTACCGGACCATGGACCCCGCTGTTGTTCAGGCAAAACAGGATGGCGCGGGTGAGATCGTCCAGATGAATCCAGGGAAACCACTGGCGGCCGTGCCCCAGTTTGCCGGCCACTCCGAGACGGAAACCCGGCAGCATTTTGGCCAAGGCGCCGCCGTTTTCCCCCAGCACTATACCGATCCGCATCAGGATAACCCTGGCTTTCCCTTGCGCCCTGTTTGCCTCTTGCTCCCACGCTGTGCAGACCGAGGCAAGAAAATCGCCGCCCGGCAGAGCGTTTTCATACTTTTCTTCATCGCCGCAAAAGCCGTAGTACCCCGAGGCGCTGGTGTTGATCAGGGTGACGGGCGAGGCGGGATGATCCGCAATGGCCTCGACAATGTTTCTGGTCGAGTTAATCCGGCTGCTCAGGATCATCTCTTTTGCCGCTGGCGTCCAACGGGTGAAGATGTTTGTGCCGGTGAGGTTGATGATTACTTCATGGTCGGCCAGTTCCCGTTGCCAGGGGCCGGGGATGAGCGGGGAGCCGGAAACCACGCGGATTCGCGGGGCGAGATCGCCGAGTTTTTGCTGGCTTCTGGCCAGCGCAGTTACCGTATGCCCTTCCTGCAGAAATCTTCGGATGAGGGTTTGCCCCAGAAAGCCCGTGGAGCCTGCGATGAATATTTTCATGGAATCCTCCGCTGTTGCTACTTTTTCAACCCGGCGATGAAGGTCTTAATGAGCGTCATTTTCTCTGTCCGAGACAGCCGCTTGATCCTTCCTTCCCGCTGTGTCGCCTCAGCCCTGGAGGAGACCTCTTCCGCGTAGACCAGTTGCACCGGTTGCCGCCCCCTGGTGTATTTCGCCCCCTTGTCTGGAGAATTGTGTTCCGCCAGTCGCTTTTTCAGATTTTTGGCGATGCCGCAATAGAGGGTGGCGTCCCGGCAACGGACCAGATAGACAAACCAGGCGGCTTTGGAAACCTCCATCAGCCGCCCGCTTTTTTTGCCTGGTAACCGAGCCGGATCAGCTCCGCCAGCACCACTTCCCTGTGGTCGCCCTGCACCTCGATAATTCCGTTTTTTACGGTGCCGCCGCTGCCGCACCGCTGTTTGAGCTGTTTGGCAAGGGCGGTCAACTCCGGTTCGGTCAAAGGCAGCCCGGTGATCAGGGTTACGCCGCTGCCCTTGCGGCCTTTGGTTTCCCGCGAGACCCGGACGATACCGTCGCCCTTTGGGCTGGCCTTTTTCTGACCGCAGTTGCACTGGGCCAAGGACTTTTCGCATTTCGGGCAGGTCCGGCCATGCTCCGTTGAGTAGACCAGGCCGGAATTGTTGGCTGATTTCTTATGGATACCCATCATTCCACCATTTGTAACATCCCGTCAATGGTGGCGAGCCCGCCGAGCCAGAAGGCCGGGTCATCCAGATCAACACCAAAGGGCTTGAGCAGTTCGGCCGGGGTATTGCTGCCTCCGGCGCGCAATAGGTCAAGGTATTTGGGCACAAAGGCAGCCCCGTCTTCCTTGTAGAGGTTGTACAGGGCCAAAACCAGCAGCTCTCCAAAGGCGTAGGAATAGACATAGCCGGGGGTGCTCAGAAAATGGGGGATGTACGACCACCAGATCCCGTAATCCTCCCGCAGGGTTACGGAATCGGCGAACATGGCCCGCTGGGTGGTGAGCCAGTGGCCGGCGAGTTGTTCCGGGGAGAGTTCGCCGCTTTCCCGCCGGGCGTTGTGCACCGCGTGCTCGAAGCGGTTCATGGAGACCTGGCGAAAGACGGTAGCAAAAATGGATTCGAGCTTCTGGCAGATAAAGGCCCGCCGCTCCTCAGGATTGGTGAGGAGCTTGACCTGGGAGTTGAAAAGGAGCAGCTCGGCGAACACCGAAGCGGTTTCTGCCAGGACCAGGGTGGTTGAGGAGTTGTAGTAGCCGTTCTTGGCGGCCAGATACTGGTGTACTCCATGCCCCAGCTCGTGAGCCACGGTGGAAATATCGCGCAGGCTGCCGGTGTAGTTCACCATCACGTAGGGGTGTACCTCGGGCACGCAGGGGTGGGCAAAGGCACCGCCCCGTTTGCCTTCTAGAATCGGGGCGTGGATCCAGCGTTTTTCAAAGAATAGACCTGCGATTTCCCCCATCTCCGGGGCAAAATCATGAAAAGCGGTCAGGACCATCTCTTTGCTGGTGTCCCAAGGCACGGTGGCCGTGGGCAGGTGGGGCAGGGGGGCGTAGCGGTCATAGTCGCACAGTTCGTCGAGGCCGATAATCTCCTTTTTGAGTCGGTAGTAGCGCTGGACCATGTCGTAGCGGGAAGTGACCGCCTCGACCAGCACCGCTACGGTCCGGTCCTCCAGCTCGTTGTACAGGTTCATGGAGCTGACCCAGGAGTCGTACTTGCGGAGCCGGTCGTCGATCATTTTCTCGGCCAGGAGGGTATTGAAGATATGGGTCAAGACATGGAGCTGGTTGTTGAGTCCCGCAGTGAGATCATCGGCAGCTTGGGATCGGACGGGGCGGTCCGGGCTGTAAAGATCGGTCAATACCTCCTCTTCGCTCCGCTGCGCCTCACCGAATTTAAGATGGCCCATGACCTTTTCAAAAAGGTTCGTCCAGCTGGAGCGGCCCACCGGCGCTTTTTCTATGAGCAGGGTTTCCTCGGCCATGGACAAGAGATGCCTGGCATAGCGCCGCATGCTCTTAAGGTAATGGCGGTAATGGGCCAGGGTCTCTCCCGCCAACAGGGTACTGGCTATGGTTTCCTCAACCTTGCTCCATTCCAGCTCAAAGAACACGGTCTCCCTGTTGATGCGGCTGCCGGCCTCCTTTATTTTTTGCAGGAAAGCGCCCGCCGGGGCGTTCTGGATCTGGGTGGTGAAATTGAGAAAGGCGAAGGTGGCAATCCTGCCCATCAAGGTTTCGAGCTTTTCCAGTCGCAAGACCAGGGCGAGAAGTTCACTCGCATCAAGGCTTGCGACCTTGCCTGCGAATTGTTCTTTAATAGCCTGGGACTCCTGCTCGCACCAGGCGATGTCTGTCTCAATTTTGGGATCAGCAATCCCCTGGTACAGATCGGCCAGCTGCCAAAGAATCTCGGTGGTGCCGAGCTGTTCGTTCAAGGTGGTGGTCATGGTTTTGCTCCCTGTGCTCATTATTGAGTCTCTATTTTTTCAACCTACTTCAATACCTGAGAAGTCGCGTCTTTTCAATACATTATCCTTCTGAGCTACGGCAGAGCGGGGTTTCAGCAAAATATCATTGCGGCAGAAGTCAAAGAGCGATATACAAATGGGAATCAATTTTCTCCCTTTTTTACCAGACCATCAAATTTTATAACATTGCAGCCAATTACCCGATGAGTGCACACAGTTCCGATTCCGCCGCCGTTTACGACGAAAGCAAGATCAAGACCTTAAGTTCCCTGGAGCATATCCGCCTGAGACCCGGTATGTACATCGGGAGGCTCGGCAACGGGAGTCATCCGGACGACGGCATCTATATCCTCCTCAAAGAGGTAGTGGATAACGCGGTGGATGAGTTCATCATGGGGGTGGGCAAACGGATCAACGTGGATATCGGGGCCGACGGCGTGGTCAAGGTCCGGGATTTCGGACGCGGCATCCCTCTGGGTAAACTGGTTGAATGCGTGAGCGTGATCAACACCGGGGCCAAGTACAACACCGAGGTCTTTCAATTTTCCGTGGGCCTCAACGGGGTGGGCACCAAGGCGGTCAACGCCCTGTCCGACCGTTTTGAGGTGACCTCCTTCCGCGACGGCAAGTTTGCCAGGGCCACCTTTGCCAATGGCGAACTGATCGGGGAGGAGCAGGGCGACACCACGGAAAAAAACGGCACCTTGGTTTCCTTTCATCCGGACCCCAACGCCTTTGAAGGCTATTATTACATGCGGGAGTTCGTCCGCAAGCGTTTCTGGCGTTACGCCTACCTCAATGCCGGACTCAAGATCTATTACGAGGGTGAGTGCTTCCATTCGGCCAACGGCTTGCTCGACCTGCTGGATAAGGAGATCGCCGAAACCCAGCTCTACCCGCCCATCCATGCCAAGGATGCCACCCTGGAATTCGCCTTTTCCCATACGGACGGTTATGGCGAGACCTATTTCTCCTTTGTCAACGGTACCTATACCAACGAAGGCGGCACCCATCTTTCCGCCTTCCGCGAGGGAATATTGAAGGGAGTCAACGATTTTTCCGGCAAGAAATTTTCCGGCGAGGATGTGCGGGAAGGGGTGGTGGGCGCCATCGCCGTTAAGGTCAAGGACCCTATCTTTGAGTCGCAGACCAAAAACAAGCTGGGCAATACCGATGTCCGGGGAGATATCGTCAACAAGGTCAAAGACTTTGTTTGCGATTTCTTCTACAAGAATACCGAGCTGGCCGAGATCATCATCGACAAGATCCAGCAGAGCGCCAAGATCCGAAAGGAACTCCAGCACGTGCGCAAGGAGGCCAAGGCCAAGGCCAAAAAAGTCGCCCTGAAGATTCCCCAGCTCAAAGACTGCAAGTATCATCCCAGCGCAGAAAAACCCTCGAGCCCGGACCGTCATAACATGCTTTTTCTTACCGAGGGCCAGTCCGCCTCCGGCTCTATTGTCAGCTCCCGCGACCCCATGACCCAGGCGGTATTTTCCCTCAAGGGCAAGCCGATGAATGTCTACGGTCAGCCCCTGACCCTGTTGTATAAGAACGACGAGATGTACAACATGATGCGGGCCCTCGATATCGAGGATTCGGTGGAAAGCCTCCGCTACGACAAGGTTATCCTGGCCACGGATGCCGATGTGGACGGGTTGCATATCCGCAACCTTTTGCTTACCTATTTCCTGCATTTCTTCGAGTCCCTGGTCAAGCGCGGCCATGTCTACATCCTGGAAACCCCCATCTTCCGAGTGCGGACCAAGGAAGAGACCATCTACTGCTATTCGGACAAGGAGCGGGAGGCGGCGGAAAAGAAGCTGGGCGGTTCGGGCAAGGGCCGAAAGGCGGTGGAGATAACCCGCTTCAAGGGGCTTGGCGAGATCTCCCCCAAGGAGTTCAAGCAGTTCATCGGCGAGGACATGCGGCTCCAGCAGGTAAATATAGATACCTTAAGCGAGGTACCCAAGCTGCTCTCCTTTTACATGGGTAAGAATACGCCCGAGCGGAAAGAATATATCATGGATCATCTGGTGGTCGTGTAATCATGGATACCTCCCATTACGGCGAGCTGCACAAGCTTTTTGATACCAACTTCCTGGACTACACATCTTACGTCATCCGGGAACGGGCTATTCCCGACGTGGCCGATGGCTTGAAGCCGGTGCAGCGCCGTATTCTCCAAACCCTGTTTAACATGGATGACGGCCGCTTCCACAAGGTGGCCAATGTGGTGGGCGACTGCATGAAGCTTCACCCCCATGGCGACGCCTCCATCTTTTCCGCCCTGGTCAATCTGGCCAACAAGGGCTATCTCATTGACCGGCAGGGCAATTTCGGAAACATCTTCACCGGCGATCAGGCCTCCGCGGCCCGTTACATTGAATGCCGCCTTTCTCCCCTGGCCAGGGAAACCTTGTTTAACAAAGATCTCACCGAGTTTGCCGAGTCGTATGATGGCAGGATGATGGAACCGGTGGCCCTGCCGGCCAAGATTCCCCTGCTGTTGATGCAGGGGGCGGAGGGGATTGCCGTGGGCATGGCCACCAAGATCATGCCCCATAATTTCTGCGAACTGTTGGAGGCGCAGAAGAAGATCCTCCGGGGCGAGCCTTTTACCCTCTATCCGGATTTTCTCCTTGGCGGCACCCTTGATGTCTCCGGCTACGAAGATGGCAATGGCCGCCTGCGCTGTCGGGCCAGGATCGAGGAGAAAAACGAGAAGACCATTACCATCAAGGATATCCCCTACGGCACCACCACCCAATCCCTGATCGAGAGTGTGGAAAAAGCGGCGCGGGGCAACAAGCTCAAGATCTTAAGCATCAACGACTACACCGCCGAGGAGGTGGAGATCGAGATTAAGCTGGTGCGCGGCATCTATGCGGCCGACACCATCAAGGCCCTCTATGCCTTTACCGATTGCGAGGTCCCGATCAGTCCAAACCTGACGGTGATCCAGGACAATAATCCGGCGGTGCTCACTGTGAGCTTGGTGCTGCGCCATAACACCGAAAAATTGGTTCGCGATCTTGAGAAGGAGCTGACCATCGAGCATGGGAGGCTCAAGGAAAAACTCCATGCCCACCTGCTGGAGCAGATTTTTATCGAAGAACGGCTGTATAAGCAGATCGAGGAGTGTAAAACCTACAAGGCGGTGATCGAGACCATTGCTGCAGCTCTGCTGCCCTTCAGGGACAAGCTGGTCCGTGAAGTGACTAATGAAGATATCGAGCGGCTGCTGGAGATACGAATTAAACGCATCTCCCGCTATGACCTGGACAAGAAGAAGAAGGATATTAAGGAGGTTCGGGACAACATCAAGGCAGTGGAGAAGTATCTCCTTGATATGGTCGGGTACACCATCAATTATTTGGACGACCTCTTGAACCGCTATGGCCATCTCTACCCGCGTCGTACCGAGATCGCCACCTTCGGCGAGGTAGAGGTGCGCAAGGTCGCGCTCTCCAACCTGACCATGGGCTATGACCGGGAAACCGGCTTTCTCGGTCATCAGGTCAAGGCCAAGCCCGAGGATTCCTTTCCATGCTCCGAATACGACAAGCTGCTGCTCATTTACCAGAACGGCATGTACAAGGTCATCAACGTTACCGACAAGCTCTTTGTCGGCCATGATATACTTTGGTTCGGCACTGTCGAGGAAAAACGGGTTTTCAATATCCTCTACCGCGAAGGCAGCCAAAATCTTTGCTATGTCAAGCGGTTCAAGAGCCCGAAATTCATTCTTGAAAAAGAATACCACCTCTTTCCGGTCCACAAGAATTCCGCTATCCTTTTCCTCGGCACCGGTGAAGGGGGCAGGGTGCGGGTGCATCTCGCTCCGTCCAAGCGAGCTCGCCATAATTACGTGGATTGCAGCTTCAGCGAAGTTCTGATCAAAGGTGCCTCCGCGCTCGGTAAACGGGTCTCCGACCGCCCGGTGCGGAGGATAGCCGAGCTCTCTTCCGAAAAGGATCCAGTCGTAGTACCGGAGGTGCAACCCACCCTTTTTCCGCCGAAAGAGGGTGAGATCGAATCTCGGCCCCCGGATGAACCTTCCGAGGTTTCCAGCCCTGCGGAAGACGATGGCCCTGAGCCTCGGGCATAATATGGTCGAAGAGCGGCATCAGTATTTTTGCCGCTTGAGTCATTGAGTTACCTACCGTTAATCCTCCATTTATTTCATTCTCTTCCCCCTATCAACCCGGCACTCAAGATTTCCCAAAAAGGGATTTTTGGGGTGCGCTTGCAAAAAAAAATCCATTATCCGTCAAAAAAAATAAAATTCAGGAAAGAAAACCTCTGGATATTGTTGGATAATATCTCGATATTTAGGTATTATTTTAAATACTACACTATACCATGGGATGTGTTTTTCTTTTTGAGTGTGCACCACACAAAGTATATGTTGGTGCGTCTACTGGTTGCGCAAGGGATGTTTTGCTTGCCTTTTCAAGACCCCTCTGTTATACAAGCACACCTCTTCAACATATGAAGAGGGGGAACAACGGCAGCGGTCAAGGATGGGCGTTTGCTCTCTTGTTATGTGGTGCACAGGTGGAGGAATCATGAACCGCCTTGCATCAAACCGTCCCCCGGACGTAACCCAAGAGCAGGAAAAGGTTGTGGTAGTAAAACATAAAGTTGTGTCAGTAAAACACGATGAAACCCCGATATATTTCGGTCGGCAACCGATCGATTCCGGGATGGTGCGGATGATATCCGGATTGTCCCTGGTCATACTTTTCTTTTTTCTCACCATATTGATCCAGCCCTCCTCAGTATTCATCCGTTTCCCCCAACGTTTTAACTCTGTGCCCACCATTGAAGCGAATTCCGCTGAGGATCTGCTGAGACAGCTCAAGGCCAATAATTTATGGGAAGTGCAAGCATTTTCAGAGGTTCCTGCTGTTTTGGTCAGCAAGTTTCCCGGAGATCTGCCGAGTCTTGATGCGCCAACCCAGAAAAAGGCTTTTCTGCATGTCCTTCTTCCCGCAGCGATGATCGCCCTGTCCGAGGTCGAGGCAGAGCGGGCCGCCTTTGAGAGGATTATGGCGAAATTTGCCCAACCACCCCGGTTTCTGAATACGGAAGATTTTGGCCGATTTGTGGGATTGTCTCAGAATGAGGTCTTGTTTCTGCAGAACCTCTGCCGGAAATACCGGGCCACTGAGGTTGCCGACCTGCGCCGTCGCATCAACCCGGTGCCGGTGAGCCTGATTATGGCTCAGGGAGCTTTGGAGTCCGCATGGGGTGGCTCCCGTTTTGCCTTGGAGGGGAACAATCTCTTCGGCATCTGGACCTGGGACAAGGTGGGGCTTGTTCCTTCCGACCGTGATGAGGGTAAATCGCACTCGGTCGCGGCCTATGCCTCCTTACTTGAATCCGTCCGGGCATATATCCTGATGATCAACCGGGTTCCCGCTTACAATGAACTGCGGGAAATCAGGGAGGCAACCATGGATTCCCTTGTCCTGGCCAATGGTCTGCTCCAGTATTCCGAACGGGGAAGCGAGTATGTCGCCGATCTGTCCCAGCTTATCAGAAGCAATGATCTGCAGATTTACGACCAGTGCTTTCTTGCCGGCAAGGGTGGCTTGCGGGACAGGGTACGGTTTGCGAGTCTGACAAATATCCAGTGAAGAGCGTGTCAAGGTTTCGGCCTTTTCGCTTTTTTTTCCCTGCATGCCTGCTTCTTGGGGTGGCACTTCTGTTCTCTGCAAGGATGTTCGCTCCTGCCTTGGCAAACCCGGGCAAAGCACCGCTTGCTGAAAAAATCACGGCCCAGTCGGGCAATCTCACCTTCTTTATCTATCATCATTTCGGCGACAAGCGCTATCCCACCACCAATGTGGCCATGGCGGATTTTGTCGCCCAGATGCGCTATCTTGCCGACAACAAATACCATGTAATCCCCCTCGCTGAAGCAGTGCAGCTTGTGCGGGAAAAACGGCCAATTCTTGAGAAGACTGCGGTCATCACCATCGATGACGGCTACAAATCCATTTACAGCGAAGCCTGGCCGGTCTTGAAATCCTTCGGCTTCCCTTTCACGGTTTTTCTTTATCCGGAAGGGATTGAAAAAGGCTACAGCAACTACCTTTCCTGGAAGCAGATACTGGAAATGCAGGCGGCCGGGGTGGATTTTCAGGATCACAGCTATTCGCATTATCGCCTGGCCGACCGTCCCAAGGGGATGGGTGAGCCTGAGTACCGACAGTGGATCAGGGCGGATCTTGCCCGCGGTCTTGCGGTGTTGCAAGACCGGCTTGGCCGCAAGCCCAGATATTTTGCCATTCCTTACGGCGAGTATAATTCCATTGTCATGGAAGAGGCCAAGGCAACTGGGTATGAGGCAATTTTCAGCCAGGATCCAGGTTCGGTAAGCAGCGACACGGATGTTTTCTGCATCCCCAGGGAACCTATTCTCGGGAAGGAATGGGCAAGCCTGTCTCATTTCGTTTCTGTCCTGGGCAGGGTAGACCTGCCTATTGCCGAAATGACTCCATCCATCGCTGCTCCTCGGCAAAACGCCACGCCACCGGTTATTGGTGCGCGCTTGCTGCACCCGGAGCGCTACGTCCAATCGAGTTTCGGTATCTATGTGAGTGAGCTGGGTTGGCAGCAAGCCTCCAACGACAAGGGTTTTGTTTCCATCAAAAATACCCGTCCGCTCACTCGCCGTCTCAACCGGATCATGATCAGCGCAAGGGAAAAAGATACTGGGCGTCTTGCAGTTCGTGTCTGGCTTCTGATGCAACCATAAATCTTCGCCGACAAAGAGTATCCACTGAATTGCGTGTTCCGTAGGTTGCTTTCCCCGAATTTCCTTAAGTGATCATGTTCGATGCTCATTATGAGCCATCTCCGTAGTTTTCCCGTATTGTGCCGCCATCAGGCCCTGGGTTATACTCATATTAAACTCAGACCTGCTTTGGAGATCACCGTGACAACGACACATGAAAAGAATACGGGCTGTGAATTTTTAAACACCTGTGATTTCTTTGTAACGACCATGGCAAGTGTTCCACAATTTTCCACAAAGATTCAGGGAAAATACTGTCATGCCGATTTCCGCCAATGCGCCAGACATGCCTATGCAAAAAAGCATGGCAGAAGAAGCATCCCCGAAGATCTTTTCCCCAACGCCTATTATTTCTAGCCTTTTCCCTCGTTTTTTTCCGTCTGTCTGCCCATTGCCTTTTCCAGGAAGGATATGCTAGCATCTAAGTTGTGGCGTATAAGCGTTCTTGGCTGACATCAGAAACAAAAGAGGTATGGAAATGTTCAAGGAAGAGCGGAAATCCTTGCAGTTTGACTGGTCGCATCTTGGCGACATCGAATGGGGACGTCCCCACCTTGGTCCCCAAACCACGGTTGCTGTATACCGGCTGATGCAGTTCTCCCTGCGCGATGCGCTCATCTTCCATACCGATGTGGCAATGGCCAACCGGATATTTTATGATGCCGGGCAGAGTGCGGGAAGAGCGATTTATGGGCACCTGCTTCAGGATACTCATGATTTTGATGAGTTCATCGCCAAGCTTCGAGAAACATGGAAAACTCTCTTGATCGGCATTCTGCAGGTTGAGTCATCCGATCTGCGCAAGCACCATTTTGTGCTGAGTGTGGCGGAAGATCTTGACTGTTCTGGGCTGCCCATTAGCGATGAGTCGGTGTGCACCTTTGACGAAGGTTTTATCGCCGCTCTCTTTTCGGCTCATTTCGGCAAGCAATTCACGGCAAGGGAAACGGATTGCTGGTGCACCGGCGATCGGGTATGTCGCTTCGAGGTCATGCCGGCAGAGGTGTAACCTGCAAAATAGGCTTGGGAATCAGATGGATCATAATGATGTTGAAAGGCTGGAGAGGGTCAACGCACAGATCCATGCGTTGCTGCATGACGAACAGCCGGGCATCCTCGATCTTACCGGACAGCAAGAGGATACGATCCGTCAGCTAGGCGAATCACTCAATACCCTTACCGAGGCATTGTCTGCCTTGACACATGCCGCACATCATCTCTCCACTGGCGACTTGGACGTTCAGGTTCTCGCCAAACTTCCCGCCGGTCATCATCTCAAGAATCTGCAGTCGACCCTCCGGCATCTAAATTTGCAAGCGGAGGAGCATGGGGCGCAACGACAAGGTATTTCCGCCCGGAAACAAGAGCGTGCATGTCCTGACGCCACCGATTCGCTGACCGGTGTCTACAGCCGCCGCTATTTCATGGACTTCGCCACCAAGGAGTTTTTGCGTTCCCAACGGTATTCACACATTTTTTCCGTGATCCAGATGGATATCGATCACCTCAAAAAAATAAACGATACCCATGGTCGTGCAGTCGGCGATGAGGTGCTTAAAGCATTTGGCGCCAATTGCCTGGAAGTTCTTCGAGAAAGCGATGTCTTGGGCCGTATCGGAGGGGAGGAATTTTCAATTATCCTGCCGGAAACAGAAATGGAAGGGGCGTTGATCGTTGCGGAACGGGTTCGCCGATCCATTGCCGATCTGAAGGTGTATACGAATGTTCAGATCGTCCACTTCACGGTCAGTATCGGCGTCACCAGTTTCCGGCAAGATGATTCCTGTCTTGATGATGTACTTAAGAGAGCGGACGAAGCCCTGTATCTTGCGAAAAACGCGGGGCGGAACAAGGTCGTTTCCACCGGGTAGTTGCTAAGCGGCCCGGGTTTTTCTCCAGATCGGCAAGGTGGGGCTGAGTTTCTCAAAGCGGCTGTCCTGGTCGATAGCCTCGCTGTTTTTGTGGTTGGCGATAAGGATTCCCCCAGTCTTCATCGTCTCTTCAATAAGCTTTTCAAAGCGCAGCTGCTGCTCACGTCCGGAAAACGGCCGGAAGTAGTAGATCACGTCGTAATCGCCATAGTTTTCATAGGTCCAGATATCAGCCTGGGCAATCCGTTCCTCGCCAATGAGTCTGGTGGCCACCTGGAACGGATACTCGTCCTTTTCAATGCCGTGCACCTCAAAGCCGAACTGTTCGGCAAAGAGGAGGATATTGCCGATGCCGCAGCCCACATCAAGGAAGCGGAGCGGATGCTTCGGCGGGGCATCCGGATCAAGCTCCAGATACCGTGCGGCAAACTCAAGCTGGGCAAAAACCTGTCGGGTATCCATGGCTACAAAGGGATATTCGCAGTCGGTATCGTTGCGTGTTTCCCGAACGGCATCACGGCTGTAACATCCGACAAACCGGTTGATGACGTTGAAAAAAATATCGTTTGCTTCGTTTTCCATGTGTATCCAAAAAGTGGGTTGTGGGGGAGCTGGATCGAAAGCCCTGTATACCACGGATTGATGGGGAATTCCCCCGGAAAATTAGTTGGCGTTCCGGTTAATAGTGCCCTGCAGCGGACCGCGCGGTTCTTCCATGCATTCCAGGGCGCGGATGGCTGTTTGTGCCAGAAAAAGAGCGCCCGTGACCAGCACCCGCTCATCAAAATCGAAGCGGGGGCTGTGGGCCGGGGCATCGTGAAGCACGGTGTGTTTCGCGCCAAAGCGAACCAGGCAGCCGGGGATTTTTTGCAGGAAAAAGGAAAAATCCTCCCCGCCCAGGCTGGGCAGCGGCTGGCCCTTTACCTTGTCTTGACCGACGATTCCGGCAGCTACCTCGGCAGCGATCAGGGCGGCAGCCGGGTCGTTGATCACCGGCGGATACCCTTCCGCCAAGATGAAGGAGGTTTCCACCCGGTGCAGAGGTTCCATGGCCTTAGTCATCCTTTGCAGGCTGGCGATGCATACGGCTCGGGTCTCCGGGCTGGTGGTGCGGATGGTACCCTCGAGAACCACTTGTGAAGCTATGACATTGGCCGGGCCGCCACCCTTTATGGCGCCTACGGTGATCACGGCAGGCAAGCAAGGATGTACCTCGCGGGAAACGATACCCTGGATGCTGGTGATGAGCTGGCCTGCCGCCAGGATACTGTCCGCGGTTTCATGCGGCTTGGCGGCATGACCGCCTTGACTGCGGATCTCAATGGAGAATTCGTCGGTAAAGGCGGAGATCAACCCTGGTTGGACGACAATCTCGTTGAGTCCGTAATTGCGATCGATATGGCCGGCGAAGATGGAGCCGACCCCGTCCAGAGCGCCTTCGGCGATCATGCCTTGGGCGCCGCCGTCGCCTTCCTCGGCGGGCTGGAAGATGAAAACCACCCGACCTGGAAGTTCCGTCTCTTTAAGAAGTGCAGCCGCGCCGAGAAGCATGGCCACATGGCCGTCATGGCCGCAGGCATGCATCACCCCGGGCGTTTCCGAGGCAAAAGGCAGGCCGGTCTGTTCGGTGATGGGCAAAGCGTCCATGTCTGCCCGCAAGGCAACGCACGGTACACCCGTTTCCCTGCTTCCCAGGCTGGCGACGATGCCTGTCCGGCCCACCTGTTCCCGACAGGAAATGCCCAATTTTCCAAGTTGCTCGGCAATATATTGCGCCGTGGCAAACTCGGCAAAGGCAAGCTCCGGATACCGGTGAAGATGGCGGCGGATGTCCCGCATCCATTCGATCTGTTGACTATTGGGTGTTGGCAGGGTTTTCATGGGGGCTGGATCCTGGAGCTTGAAAGTAAAGCTTACCGGCATGGTCGGCATGCCGTTTTTTACGCAAGGGCAAATCTCGGTTTCTCAAAAAAACACTTGCGCCTTTGCGCCGTTGCGTTATTTTTTCTCTCTTTTAAATATCATCATAATTCGAACTTGACCGCTGTACATCATTAAAATTTATCTTTTTAATGCCGATGAACACAGACTCACGCCCTGTGCAGACAAACGGGCAGGCTGCCGAAAATAGCCGGCCATGCCCCAGCAATGCGGACGATTTTTTTCACCGGGCCCTTGACCTGCACCGACAGGGAGAGACAGACTCGGCGGAATCCCTGTATCGGCAGACCATTTCCCTCTGTCCGGAACATGTGGATGCCTGTTTTTATCTGGCCGTTCTCCGCCGCTCCATGGGAGCGCCGGATGAGGCTTGCTTCTGGTTTGACCGCGCCCATGGATTGTTGCCGGAAGAGGCGACAATCGCCTATGAACTTGGCATAACCCGTTATTTCCTGGGACAACACCAGATGGCCATCGAGCATTTCCACAAAGTTCTCAGTCTGGACGACACGCACTGGCAGGCGGCCTATAATCTGGGTACCGCCCACCTCGCCCAAGGCAACACCAACGAAGCCATCAAGGCGTATCAACGCGCTGCACAACTCAATCCCCAGGATGGAGATATCCATTTCAACCTCGGTCTGGCCTGCAAGAGGGCGGGGCGGCTTGAAGAGGCCATGCAATCGTATCACTGCGCCATGGAGATTGCCCCGGATGATGCAGAAGTCCATTACAATCTAGCCTTGGTCTACAAGGAACTGGGATGTCGGGCCGAGGCCATCACCTCCCTTGAGATCGCCGTTGCCCTGCGCCCGGAATACGGCGCAGCCCACGGCAACCTTGGGGTCCTCTATCTTGACCACGATGAGGTGGACAAGGCCATTGCCTGTTACCAACGGCTCATAGAGCTGGATCATAACGCGGTTTCGGCCCACCATATTCTCGCGGCCCTTACCGGTGAAACAACCCTTGTTGCGCCTTCTTCCTATATTGCCGAACTGTTTGACAGCTTTTCCGGTCATTTTGAAGAGCGTCTCTTGGTTGATCTGGAATACCGGACCCCTTGGGAACTCAAAAGCCTGCTGCTCACTGATCACAAAGGGCCTGCCTGTTTTGAGCGCCTTTTGGATCTGGGATGCGGTACCGGCCTGGTTGGACAAATTTTTCAGGATATAAGCGGTTGCCGGGTCGGGGTGGATCTTTCCGCCAAGATGGTGGAGGCGGCTGCGGCCAAGAAGGTCTACGATGAACTGGTGGTTGCGGAAATCGTGACCTTTCTTGAGCAGAACCGGGAGCCGTTCGATTTGATTGTCGCGGCGGATGTCCTGATCTATGTGGGCGAACTGGACCGAATTTTTGCCACCCTGGGCAGAGGACTTGCAAAAAACGGCAGATTTCTTTTTTCCACTGAGCAGCTGGCAGGGCAGGGATACCAGTTGCGTCAGTCCGGGCGCTATGCCCACTCCTTTTCCTACATTGAGGCAATGGCCTTCCGCCACGGTTTCCGAATCCTCAGCTCCCAATCCGCCAACATCCGCAAGGAAAAGGGCAAGTGGATCTTGGGAGAGCTCTTTCTGCTCGGGATCTGATACTCCCTCGCATTTTGCATATTTTTCTTCTAATTACCTCGTTTCCTGTCATTGATACCTAACCTCGGTCAGGGTTGATGTTGTGGGATACAGGAATTTTCCCTCCAATTTGAGTTGCTCTTGTCATTTTTTTCCCTCTTCATTCCCCCTTATTTCCAAGGCCCACATGGCGATCAGCTATTTTTGGGGCCTTTTCTCTGCCCTTGCCCGTGAAAATAAGGTTGAGTTTTCAGCTCTCCTTGACCGTATAATTAAATAAGCGAATCTCACTGCCGGTTGATGATACAGAAAGGGGGCTGCCATGTCTGCACAGGAACTGGATCTGTTAAAAGAAAAACTCATCACGATGCGTCAGGATATCTTTCGATGTCTGCAGCATCTCGACGATGGTTGGCAGGAGTTGGCCGAGAAGGATATCGAGCGTGAGGAGGAGGCGCAAAAGGCGGAGCTTTCCGAATTGTATGCCCAGTTGGATGAGCGGCAGAAAGAGGAAATCGAAGCAATCGATGATGCCTTGGTCAAGATGGCGACCTTGCAATATGGAAAATGCGAAGGGTGCGCCAAGCAGATTCCTTTGCCGCGTCTGCAGGCATTGCCGGCCGCTCGCTTGTGTCTTGCCTGCAGCGCCAGGGACGAGGAGCAAAAAAATATCCCGCCCGCACTTCCCTGAGAACCTTGCGGTTTTCAGAAAACAAGACATCCTTTACTGGGGGAATGGAACATGCAGATACCTTTACAGATTACCTTTCGTAACATGAAAAGCTCCGAGGCGCTGGAGTCCTATATTCGTGAGAGAGCGGCAAAACTGGACAGCATCTGTGAAAACATGGTCAGTTGCCGGGTTGTGGTTGAGGCGCCCCACAAGCATCAGCGTAAGGGCGGTCTTTTTCACGCCAGTATCGATATCGGCCTGCCCCATGAAACCATCGTGGTTAATCGGGAGCCCGATCTGCACAAATCCTACCATGATGCGCATGTGGTGGTGCGTGATATCTTTGATACCGCCCAGCGGAAACTGCGAGATTTTGTCAGTCGGCAAAAAGGAGAGGTGAAGGCCCACGAAGAAATGCCCCAGGGTAAGATCACCGAGCTCTATCCCTATGAAGATTACGGTCGGATTGCCACGGGATTGGGTGACGATATCTACTTCCACCGCAACAGTCTGATCAATGCGGATTTTGCCGATCTTACCCTGGGCACCGAGGTGCGGTTTGTCGAGGAGCAGGGAAACGATGGACCCCAGGCAACCAGTGTGCGCGTCGTCGGCAAACCTCAACCCGGCAAAGAACAATGATGGGAGCAAAGACCAGCGCTACCCCGGGGAGTTAAGATGGTGCGGATTTCCCATGCGGTTGATATTCCCGAAAGCGAGATAGAGATTACCGCTATCCGGGCCCAGGGCGCAGGCGGTCAGAATGTCAACAAGGTTTCCTCGGCCGTACACCTGCGCTTTGATATCCATGCCTCAACGCTGCCGGATTTTTATAAGCAACGGCTGTTGGGGCTGAGCGATCAGCGTCTTACCAAAGACGGGGATATCATCATCAAGGCGCAACGGTTTCGCAGCCTGGAAAAGAATCGTGCCGACGCCTTGGAGCGGCTCGCTGAACTCATCAGGGGCGCGGTCAAACAGGAGCGAAAACGCAGGCCCACCAAACCCTCCCGCGGCGCCAAGGAAAAACGCCTGGAAGGCAAGGAAAAACGGGGCAAGGTGAAAGCCATGCGCGGGAAGGTTTCGGAGTAAAATTACTTGCCGAAGCCGCAGATGGGATAGGCGCAACTCTTGCACTGGCGGCACAGGCCGCCATGTCCCAGCAGGGCAATGTCCTCACGGGTGATTTTCTCCCCGCACAACACTCTTGGCAGAATCAGGTCAAAAACCGTGATCTTGTGGAACATGCCGCAGGCCGGCAACCCCATTACCGGAACCTCCCCGATATAGCCAACCAGAAACATGGCCCCAGGCAAAACCGGAGTACCGTAGACGATCTCCTGTGCCCCCGCCCTGGCAATGCCCTGCCGGGTAACATCATCCGGGTCAACGGACATGCCGCCGCTGGTGACGATGAGGTCCGCGCCCGCATCCAGACAAGACTTGATCTCAGAGGCGATGGTCTCGATATCGTCCGGGGCGAAGCGAACCGCGATCACCTCGGAGCCTAGTTTTTCCAGTTTCTTACGCAATACCGGTTCAAAGGCATCCTTGATCCGGCCATGGAAGACCTCGTTGCCGGTGATGATCAATCCGGCCCTGGCCTGTTTCAGTTGGGCAACCTTGAGAACTCCCCCGGCCTTTTCGGCCAGATCAACGGCAGCCTTCACAATCCCTCTTTTGGAAACCAGGGGGATGAGTCTGGTTCCGGCCAGCTGTTCGCCTTTCTTGACCGGGGTATTGTTGTGCAGGGTGGCGCACATGACTTCGCCCAACAGGTTGAATTGGTACAGGGGCTCGATCTCGACCTTGAGCAACCCGTCATGGGCCGCAACGATGTTGAGCTTACCTTCCACCGGCTCCCCGGAAACCTCGGTGCCTGGACCGGCCAGGGCGCCTGCCATCAGTTCGGCCGCTTCATTTTCATGAATATCGTCGGGTCCGAGCTCCAGCACATAGATGTTTTCCTTGCCGAGCCGTTTCAACCGTTCGACATCCTCAGCCTTGATAATATGGCCTTTTTTGAAGGCGCGCCCCTTGAATTCTTCGGTGCGGATCTCCGTGATATCGTGGGGCAGGACCATGCCGATGGCCTGCTCAACCGGGATTGTTTTTGTCATGTGTGCTCCAGTTGCCCTACCGGGCATTTTCAGGTGTAATCGATCACGGGGAAAAACGGCGTGTTATGCTTTGCCGAGAACCGTAAGTGATTGCAGGGTGCCGCAGATGCGGTGCACTGTGCTCGCTTACTTTCAGATGACTTCATAATAGCGGCCTAAAGCGCAGGGCTTGCATAACGCCTTTCCGTCCAGCATTACCTCGCGGCAATCCTGTACCCAGTCACCGCAACGTTCACATTGCACCCTCCGCATGGGCCGGCCCGGCATATCTTTTTCGGGCACGGTGACCGAAACCGCTTGCACCTTGAAGAGTTCAGCCTCGGGCATGATTCGGTAGGCCTCAAGCTGCTGCTTGTACTTGTCGCCGATTTCCGGGCAGTATTTTTTAGAGGTCTCCCTGGATTCTTCCAGGGCGGTGATCCGCACCGCCTGTCCGGTCTTGAGATTGACAAAGGTCGCGGCCATAATCCCGTAATCGAGCCATTTGAGAGAGCGTTTGCCCAGGGAACAGCCGGTGACGGTCTGGATGGCATCGGTGGCGCAGCGGTCGATCTCCACCAGCACATAAAAGTCCTTCCGCTGGGCTTTGGGATCGTCGATGCCGATCTCCCGCAGACCGATCATGGACATGCGTACCCCGATGACCTGGCCAGCGCAGATGTGGCCATGTATTTTTGTCGATTTTTCAAGAAGTTGCTCGAAATTTTCCATGTAATTTCTCCGATATTTGCAGGTCGAACAGGGAGGGTGGCTCATCCATGCACGATGCAGTATCGTAGGCGAAAGGGACGGATTTTGCCAGAGAAAGTCAAGGCCCAAAGAAAAAGGTTCCTCGGTGTTTGAACCGTGATCAATCAGCTAAAGTCCAGATTCATTTGAGCTCAGATGTTTAGCGGGTCTTTGTCAACAACTGTGGACAAAGTTATCGGAGATAAAAGATGTACTTTACTCACTCAGTCAAGCAATTATTTACCGATGCCAAAGGAATTTGTCTATTTTTTTAAGGAGGTTTGTGCGATTGAAAGGTTTCACCACATAATTTGAGGCCCCAGCCATCAAGCATTGTTTGACGATGCTCTGCGAGCTATTGCAAGTCACCATGATAATAGGAATGTTCGAAAACTGTTCGGTAGATTTTATCCGTCGGGTTAGCTCCAATCCATCAATATCCGGCATCATCATATCCATCAAAATCAGGTCGGGGCGCCGATTGTTTAGCAGGGCAAGCGCTTCGATGCCGCTTGCGGCAAACATCAGTTCATAGTTTTCCGGCTCAAACATGGTTTTGAATAATTTTCGTGCCAACTCATCGTCATCCACCACCATAATCGTGGCAGGTGCTTTTTTTGCCATGGCTCTCAAGGCATGGACAGATTCAAGATGTGGTGCATATTTTTGCTGGAATTCCTGTGCGGACGATTTTATGGCCATGATTGATTCGATGGCGCCGTGAAAGCGGTCAGGAATCATTTCTTGTTGAAGTCTGCCGATTTCATACTGTAACCCTTTTGCATCCTTGACTTCCACGAGATTGGAGAAGTCTCCTTGTGTTAGGCGTTGGAAAAAATCGTCCAGTGCAGCATTCATTTCCTGCTGCGCGCGTGCTATGGAATCGCTTGCGGTATCTATACGCTCATTACCTTCGACAACATGCCATTTCAGCAGAGGCTCCAGATCAGGAAGCCGACGCGCCAGAGCGGCAAACTCCACGGCGGAAAAGGCAGCTTTGTTTGAAGCCAGACCGCGCACCGCATGATGTATCGCCATTGACAGTCGCTTGATATCATGCGCCATGGGCCAAAACAGAATGTAATCGTCGAAATAATCTTTCATGCAGAGGTCATGCACGCGATTGAGTTCATCCTTGTCGCACAGAATGACCGTTCGATGCGGATGTGTATGCACCAAAGTGCTCAGGCGGTAAAGCCCGAGATAGTAGCGCTCCGCTTTCTCCAGCGAATTAAATGCCAGCACCAATACATCAGGCAGTTTGGAATCGAATTCCTTTACCGATGTCTCATGATTGATCGAAGTGAAAACGTTTTCGTATTCCTCGGCAAGTTGTCGCATCACAAATTCGGCATCGGCAGCGTTATCCGTTGCAATCAGTATGGTAGGCATTTTTTCATGGGCTCCTTAACTCAATGAAAACCGGGCTATTTGGGTTACGAAGTGATCGTCTCTTAGACTCCACACGTACAAAGTGGAGATTTTTCCGTATTATCGGCATAAATCCTCCGGAAGGTTTCCTCGCAGGCCTTGAAGGCGGCCAGCACGACCGGGTCGAAGTGGCCGGGCATGGTACGGCCATCGCCCTGGGTGATGATCCGCATCACCGTATCGTGATCCAGGGCCGGTTTGTAAGGGCGTTTGGCACGCAGCGCGTCGTATTGGTCGGCGATGTTCATCATGCGGCCGGCGAGGGGAATTTGTTCGCCTCGCTTTCCGTTGGGATAACCGCCGCCGTCCCAGCGTTCGTGGTGGTTGAGGGCGATTTCCCCGCCCATGTGCAGATAGGGCGAGTTGCCACGCGCCAGGATTTTCGCGCCCAGCGCGGCGTGGGTCTTCATGATCTCCCATTCATCCGGCAGAAACGAGCCGGGCTTGAGCAAAATCTGGTCTGGTATGCCGATTTTGCCGATGTCGTGCATCGGGCTGGCGTAGAAGATGAGATCGGCGAACTCCGCATCTTTTCCCAGATATTCCGCCATTACGCGGCAATAGTGGCTGATGCGGGTGATATGCAGGCCGGTGTCTTCGTCCTTGTATTCGGCAGCGAGCATCATGGTATAAATGGTTTCTCTGTAGCTCTCGGACAGTTCCGCTGTGCGCGCGTCCACCTGCTCTTCCAGTCGATGATTGTGGTTCTCCAGAAAATCTGCATATTCTTTAAGCCGCAGCAGGTTCTTCACGCGGATCGACAGTTCCGCCCTATCCACCGGCTTGCTGAGAAACTCCGCTGCCCCTATCTCCAGCGCTCTCAAGCGCGAGGTGCGGTCGTCCAATGACGTCACCATGATGATGGGGATGTTACGCGTGTCCGGGTTGGCCTTGAGTTGTTGCGCCACCTCGAAGCCATCCATCCCGGACATCATGATGTCGAGCAGGATGATGTCCGGTCGTTGTTCCGCCGCCAAATTCAACGCCTCCGCGCCGCATTCGGCGGAAAGCGTTGCGTAGCCCTCGGCCTGAAGCAGAACTTGCAGCAGCCGCAAGTTGCGAGGTTCATCATCGACCAGGAGAATGGTGGAGACGTGGGTTGTTGTCATGGTTATTGCCTTGTGAAATCCTGTCTGGTTAATAGTCCTTGCTATGATTCTCCCAGCATCTTACGCACCATTGCCAAAAAATCCTGATGATGGAAGGGTTTCGGCAAATAGTTATCGCATCCGGCGTCACGCATGGTTTCTTCATCGCCCTTCATGGCGTGGGAGGTGAGGGCGACAACCGGGATATGCGCGATGGTGGGGTCGGCCTTGATCAGGCGGGTGGCGGTAAGGCCATCCATGCCGGGCAGTTGCACATCCATCAGCACCAAAGTCGGCAAATGTTCGCGGATCAGCATAAGGCCGATCTCGGCATCGACGGCCGGCAGTACTTCGTAGCCGGCGCCATTCAGCAGAAAGACAATGAGTTTCATGTTGGCCGGGTTGTCTTCGATGATGACGATCTTGGTCATGGCATTATCCCTTGCCCTGCAAAGCACGGCGCACTTCGGTTGCCAAATTTTCATTGGAGAACACGGCTTTTTCGAGAATCGTCGCAACGTGCCCGTTAAGCAGGCGGCGATCTTCCGCCGTAAGTTGTTTTGAGGTGATGATAATGATGGGTATCTGTGCTGTGGTCTGATTTTTTTTGAGTATTTCTATCACCTCGAAGCCTGAAAGCTCGGGCATCATCAGGTCAAGCAGGATGGCGTCGGGTTGTTCGGCATGCGCTAGGGCAATCCCCTCGGCGCCGGTATACGCGCCGATCGTCTGGTAGCCGCTGTCCGTAAGATAGGTGCTCATCAGTGCAACCGTGCTTGGTTCATCATCCACAATCAGCACGCGGGGATGAACCTCCGTGGATGGCGGCACGGGCTCATTGAGAATGCCGATTGCGACCAGCGCATTCTTCAGCTCTGCATTTGATACCGGTTTTTGCAGCACCTGACTTGCGCCCAGTGCGAAACCGCGTTTGCCGTCGGCGGCGATGGAGATGATCATCACCGGCACGGTGGCCAGATGGGGCATCTCCTTGATGCAACTCAGCACTTGCCAGCCATCCATGCCTGGCAGCAACAGATCGAGCGTAATCAGGTCGGGACGGTTGTGTGCCAGCCATTCCAACGCCTGCTCGCCGGTCGTCATGCAGATCACGCGCAAGTCTACTATTTTCTTCAGGGGGGAGATGATCAGCTTGATGGCCGAGGGGTCATCTTCGATGACGAGTACGGAACGGGTATCAGATACATCCTTTTCGGTCGGAGTGCATGGCGCATTGTGTTGGGGTCGCGTTCCTGTCTCGGCAGACTTTGGCGCTTCCACGTCCGTTGCCAGCAGCCACGGAATCCGCATCCAGAAACGCGCCCCCTTGTCCTTCTCGCTTTCCAGGCCCACGCTGCCGCCATGTAATTCGGTCAAACGCTTGACCATGAGCAGTCCGAGACCCGTTCCCTGATATTTGCGCGAGAGCGCGCTGTCGAGCTGGATGAAAGGATGAAACAGCCGGGCCTGATCCTGGGCGCTGATGCCGATGCCGGTGTCGGTGACGGAAATCTCCAACAGGCCGTCAACTCGTTTAGCACTGAGCGTGACGGCACCCCCGTCAGGGGTGAATTTGACGGCGTTGCTCAGCAGGTTGTAGATGATTTGCTTGAGCTTGCGCATATCGGCGACGATTTCCGGCATCTCGTCATCCACCTCCAGATTTAGTTTCAGTTGGTGGTTTAGAGCTTTTTCCTTGATCATGACCAGGCTGTTTTGCACTAAGTCCTTCACTGAAAGCGGCTCCAGTTCCAGTTCCAGCTTGCCGGATTCGATCTTGGCGAGATCGAGGATGTCGTTGATGAGCGAGAGCAGATGCTCGCCGCTTACATAGATGTCGTTGATATATTCGCGCTGGTTTTCCGCCACTTCACCCATCAGGCCGTCCTTCAATGCTTCGGAAAAGCCGATGATGGCGTTGAGCGGCGTGCGCAGTTCGTGCGACATATTGGCGATGAACTCGCTTTTCGTGCGGCTGGTTTCTATTAGTTGGGTGTTCTTGAGCACGATCATATCGTAGGCGATTTTCAGATCGCTCTGGGCAATTGCCAGCGCCAGTTCATTTTGCTTGCGCACGGTATTGTCGATGCCGATCAGCAGATAGCCGATGATGCCATCTTGAGCGTCGCGCAGCGCCGAGACCGATACGACTGCCGGGAAGCTGTTGCCGTCCTTGCGGATGAAGGTCATCTCGTAGATGTCCTCGATTCCACGTGAGGCCTTGAACGCCAATGCCTCGAAGCCCGGGGTGATCGGGGTGCCGAGTTCTTCACTCAACGCCCTGGCCCGCACAACCAATCCATGCGGATCAGAGAGGGCCGCCGGCGTGATCTTGTTCATCACCTCGGCGGCCGTGTAGCCCAGCATGCGCTCGGCTCCAACGTTGAAAATCTGGATGACTCCCTTCAGGTCGGTGGCGATGCTGGAGAAATTTGCGCTGTTAAGAACAGCGCGTTGCAACGCCCCCGCCTGGAGCAGCGCCTGTCCGGCCTGCTTGCTCGTAAGCATTTCGCGCCGGATGGCGATGAACAGCACCGTCAGCACTGCCATGGCCAGCAGCAGGGTGATTAGCATGGAGATCATGGTGAATTGGCGCGTCTGCTTAGTGGCGGCTTCGCGCTCCTTGATCAGCCCAATTTCAACAGCCTTCATCGCATCGCTCAGGGCATGGATATCGAGCATGATTTCCTGATACTGGCGGGAGATTATCTCTTGTTGAGCCGCCGCCAGACCGCGGTGCTCGTACACTGCCATGACCTGCGCCAGAATCTCAAGCCGCCGCGTAACAAGGGGGCGCAGGGCGGCCATGTTGCGCAACTGCGTTCTGTCGGTGATCGTCTGCTCAAGTGACTCCATCAGGACGGGAACTTTCTTGGTCAATTGCCGATAATGCGCCAGTTGCTTTTTATCCCTGAGCAGCAAGTAAATGCGTTGCGTTGATTCGGCATTCACGATGGTGCTGTAAAGGTCCCCTATCATGGCGCGTTTTTCCTGTGTGCGCGCCACCTGCATTGCGGACTCGGCAAACTTCGTACCGGCACGATACGTGAGGCCGCCGCCGAAGGAAATCAGAAGCATGGTGACGATGAAACCGAGCAACACCTTGAATTCCACCGTTTTTAACGGCGCGGTGTGCCTTACTTGAATTGCTGACTGCAGGCTTGCCCGTAGCAGGGCGACACCCAGCAGAATCAGCCCCAGCACGGCATGGACTGCCGGGGGCGTTGTTACGCTGGCGGTGGTGAGCGCGCTGACATTCCAGAGATAGCTGAACAGCGGCACAGCGCCGGCAATAACCGTCAACGATGCCGCCAGTTGCATCGGCAGGAGCAGGAGCGGCCTGGGCAAGGCGAGCAGTGCGAAACCGGCGGCGAAAAGACCGGTGGCGAGATACGGCGACATGCGCCCCGGATACAGCGAGTACAGTGCTTCTGCCGGCTCGCGGAACAATAACTGGTCGATGCCTGGTTGCCAGCCGAACAGATATTCGCTCAAGGTGGCAAGGCTGATAGCCGTCACGGCCAGCGCCATGCCCAGCGACAGGCGTTGCCAGCCGGGTTTTTGCAGGGTCAGGAACAGCGAGCCGCCCGCCAGCAGAAAACACAGCCCCGCATTGGCTTTCATCGTCACCGCGCCGGGCAACACGCTTTTGAGCAAAGGAATATCAAACACCCAACCCAAAAGCACCATCAGCCCAAGTACCGCCACCAACAAGGCTGCACGACGCGGAAAACCGTTCAGCTCAAGTGGTTCGAACGCGGCAAACATGGAAGACAAACGGGAATTTCGCATTTTATTGTCGTTCCTATGCAATCTACTCCGAAAGCCGGGTACGTGGCATCAAAAGCCAGGACAGTGGTTTTACGCATCGCAACTGACCACCCCATTAACCGTCGCACCTAACTTATGTTAGTGTATAGCAAACAAACAAATTTAAACACTGAATTGTGCAAAGGCTAAGGATGGCAAGTAGCATGCTTCGATACCAGAAGTGTTGCAAAAAAATATTCGGAGACCTCAAAAAAAGGCGGAGAAGAGAGACCGCAGATTCAACCTGTTTCGATGAGTTTTACTGCTAAATCTTGGGCGGTTATGAGTGTGTCATTGGAAATTAAAGAAGAATGTTGGCAAACTTGCGGCAAATATGCTACATATTGTCCTCCAAGGTGCTCCATGGGAGCTTAAAAGGGAACCCCGTGCAAATCGGGGACGGGCCCGCCGCTGTAACCGGGGACGAGTTTCGCAATAACGCCACTGTTTTTGAATGGGAAGGCGCGGAACAAGGATGAACCGGAAGTCAGAAGACCTGCCTTGAAAAATTATGCTGTATGATCGCCGTGGACAAGTGATCATGCTATGATTTCCGCGGATGAAACAGGGACTCCCCGGATCGAGAATATCGGTCCGGGGATTTTTTATGCCGCTGGAACTGCACTTTATTACCTCTCTCTGGGCACATCTGCTTTGGCCGTTGGTGAAGATCCTCTTCTGGGTTTCCGTGGGGCTCATCGCCGCCAATTTCATCGAGGCTCTCAACTGGACGCACCGGTTGGCATCCTTGACCCGCCCTTTGGTTCGTTTGGGCAGGCTCTCCACCGTCTCCGGGGCAAGCTTTTCCATGGCTTTTTTCTCCGGGGTTACCGCTAACACCATGCTGGCCGAGGCCTTTGACAAAGGGCAGTTGAGTAAAAAAGAACTGGTGCTTGCCAACCTCTTTAACGGTCTGCCTCGTTTCTTTCTCCATCTGCCCACCGTCTTTTTTCTGACGGCGCCGCTGATTAAAATGGCTGCCCTGGTATATCTGGCCCTGACTTTTGCGGCGGCAATGCTGCAAACCGTGTTGGTGGTAATCGGCGGTCGTATTCTGCTCCCCCCCCTACAGGGCAAGCAGGGTGAGATCGGAGCCCCGGCCCGCGAAAAAACCGATTGGCAGCATGCCCTGGATAAGAGTTTGAAGAGATTTCAAAAGAGGATCAAGGGGCTCATCTATTTTACCGTGCCCGTTTACATTCTTTTCTATTTCCTTGGTAAATATGGCTTTTTTGTCTGGCTTGAGAATTTTTTTGCCACTCAGGCCTGGTTTCTTGCCTGGCTCAAGCCGCAAAGCCTCGGCATCGTCATGGCCCATGTCACGGTGGAGTTTTCCTCCGGTTTGGCTGCGGCCGGAGCCCTGCTGGCAGATAAAAGCCTCAGCTATAAAGAGGTGGTTCTCGCTTTGTTGGTCGGCAATATTCTCTCGACGCCGATTCGGGCCGTGCGGCACCAATTTCCCTACTATGTAGGTATTTTCACCCCGAAACTTGCCGTTGAGCTTGTGGGGGTGAGTCAGATATTACGATTGGCCTCGGTGATTGCCGTCGGTCTTGGCTATTATCTCATGCCGATTGGCTGAGGTTGTCTCTGTATTTTGTTGAGCTGAATAATCGTTTTTTTGATTAGACGTTCATGTGTTGTGTCAATAAGGCGCCCATTGGGCTTAAAAGGGAATCCCGTGCAAATCGGGAACGGTCCCGCCACTGTAATTTCCTCCTGCTTCCACCTGGAAGCGGGAACGCCGGTTCTCAGGCCACTGCCCTCTGTCTTGGGCGGGAAGGCGAACCGATTGTGGGAAAAGTCAGGAGACCTGCCTTGTTGATTGTTGTGCTGCAACCTTCGAGGAAAGGTTTCCGGCCTTGCGCGCAAAGCGATACAAGCAGGGGAGGAGTACCGTCTTTTTCGAAGGAAACCCATTACCCTTTTTTAAAAAGATGGAGGAATACAAATGCGTTTGAAAACTATGTCACACAATGCGGTTTCGCTGCTGGTCGCCCTGTTTTTACTGCTCGGGGCCACGGCTGCCCAAGCGGCCAAGGCCGAGAAAAAAACGGCCGTGGTTCTGGCGGTGTTCGGCACCAGCCATGAAAGCGGTCTTTCCGGCATTCTCAATATCCGGGAGCAGATACAGAAAGAACTGCCCGGTATCCCGGTCCGCTTGGCCTTTACCTCAAATATCATCCGGCGGATCTGGCAGGAGCGGCGCAAGGATCCTGCCTATGGGGCACAACATCCGGAGGTGCCCGCGGAAATCCTCCATGTCAAAGGGCCCTTGGCTGCCATCGCCGATTTGCAGGACGAAGGCTACGGCTACATCGTTGTCCAACCCACCCATATCTCCAGCAGTGAGGAGTTCGCCGATCTGGCCGGTTATGTGGAGGGATTGAACAGCATCAAAACCGTGAAAAAAAGGAACATGCCGTTTCAAAAGATCCTGCTCGGGCGGCCTGCCTTGGGAACCCACGGCATTGAGCACGAGTACCGGCACGATATCAAGCAGGTGGCAACCATCGTGGCGCCGGACGTGGAAATGGCCAGAAAAGAAGGCAGAGCCCTGGTCTATTTCGCCCATGGTAACGAGCATTATTCAACCGGGGTCTATGTGGAATTCGAGCAGGTGATGCGCCAGATGTATCCCGGGGTGCGCATCTATGTTACCATGGTTGAGGGCTTTCCCGATAACACACGTCTTTTCGCGGAGTTGAAAGCAGATAAAACAAAGAAGGTACTGCTCAAGCCCTTCATGACCGTAGCCGGCGATCATGCAAAGAATGACATGGCCGGCGCAGAGCCTGACTCCCTGAAAAGCCTGCTTGAGGCCCGCAATATCGACGTGGCGGTTTCTCTCACCGGCTTGGGCGAGTCCGATACCTTTGCCGCCATTTTTGCCCAGCACGCCAAGGATGCCATGAGCGATGAAGGAATTTAAGGAACAATGACCCGCAGCGGATACCGAATATGGCTGCTTAGCCTCTCTTTGGCGGCAGCCACCCTTGGCTCTATAATCTATGCCACCGGCATGGGTCATATCGTTGTGCCGGGAGGTGATATCGTCCGGGTGATCGCGGCCAGGATCACCGCCAATCCCGCTCTGCTTGGGGGGATGGACCCGGTCTTTCCCTTTGTGGTGTTCGAGGTGCGTTTGCCCCGGATACTCACCGCCACCCTGGTCGGAGGGGGGCTGGCCATGAGCGGCGTCATCTACCAGGGCATCCTGCTCAATCCGCTGGCCGACCCTTATACCCTCGGGGTTTCATCAGGGGCGGCCTTTGGCGCGGCCCTGGCTCTCTTGGCAAACCTGAGCATGATGGGTCATTTTTCCGTGCCGATGTTCGCCTTTGTCGGCGCGGCGCTTACCCTATTGGTGGTGCTCTATCTTTCCAGTTTTAACGGGCAGATCTCGGCCAATACCCTGATCCTTTCCGGCGTTATTGTCGGGGCGATCCTGGCGGCGGGGATCAGTTTTTTGAAATATCTGGCCGATGAGCAGGTGGCGGTCATTATCTTCTGGCTCATGGGCAGCTTTGCTTCCCGCACCTGGCTGGATGTGGGCGTGGTTGCCGGAGCGGTCCTCTGCGGCCTGGTATTGTCCTTGTATTACGCCAGGGATCTCAACATCCTCAGCCTGGGCAACAGATCGGCGGACACTTTGGGAGTGGAGAGCACCAGGGTGCGTTGGCTTTTGCTTTTGGGGGCATCCCTGGTGACCGCGGTCTGTGTTTCGGTTTCCGGGATCATCGGCTTTATCGGCCTCATCGTCCCGCACCTGATGCGTTTTCTGGTCGGGCCGGACAACCGGAAGCTGTTGCCGGTTTCCATCCTGGCCGGAGCCCTGCTTCTCCTGGTGGCCGACACCGTGACCCGGGCAGTGCTGCCGGTGGAGGTGCCCATCGGCGTACTCACCGCCCTGATCGGCGGTCCGTTTTTCTGCGTGATCTTCCGCAAGCGGCAAAGGAGGGCGGCATGATTCCGGCAAACGGCTTTGTCCTGGCCGGAGTCGGCTTTTCCTACGGTACGACACCGGCCCTTGTCGACCTGGATATTGCTCTTAAGCCGGGCAAGTTTTACGGGATTGTCGGCCCCAACGGCTGCGGCAAGACCACCTTTCTTGATCTGCTCACCGGTTGCAAGAACCCCGGCCAAGGAAGCGTCAGCTTCATGGATCGGCCGGTGGCTGATTACCGCCGGAGGGATCTGGCCCGCTTGGTTGCCCTGGTTCCCCAGGATTTTGCCATTGATTTTGCCTTCACCGTCCAGGAGGCGGTGCTCATGGGCCGCCACCCGCATATCGGCCGTTTCGCCTCTCCGGCGGCGGAGGATTGGCGCCAGGTCGAGGCGGCCATGTCGGCCATCGGCATCAGTCATTTCAAGGATCGGTTTGTCAACGAGCTCTCCGGCGGAGAGAAACAGCGGGTGGTTGTGGCCCGGGCCCTGGCCCAGGACACCCAATATCTGCTCTTCGACGAGGCAACCTCCAGCCTGGATGTGCAGTACACCATGCAGATTTTTAATGTGACGCGGAACTTGGTCCGGGAAGAAGGGCGCACCGTAATCGCGGTGATTCACAACCTGAATCTGGCTGCGGCCTACTGTGACGAGATCATCTTCATGCAAGGGGGGAAGGTTGCCGCCAGCGGCCCCACGGATACGGTGCTGGAGGCGACTATGATCCAAAAGGTTTTCGGGGTTGAAAGCAGGGTGGCGTTTGATGATTTCAGCAACACCCAACAGATTTCTTTTCGCTACTGGAGTTAAAATTGTGCCTGCAATGACGATGCGCCTGTTTTTTCTTGTTTTTGCCGTCCTCCTGGTCGGTTTCAGCCCGGCAGCCTCGGCTGGAGCTGCTCCTGCAACCTTTCAAGACAGTGAGGGGAAAACGGTTACGGTGACCCGTCCCTTTGTCCGAATCATCTCCCTCTACCCGGCCCACACCGAGAACCTGATCAGCCTGGGGCTTGATACGGAGATCGTCGGCATTGAAGCGGGGGATGAGGATTTGCCCCTGCTTAAGGGCAAAAAACATTACAGCTACCACGAAGATCCTGAGAAATTCATTGCCGCCCGCCCGGATCTTGTTCTGATCCGGCCGATGATCGAACGATCCGCGCCGCAACTGGTGGCCACCCTGCGCCAGGCCGGCATTACGGTGGTTTCTCTTCAGCCCAACACGGTGTCCGAGATCTTCGATTATTGGCGCGCCCTTGGTCTGCTCACCGGCAGAACGCGCCAGGCCGAGGAGATGGTCGCATCATTTCAGTCGGAGATTGCGGCAATCAGAAAAATCGTCGCCAAGGTGGATGAAAAGTCCAGGACCAAGGTCTACTTTGAGGCAATTCACGCCAAGATGAAGACCTTTGCCCAGGAAAGCATCGCCATGTATGTGCTGGGGCAGGCAGGTGGCATCAATGTGGCCACGGACGCCAGCCAGGTTCGGGAAACCAATATCGCCGCCTACGGCAAGGAGCGTATCCTGGCCAAGTCCGGGGAGATTGAGGTGTTCCTCGCGCAAAAGGGGCGGATGAATCCGGTGACCATTGAGAGCATCATCCAGGAACCGGGATTTCAGGCAATCAAGGCGGTGCGTAACAATCGGGTTTTTCTGGTTGACGAGCGGATTGTTTCGCGGCCAACCCTGCGTATTATCGAAGGAATACGGACTATCGGCGCACTGCTCTACCCTGATCATTTTGCCGGCGCAGCGCGCAAGCAAGGGAAAGCCAATGTCCGCTGATCGGTCATCAGCCATTCTGGTGGCCGGCACCAGCAGCGGCTCCGGCAAGACCACCATCACCCTGGGGTTGCTTGCCGCCCTGCGTAATATGGGCAAATCGGTGCAGCCTTTTAAATGCGGCCCTGATTTTATTGATCCGGGTCTGCATCTCCTGGCCAGCGGCCGCGTTTCCAGAAACCTTGACCCGTGGATGATGGGCGAGGCAAGGGTGCGGGAAACCTTCACCGCTACCCGGCAACGCAGCGGCGCTGATATCTCGGTGATCGAAGGGGTCATGGGTATGTTCGACGGCCAGGCTTCTTCCAGCGCTACGCTGGCCAGGGCCTTGGGCGTACCGGTGATTCTGATCCTTGACGTGCGTTCCGCCGCGGAAAGCGTGGCTGCGGTTTTGAAGGGGTTTGAAACCCTCATGCCGGAGGTAGCGCCGGTGGCGGTAATTCTGAATCGGGTTGCCAGCCCGAGACATCTGGAACTGGTGAGTGGGGCCATTCGTCTCCATTGTCGGGCAGAGATTCTAGGACATTTGCCCCAGAATCTTGATTTTGCCATGCCCGCCCGGCATCTTGGCCTGTTTACCGGGGAGGAACAGCCCATCAGTCCCGAGGCCCTTGCCGGCCTGGCCGCAACGATCACCGCCCAGGTCAATCTGCCCCGCCTGCTGGAGCTGGCAGCAACCGCCACCTTGCCGCCTGCGGAAGTCGAACCGGTTCGACACGAGAGCGTTAAGGTACAGGCCCGGATCGGGGTGGCCAGGGACAGGGCCTTCTGCTTTTACTATGAGGATAATTTTGATCTCCTGCAGGCTGCGGGTGCGGAACTGGTTTTTTTCAGCCCCCTGGAAGACCGACAACTGCCCGAGGGGTTGGATGGCCTCTATCTGGGCGGCGGCTACCCGGAGCTCTATGCCCGGGAGCTTTCCGGCAACCTTGGCATGCGGCAGGCGGTTTACGACTGGGCCCAATCCGGCAGACCGCTTTATGCAGAATGCGGCGGCTTCATGTACCTGACCGAAGGCATCGCCGGGGATGATCTCGGGGTGCTGCCCATGGCCGGGGTATTTCCGGTTTCGGCCCGGATGCAAAAAAAGCGGGCCAGCCTGGGTTACCGCGAGGTGCGCCTTGAAAAGGGGTGCTTCTTCGGGTCGGCCTCCACCGTGCTTCGTGGCCATGAGTTCCATTATTCGGTGATTGATGAGATGCCGGATCATATTGAACGAATCTATGCGGTGAACAACGACAGCCGCGAAGGATACCGGTATAAAAATGTTCTGGGCGGGTATCTTCACCTCCATTTCGGTTTCAATCCGCAAATGGCCGTGGAATTTGTCCGGGCCTGTCAGCCTGCCGCCCAGTGGGGAGAGAAAAAATGAATACCACCATCATGCAGATACGACCGGAAGAGATCGAAGCGGAAAGCTTTCGGATCATTGCCGAGGAGCTTGGTCCCACCGACTTTGATCCCAGAACCTTTAAGGTGGTTCAGCGGGTGATCCATGCAACCGGAGATTTCTCTTTTGCCGAGTCCCTGATCTTTCATCCTAAGGCCATTGACGCCGGGATCGCGGCGATCCGGGCGGGCCGTAATATCCTTACCGATGTCAACATGGGCGCGGCCGGGGTGAGCAAGGGTCTGCTCGCAGCCTGGGGAGGTACGGTGATCTGCAAGGTGGCTTTGCCGGATGTGGCCGAGAGTGCAAAAGAGCGCGGGCTGACCCGTTCCGAGGTGGCCATCGAGAAAGGGTTGCAGGAAAATATCGGCATCGTCTCGGTGGGCAACGCGCCCACCGCGCTGCTTAAGGTTATGGAATGTTGGCAGGATCTGCCGGAAAGTCTTTGTCCCGGTCTGTTGGTCGGGGTGCCGGTGGGCTTTGTCAATGCCGCGGAATCCAAGGAGTTGTTGAGCGAGAAGATGTATCCTTTTATCACCTGCCGGGGCAGGAAGGGTGGGACACCGGTGGCCGTGGCCATCGTCAATGCCCTTATCCGCTTGGCAAGAGAGGCGTAGAAACCCATGGCGCGCAGGTTGCGAAGCGGATATACCACCGGTGCTTGTGCCGCGGCGGCGGCCAAGGCGGCGTTGTTGCTGCTTCTGGGCCGTCCCCGGCCCGAACAGGTGGAGATTCCCTTCCCGGATGGGAGCCGCCATTGTTTTGCCGTGCATCAATGTGCGGCCAACTCCGGCCAGGCCTGGGCCTCGGTGCTCAAGGATGCCGGGGATGATCCGGATGTGACCAACGGCGCCGAGATCGTGGCCGGAGTTTCTTTTTTGCCGGAAGGAGCCTCTTGTCGAAATTCCCTCCCGTCGAGGGAGGAGGGGTTGATTTGTGTCCGTCTCGAGCAGACAGGTATTTTTCTCTGCGGCGGTCCAGGGGTTGGCAGGGTAACCAAGCGGGGTCTTGCCATTCAGCCTGGGGAACCGGCGATTAACCCGGTGCCGCGCCGGATGATTCTGGCCGCGATTTTGGAGGGTCTTGGTTCAAAAGCGGGTAAGACCGTGCAGGTGGTGATTTCCGTGCCCCGTGGCGAGGAACTGGCGGAGAAAACTCTGAACAAGCGGCTGGGCATTGTCGGCGGACTTTCCATCCTCGGCACCACCGGCATTGTTCATCCCGTATCCGCCGCTGCCTGGACCGCAACGATCGAGGCCTCTCTGGCGGTGGCCAAGGAGGCCGGGCTTAAGGAGGTAGTGCTCTCCACCGGCCGCACCTCGGAAAAGGGGGTGCAAACCCTGCTCTCCCTGCCGGAGGAAGCCTATGCCATGATGGGCGATTACCTGGAGTTTTCCCTTCTGGCTGCGGCTCGGGGTGGTTTTACCACCATCCATCTCGCCGGGATGTGGGCAAAGATCATGAAGGCGGCCCTGCGGATTCCCCAGACCCATGTCCGCCATGGGGCTCTGGAAGTGACGGACGGGCTGGCGCTTCTCGCAAGCCTGGGTGCGGATCAACCCCTGTTGGCGAGCCTCAAAGAGGTCAATACCGCCCGGGAGATCCATGAGCGGTTACATGAACAGGGAAAAGATGATCTGATCCTGGCTGTCTGCGATGCGGCGCGCCGCTATGCGGAGAAGGTTTCCGGCCTTAAAGTGCGGGTCTATCTGGTGAACAGCCATACCCGGGTGGAACACCATGTTTAGGAGCCGTTACGATATAACCTCTGGTTGCTTAATGATTTCACTGCGGCTCCTTATGCCGTTTTGTCAATCCACGGAGGACGAGTTTTTTGATGCAACGGCCTGAGTTGATCCTGATAGGCGTCGGCTGCCGAGGGCTCACCGAGGAACAGATCGGGATGCTGGCCCGGTGCAGGCTCATCGTCGGAGACCGCCGCCATCTTGCGTTGGTGGAAAAGATGGCCGCGGAGAAATGGGCCATCTCTCCCCTGGCTCCTGCCCTGCAAACCATCCGCCTGGAGTTGACCAACGGGGATGTCGGGGTGCTGGCCAGCGGCGACCCATTATTTTTCGGCATTGGTCGCAGGCTGCTCAAGGAATTCGGCGCGGATCGACTGGTCGTTCTTCCGGCGCTTTCCACCATGCAGGAGGCGTGTGCCCGGTTTCATCTGTCTTGGGATGACATGAAGATGGTCAGTCTTCATGGCAGGAAAACCCTGCATGGGCCCGGTCTCCTGCTTGGCCGTGAGAAGACCTTTGTCTTCACCGACCGGCATAATACCCCAGCCTGCTTGGCCCGGCAGCTTGCCGATTATCTGGAGTTAATCGAAGACCAACCCCTGCTGGCTGGGTGTCGGGTATATGTTGCTGAAAATCTCGGGAGCGCCGAAGAGCGTCTTTTTTCCGGAACCCTGGCAGAAGCGGCAGAGCAGAATTTTGCCGAACTGAATGTGCTGATTGTCACCCGACCCCGCGCAACGGATGAGAATCTCCCGTTATTCGGGCTGTTCGAGACAGAGATTGCCCACAGCCGAGGCTTGATCACCAAGGATGAGGTGCGGGCCGTGACCCTGCACGCGTTGCGATTGCCGAGTACCGGGGTGTTCTGGGACCTCGGCGCCGGCAGCGGCTCCATCTCCCTGACTGCGGCCCGGTTGCAGCCGGACCTGACGATTTTTGCCGTGGACCAGCATCCCGAAGCCATTGCTAACGTGAAGCGCAATATCCGTCGCTTCGGCTGCTACAACATCATCCCGGTCCAGGGTGAGGCCTCGGAAGTTGTGAGCACCTTGCCGGACCCGGATCGGGTCTTTATCGGCGGCAGCGGCGGCAAATTGGCGGAGATCATCGGCCAGGCTGCCCGGCGGTTGCCTCTCAGGGGCAGGCTGGTGGTGAATGGGGTGATCCCCAAAACCGTGGCCGAAGCCCCGCCATGCATGGCCGAGCACGGGCTGAAGGTCGGGTTGACCAAGGTGCAGATTGAACGAACGACTTTCCCGGAGAATGAACCGGCAAAGGTTTTAAATCCCATAACCGTTATGACAGGAAGCAAATGAAGGGAACATTATATGTAGTCGGAGTAGGGCCGGGGGATCCGGAGTTGATGACCCTCAAGGCGATGCGGATTTTGGAGCGTTGCCCGGTGTGGCTTGCACCGGCGGCGAAAAAGGACGGGGAAAGTACGGCCTTGGGGATCGCTGAAGGGGTGGTGAATCGGGGCGACAAGGAGATTATCACCCACCATTTTCCCATGAAAAAGATCCGCATGGGGGAAACCCCGGACCCCGAGGTAAAAAAGGCCTGGAGTGCGGCGGCGGCCCAGATCGTCGCTCATCTCCAGGCAGGCCGGGATGTGGCCTTTCCCACCCTCGGCGATCCGGCTATCTACAGCACCGGCTTCTATGTTTGCGAAACCCTTTTTGCTCTGGCTCCGGACCTGCCTGTGGAGATCATCCCGGGGGTCTCCGCCATCGGCGCCTCCGCCGCGGCGGCCGGGCAGCCCCTCTGTCTGGGAGATGACCGGTTGGTGGTCATCCCGGCCACCTTTGAAAATGGCCGCTTACGTGAGACTCTGGAGCAGTTCGATTCGGTGGTCCTCATGAAGGTACACCGGGTGATGGACCGGCTGGTGCCGCTTTTGCAAGAGATGAATCTTCTCGATAAGGCGGTACTGATAGAACGCTCAAGCCAGTCCGGCCAGCGGATCAGGCGCGATCTGACCACCGCCCTCCATGAACAGCCCCATTACTTCTCCACCATCATTGTGAGGAAGTCATGATGGAACGTTTTCCGGTCTTTTTTGTGGGGGCCGGCCCCGGCGACCCGGAGCTGATTACGGTCAAGGGGCAACGGTTGCTGCGGGAGGCCGATTGCATAGTCTACACCGGCAGCCTGGTGCCGGAGGCGCTTCTTGCCGGGGTGAATGGCGAGGTGCACAATTCCGCCGGTATGAACCTGGACGAGGTCATGACATTGGTGATCAGCGCCCAGGCACAAGGAAAAAAGGTGGTCCGCCTCCATACCGGCGACCCCTCCATTTATGGGGCGATCAATGAACAGATTGCCCGTCTGGTTGCGGTCAATATCCCTTTTCAGGTGGTACCCGGGGTAAGTTCCACCGTGGCAACCGCAGCGGCCCTGGCCACCGAACTGACCCTGCCCGAGGTCTCCCAGACCGTGATCATCACCCGGAGGGCAGGTCGGACTCCGGTGCCGGAGCAGGAATCCCTTGTTGTCTTGGCAAGTCATCAGGCAACCATGCTGATCCTGCTCAGTATCGGTATGATCAAGGAGGTTGTTGGAGATTTGCTCAGCGGCGGCTACCCGCAGGATACCCCGGTGGCTGTGGTGGAAAAGGTGAGCTGGCCGGAGCAGCGCATCATCCGCGGGACCCTTGCGACCATTGCCGCACAGGTAACGGCGGCGGGGATCACCAAAACCGCGATCATCGCGGTGGGCAAGGTGTTGGCCAGTGCCCCGCCCCCGGCTTTGTCCAAACTCTACGACCGCCATTTCGCGCACGGTTATCGGGATGCGGCCCGGTAAGGTATGAAGATCGGGATTCTGGCCATAACCGCCGGCGGCAAGAGGCTGGCGGCTGAGTTAGCAGAAAGAATGGGCGCATCTCTGCTTCCTCTGGAGGAGGGGGTGGCGCTTACTCTCGCCCGGCACTGGCAAAAGCTGGACGGTTTTGTTTGCATCATGGCCACCGGCATCGTGGTGCGGGGGATTGCCCCGCTTTTGCAAGGCAAGGAGCACGACCCCTGCGTGGTGGTGGTGGATGAATTGGGGCGTCATGCCATCAGCCTGCTTTCCGGCCATCTGGGAGGCGGCAATGAGCTGGCGTGCCGGGTGGCTGCTTTGTGCGGCGGCGAACCGGTGATCACCACCGCCTCGGACATCTTGGGGCTTGTCCCCGTCGATCTCTGGGCCAAGGAGCAGAATCTTGTTTGCGAAAGCAAGCAGGCGCTGACCCGGGCCAGTGCGCAACTGGTCAATACCGGCAGCCTGAGCGTGTATTCGGAGATACAGATTGCCTCGCTGCCCCGTGGACTGGTTGCGGTCGCCGGAGCGGAGCAAGCCGATATTGTGGTGACTTCTCGGCTCGGCGAATATGGAGCCGCCGTGGTTTTTCGCCCAAAAAATCTGGTGGTCGGAGTAGGATGCAACCGTGGGGTTCCGGTTGCCGAACTCCATCAGGCCGCTCAAGAGTTGTTTCGCGAACAGGGATTGTCGCCTTTGAGCATCCGCAACCTTGCCTCCATCGATCTCAAAAACGACGAGATCGGACTGCTGGCCTTTGCACAAGAGTTGGGTGTACGAATAGAATTTTTCAATAAAGACGAGTTGAACAGGGTTGCGGATGTCGCGGTTTCCGAAGCGGCCTTGCATCATGTCGGAGCGGTCGGTGTGGCCGAACCGGCGGCCCTGCTCAGCGCACAGAGTAATGATCTACTGGTTGGGAAAAGAAAATGGCACAATGTAACCATGGCAGTGGCCAGGGCAAACTGTACGTTGTCGGAACAGGACCGGGTTCTGCAAAACATATGACGCCGGCGGCGGGCGAGGCCCTCGGTGCAGCCGAGGTAATCGTCGGCTACCAGACCTACCTTGATTTGATTCCTGAGTTTCTCGTGGGCAAGGAGGTGATTGCCTCCCAGATGATGAAGGAGGTTGACCGCTGCCGCAAGGCGCTGGATCTGGCGGCGGAAGGCAAAAAGGTGGCCCTTGTTTCCGGCGGAGACCCCGGCATCTATGCCATGGCCGGGCTGGTCTTTGAGATGGCCCGAGAGCAGGGTTCTTCCGTCGATATCGAGGTGATTGCCGGAATCGCCGCAATTAACGCCTGCGCAGCCCGTCTGGGCGCGCCGCTCATGCATGATTTCGCGGCGGTCAGCCTGTCCGACCTGCTGACTCCGTGGGAAAAGATTGAAAAACGCCTTGAGGCTGCAGCCTCAGCGGATTTTGTCCTGGCGATCTATAATCCGAAATCGAAGAAACGAGCCGAGCATATTGTTCGGGCCCGTGAGATCCTCTTGGCGCACCGCGCTCCGGAGACGCCGGTGGGCATCGTTACCGCCGCCACCCGGGAGAATGAACGGATTGTGCTTACCACCCTGGGAAAGATGCTGGAGAGCGAGATCGACATGCAGACAACCATCATCGTCGGCAACTCCATGACTTTTGCCTGGCAGGGATTTATGGTCACTCCCCGGGGATACGCAGCAAAATATGCCTTGTAAGTGAGCTGACGGCCGATAGCCGTCAGGCATCCTTAATTGCCGACAGCGGCTCCATCCGGGCCAGACGGAGAATGGGAATCGCTGCTCCGACCAGACAAATGGCGATGCCGACTCCCATGGCGATGAGTCCGATGGTGATGTTGCTTGCGCTTATGGCCGAGACCGCTCCAAGGGTGCGAAGCAGGGTGAAATCCTTGGATAGATACATGATCAGGGAATGGCCGATTACTACACCGCCAAGACCGCCCATGGAGCTGATCAGCAACGCTTCGGCCAAGAAAATCTTCATGATGTGAATCTGGTGGGCGCCGATTGCCCGAAGAATGCCGACCTCGCGCCGCCGTTCGTTGGCGAGCACGGTGAAGGTTGACCAGGCAAGCAGCAGGGCGAGAAGCGAGGAGATTAGGATAGTGATGGAGAACACCCGGAGGATGTCCCCGAGGGTATTCCTGACATCGGCGCCGATTTCGCCTCTGGTCATCACCCCGACCGTGGGGTTGACTCTGCGGATATCCGCGACCACTTTGGCGGGCGAGACCCCATCCTTAACTTTGATGAAGATGATGGAGATTTTTCCGGGCTGATATCCTCCCATTGCTTCGGGAGAGATTTTGTTCAGGTCGTCCAATCGCATGAACACCCCATGGTCAAGACCGGTGCGGGTCTGCTGGAGATGCCCAACCACCTTGACCCCTTTGCCGAACAGACTGGCTGTGTTGATCAGGCCGAGAAAGTCGTAGACATAACTTCCCACATAGACCTGCCCCGGCTCCAGACGTTTGGGGCCGTTCTCCAGCCAAGGCGCCACCACAAAATCCTTGTCCTGATCGAAGACAATAACCTGTCCCTCATCAATGCTGCAACAGCCGGAGGTAAGGGTGTTAAGGTAGATATGGTAGGTGGCCTGCTTGATGTCGGGCAAGCCGCTGATGTCGTCGAAGACGAATTTATCCATGTAAAAGCTCTTGATCTTGCTTTCCAGGATGAACTCTTCGGCGCTGCCTTTCGCCTCGGAGGGCACGATGACAATATCCGCCCCAAGCCGCTTGCTCGCCTCATCGATATCCTCTTCCACCGCTTTGTTAAAGAGCATGGCAAAGGTCAGCAGGGCCACAAGTAAGGCAACGGCCAGCATCAGGATAAGATTGCGGAACATCTTTCTGGTGACGCTTTTCCAGGCAATGGCGAGAATGGAGTGGGCGTTGCGTGGAGTCATAGGGATTTGGGCTGTAACGGAGGAGGTTAGGGGTAAGAAACAGGAAAACCGGAGAGCGATAGCCCTCCGGTTTTCCTATAGAACAAAAGAGTACTGAAGGGAACTTATTTCTTCTTTGCCGTCTTTACTGCCTTGCCGGCCCAGTTCACGTCAAGACCGCAGAGGATGGCATGCGGAGCGCTTTCGTCGGTGCCGAGCTGCTCGTCATGGCACTTCAGGCAGGTGGAGGTCGGCTTGCCGACCAGCTTCTTGGCAGCCACATCAAAGAGGCGAACCTGACCGTCCATGCGCCACTCGCCGTCAGCAGGTTTGGCCGGATCCGTGCAGCTGGGCAGGATGGTCTTGGTGCGGGTGGTGATTATGACATACTTGCTGTCCGGGGTGAAGATGGCATCGTGGGTTTCTTCCAGATTGGCCATGGTCACGGAGGCGAGGGTCTTCAATGTTTTGGCGTCGATCAAAAAGAGGAGGTCGCCGGTGGCGTTGGCGATGTACTTTCCGTCCGGTGAGTAGTACTGACGGAAGCTGACGGTGGACTTGAAGTTGCCGTCCGCCACACCCTTGCGCAGCACCTTTACCTTGCCTTGCTCAAGCGCCTTGGAGTCCAAAACGAACATGTGCATCTTGCCGATAACATCGCCCAACTCCTTGTTGTCCGGTGCGGAGTTGGATTCGTTCATGGTGATGAGAACTTCCTTCATGTCGGGAGAGTTGATGCCGTGGGTGTACTTCACGCCGCCCTTGACATCGGCCTCGGTGCCGTCAAAGAAGATATTGTGCTTCATCTCCATGGACTTTTTGTCGATGATGCTGATGTAGCCGGGCTTATTCATGGAGATGGGCATGAAGTAGTCCTTGGTCTGGGCGGAGGCGCAGTAGCCCGCCTTGGTGTTCAAGACCTTGGCCGGTACAGGGAAGGTCTTGTCAACCAGTACCTTTTCGGTCTTCAGGTCCGTTTTGCCGTAATGATACACATCGTTGGCGGAATGATCCGGCTTGTAGGTGGACCAATAGATGGTGTTGCGGTCCTTGTAGTCGATGCGGGCATCATGGAAGGGATGGGTTTTGCCGTCGCCGATATCAACCTTGTCCAGGGAGTCAAGGGTGATGGGGTTCTCTGCCTTGGGGTCGATCTTGAACACGGCCTTGGCGAAATGGCCGCCCATGCCGGCGATGTATGCAGTACCCGCATAGTTATCCGCGGCCATGGCTGCGGTGACGCCGACGAGGCCAAGGGCGACGACGGTGCCGGTAATCAGGGATTTGCGCCAGGTAGCTTTTGTGAGTTGCATTGTTTTCTCCTTCTGATAAAAGTCCGCGGTTGGGTGGGGCAGGCCGACATCCGACAGCTGGTGACTGTCTGTTACGTTTAACGGCCTAGGACAACACGGTCGGTTTACCGTTATTGCTCAAGGCTGTTTTTTTTGGGTGCGACAAATTGCCATGCGACAAATTGCCACATAGATGTTTACGATATTACCACTCGATGGTATATTGGCAACCTCATTTTTATGCTGATGCGTTTATTTTTTTGCAATAGGTTGTGCCGGTAGGCTTTCGTGACGCTTTCAGCCTTCTGGTTATGAGTAAATATGGAATTTCACCTTGGGGAAAACCGTGATCATCGAATGCAGGGATCTCATCAAGACCTACCCGGTGGAAAACACCATGGTCCACGCCGTCAACACGGTGAATCTTTCCGTGAACAAAGGGGATTTTCTTGTTATTCTGGGCCATTCCGGTTCAGGGAAAACAACGCTGTTAAGCCTGATCGGCGGTTTGACCTCCCCGGACAGCGGGCAGGTTTTTATCGATGGCGTGGAAAATTGGCAGCAATCCGACCGGGCTCTTTCCACCATGCGCAACAGCAAGATCGGTTTTATCTTTCAATTCGCCAGCCTGATTCCCACCCTCTCGGTCATGGAAAACATCCTGCTGCCATTGAGCTTCGGCCGGAATCCCGCAGGCAGTCGTGAGCTTGCCCTGGATATCCTCGCCCAGGTCGGACTAGCGGATAAGGCCAGGGCTTTCCCCTCCCAACTTTCCGGCGGCCAGCAACGACGGGTTTCCATTGCCCGTTCCTTTATCAACTGTCCCGATATCATCCTGGCCGACGAACCCACCGGGGATCTGGATGAAGAAACAGAAAAAGATATCCTTGAGTTGTTCAGGGGGTATAATGAACAGGGGACAACCTTTGTGGTCGTAACCCATAACAGCGATCTTGCAGCCACCCAAAAGGGCGCCAGGGTTTTTTCCATGCGGCAGGGCGTTCTTTCCAGCCAAGACGCCTGATATTTTTTTGAGCTTCCCGGGCTGGACCGCCATGACGGTTTTGCTTTTTTCACGAGATTGATTTTGTTATGTTAAAAAAAATCCTTCCGGTATTTCTCTTCTGCTCCGTACTGTTTCTCCTTAGCGCCTGTTTGGGAGGTAATTCGGCGGCAAAAAAACTCAAAATAGGCGATCAGGCCCCTGATTTTTCCGGGACCGATCTGGCCGGGCACCCGGTCTCCCTGAGCGGTTACCAAGGGCAGCCGGTTATTCTCCGCTTCTGGTCCACGGATTGCAAATTCTGCCGGGCCGATACCCCGATCTTCAATCAGTATTTTGAAAAGTACAAGGAAGCAGGGCTGCGGGTTGTCTATGTCAATCGCCATTCCGACGAGACAGCAGTGCGCCGGTTCGTCGCTGATCTCGAGATCGGTTTTCCTGTGCTCATCGACAAGGACGGGACGATTTCGACCCGGTACAATATCAAAGTGGAGCCTCAGACCATCGTTATCAGTCCTGATCACAAGATTATTGCCGCCATCCTCGGAGGGGTCAGCGAGGCAGAGTTGAAAAGTCTCCTGGGCGGATATTTCAGCGAAAAAGCAGAGAAACAATCATAGTTCAGCCAGGTAACTTAAAATGCCAAGCGTATTTCTTAAAAAGAAATTTACCGTTACATGCGCGCTGTTTGCATGCCTCGCTTCTTTTATCTTGACTGGAACTCCGCTTCTGGCCCAACCCGGCAAGGAGATCTCCCCTCAGGAACGCTGTCCGGTGTGTGGGATGTTTGTCTCCAAATATCCGGACTGGATTACCCAGGTCCGCTTGAGCAACGGCACGGTAAAATTTTTTGATGGGGTCAAAGATTTGATGGCCTTTTTTTTAAATCCGACCTCCTTCGGTGCGCCTGGTCAGAAGATCCAGGAGATCTGGGTAAAAGATTACTACACCCTTGCCTGGGTCGATGGCCGTTCGGCCTGGTATGTCATAGGCAGTGATGTATACGGACCCATGGGCCACGAGTTTATCCCTTTTTCCTCCTCTGCCGCAGCGGAAAATTTTCGCAAGGATCACAAAGGAACCAAGGTTGTGCGCTTTGATGAAATTACCGAGCCCTTGGTGCAGTCCATGCGCCACGGCCAGAAGATGCGCTAGACGATGCGCCCCTCTCTTATTTTCACCCTGTTCCTTTGTCTGTTGCTGGCCATTGACGGAGCGCTGTTTGTCGATGGCTTGAGCAGGCGCAAGGGTGAGGATGCGACCCTTGCCCAACTGGAGGTGGTCACCGGCGCCCTTGGTCTCACCGATCTGGCCGTGGCCACCGAGGCCCGCTATACCAGGCATCCGGCGGTGAGCGACCCAGTAGCCCCCTTTATGGATCATCCCGGGGCCATCGAACATTTTCCCACCGGCGCCTTCTGGCTGCCGCCCCCACGCTGACCCGCCATGGCACTAAAAAACATCGAAAAACAACTCAATATTCTCGATTATGCCCTTTCTTCCCTCTGGCGGCGGCGGGCGAAAAGCTTCAGCATACTCCTGGTCTTTGCTGCGATTATTTTTTTACTGGCTTCCTTTCAGATGGTAACCCAGTCCCTTTCGGATAAGGCGAAGCAGGTGCTGGCCTATACCCCGGAGATTACCCTGCAAAAGATGTCGGCCGGCAGGCAAGAAGCCATTCCCCTGGCCTACCGGGAACAGCTTGCCGGAATTTTCGGCATTCGCCGGGTGGTTCCCCGGATCTGGGGCTATTATTTTGACGAGGTCCGGTTGGCAAACTACACGGTCATGGGCATGGAGCTGGAAAATATGCCGGAAGGCGCACGTCTCGACGCCTCCCTGGCCAACGGCAAGATGCCGGGGCCTGAAGCGCGGGGCTGGGTGTTTGTCGGGCATTCCATCAAAGAAGCCCTGAATTTGGACGAGCGGTATACTTTTTCCCTGTTCAGGCCGGATCTTACCCTGAAAGCCTTTACAGTCAGCGGGGAGTTTTCGCGGGATACCGATATCCTGACCAATGATCTCATTGTCATGAACCTTGCCGATGCCCGCGATCTGTACGGTATCCCCGCCGGTCTGGTCACCGATTTCTGCGTATACGTGGCCAATCCCAAGGAGATCGACACCATTGCCAAAAAGATCTCCACGGCTTTGCCTTCGGTCCGGGTGCTGACCCGGCCGCAGATCCAGAAGACCTATCAGGTAGTCTTCGGCTGGCGCAGCGGCTTCGGCTCCATCTGTCTGCTGGCGGCCTTGGCAGCCTTTGTTATCCTGGCCTGGGACAAGGCTTCCGGACTTTCCCCGGAAGAGCGGCGGGAAATCGCCATCCTCAAGGTGCTGGGCTGGGAAACCAGCGATATCCTGGCGACTCGTTTCTGGGAATCGCTGATTGTTTCCGGACTGGCCTGCATCCTGGGGATGACCGCAGCCTACATCCATGTGGTTTACTTTGCCGCCTCTCTTTTTAGGCCGGTGCTCATGGGTTGGTCCGTACTTCGGCCTGACCTGCATCTGCTCCCCAGAATGGCGGCTGGGGATATCCTGCTGATCCTGGCCTTCACCGTGATTCCCTATCTGGCGGCCACGGTGATCCCGGCCTGGCGCAGCGCCACGGTTCCCGCCGATTCGGCGCTGGGAGGTTGACCCGATGCTGATCGAACTTTCCGGGGTGAGCAAGATTTACAACCAGGGGCGGGCCAACGAGGTGCGGGCCCTGACCAACATCGATCTTGTGGTGGAGCAGGGGAGCATGGTCTGCCTCAAGGGGCCGAGCGGTTCGGGCAAGAGCACCCTGCTGGCCATCATCGGCTGTATTTTCCCGCCCACCAGCGGCAGAGCCGCCATTGCCGACCGGCAGCTGGCCCGGCTCCCTGATCGTTTTCTCACTCTGCACCGGCGCGAGACCATCGGTTTTATCTTCCAGCGCTTCAATGTCCTGCCTGAGCTTACAGTGCTGGACAACATCACCCTGCCCCTGCTGCCGCTGGGCGTGCCGCCCAAGGAACGCAAGGAGCGGGCCCAGCAGCTTATGGCGCGATTTGGGATCAGCCATCGGGCCGAATTCCCGGCCGGGCAGATTTCCGGCGGCGAACTGCAGCGAGTGGCCATTGCCCGGGCCCTGATCAACAACCAGCCCATCATCCTGGCCGATGAGCCGACAGCTCATCTCGACACTGTCCTGAGTTGGGAATTCATGGAGATCATGCAGCAGTTGCAGGCGGCGGGCAAGACCATTGTCATCGCCTCCCACGATCCCCTGGTCTTTGAACATCCAGCCGTTGAGCGGACAGTCACCATCAAGGACGGCAGACTCCATGCTTCTTAATCCCTGGAGTCTGGCTCTCACTCTCTGTAGCCTGGTGGTGCTGATGCTTGGCGCGGTTGCCGGAAAAACCGCGGCACGGGTTCTGCGTTTCTGGGAGCCGGGCAGCGACACCAACCGGCAGATCCGGCTGGAAAACGAGATCTGGCTCTCTTCAACCCTGGTTGCCTACGGCCTGGGTTTCCAGATCATCACCTTGATCCTCTTCGTCTTGGCAGCCGATCAGTTCTGCCAGGTCATCGTCGGCGCCATGTGCGCCACCGGTGCCCTGCTGGCAAATCCTTACGGCATGCCCGCGCTCATGGTCAAGCTGTTTGGGGTTTTCTTCTACGGATTCTGGATTCTCCTTCATCAGTTGGATATCCGCTCTGAGCATTACCCCCTGGTTCGGATCAAATATCTGGCCCTGCTCTTGGTTCTGCCGATGCTGGTGCTCGATGTCTCTTTACAAACACTCTATATTGCAGGAATCAAACCGGACATCATCACCTCTTGCTGCGCCGTGGTCTTTGGCGAGACCACCGGCACCACCACCAATCTTCTGACAACCGGTTATTCGCAACAGGGCCTGCTGGTGGTTTTTATCGGTTCCATTGTCGGACTTATGGCGATGGGCTGGGGCTTGCTGCGGCGGTGGCAGGCTGGGCTGGCTGGGCTCTACGCTGCGGGTTGGCTCTGGTATTTTGGCCTTTCCCTAGTGGTGATCATCAACGTGATCTCATCCTACGTCTATGCCATGCCCTACCATAAATGCCCGTTCTGCCTCCTCAAACCGGAGTATCATTATTTCGGCTTTGCCCTGTATGGCGCTTTGATCCCTGCAACTTTCTTCGGGGCAAGCGCGGCCATGGCAGGTTTGGTGCGGGGCAAGACCGGATTGAGCGGAGTGGTTGATTACTACCAGCGGTTTGCGGTGAAGCTTTCCTTGATGCTGCTGCTGATTTTTTCAGGGTTGTCGTTTTATCACTATCTCAAATATCTGATCACCGGCGGGGAAGGGTAGGAGATCACGACTCACCCTGACTAAAACCGATGCGCTGTCTACAGCTTACAATATAGTTTCGCCACCGAAAATCCGGATAAAGGCGACCAACTGTTCTTAGTCAAAGTGCCCATCCATTTGTTCCGGCATCACCTTGAGTGTGGAAAATGATTTCCTGGCATCGGCATAGGGTCGGTTGGTGATCAGAGCATCGTAAGTGAGCTGGATATTCTTATTTTTCAGTCCTTTTTTTTCTTTTCTTTCTCTCTGTCGTAATCCTATTTACAATAAATCAGGTTCATACGGTTTTTTAAGGCTTCTGAAACGCGTTCATTTTTCAGTGGGGCATTATCATGATAAAAAAAACAAAACCATTGCTCCTGATACTGTTGCTCGCTTGTGCTCTTTCCGCCTGCATGACCGCCCAGCAGATCAGGGACCGCCGCATTGCCTCAAATCCGGAAATTTTCAACTCTTTAAGCCCGGAAATCCAGCAGAAAATCCGAGCCGGCCAGATAGAACTCGGTTTTTCCGAAGAAATGGTCCGACTTGCCTGGGGAATACCGGACAAGATTTATACACGTACCACGGACCAGGGGGAAGCAACGGTTTGGACATACTCCAAAACCAGAATCCTCACCCAGACTGACCGTATGACTGTCCCAGTGCAGGTGCGTGATAAATCAGGCAGAAGTAGTGTCCAGTATGAAAACGTCTGGATTAACCGCGACACCCGTGAGGAATATACCGTGGCTCGGGTCGAATTCACCGCAGGCACGGTCACCGCTTTGGAACGACTGGATATGTAAGTGTATCCTCAAGGAGGATGAAATCTCTTTTTCCTATTATTCAAGACCTAATCTTAAGCTCCTCAACTGGATATGGACCATCTCTCGACATCCTGAAATCTTTTCGGCAAAATATTACCAAGGCCGAAGCGGTTAGGGAGCTCTTATTTCTCCCGATAAATGACAAGAGCCATGGATTCGGAAATCAACCTGCCGAAAATAAAAGGAAATGATTTGAGCTCGTGGCTGTCTGTGCTACATTGAAACAGCTGATCTCAAGGTGAAAACGGGGGCATACTCATGATCTTTTTTTCCGCACAAGCCGCACGGCTCTTCCTGGCATTGTTTTTTCTCTGTATCCTGCCTTCTTTCCCGTGCCGGGCTGCGGAACCACCAATGCAACTATGGATCCACCCCTATCTTCCCGCGCCTGAACTGGTGCGGCGGTTTACCCCCCTGGCGCGCTATCTTGAAGAAAAAACCGGACGTAAGATCGAAATCAAGATTTCTCCGAGTTACGAGAATCATGAGAAGCGTTTGGGTGAGGACCGGGCGGATATTGCCTTTGTCGGGCCGTTTTCCTACGTCCATATGAGCGAACTCCACGGCAGCAAGACTATTCTCGCTGCCGTGGAGGGCAACGGTAAAGCCCAGTTCCACGGGGTCATCGCCGTGCGACAGGACGGGCCTATCAAAACCATCCAGGATCTGGCCGGCAGAAGCTTCGCATTCGGCGACAAAGAATCCACCATGGGGACCTTGCTGCCCCGCTTCATGTTGCGGGAAGCAGGGCTTGGAGTCGACCGCCTCAGCCATTACACCTTTCTTAATTCCCACAACGATGTAGCCCTGGCGATTTTGGGGGGGATTTACGATGCGGGTGGGTTGAAGGAGGAGGTTTTTCACGAATACGCTTCCCGTGGTTTAAGAATTTTGGCCAAAAGCCCGCCTGTCCCGGAACATCTCTTTCTGGCCGGAAAAAAACTGCCCGCTCCCTTGGTGAAGAGCCTGCGTAGCGCCCTGCTGCAACTCAAGGACCCGGCAGTGCTAACCCCGATTCAGAAAACCGCCACCGGCATGGCGCCGGCCACAGACCAGGTTTACGACGGGCTCCGCCATATCGCCCGCAACCTTGGCCCCATGCCCGGAGAATAACGCATGCTGTTTTTTTCCAAAAAATACGGACAAACCATTCTGGCCTTCATTCTGGTGCTGGCCCTGTTCCTGGTAGGTCTGGACAGTTTCTTCTTTCTGCGGGAACAGAACAAACATGCCCTGGAACAGGAAGAAAAGGCTCATCATGACCTGAAGCTGATCGGCGCCTTTGTGGTTGAGCCCATGCTGCAGCAGGAATTCAGCACGGTGGAGCAGTTTCTCCTCCAGTGGGGGAGGAACACTCCTGATGTGGCTGCCCTTCATGCTTTTTTTCCGCAAGGGCAGACCCTGGCTGAATTTAAGCGAGACTTGCCCGCCGAAGAAGTCCTCCTCGTGAGCACCCCGATCTATTTCGAGGGGCAGCATCTCCTGACTCTGGAAATCGTCAAGGACTTGGCCCCGTCAGCCGCGCCTCTCCAGCGATTCAAACGGGATCTGCTTCTTTTTTCCCTAACGGTCACGTTTTTTATCGGCACGGTGTTATGGTTTCTTCTCAGGTCCATGGCCATCAGACCTCTGGAGCGGGAAATCACCAGGCGAGAGCTGGTGGAGGAAGAACTGCATCAGGCTCACGACTTGCTGGAAGACCGGGTGAAAGAACGGACCCGCGAGTTGACCCGGGTGGTGGAAGACCTCCACCGGGAGGTAGGGGAACGCAATCGGGCCGAACATGAGCTTGCTGCGGAAAAAGAACGGCTGATGGTGACCCTGCGCAGTATCGGCGAGGGGGTAATCTGCACCGATATCGAGGGCCGGGTGACCCTGCTCAATAAGGCGGCGGAACGACTCACCGGTTGGGAACAGCACGATGCCATGGGAAATCCGCTTGAGGAGGTTTTTCGACTGATTGACGGCGAGACCCGCGCTCCGTTGGAAACCCCGGTGGCGAAGGTGTTGCGGACCGGTCAGATCACCATGCTGTCCGGCCATGTCCTGCTGACTGTTAAAAGCGGGGGGGAAAGGGATGTTGCCGACAGCGCCGCCCCCATTCGCAACGAACAAAGCGAGATGGTGGGCGCGGTCCTGGTTTTCCGTGATGAAACGGAAAAAAACCGGCTGACGGCGGAGATGCTCAAGGTCAAGAAGCTGGAGTCGGTTGGAGTACTGGCCGGCGGGATCGCTCATGATTTCAACAATATCCTGGCCGCCATTCTGGGCAATATCGACCTTGCCTTGAGCCAGATCATCTGCGATGAAAAAACCAGCTCCCTGCTGAAGGCAGCGAAAAAAGCCTCCCTGCGGGCCAAAAAGCTGACCGGCCAGCTCCTCACCTTTGCCAAGGGTGGTGAGCCGGTCAAACAGCTGGCCGCCATCGGCGAGGTGATCCGTGATTCCGCCGAATTCGTCCTTCGGGGCAGCAACGTCCGCGGCAACTTCCAGCTGGCCGATGATCTCTGGCCGGTTTCGATGGATTCCGGTCAGATCAGTCAGGTTGTCCAGAATATCATCATCAATGCGGCTCAAGCCATGCTCGACGGCGGAGTGGTGGATATCTCCTGCCGCAATGTTCATCAGGATAAGCACGGAAAAGATTCCGGCAACTATGTCTGCATCGTCATCCGTGACAGCGGGGTCGGCATCCCCGCCAATCTGTTGGACAACATCTTCGACCCCTATTTTACCACCAAGAAAGAGGGCCACGGACTGGGCCTCGCTGTCACCCATTCCATCGTTGCCAAGCACGGCGGTCGAATCATGGTGGAATCCGAGGTGGGGGAGGGCACCACCTTCACCATCCATCTGCCCGCCTTTCCTGGGGCGAAATTAGCCGAAGAGCCTGCTGTGATAAGACGCAAGAAGGCGGCAGGCCGCCAGGCCAGGATTCTGGTGATGGACGACGATGAGATGATCAGGGACATCACCAGGGACGTTCTCGACCACCTCGGCTACAAAGTGGTCCTTGCCGCGGACGGTCAAGAAGCCCTTCGACTGTACCGGGAGCATCTGGAGGCAGGTACCCCCATTGATTTGACCATCATGGACCTGACCATTCCCGGCGGCATGGGCGGCAAGGAAACGATCAGGGAGCTGCTCGACTTTGACCCCCAAGCCAAGGTCATCGTGGCCAGCGGCTATTCCAACGATCCGGTGATGGCCAATTACAAGAAGTACGGCTTTGCGGCCATGCTCAGTAAACCCTTTGATACCATGGAACTGTCCGCCGAAATCGATCGGATTCTGGCAGGCTGATTCCCGCCGGAGATGGTGGAATTAAGCGGCGTTCCGGTGTCTCAACTGTTGCAGCTTCCCACACTTCCAGTATCAGTGAAGAAAGTACGCCATTCAGACTGGAGCCAGATCAAAGGCTGCGGAAAAGAGCTTTCGGGTGTAGGGGTGGGAGGGGTTGGTAAAGAGCTGCGCGGCTGGCCCCGATTCGACAATGCGGCCATTCTGCATCACCGCCACCTCGTCGGCCATGGCCTTGACCACCCGTAGATCGTGGGAGATGAAAAAGTAGGTGATGCCGTGCCTGGCCTGTAATTTTTTTAACAGCTCGATGATCTGGGCCTGGATGGTCATGTCCAGGGCGCTGGTGGGCTCGTCCAGCACCAGAAATCGCGGCTTGAGCACCACGGCCCTGGCGATGGCGATCCGCTGTCGCTGACCTCCGGAAAATTCGTGGGGATAGCGCTCAATCATTTCCGGCTCAAGACCGACCTCGACCAGCGCCTCAGCGACCCGTTTTTTCCGCTCCTCCCGGTTGCCCAAGCCATGCACGCTCAAACCTTCGCCGACAATCTGGCCTACATTAAGACGGGGCGAGAGGGAGGAGAAGGGGTCTTGAAACACCACCTGGAGATCGCGGCGCAGGGGCCGCCACTGGCTGTTGGACAGGGTCAGGAGATCGCGCCCCTCGTAGATCAGGCTGCCCCGACTGTTGACCAGCTTGAGCAAGCACATGCCCAGGGTGCTTTTCCCCGAGCCTGATTCGCCCACCACTCCGAAGGTGGTCCCCTGCCGGATCGTTAGGGTTACCTCATCCACCGCCTTGATGGAATTCACCGTACGACGCAAAAAACCGGCCTTGATCGGAAAATGGCAGGAGAGGTTGGCCGCAGCCAGGAGCGGGGGAGGATTGCCTTTGGAGGTGGGCGCCTCGTGGGGCACGCTGTTCAGGAGATGGATGGTGTATGGATCCTGCGGGTTGCGGAACACCTCTGCGGTGGGGCCGCTTTCCACGATCCTGCCCTGGTGCATGATATGGACCTGTTGGGCGATCTTTTCCACCATGTTGAGATCGTGGGTAATGAGCAGCAGGGCCATGCTCATTTCCTGTTGGATCTCCTTGATCAGGGCCAGGATTTGCGCTTGGATGGTGACATCGAGGGCTGTGGTCGGCTCGTCGGCGATCAAGAGGTCCGGGCGGCAGGCCAGAGCCATGGCGATCATCACCCGCTGACGCTGACCGCCGGAGAGTTGGTGGGGAAAGCTGTTCAGCCGCTGGGGTGCGTCAGTAATACCGCAACGCTCAAGAAGATTCTCAGCTTTTTCCACTGCCTCTTTTTTGGCAAGATTCTGATGCAGCATCAACGGTTCCACCAACTGGGCGCCGATGGAGTAGACGGGATTAAGCGAGGTCATGGGCTCTTGGAAGATCATGGCGATCCGGTTACCGCGAATCCTGCGCAGCCGGTTTTCCGGAAAGGCGACCAGATCTTCCCCGTTGAAGAGGATCTGCCCCTCGATCTTGGCCGTGTCTTTTTCAAGCAGCCCCAGGATGGAAAGGGCGGTCACCGATTTACCGGAACCGGATTCGCCCACCAGGGCTGCGGTTTCCCCCGGTGCAATGGCGAAGGAGACCTTGTCCAGCACCGGGGCAAAACCGCGGTCTGAGTAAAAGCCAGCGGAAAGGTTTTTCAGCTCAAGCAGCATGAATTATTCCAACTTGTATAATCGGCCGAAATTTCAGGGAGCCATGGTTGTTTACCAGCCATCACACCTTCCTCGGATCAAAGGTTTCCCGCAATGCTTCCCCTATGAAGATCAACAGGATCAGGGTTCCGACCAGCACCCCGAAGGTGGTCAGGGAGAGCCACCACGCTTCGATATTGTTCTTGCCTTGGGCCAGCAGCTCCCCGAGGCTCGGGGTAGGGGGCGGCACACCGAGGCCGAGAAAATCGAGGCTGGTAAGGGCCAGGATGGAACCGCTCACGCGGAAGGGTAGAAAGGTTATCACCGGGGTCATTCCGTTGGGGAGCAGGTGGCGGAACATGATGGTGATGTTGCCCACGCCCAGCGCCTTGGCCGCCTTCACATAATCGAGGTTGCGTCCTTTGAGAAACTCGGCCCGCACGTAATCGGCCAGTCCCATCCAGCCGAAGATCGAGAGCAGGATAAGGAGCAGCAGCACACTGGGTTTGAAGATCGAGGCAAAGATGATCAGCAGGTACAGTTCAGGCATGGCGCTCCATATCTCAATGAAGCGCTGCATGAACAGATCGGTGCGGCCGCCGAGATACCCCTGCAAGGCTCCGGTGATGATACCGATGACCGTGCCGATGGCGGTGAGGATAAAAGCGAAGATGACCGAAAGGCGAAAGCCGTAGAGCAACCGGGCCAAGACGTCTCTCCCCCTGTCATCGGTGCCCAGATAGTTGGTACCATCGGGCGGAGAAGGAACCGGTTGCCTGAGCTGCAGGTTGATGGAATCGTAACTGTGATGGTTGAGCGGAAAAAAGGCATGATTGCCGCCGGAAGTGAGCCGTTGGCGGATAAAAGGATCCTGGTAATCGGTCTCGGTCTCGAACACCCCGCCGAAGGTGGTTTCAGGATACGCTTTAAGCAGAGGAAAATAGAGGCTTCCCTGATAGGAGACAAGAAGCGGCTTGTCGTTGCTGAGGATTTCGGCGCCCAGGCTCAGGAAAAAGCAGATGGAAAAGATGATCAGGCTGTAAAAGCCCCGCTTGTTGGCCTTGAATCGCCGCCAGCGCCGGGAGGATAGTTTCTGCGGGGTGGGCTCTATATTCACCGGGACTCCACACTTTCAAAGCTGATGCGCGGGTCCACCACAACATAACTGAGGTCCGAGAGTAACCGGGAGATCAGACCGATGATGGTGAAAAAATAGAGGGTGCCCAGCACCACCGGATAATCGCGGTTGAGAATGGATTCATAGGCCAGCAACCCCATGCCGTCAAGGGAAAAGATGGTTTCAATCAACAGGCTGCCGGTGAAAAAGGCGGTGATGAAGGAGCCGGGAAAACCGGTGATGATGGGGATGATGGCGTTGCGGAACACATGTCGGTACAAGACCTGCTTTTCGCTCAACCCCTTGGCCCTGGCGGTGAGCACGTACTGCTTGCGGATCTCTTCAAGAAAGGAGTTCTTGGTCAGCAGGGTCATGACCGCCAGGCTGCCCACCGTGCTGGAGAGTACGGGTAGAACCATGTGCCAGAGGTAATCCGCCACCTTGGCGGCAAAACCCAGCTCTGCCCAGTTGTCGGAGACCAGACCACGCAATGGGAAGATGCTGAAAAAACTCCCGCCGCCAAAGAGGACGATGAGGGCGATGGCCAAAACGAAGCCGGGGATGGCATAGCCCACCAGGATGACGCTGCTGGTAAAGACATCGAAGCGAGAGCCTTCCCGCATTGCCTTGGCAATGCCCAAGGGGATGCAGACCCCGTAAACGATGAGGAAAGACCATAACCCGAGGGACATGGAGACCGGCAGTTTGGAAATGACCAGGGCGACCACGCTGTTGTGGTGGTAGTAGCTCTGGCCGAAATCAAAGACCAGATAGTTTTTCATCATGGTCAGGAAGCGCTCCACCGGAGGCTTGTCAAAGCCGTAAAGCTTGGTGAGCTGCGCCACCCGCTCCTCGTCGAGCCCTTTGTTGCCCTGGTAGATATCCACACTGCGGCTGGCCCGAACCTCGCCGCCTGCACGGTCCTGTCCCTGCAACTGGGCGAGCATCCGCTCCACCGGTCCGCCCGGCACAAACTGGGTGACGGCAAAGGTGACAAGCATGATCCCGAACACCGTAGGGATCATGAGCAAAAGGCGTCTTACAATGTAGGCCGCCATATCACGCCGACTTCTGCAACTGGAGGTAAACGGTCATCAGCTCGGCTGAACGTTTATATTTCTGAAATCGAGCCACGTTTTTTCGTTTCCGGTAAACGGTTACATTGGGCAAGAGTTTCTTCGATTATCCCGAAGAGTTCCTGCATGCGGAAGGGCTTGGCCAGATAATTATCCATGCCCACGCTGAGGCATTCCTCTCTATAGCCCGGCATGACATGGGCGGTAACGGCAATGATCGGCACATGTCTGCCGGTACATTTCTCAAGTTCCCGGATGATGGTCGTTGCCTCGAAACCGTTCATCCCCGGCATCTGTACATCCATCATGATGAGGTCAATTTTCTCGCTCTGATAGATGGCAACAGCCTCCTTGCCATCCACGGTCACCTGCACATGATGTCCCTGCATCTCAAGCATGAGGCGCAACAACATCTGGTTTACCGGATTATCTTCCGCGATAAGGATATTCATGCCCTTATTACTGATGGGATGTTGCTCACTTTCAGCATCCGCTGTGTCGGCCGCTGCCTGCGTCCCTGAAACCCCGGGAGCCTCGGCATCCTCTTCCTTGGCCACCGGCAGGTCCAAATCCACAAAAAAGGTGCTTCCCTTACCCGGCTCGCTTTTCATGCCGATTTTTCCACCCATGAGGTCAACGAGCTGATGCGACAAGGTCAGACCAATCCCGAGTCCTCCTTTTTTTCTCGTCGTATAGGACTCAAACTGCTTGAATGACTCAAACATGGCTGTTTGCTGTTCCAGGGGAATACCAAACCCCGTGTCGGCTATTTCAAAGCGGAGATGGATGATATGCTGATTGTTGCTGGCTTTGATGCCAAGAGGGCGAACTCGCAGGGAGACCTCCCCGTGTTCCGTGAATTTGATGGCGTTGTCCAGCAGATTTTCAAGAATCTGGGTGATTCGGATTTGGTCCCCAACAACCGTGGTGGGCACCGCCGACGATTCCTCGTACGAGAGGGTGATTCCCTTTGCCTCGGCAGCCGGCTCATATTTTTTCTTCAACCTGCCAAGGCTGGCGTAGAGATCAAAGGGGACCGGCGTGAGGCTCATGGTGCCGTTTTCCAAACGTGAAAAATCGAGAATGCCTTCGACAATCTGAAGCAAGTTTTGGCCTGCTTCCTTGATGGCCGCAATCTCTGCCCGCTGATTGCCGGAGCCTTCGCCATCTTCCAGCAGTTCGGCCATGCCCAGAACGTTGTTGAGCGGGGTTCGCAATTCGTGGCTGATTTTGGAAAGGAATTCGCTCTTGTATTGATCGGCGAGTTCGGCGTTAAGCCGGGCGGACGCTTCGGCGGCCAGGATCTGCTTTTCCCGGTTCATGGCATTGCCGAGTTTTTCCGCCATTGTGTTGAAGGACTCTGCCAGATCACCGATTTCATCGTTGCCCACTGCAACCCGCTGTTCAAAATCTCCTTTGCCCATAGCAATAGTGGCTAGGACAAGTTTCTGGATCGGAGCAATGATGCCCTGGGCGAGAAAAAAGGTGGAGATGCTCGCAAGGAGCAAAAGAACAAGAAAAAGAAGAATGGAGAAATCCATGAACAGTCTGGGTACCGCGTCGTACTGATAGGCAGGCAGCACCGACATCACCAGCCAGGGGGTGTCCGGGATCATGGCAACGGCATAATAACAATCCTGGCCGTTGACCGTGTCATGATAAATTCGGCCATGGGGCTCTGCCGCGTCCTTGGCAAAAAGCCGGCCAATGGGCTGATCTTTAATAACCAGCTGTTTCATTATATTTTTTTGCTCAGGATCACCAAGGATTTTGCCGTCAGGGGCCACAACCCTACAGTACCCCTTGTCTTGAGAAATACAGTGCTCAGCAGGGGCGACAATCTGTGCCAATGGTGTTTTCCCAAGGATCTGGCCGAGAAACTGGTCGCCAAAATATTCAATCCTGCTGTAAGCGAAAACCAGGGTCTGGGTTTGTAAAACCTGGTCAAATACAACCTCGCCGAGAATTGCCTGATTTGGGGCGGCCAGGGAGGCACGAAAAACCTCCATGCCGGCAAGATTATCTGAGGATTCAACGACATGCCCATTAACCATGCTAAAATCCTGGTTCCCATCCTTGTCAACATAGCTGAGGACCGGGAACTTCCCCTGATAACGCAGCAGGTGTCTGTCCAAAAGGGGTTCCTGATAGTTCTCAGCATACTGAGCTACTTCCCTTGCCTCGGCGATTTCCTTGAGGGTCGCCTTTTGCTGGGCGATTTTGGTTGCAACCTTTGCGGCCGTTGACGAGGAAAGAATCCGCAAGGTATCGTTCTGGGATTCATTATATAACCGGACCATGAAAAAATAACTGACCAGTGAAATGCCGCCGGAGGCGAAAATAATCAGGGCAAGTTGGCTGAGAAAAATTTTTTTAAAAATGGAGATGCGCATTGGTCAATAATCTCACTCAACAGGGATGGCGCCATTTTCCAGCATGAGCTTTCTGGCAGTGGGGCTTGAAAGAAAATCAAGAAAATCCTGAGCCATGGGAGAGAGGGAATCTTTCCATACCATGGCAAGGGGAATAGTAAACTGGTATTTTTTCTGTCGGACATTGGCGGGGGATGGCTCCAGATCCTGGACACGCAACACCGTGAGCTCGGTGCCGAACGTTGCGGGCAGAGGCAGATAGCCGATGGTGTTTGGCGAAGCAAGCAGAGTCTTTACGGCATCAGGGGTGGAATATACAATTGATCCGGCAGGAACGGAGATTTCCTTGAAGCCCGGAATAAGATTTTCCATCACGATGCGGGATGAATCTCCAGCCTCCCGGCTCATCGCATATATCTTACCGACGCCGCCCAGTCCATCCCACTGCTGTATCCTGCCTGAATATATCCCGACTATCTGCTCAAGGGAAAGGTTCTTTGTCTCTGCAACCCCGGGATTGACCGCAAAGACAATGGGCGCTTCGGCAAATATCCGGAAGTTGAGACCATGGGCCTTCTCTTTTTCCGTTAATGGGCGGGCCACCCTGGCAATCTCGTTTTTTCCGGTAATGACGGATCTGATGCCGCCGCCGCTGCCGATGCTTTCCGGAATCTCCACGGAAAACGGCCGTGTTTTTCTATACAAGACAGCGAGTTTGTGCAAAAGAACCTGGCTGTCACCGGTGCCTGGTATCACCAGGCACCTTGGATTTGCGTTGTTTTTCTGCTCCGTCGGCTGATTGGCCTGCACCGAAAAAGGAGAAAGCACGAAAAGAAAAAGGAGCGTAAGAAGGATATTTTTTTTCTTCATAAGAATGAAAACCAAAAACCTCAGCAAACCGTGGAAAGATGTTTTTGCAAAAAACACCATGCGCCAAGAGCAGAACGAACGACCAATATCTTAACGCATTGATATCACGCACGTACCGGGATTGCCAAAGCACCTGCCTATAGCAGATATTAACTTTTTTACTTAAACATCTAAAATGAAATTTACTCATAACTCCTGTAATCTATTTACCCCACCCGCATTCAATACGCTTTCAAAAAAACTATCTGTGCCGCCGCTTTTCCGGCACAAACCACCAGGTCATAAGGGCCTGAAAAGGCGAGTAATAAAAGGGCAATGTTTCCGGCCGGGCAAAGATAGTGCGATAGGCGACTCGATGCTGGGCCAGATACCAGTTGGGCACCACATAATAGCCGTACCAGAGCACTCGATCCAAGGCCTTGCAAGCGGCGGTAAGTTCTTCCTGGGTCTGGGCGTAAATGATCCGGTCCACCAGCCGGTCCACCGCCGGATCCGTGATACCGATAAGATTTCGTGAGCCTTTCCGCTCGGCCGAAGACGAATGCCAGTAATTGCGCTGCTCGTTCCCGGGGGATTGGGCCTGGCCAAAAACGGTGACCGTCATGTCAAAATCGAAATTATCCAGGCGGCGGTTGTAGAGGGCCGGGTCGATAACCCGTGAATGAACGCGCACCCCAAGTTTTTTGAGGTTGTTGATATACGGTTCCATTACTCGCTCGAAACCCGCACCGACCAAGAGGATTTCAAACTCCATGGGTTGACCGGCGCTGTTGACGAGCACCCCGTTTTTAACGTTCCAGCCCGCCTGGGCGAGGATTTTTTGGGCCTGGATCAGATTAGCGCGCAGGCTGGCCGGGGGCAGCGTACCAAATGGGGCGGGCGGCGTGGTAAACACCTCTTGGGGAAGGGTGGCGCGAAACGGCTCCAGATATGAAAGCTCAAGGTCGGAAGGCAACCCTTGAGCACGCATTGTCGAATTGCTGAAAAAGCTGTCGCAGCGGGTATATTGGCCGAAAAAAAGGGCTTCATTGGTCCACTCAAAATCAAAGGCCAGGGACAGGGCCTTGCGAACCAGACGGTCCTTGAAAACCGGCTTGCGCAGATTGAAAACAAAAGACTGCATCCCGGCGTTGTTTTTATGGGGCAATGCCTCCTTGACGAGTTCGCCGCGTTTGAAGCGGGCTCCGTCAAGATCCCGCGCCCACTGCTTGGCGATATTGATCGGCATGAAATCAAATTCCCCGGCCTTGAAGGCTTCCACCGCAACGATTTGATCCTTGAAATACTTGTAGGTTATGGTGTCGAAGTTGAACATCCCGCGCCGCACATTGAGATCCCTGCCCCAGTATTTTGGGTTTCGGACATAGGTGATGGATTTGCCGGGGATAACCTCCTTGACCAGATAGGGCCCGGAGCCGATGGGCGGCGTCATGTCCGGAGCGTCAAAAGGATGGCTGGTATAGAACTTTTTGGAGAATACCGGCAGCTGAGCGGCGATCATATGCAACTCGCGATTGCGCTGGGAAAAATGAAAACGAATGCGGCGAGGGTCAAGAATCTCGGCGGAACTGATATCCTGAAAATAAATCTGGTAAGAGGGGCTTGCCGCCGGGCTTTTAAGGGTTTCCAGCGAAAACTTCACATCTTCCGGCGTGATGGGCGAGCCGTCGGAAAAACGGGCATCTTCATGGATGGTGAAGGTGACCGAGAGTCTGTCTTCCGCCACGACGATATCCTTGGCGATCAGGCCATAAGAGGCAAAAGGCTCATCAAGGCTCGGCACGGCAAGGGTTTCAAAGACCAGCTCATCAAGCCCCGCAGGGGGAGTACCCTTAAGGGTATATGGGTTGAGCTTGTCATAACTGCCCAGATCATGCAGAAACAGATGGCCGCCTTTTTGCGCCTTGTCGGAGGCGTAGTCGAACTTGCTGAAACCCGGGGCGTATTTTACCTTACCGTCGATGCTGATCCCCTGTGCGCCTAGGACGGAGGAAGGCCATACGACAAACAGGGACAGCAAGGCAAAAAAAAGGATTTTCATTGGAAATTCCGGTAAGCCAAAGGGGGAAGGAGGCTAATGCTCTGACTGGATGTATAAAACACCAACCATGACATTGGCAAGCATATTGGCAAGGATGGTAAGCACATTCATGTCGTGCTGGCTGAAATTGTCATCGCTTTTATTCAGCGCTTCCACCACGCCGATGCACTCCCCATTCACATACAGGGGCACGGCTAGGATGGAGCGGGTGGCAAAATCAATATTCTTGTCAATGCCGTTGTCAAAGCGGACGTCGGCGCTGACATTACTCACCCGCGCAGACTGACCGTTGCGATACACCCAGCCGGAAAGCCCTTTGTCCATGGCAATACTCTTGCCGGAGACCAGATTCTTTTTTGGGCCGGTGGGCAGGGCTACTATCATCGTTTTTTCTTCAAGATCCGCGATCAGGATCGAGCTGGCTTCGCAGTCGAGAATTTCGTTGGCCATTTCCAAAACTACCCCCAGAATCCATGGGCCTTTACAGATATTCTGCAGGAGGATGGCGGATTGGAGCAGGAAGTGCAGCTCCCGGGGTGAAAGCGACCCATACAGGGAATCGGGCAGCATCTGGGCCAGCAACCCCTTGGCCAGGGATTTCGGCTCGACCGCCTGCATCTCCATGAGGATATCGCCAAGGCAAAGTCCTTCCTGGGGCCGAGCGGTGAACCAGGGCAGCAGGTGTTCACGGGCCAGGGTGATGGAATCCTTGGTGGGAATCTCATTATTTTTATTGGCAAGCTTCCGTTGCCTGGCCAAGGCGCCGGCAATCTGTTCACTGGAGGCCAGACCGAGATCGGTCAGGATGTCGCCGATACGGCGCCACTGGGAGGTGACATCCATAAGATGGCTGGAAAGATTGGCCGTGATGTTTTCCTGATAAGGGTTTCTGCCGTCGCCGAAAAAGAAGGTGAGATAACGGTCGACGCGACCGAGTTTGGCAAGGGTAGGCACGACAAAATGCTCGTAAAAAGCGATGGTGCCGTCCTTAATCTCCTGCACGGTCTTGTAGACCTTGGTCCCTGTCTGATTCAGGGTTTCACTGCTTTCAAATTCATAGACCTCCTTGAATTCGGCAAACAAATCGTCGATGCGTTGGACATAATCCGTGTCCGCCATCTGGGCGACCAGATCGGCGGTGGCCACCATCTGCGCCATGACCTTTAAGCGAGGATCCTTGAACAGGGGGGCGAGATCCGGCAGTTTTGCATAATCGGTAATGGAGATCATCCGCGAAACCGCCTCAACCTCCTCCGGCTGCCACTGTTTTCCGGTCAGGTATTCGCGTGCGATCTCCATGCTCCGTTCCACATGAACCAGAGTGAATTTGCCGCCTGCCCCGGCCAGGTCGCCCTTGCTCTTGATATAGCCGGAATCATGGAACAGGGCTGCGGCCATGCCGAGTTGAAAATATTTTTCATCCAGGGCCAAGGCCTGTTCCACCTTGTTCCAGCCGGAGAGCATGCGGGCGGCGGCAAGGGAAACATCAAGGGCATGGTTGAAATTATGGTAACTGACAGCGCAGGCTTCATGGCTTGACCAGTGACCGGCATACAGGTCACCGACATCGGAAAAAAGCGTAACAAGGCGAGGGGGGATCTCTCCATACTCATCGCGGGAAATGGCGAAGATCAACCCGACAGTCTGCTGGTTGGCAGTTTGGTAGTCCGGCAATTGCCGGTCAGGTTTTTCGATCTTATTTCGTGTCATAGGGTAATCCTGACAAAAAATGCGTCCATGAAATGAGGCGCCAGGAGAAATATCAGCTTCAGCAAAACAGCCAAGTTCGATGTATGATATACAGCATGGCAACTCCGGTCAAACGCAAAGTTATGAAAAAACTGCGTTTCCTTTTAAATAGTTTTGAGCAGTTCCGTTATTTTTTAGGATAGGGCCTGTCATTTATCGTGGCTATGGGTTGCCGGTTTATGGTAAAAACTTTTTTTACCGTGGGTAAGAACCCCGCAGAAAATATTCAGACAATCCCCCGCACGGAGGCTCATGAACAATGGGTAAAACCATAGCAGAAAAGATTTTTGCCGCGCATCTGCGCGACACTCCCACCGCTGAAAATGTCATTCTTGATATCGATGTGGTCATGTGTCACGAAATCACCACCCCCATCGCCATTACCGATCTTGAAGCCCGTGGCATGGACCGGGTCTTTGACACCAATAAGATCAAGGCGGTCATCGACCATGTCACGCCTTCCAAGGATTCCAAAACCGCAACCCAGGGCAAGATTCTCCGCGACTGGGCCAGACGCCATAAGATCCGGGATTTTTTCGATATCGGCGCCAACGGCGTCTGCCATGCGCTCTTTCCGGAAAAAGGCTTTGTTCGCCCCGGCCACACCGTGATCATGGGTGATTCGCACACCTGCACCCACGGTGCCTTCGGGGCCTTTGCCGCCGGAGTAGGCACCACCGATCTGGAGGTGGGGATCTTGAAGGGGGTGTGCTCCTTCCGCACCCCGGAAACCATGAAATTCACCATCACCGGCAAATTGCAGGACGGGGTCTCAGCCAAGGATGTTATCCTGTTCATCATCAAGGAACTCACGGTGAACGGCGCAACCGACAAGGTCATGGAGTTTGTCGGGCCGGTGGTGGAGTCCATGAGTATGGAAGCGAGGATGACCCTGTGCAATATGGCAATTGAGGCCGGGGCAACCTGCGGCATCTGCCTGCCCGACCGGGTGACGGCCAAATATCTCTGGCCGTTTATCAAGAATCAGTACGATTCCATTGATCAGGCGGTGAATGATTTCGTCAAATGGCATTCCGACCCTGACGCGATCTATGCCCAGGAATTGACCATCAATGTGTCCAAACTTGTGCCCCAGGTAACTTTCGGCTACAAGCCGGACGAAGTGAAAGCCGTCACCGAGATGGAGGGCACTCCGGTGGATCAGGTGTATATCGGTTCCTGCACCAATGGTCGCATCGAGGATCTCCGCTCCGCGGCCCGAATTCTGAAAGGGAAAAAGATCGCCGCCACCGTGCGCGGCATTCTCTCTCCGGCCACGCCCAAGGTATATTCCCAGGCGTTGGAAGAGGGAATCATCGCCATTTTCATGGATGCTGGCTTTTGTGTTACCAATCCGACCTGTGGCGCCTGCCTGGGCATGAGCAACGGGGTTCTGGCCGAAGGAGAGATCTGTGCCTCGACCACCAATCGGAATTTCAATGGCCGGATGGGCAAGGGCGGCATCGTCCACCTGATGAGTCCGCTCACCGCCGCGGCCACCGCCGTGCTGGGTCATATCACCGACCCGCGGAAGCTCCTGAAATAAAGACAACTGAATCCAACGACCCAACGACATTGGAGTAAACGATAATGAAAGAGTTTGGCGGCAAAGCACTGTTTCTTGACAGAAACGATATCAACACCGACGAGATCATCCCGGCCAAGTACCTGACCGAAAATACCAAGTTGGCTCTGCAGCCTTTTATCCTGGAAGACCTTAAGCTGGGTGGTTTTGACCCGCGCCGGGACATAGAGGGCAAAGGAGTTATCGTCACCCGGGCCAATTTCGGTTGCGGATCCTCCCGGGAGCATGCAGTCTGGGTCTTTGAGGTAAACGACATCAATGTGGTCATCGCCGAAAGCTTTGCCCGCATCTTCCGGCAGAACATGCACAATTGCGGCATGCTGGCCATCGAGCTGCCGAAAAAGGATATCGAAACCCTTTTTGGCTTGGGTGATGCGGTTGAGATTACCGTGGATCTTGCCGCATGCACGCTCACTGCCCAGGGCAACAAGAAGGTGGTTCTTTCATTCAAAATGAATGAATTCGACAAAAAACTCGTGGAAGCAGGCGGTTGGCTTATATATGCTGATAAAAATTATTAGGTTTTAACGGGGATGATTGTTCCCGGAATGCCGGTATGGGGCTGTGGCCCTGTGCCGGCATTTTTGTTCGTCCGGGGAGTCGCGGAATTTACTATGACAGAAAGAGCTTTCCCTTGGCCAGACATTGAGCCAACTCCCGGTAAACCTCTCGAAACCGCTCCCGGTCAGGCTTGGCGCCAAGCGCCCGGATAATTCGTCGTGACAATGGCCCCTGCGCAAGC